>Ga0102591_1000267_pt1 | contig 115480 bp, 101 predicted proteins | sample AraplaCol_mCL_r2_2_FD_76860 | JGI IMG/M metagenome (GOLD analysis project Ga0102591, IMG submission 76860) | Arabidopsis root microbial communities from North Carolina, USA - plate scrape MF_Col_mCL_r2 (SPADES assembly) (version 2) | ecosystem: Host-associated > Plants > Roots > Endosphere...
AGCTCGACCTGACGGGATTGCGTCAGTCGATCCGCGAGTTCGTCAGCAAAGTCGAGGGCGCCGATGTGGCGCTCTTTTTCTATGCCGGTCACGGGCTTCAGGCAAACGGCGGCAACTACGTGATCCCTGTCGACGCGCAGCTTCGCTCAAACAACGATTTGGATTTGAAGCGTTGCCGATCGAGCTTGTGCTATCCGCTTTGGAGCGCAACGCCAAGGTCAACTTGGTCTTCCTGGACGCATGCCGCGACAATCCACTTGCAGCGACATTGGCCCGTTCCAAGGGAACCCGATCCTCGGTCGTCGGCCGGGGATTGGCGAAACTCGATACGGGTGTGGGTTCGCTGATTGCGTTCGCAACCCAGCCCGGAAACGTCGCCCTTGACGGAGCCGGCAGGAACTCCCCGTTCACGACGGCCTTGCTGAAACACCTTGGCACCCCCGGGCAAAGCATAACCGACGACCTGATTGCAGTGCGTCGCACCGTTCTGCAGGCCACGGATGGCAAACAGGTTCCCTGGGACAGCTCATCCCAGATAGGCCCAGTCGTCCTCAATCCATCGCCAGTTCCGGACACAACGACGAGCCCGGCAGCGACGACCGCTACGGACGGAACCGTGGAGCTTGCCTACTGGAATTCGATCAAGGATTTGACCGCAAGCAGCTTCTTTGAAGCGTACCTCCAGGAAAATCCAAATGGAGCGTTCGGGACGCTTGCGAGGTTGAAGATCGCAGCGCGACTCGCAGCCTGGGCCAACTCGAAATACCGCGTAGCGCCGCAGCATCTCGCGCCCCTCTGAGCTGTCGAGCAGGACGAAGGAGGCAAAAAGCGGCATTTCGGCGCCTTCGTGGAAGAAAAGGTCTGTCTCCATGCCACCATCGCTGATGAATGGGTATGCGACGAAAGCAGGCGGTCAAGTATACCCATGGCATCCACCCCAAAGGACCATTGTAGCAAATTCCGGCGGGGTGATCGAACTTGGTGACGGGGCGCGACCGGCGAACGCCACGCCCCCGACGACCGGGCGTCGGACTATCATTCCGGAATGCGAGCGGGATGGGCGCGAGCCCGAGAGCCAACTTCAAACCTATCGCCCTGAGTAGAACGGAACCCAGATGAGGGATGGTTTCGTGTTTTTACTACTCCGACCCATCTCCGTCGGAGAACCGTCTCAGCGCTTGCGTGTCTAAGATCGTTACAGAACGATAGGTGTATTTGACCCAACCTGCCCTTGCGAAACTCTTCATTGCGGAATTGACCTGCTGTCGTGATGCATTTGCCATGACGCCAAGGGCGCTCTGGGACAACGGGATGGCCATGTCACCGAGCCAACCCGCTCGCTGAAGTACGGAGGCTATTCTGCATTCGACATTGCGCTTTTGTAGGTCATGAATAATACGGACGAGGACATCCACGGTTAAGACGGTGTTCAAACCCACTGCACGCCATACGGCGGGATCCCGTGCCGCCATCTGCTCCAATGCGTCCAATGGCACGTGCATCATCCAGGTCTCACCAAGGGCTCTCAACTCAACCCTGCGGGGCTGGCCGGTGAGGAAAGGCCCTTCCCCCGTCCATGCGCCCGCCATTCCGAGATGGATTAGACGCGGGATCGCGTCGGGAGGAGCCGAGTTGATGGTGAGAGAACCGGCGACAAGGCCATACATTCCACCAGCCGCGTCGCCATATCGATAGATGATTTGATCGGGAGAAAATTTCTGCAAATGCCCGTGGCGCAGCAGCTCCGTCCGGAATTGCGCGCTCATATGGGCGAGCCAAGGCCCCTGGCCCAGGACCTGTTCTGCCTTCTCTCGTGTCAACTCCAACGGGATCCCTCCACATGCACGGTCTGGACAGAACATTCTTCGCTGATCGAACACAAAATTTCGTAAATTGTCTGGATCCGGACAATCTGTCGTCGGCACATGTGCACATGTGAGCTCATCGCCGAGGGTCGATGGGGTTACATAAAACTTGAGCTCTTCAATAGCTTCACACTGCTGCCGCAAGGAAACTCCGCGCCCCTGCGGTGTCGTCATCGTGAGCCTTCAATGCTGGCACCTCGCCCACAACAGGCAGCGTCGGTTGCCGTCCCAGTTGACGACACCGCAAACCAGTGTTCAGCCACACTCGGTGGTGGGGGCAGGGCAGTGAAATCTCTTCTTTTGGCCGCAGCATTGTTCGCCGCCGTGACGCAGACGTCGTCCGTAAACAGCGCGGACCTTCAACAGCCATTCCTTGCCCCTGAAGCCAAGGCCGAAGGCTGGAGCTTTACCGCGAGCCCCTATTTTTGGGGCGCCGGCATCTCTGGTGATTTCGGACAGTTCGGTCTACCCGCAATTAATCTTGAGTCGGGTTTCGACGACATCCTGAAGGATCTCGACGTCGGCTTCATGGCGATCGGGGAAGCACGTTACGATCGGTTCAGCGTCTTTGGTGACGTCATCTACACCAAGGTGTCGTCACAAGCTGCCACTCCGCTCGGTGTCGTTGCGCGAGGGGTCGAGACCACTTCGGAGACATTCGCCGGTCTCGTCGGCATGGGCTATGCCATCTTTCAAGATGGCCGCAGTAACGTCGACGTCGTGGCCGGGGCGCGTATCTGGCACGCGAGTACGCAGATCTCCTTTTCCGGCGGGTTTCTGAGTGGAGTTTCGAGCCGTGACAGCGCCACATGGGTGGACGCCATAACGGGCATTCGCGGTCGGTACTTCCTGACAGACCACTTCTACCTCAGCGCCTGGGGCCTGGTCGGGGCAGGACAGGCGGATCTTGACTGGGATCTCGCCGCAGGCATCGGTTACGAGTTCAGCGACAGGATCTCAACCGTCGCTGGCTATCGCGCACTCGGCGTCGATTACAGCCACGACGGCTTTATCTTCGACGCCGTGCAGCAAGGTCCGATCCTCGGATTCGTTGTTCGCTTTTAGCGTTCGCCGTTCAATCCGCTTCTCTAATTTCAACTTGGTGGGCTTCCATGTCTCTTGCAAAATTGAGCTACTCGACGATTGCAGCGGTGTCACTGCTTGCTACGCTGCCGGCTTTTGCCGACCCGATCCTCGTCAACAGCGACAACTTCGTGCGCGCTGAGAGCGACCTTTATTTCTCCGGCATCGCCGGGAATGGTGGCTTCGGCAAGTTCGATCATACGCGCGAAATGGCACCGCTCGACAAGCAGACCATCATCCGCCTGAACCGTGACACGCTTTATTCTTCCGCCGTGTTCGATCTCGATGCGGGACCGGTCATAATTGATGTGCCGGACACCGACGACCGCTTCGTGTCGCTTCTGGTGATCGACCAGGACCACTACGCCCATGGCGTATTCTATGGGGCTGGCTCGTACACGTTGACCCGCAAGGATATCGGTACCCGCTATGTCGTGGCGGCCTTTCGCTTTTTTGCTGACCCCAACAGCTCCGAAGACATGAAGAAGGTTCATACGCTTCAAGATGCGGTGGCGGTCAAGCAGTCAGCACAGGGCAGTTTTGAGATCCCGCAGTGGGACGGTAGAAGTCGTGACAACACACGCCGCGCGCTTCTCGATCTCGGAGCTTTGCTCCCAAACACCGCGAAGATGTTTGGACCGCGCGATGAAGTCGACCCGGTTCGGCACCTGATTGGAGCAGCACTTGGATGGGGCGGAAACCCAGACAAGGAAGCGTTTTACCTCAACGTGACGCCGGAAAAGAATGACGGCGACAGCGTTTACCGGCTTACGGTGAAGGATGTCCCCGTCAAAGACTTCTGGTCGGTCACGGTCTACAACAAGGAAGGCTTTTTTACGCCCAACGCGTTCAATGCCTACTCCCTGAATAACGTGACCGCGCAGAAGAGCCAGGATGGCTCGGTCACAATCCAGTTCGGAGGCTGCGATGGCAAGGTGGCCAACTGCCTGCCGACACCCGAGGGATGGAACTACATGGTCCGCCTGTATAGGCCCGAGGTGCAAGTTCTTGAGGGAAGCTGGAAGTTTCCGGCCGCAGAGGAAGTGAAAGAATGAAGCGCCGCACCTTCTTGCAAGCAACCACTTCGCTAATGCTGCTGCCGCCTCTTGAGGCATTCGCGCAGGATGACATCGCGGCCATCGCCAGAGAGGCGTATATTTACACCTATCCGATGGTGAAGAACTACCTCACCATGTACCAGTACGCACTGGAGCCGGGTGGCAGCCAGTATAAGGGGCCGCTCAACACACTGGTCAGCATCGCCAGGGTTTACACGCCCGAAGATACGGCAATCATAACGCCGAATTCCGACACACCCTATTCCTTCATTGTCTTCGATCTGAGGGCTGAACCTGTCGTCGTGACGATGCCACCGATCGAGAAAGACCGCTACTACTCGCTCCAACTCATCGACCTCTATACGAACAACGTCGACTATCCAGGCACGCGGGTGGACGGCAACGACGGCGGCGATTTTCTGATCACCGGCCCAGGCTGGAAGGGCGATATACCGACGAGGATCAAGCGCGTGGTCGAAATGCCGACCACGCTTGCCATAGGCATTATCCGGACGCAGCTTTTCTCGCCCGACGATCTTGAGAACGTGGAGCAAATCCAGGCGGGCTACAAGGCTACGCTACTGTCAGTCTACGCGGAAACGCCGGCTTCCGCTCCTCCGCCACCCGTTGACTGGCTTCCAATCTCAGACGATTTGATGATTACGAACTACTGGGCGCTTGCCGCATTCCTGCTGCAGTTCGCACCACCTTATCCCGGTGACGAGACGCCACGGGCTAACCTTGCCAAGCTTGGCGTCCAAAAAAGAGCGACCTGGTCCGGAGCGGATCTTTCACCAGAGACAGTGACGCTCATGAATGCCGTGGCGGTCGCGACCGAGAAGGAGATTCGAGACGAGGCAGCACGGTTGACAGATTCGTCCAAGTTATTCGGCACGCCGGAATTCATGAAGGGCAGGTTCATGGTCCGCGCCGCGGCGGCGCAAGGCGGCATCTACGGCAACTCGGTGCAAGAGGCACTCTATGTGATCTATGCCGTCGACGCACAGGAGGCGCCACTTGACGGACGTAGAGCAAGATACACTCTCACCTTGACCCCTGAGACGCTGCCACCGGTCGAGGCCTTTTGGTCGCTGACCATGTATGACAGACCGAAGCAGTTCCTTGTCGACAACCCTGTCGATCGCTACCTGATCAACTCGCCCATGCTCGCGAGCCTTCAGAAAAGCGCCGACGGCAAGATCGTTCTGTATTTGCAGCACGAAAGCCCAGGAGCAGCGTTGGAATCAAACTGGCTCCCAGCGCCGAGCGAATCCTTCTATGCGGTCATGAGGCTCTATCTGCCCACGGCGTCAGCGTTGGACGGGCATTGGAAGCCGCCCGCGATCCAGGCCGTTCCGCAATAAATGAGAGCATAACGATCTTCAGTCGCGTTGCCGATACCCAAAAACCACGAACTCCTCTAGCGAAGTCGATCAGCCTTAGGGCCCGCTTCAAACGAGACACCCAACCTTGAACTTGCGACGCACGTACGCCACCGCGCCCTGAATTCAGGAAGATCAGCGCTGGCACGCGCGCGGTAGTGCGGTTCACCGAGGCGAGGACTCGATCAATGGTGGCGGCTGTCACCTGGCAGGGAGCTGAGGTCTAGGCGGACTTGGCGGCTCCAGGCACCCTCGAAGCGCTCCCAAACGCCTTAGACCGGAAGCAAGGCCCGTCGAAGAAACATCCATGGCGTCAAGAGTCGCCCTCGGTATATTGTCGAAGTTCCGATCACCAAGGCCACCAAATTGGATCAGATACTCGCCATACGAACCTTCGTCCGCGTTGCCGAAGCGGGTTCCTTCGCAAAAGCCGCAGACACGCTGAACTTGCCCCGGTCCTCCGTCAGCAAACTCGTACAAGATCTCGAAGCGCATCTCGGGACGAAGCTCGTAGAACGAACGACCCGAGCTGTGACTGTGACCACGGAAGGCGCCGCCTATCATGAGCGCGCACTTCGCCTGCTCGCGGATCTCGATGACATGGACGGCACTGTCGCCGGCTCGCGCAGCACCCCCAAGGGAAGACTGCGTGTGGACGTCGGCTCTGTGCTTGCGAACCACATTATCATACCCTCTCTTTCGGATTTCCAACGGCAATACCCGGACATCGATCTCATGCTCGGCGTCAGTGATCGCTCCGCCGATCTGATTGGGGAAGGGATAGATTGTGTAATCCGCGGCGGCTCTCTTGCAGACTCAAGCCTAAAGGCCCGCAAACTATGCGAACTCGATTACATTCTTTGCGCGGCACCTACCTACCTGGAAGGTCGAGAGCTACCGACGCGTCCAGACGAGATCGAGGCGCATCGAGTCGTCAGCTATTTCTCAGCATCGTCAGGAAAGCGTTTTCCGTTGCGGTTCCTGCGAGGAAATGAGCGAACTGAATATGCACCGACATCCAACGGCATTTCGGTCAACGAAAGCACTGCTCACTTGAATTCGCTCGTGGCCGGGCTGGGCATCGGTCAGAGCTTCGGCTTTCTGGCAAAGCCGCATATCGAGCGCGGCGCTCTCGTCGAGCTCCTCCCCAAATGGAAGCCGGAAAACCACTCACTGCATCTCGTTTATCCGGGAGATAGGTTTCCCAACCCGAGGCTGCGGGCCTTCGCCGATTGGGTGACGGGAGTTTTCGAGCGCGTCGATGCCAGGCGCAGTTCTGCGACCGAGACCATCCATCCAGATGGATAATGTCTCCATCCCGAGCGGCTTCTCGCCGACGGGGAGACCAACTACGTTCGTCCCATCGGAAGGCGACGCGGGCGAAGGCCAAAGCCCCCTACGAACATTTCAAAAACTTCCACAGCCCGCGCATTCGGACTGGATCCTTTCGCGCGTGCAGCATTAGGAGAATAAGATGACGAACAGACTTGCAAACAAGATTGCCGTGGTAACTGGAGCAACCAGCGGCATCGGACTTTCGACTGCCAAGCTCTTTGCAGCCGAAGGCGCCCGCGTCTACATTACGGGCCGCCGCAAGGACTCCTTGGACAAGGTAATTGCGGAGATCGGCGAGGCTGCCGTTGGCGTGCAGGCCGACTCATCGAGCAACGAAGACCTGGACAAGCTTTTTGCCCAGGTGAAGTCGGAACACGGACGCCTTGACGTCCTTGTCGTAAACGCCGGTGGAGGTAGCATGCTCCCGCTTGGGCAGATCACCGAGGAGCAGGTCGACGATACCTTCAGTCGCAACGTGAAGGCCGTCATCTTTACCGTGCAAAAAGCGCTTCCGCTGCTGGGTCACGGCTCGTCGGTCGTGCTAACCGGTTCGACCGCCGGTACCGAGGGTACCGCCGCCTTCTCGGTCTATTCCGCTTCCAAGGCCGCAGTCCGCAACCTGGCTCGCTCCTGGGCGCTTGACCTCAAGGGCACCGGCATTCGCGTCAACGTGGTTTCCCCGGGCGCCACACGCACCCCCGGCCTCGTTGAACTGGCTGGCAACGACAAGGAACAGCAGCAGGGTCTCCTCGATTATCTCGCTTCGCGTATTCCGCTCGGCCGGGTCGGCGAGTCCGAGGAGATCGCTAAGGCCACCCTGTTCCTTGCCTCCGACGACGCAAGCTTCGTCAACGGCTCCGAACTCTTCGCCGACGGTGGCCAGGCCCAAGTCTGATCGGCCGCGTTTTGGGGGACCGCAAGGACTTTCGACGAAGGACCAAGTGACGCAAAAGACGCGCGGCGTATGGTGAGTTTCAAGCCTAACCATATGCCGGGCGCTATCCTCTTCCAGTCGATATTTACGCAAACATTTTAGCCCAGAACGTGAAGAGTACCGCAACTAGGGTGCACAGAGGTCAACCAAGGCCATTCGCACCTGGGTCGCCGGCGTTTACCGCTCGGGGCAGGTAGCGCGAGCCCGGGCCTTGTTCTTGCCTGACTGAAGACGGCTCGCGCAGTTCATCATCCATCCGGACTAATGGCGGCGTAACGGGTTATACGCTTCACGACCTTGCCAGTGACCGTTGAATGTCACTCCGCAAACACCTTATGCCGAGCTTGAAATTTAGATCCACCTAATATCTACTAGCTGTAATTGCACTGTGCACCGCTCCAAGCTTTTGATCATGGGATGGCTTTGCTGAGGATGCTTCATGTTTTTGGTCCGCACCGATCTCGATGAAGCCATCCAACGATGGCGCGACATCATATTCGCATCCTTGCCATCCGACCGATTTGGCGCGTACGTCGCTTTGCGCAAGCATGATCTGACGATCGAACTTCACGACGTCGAGGAGGATAGCGATCTTCTTGTCTTTGCCTCCGAAGGCGAAGCGTTGGCCGAACGATTTCGTTTGGCTTACCCCTATGTCGTGACATATGCAGGCAATCCCGGCTATCCGCTAGAATATCTGGTTTGGCTTTCATTTCACATGCAAGCAAACTTCGATCGGCTAGGTGTCCTCGAAGTGAGTGCGACTTATGAGGACCAGGGCGGCGAAGTCGAAAGCATGTCTGCCGTTGCGATGGGCTTCTCGCACCAGACGGATCTTGAAGAATTTATAGATCGGTTTGATGGTCAGGACCTGAGCCAGGACCCCCACTTCGGCCACGAGGTGTATGTCTCCGAAGTCAGAGGCCCCTCTCCATCCCCGGGTTCGCCGATGATTCCGCCTCCGCTGGACGCCGGTTGAAATCGAGGATCCTTGAAATAGCCCGGCGGTTGCTGCGTAACTCGAATTGATTAGCCAGAACCCCTATAAATTCATTGCTATTCAGCGTTTCACTTGCAACAATATACCTGTAATTGCGCACCCACAAAGCACACGTTAAAAATGAGATTCGTGCTGGTTTTTATTGCCGCGCAATTCCTCAATTTACGAACGCGCACCTTGATTGAGCCTCCGCCCCCTGCGGGGGCTCAATCATCTGCGCCGACCTCCGAATCAATTGAATTGATCGACTGGGGTGACGCCGGACCTGCGATCGCTTTGGTCCGGCCTGCGCCGCACGCAGTTCGTGGGTGACGCGCCGCATAGCCATTCCTCACGGTGCCATGGAGCCGATAAGGAATCTCGACGTTTCTGACTTCGTGAGACGGTACGCGTGTGCGCTGTTGGCGATAGAAGCTACTCTATTTCCGGAGGCACTGAGGCGGCTCGCAACAGATATGCAATGAGAGCAAGGACAGCTAGCCGATCGGGCGGCCGGCAGCCATGCCGGCCGCTCGCTTACAGCTTGGAGCGGAACGTATGAAAGCCGTGGCGGAAGGCTTCTCGCGTCGATCTTGCAGGCTTCATAGCATGCGTTGTTGGCAAGGATTTACTTGGCCAGCTGCCCTCAGCTTAAGGCAGTGGGCTAGTCACTGGCAGTCGTCAGCACTGCGTTGCGCGACCATTTCTCCTTTGCGGAGCCTCAAACAATCGATGGTAACGTCCGCGTTGAGAATGCGGATCCGATATGGATCGGACGCAATGCTGACTGTCGTCCTCGCCGCTCGGCCGCTTGCATAGCTGCGCCGAACCTGTCCAGCCGCATTTCATCTCTTCGGCGCTCTCGAAGATATTGTAGCCATTTGCTCGAAGCGCACGCTGCACGTTTTCCCGCACGTTCAGCGTAACGGAATTCTCATTGCCGTTGGTCGGCCCATTGTTTTCGTTTGAAGACGACTTCGCTTCTGCCCCTCTGCGGCGCTCCTCGTTGAGCATGGCTATCTCGGCCTTTGCTCGTTTTGCCGCCGCTTCTGCTGCGATTGCCCGTCGTTCCGCCAGGTCCGCCCGTTCGGATTCGCTTTCGGCACGGGCGCTGTGCGCTCGCCGCAGCTTCAAGCTCGCTGGCGCGACTTGCCTCCGCGCCATTGAAGATGGCTTCAGTCGCCTCCGCGTGCACCAAGCACTCCTCTACAAGCGCCGCGACCCGCGACCGAGCCTCCATTGGGTTGTCTGAGATCTGCAGCGAACTCCTGCTTCGCAACCTGGGCGCTATCGGCATGTGCGTTGGGACCAACTCGGCCGCGCATGAACTCGAGCGCGCGCCTCACAACTGAGCATCGTTACACCCTTCGACATAGCCCCCGTAGTCACTGCCTGCTTCCAATCGGGAAGCGCAAGATCGAAGCCTGGCGACCAGTTCCGCTTCTGAGGTGGAGGCCACGACGATTGGTGGAGCGAGTGCGGTCGCCAGGCGCATAGCGAGAGCGCGAGTGGACATGCACGTAGATTTCAAGTCGCTCACTTTCGATCTTCGCAGTTGCCTTGCCGGGCTTCGCGCCCGTTCGCGCCACGACGGCGGGAAGCGGTCCCCCGCTTCTTCGGTTACGTCTCATCCTTTTTTTTGGTGAGCATCGTTAGCACTTCCGCCTGCAAATCCAGGCAGATTTGATGATACTCATGTATCAAATCCTCACGCCTCGACATCTCTCGCTCGAGATTGTCGAGTGTCGTCGACGCCAAGGCGTAGGCCTCGAAAAGTTCACGGCTGTAATCATCCATAGCACTCCGCAATTGCTCGCGATGATGTGGCAACACTATAGCCAGCCGAGCCCGCCCCAGTTCCAACAAGCTCATGCGCCCTCCAATGGCCACGCGGCCCCACGCAGGATTACTCATTGCATTGCTAACGACGGAAGTCCTCGCCCCGCATGAGGCAGATGGCGCCAAACACACCGCCTCGAACCCGAAATCTTCTGCGACGTCGGCAAACATCATTGCTTGTCACGAGAAAAGGGGAAGTACGTAACAGTTAAATCTGGACTCGGGCGCTACTGCTTCCATTGTGTGCGAGATCTTTCCTGACCTCAGAGGTATAAGGCCGACGGTGCTAAGCCGAGCCCCCTTTTTTAACAGCAATCTTCGAAACACGACATCGCATTGCTTGCATGGTTGGGCAAACGACCCCGCTCAACGGTTCGTACTCCACTTATATCGGCCAACGCGCCGTCGGCGGTAATAACGTCACCTTCATTCTGACGCCCCTCGACCTAAGCTCGTCATCAAGGCCGGCCTGATAATGAACCTGATGTCGATGAGATGAGGTTGGCGAAGATCCGAATAACCGCTTACTTGGCGCGACTTCCCTTTAGCTGGGTGATTGGGGACATCCAGTTTCCACTCGAGACGATCGGCGGCTGCCCAAGCGACATGGTGGCAGGCCGACCGCGATTCCCTGGCCTCGATGAGTAGCGACGGCGCACGACCACATAATCCTCGGAAGCCGAACCAGTGAATTCGCCGTTTCCGTTTTCATTGATGGCGCTTACATTCTCGCAGTTCCCGGATGTCAGAGCCCGCGTTTCGAGATCGCGATGGGACGCGTTGTTTCACAGGGTCGGCCACAAGTACCGCCCCCCAAATCTGCCCCGGCGTGGGTTTTGCTTTAACGCTTCAAACCGAAGATTGTCTTATCGCCGTTGGGTTTAAACGATAAACGCCGTACGATATTCTGCTAACGATTTCAGTGAGCCACTTTTTGCCAGGCCATTGCAAGATCGAACATCAACGGGCAGCTACAGCAGTTCGCGACCACCGGTAGTCGACGGGTGTTCGTGCAAAAACCCGGGCGTGCCGGCGCCGCACAAACCACAGCGTCGGCCGCCGCTTGCACTACATCGCTATCGAGAGGTTCAGGTATCGATAGTGATGGATTTGATGGCGCAAATCGCTAAATCTTGTATCCAGAGCCACCTGGAGGACCGTCGGAAAAGAACATTTTCGCTTAAGCCCAACCCCTCGCATTGCCCGTGCAGAGCGACTGTGCTATAGGTAGAATATAGACATTTAGGAACCATAGTCGACAAAAATGGCGCTGAGCATCAAAGACCACGACACCGAACAGCTGGCCCGCACTCTTGCCGAACGGACCGGCGAAAGCATCACACTGGCAACCAAGCGCGCGCTCGAAGAGCGCCTGCGACGGCTTGGCTCTGACTTGCGCAAAGCCGCTCTCCTCGAGGACCTCGAAGCGATCCAGCGACGCTGGAACGCTCGGCCCGTTCTCGACAGCCGCACAGCCGACGAAATTCTCGGCTACGACGAGAACGGACTGCCATCCTGATGGTCATCGATACATCCGTCCTCGCTGCCATCGCCTTCAATGAGCCGGAAGCGGCGGCTTTCCGCGAGCGCATCGCAGACGATCCCGTCAGGCTCATCTCCGCCGCGACCGTCCTGGAGGCTGCCATGGTGATCGAAACTCGACTTGGGGAAGCCGCAGGCGCCGATCTCGACCTCTGGCTCTACAAGGCAGAAGTCGAGATCGTCCCAGTTACAGCCGAACATGCGGATCGCGCGCGGCGCGCCTGGCGGCGCTATGGCAAAGGCCGTCATCCGGCCAGCCTCAATTACGGCGACTGCTTTTCCTATGCTCTTGCGGCGCTTTCGGGAGAACCGCTCCTCTACAAGGGCAACGATTTTTCGCAAACCGACATCGAGGCGGCGTGAGGACGAAGTCATGGCGGCTTGAAGCAGCCGAGCAAAAGCGCCCGCAGACGTACCTGTAGCTCGATGGTTAGAGCCCGCTCAATGGGTCGCAGGTTAGAGTCCTGCCGGGCTCACCATGCCCTTGGGATCGAAGTCCGCCGTCCATGCTTTTTGGGTCTCGCCCGATTGATCTCTCTTGGGCGTCAATCCGAAGCTGCAGTGTAGCCGCCTTCGGCCGAAAGTAGCCATCGCCGCGCTATTGGCCGCTGATTTCAACCAGTCTCGGGTGCTGAAAAATAGTAGGACGGCCAGCGTGATCTCGCGGCAGCAACGTGACGTCAATCGGTCGCCCGACCCCGTTCCAAAAATAACGGCGATCGCGTCCCCGAGGACTTTTGACAGGCCGGGGACATTTAGTCCACCCAGACTCTGCCCGACTAGCACGACTCTTTTGTTCGCCGGGTTTTGAGCTGGGGACCTTGTCGCCAAACCACTTCAGGATGGCGTGCACTGCGACTGACGCGCTGAGGCGCCAGTCGTAGAGGAATTGCAGGACCGAGCTTAAATATGGATGGCCTATCCAACGGTCGGAGCCCCACGGCGATGAATGATCGAGTCCGTCGGCCTGATTGCACTGAAACCGCCTGATCCGTTGCCGCTGGTCATCAGGTCGAGCGGCCATCGAAATCAGTAAGCCGGTTCGGCAATGCCGGGTCCAGACAAGTTGGGGACATTTGAACGTCCGCTATTCGCGGAGTATTCGAGCGACGCTGCGAACGGACGCGTGGCAGGTGTTCACTTCCAACGCTTATGACGCTCAGACAAATGTAGGTAAATTCTAATTTAAAGTGCGACATGCCAATGATTTCAATGGTTTCCCCTTGGATATTTTGGCATGTCTCGACGCTATTCACAGCTGAATCTGGCCGATCGACGCCGCCTCTTCCACTTTGTCGAACGAAAAGGACAGCCATAGTCAGGCCCTCGGAGGCGCCTTCATTGACCGCAATATAGTTCCAGTGCCTGCAAGTTTAACGCGCTCGACTGTCAACGTGGATTTCACCTTGACAACCGCGCCATGAGACATCACTCTCGCAACTAAGATATCAGTTTGCGGAATGATATGTCTCAAATTGTCGAAATTCCTGCCTTACCCCTTGAAGAATTGCTTCGCTCCTTTCCGAAGGAGGGACCGGGCAACACCACGGCCAAGGTCTATCGGCTGCTTCGACAATTGATCGTCGAAGTCAGGCTTCTGCCCGGACGGGCGTTGCCGGAAAAGGAAGTGGCCGCGATCCTCAACGTCTCCAAGACCCCGGTTCGCGAGGCGATTATCCGGCTATCCGAGGAGGGCCTGGTCAAGGTCGTGCCACAGGGCGGCACCTTTGTCGCGACGATCGAGGTGCAGCGCTACATCGAGGCCTGCTTCATTCGTTTTCGCCTCGAGTCGGGCGCAGCGGCAGAGGCCGCCAAGCGGCATACGCTGGAAGATCTTGGCCGATTGGAGCTCTCTCTCAACCAGCAGATCGAGGCTGTCGCAAACGAGGACTACACGCGTTTCTTCGAGCTGGACGAGGACTTTCACCGGGTGATCTTTTCGACGGCGCGGCTGAGCGGCGTCTGGGCCTTTGTCAATCAGGCCAAAGGCGAGATTGACCGGATGCGCCATCTGAAGATGGTGTTCGGCGTGCGCAGGACCGGCGAGGTCATCCACGAACACCGCGACATCATCGATGCGATAAGGGCCGCATCTCCGGATGAAGCGGTGGCCGCTATGACCCGGCATCTTGGCTCTCTCGAAGCCAAGATCACAGAGCTTTCACGCGATCCGAAACTGTGGAGCTACATCGAATCGATCAATGCAACCACAACAGAAAAACGGAAACCACGGCGCAGCCTGACCTGAGGTAGGCGCCGTCGGGAGGAAAACTGAAATGTCTGCAGTGGAATTGAACGACGTAGTGAAACGCTACGGCGCACTCGAAGTCGTGCACTCTGTAAACCTGAATGTCGAACGCGGGGAGTTCGTCGTTCTCGTCGGGCCGTCGGGATGCGGCAAGTCAACGACCTTGCGGATGGTGGCGGGCCTGGAGGAGATTTCCGGCGGAACGGTCTCGATCGGCGGGCGGCTCGTCAATCGGGTCGCGCCAAAGGACCGCGACGTAGCGATGGTGTTCCAGAACTACGCGCTTTATCCCCACCTCAATGTCGCTGAAAACATCGCCTTCGGCCTGCGCGTAAGGCGTGAAAAGAAGGACGCAATCGAAGCGGCCGTCAAGGAAGCGGCGGCTATCCTCGACCTCACGCCCTACCTTGCACGCAAGCCCGCGGACCTGTCGGGTGGCCAGCGGCAGCGCGTTGCCATGGGGCGGGCGATCGTCCGCAAGCCGCAAGTCTTCCTGTTCGACGAACCTTTGTCGAACCTCGATGCCAAGCTTCGCACCCAGATGCGCGCGGAGATCAAGCGGCTTCACAAACGCATGGGCGTCACCAGCATCTACGTCACCCACGACCAGATCGAGGCGATGACGCTGGCAGACCGCATCGTCGTCATGAACGGCGGCCGCGTCGAACAGGTCGGCACACCGATGGAGCTTTTCCTCAAGCCGGCCAATGCCTTCGTTGCAAGCTTTCTCGGTTCACCACCCATGAACCTCCTGCGCGCAACAGTCGTCTCCGTGGACGGTGAACTGCAGGCGCGCATAGACGCTGCCGACGCGGAAGCCGCCCTCCTCAGATTACCGATGGCAATGGTTACATCCCTGCGCGCCGATCAACGTATCCTCGTCGGCCTCCGGCCCGAGCACGTCGCGGTCGGCAAGCAAGCGAGCGGGGACGTCCAGGAAATCGCCGCGACAGTCGACCTCGTGGAGCCGCTTGGCTCCGAGGCTCTTCTGCACACCAGGATTTCCGGCCAGCCGATCGTCGCCAAGATCGAAACGCCCGCCGATGTCGAGGCACTCTCGCAGATCGGCAAGCTGCAGATACCGGTGAGCCGTCTCCATGTCTTCGACGCCGAGAGCGGCAAAGCCGTCAACGGTCATGCGTGAGGCGAGGATGACATCGATGATCGCCGGATATTTCAAGCGCCTTGGCGAGGACCTCCGGAAAGACTGGCAGCTTTACCTGCTTATCCTTCCGATGCTCCTTTGGTTTTTGCTCTTCCTCTACAAGCCCATGGAAGGACTGCAGATTGCGTTCAAGGATTTCAGCCCGTTCCGCGGTATCGCCGGAAGTCCCTGGGTGGGTCTTGAGAACTTTCGCACCCTTCTTGGCGACCAGATCTTCATCCGCGCATTCGTCAATACGATCACCATCAGCGGCCTCGGGCTGATTTTCGCCTTCCCCGTACCGATCGTGCTCGCCATCATGTTCAACGAGCTCCAGAGCGAGTTGGGCCGCAGGTTTTCCCAGACCATCGTCTATCTGCCCCACTTCATCTCCGTGGTGATCGTCGCGGGCATTGTGATCAACCTGCTGTCTCCCACGACAGGCGTGGTCAACCTCATTCTGTCGAGCCTCGGCCTTGACCGGGTCTACTTTCTCACCCAGCCGGAATGGTTCCGTACCGTTTTCATCGGATCGAACATCTGGAAGGAAGCAGGCTTCGAATCGATCGTCTATCTCGCGGCGATCGCCGGCATCAGCCCGACGCTCTATGAATCGGCCCGGGTCGATGGCGCATCGCGCTGGCAGATGATGTGGCGCATCACGCTTCCGTGCATCCTTCCGACGATCATCATCATGCTGATCATCCGCATCGGCAACCTCGTCGAGGTCGGGTTCGAATACATCATCCTGCTCTACCAGCCGGCAACCTACCGCACCGCCGACGTCGTCTCGACCTACGTCTACCGGACGGGTCTGCAGGGTACGCAGTACGACCTTGCCACCGCCGCCGGCCTCTTCAATGCGGTCATCGCCTTCGCTCTCGTCTTCGCAGCCAACCGGATCAGCCGGAAGGTTTCGACAACCTCGCTCTGGTGATCGTCATGGCTAGCTTCAATCTCTATTCTCGCGGCGACCGGATCTTCGGATATGCGAACGCGACCCTGATCGGGCTCTTCGTCCTTTCCACGCTCTACCCGTTCATCTACATCCTGTCGGTATCGATCTCGTCGGGTGCCGCAGTCACCTCGGGTCAGGTCGTGCTGTTGCCGAAGGACCTGACACTTGCGGCCTACGAATTCGTTCTTTCGGATCGGCTCTTCTGGATCGCCTACGGCAATACCTTCATCTACACCTTCGGCGGCACGGCGGTCAGCCTCGCGATCATGATCCCCGGCGCCTATGCGCTGTCGCGTGCCCGCCTAAGGGGGCGCAAGATCCTCAACATGATGGTCGCGTTCACCCTGTGGTTCAACGCCGGCATGATCCCATTCTTCCTCAACATGCGGGATCTCGGGCTGCTCGACTCGCGGTTGGGCATCATCATCGGTTTCGCCTGCAACGCCTTCAACGTCATCTTGCTGCGCAACTTCTTCGAGGCCGTGCCGAAATCCTTCGAGGAGGCCGCCAAGATGGATGGCGCCAGCGAGTTCCAGCTGCTTTGGAAGGTTTTCATCCCCTTGTCCAAACCGGCGATCATCACGGTCGCGCTGTTCTGCATCGTTTCCAGGTGGAACAGCTACTTCTGGGCCATGGTGCTGTTGCGCGGCGAGGAGAAGATCCCGCTTCAGCTCTACCTCAAGCGGATCATCGTCGATCTTACCGCCAACGACGAGTTCGCAAGCAGCCTTTTGACGTCTCGTTATTCGTTCGAGACCGTCACCGCGGCGATCATGATCGCTTCGATCATTCCAGTGCTGCTCATTTATCCAAGCATCCAGAAATACTTCAACAAGGGCATCACCCTTGGCGGCGTGAAGGAATAACGGCCGTCTCAGTCAGTTCTGTTTAAGGAGGAGAATGGAATGAGATATATTCGAGACACGTTGGCGCTGCTTGCCACCTGTGCGTTGCTGCAATCGGGTCCTGTCTATGCGCAAGACGCTTCGACGAAGATTACGGACGACCCGCTCGAGCTGACGATCCATTTCCATTTCCGTGACAAATACGTCTACACGGAAGACTGGCCCGTCGAGAAGAAGGCGGCCGAATGGACCGGGATCCACGTGAAGAATGTCGCCTCGCTTGCGACCAGCAGCAGCCGGGATGCGTTCAACTTGCTGATGGCCTCCGGCAACCTGCCGGACATCGTTGGCGGCGACGTCACCGGCGGGCTGAAGGACGACTTCATTCGCTATGGCATGGAGGGCGCCTTCATGCCCCTGGACGACCTGATCGAGGAGAACGCCCCCAACCTCAAGAAGTTCTTTGACGAGCATCCGATCGTGCGCCAGGCCATCAGCGCACCTGACGGTCACATCTACTTCATCCCCTATGTGCCCGAGGGCGAATTCTCGCGCGCCTGGTTCATCCGCCGGGACTGGCTCGACAAACTGGGCCTGAAGGTTCCAGAAAACGTCGACGAACTCTATGCCGTTCTCAAGGCTTTCCGCGAGAAAGACCCGAACGGCAACGGCAAGAAGGATGAAGTTCCCTACTTCGCGCGCGAGCCGATCGAAGCAGTCCGACTGATCAACATGTGGGATGCCCGCGTGTCCGGCTCGGAACGCTACGGCGACTTCATGATCGAAGACGGCAAGGTCGTGCATCCCTGGACAACACCGAACTATAGGACCGGCATTTCCAAAGTTGCGCAGTGGTTCAAGGAGGGCTTGATCGATACGGAGGTGTTCACGCGTGGAGCTCGGGTGCGTGAATACATGCTCGGCAACAATATCGGGGGCATGACGCACGACTGGTTCGCAAGCACGTCCAACTACACCGACGCTCTGAAGGACAGCGTTCCAGGCATCGACTTCGCGCCGATGCTGCCGCCGAAGACCGTGTCCGGGAGGCGCTTCGAGGACAGCCGGCGTGCGACCGTTCAGCCGGCAGGTTGGGCGATCTCCTATTCGAACCAGCACCCGGTCGAGACGATCAAGTACTTCGACTTCTGGTTCTCCGAAAAGGGCCGGATCCTGTCGAACTGGGGCATCGAGGGCGAGACCTATTACATGGTCGACGGCAAGCCCGTCTACAAGCAGACCGTCCTTCACAACCCCAAGCCGGTGAACGCCCAGATGTGGGAAATCGGCGCCGGCGTGCCGCGTGGCTATTGGGCCGCCTATGCCTCCGAGGAGCAATGGACGAACAAGATGGCTCTCGACGGGATCGCCATGTACGAGAAGGAACCAGGGCTTCTGCAGCCTGAGTTTACCGGCGTCTCGATGAACAGCGACGAGCGCGCCGTTTACGACAAGTACTGGCCGAGCCTTCTCACCTACATGATGGAAATGCAGCAGACCTGGGTCCTCGGAGCCCAGGATGTCGATGCCTCCTGGGACGGCTATGTCGCCCGGCTCGACCAACTCGGCTACGCCAAGGTCTCCGAGGTGATGCAGGCGGCCTATGACCGCCAATACGGAAAGAACTGACCCGATTATCGGGCGCGACCGGGTCGCGCCCGCCTCTATCACGTATTCAAAGGACGTCATTTCGATGCCCAAAACCGCTGAAGCACCCCGCCTGCAATATCTCGATGAGCCAAAACCGGGGACCCTGACGATCGGCTATCAGCCGGCCGGCGAAAGCTCTGTCGAAAATCCGCCCCGTTTCAGTTGGCTGCCGGCCCTGAACGACGATGCGCGCTATGTGGTGCGGATCTCCAGCGATGCGGCCTTTGCGCCCGGGCGGACGCTGGTCTTCAACAATATCGCCTGGAACTTCTTCACCCCGGATACAGTGCTCGAACCCGGTTCCTACTGCTGGTCATTTGCCCTTTGGAATGACGCCGAAAAGCGTGCGGCCTCCGATTGGAGCAGCGTGCGTGAATTTACGCTCAAGCCGGGCCTTCCCGAGACGGCCTTGCCGCGCGCGGCAAAGCGGCGCGACATCATGGATCTTCGCCATCCCCGCCTGTGGCTCAATCCGGATGGCATCACCAACTTCCGCAGCCGGTTGCAGGAGGATCCTGATTGCTGCGGCTGGAAGACCTTCTACGTGAACTCGGTGGAGCCGTGGCTCTCGCGGAGCCTGATCGCCGAACCGCAACGTTACCCGGATAATGTGCGCACCGCCAAGCTCTGGCGGCAGATGTACATCGACTGCCAGGAGGCGATCTACGCCATCCGGCACCTGGCGATTGCAGGTATCATCCTGGATGACGCACACATGATTGCGCGGGCCAAGGACTGGCTGCTGTCGGTCGCGACCTGGGATCCGCAGGGAGCAACGGCCCGCTCCTACAATGACGAGGCGGCATTCCGCGTAGTGACCGCGCTCGCCTGGGGCTACGATTGGCTATACGACCATCTCGATGACGGTGAGCGAGAGCGCGTGCGTCGTGTGCTCCTTGCGCGGACACGCGAAGTCGCAGACCACGTGATCTGGCGTGCGCGCATCCATGTTTTCCCCTATGACAGTCACGCGGTGCGCTCGCTTTCGGCGGCCCTTACGGCGGCTTGTATCGCGCTGGCCGGTGAGGAAAAGGAAGCCGAGTGCTGGCTGGACTATACGGTCGAATTTCTTTTCACCCTCTATTCGCCCTGGGGCGACAGCGACGGCGGGTGGGCGGAGGGTCCACACTACTGGATGACCGGCATCGCCTATCTGACGGAAGCCGCCAATCTCATCCGAAACTTCCTCAAGGTCGATCTCTATCGGCGGCCGTTCTTCCAGAAAACCGGTGATTTTCCGCTCTACACGAAGGCGCCGGGTACGAGGCGGGCATGCTTCGGAGACGACTCCACCCTCGGCGATCCGCCTGGTCTCAAGGTTGGCTACAATGTCCGCCAGTTTGCCGGCGTCACCGGCAACGCCCATTACCAGTGGTATTTCGAGCGGCTGAAGGCGGATGCCGCCGGTACCGCCATGGAATTCTATAACTACGGCTGGTGGGACCTCAATTTCGACGAGCTTGTCTATCGGCACGATTACCCGCAAGTCGAGGCAAAGGCGCCTGCCGACCTGCCGCCGGTCAAGTGGTTCAGGGAGATCGGCTGGGTTGCGATCCAGAAACACATGGACGATCCCGATCGCCACATCCAGTTCCTGTTCAAGAGCAGCCCCTTTGGTTCCTTGAGCCACAGTCACGGCGACCAGAACGCATTCCTGCTCTATGCCTTCGGCGAGGATCTGGCGATCCAGAGCGGTTACTATGTCGCCTTCAACTCGACCATGCATCGCAACTGGCGCCGGCAGACCATATCCAAGAACGCGGTCCTCATAGGCGGCAGCGGGCAATACGCCGAAGGCGACAAGGCGATCGGCAAGAAGGCGGGAGGTCGGATCACGGCGGTGCGCGAGGAGCCGACGCATGTCTTCATCAGCGGCGATGCCACGGCGGCCTATCGGGCGAACAATCCGCTGGTCCTCAGGGTCGAGCGAGACATCCATTTTGCCAGCAGCGACTTCCTCGTCATCGTCGACCGCGTCGAATGCGTCGAACCACAGCCCCTCAAATGGCTATTTCACTCCGCCCATCAAATGGACGTGGGCAGCAACAGTTTTCGTCTGACTGGCGAACGGGCGGGGCTCTACGGGCAGTTCGTGTTTTCAACCGCAGGGCCGCCGCAGATACGCATGATCGAAGGTTTCGAAGGCGTCGATCCAACCGAAATCGAGGGCCTGGCCACCCAATATCACATCGAGGCAACGCTTCCAGCGTCCACCAAGCAGACCCTGGTGACGCTTCTCGTTCCCTATGCCCTTAGCGAACCCCGGCGGGTCTTTCACTTCGTCGATGACCAGGGCTTCAGTGCCGACCTCTATTTCACCGATGTCGACGACAACCAGTTGCGCATCATCATCCCCAAGAACTTCTGATCGGAAAGGAAATGTCATGAACGGACTGAAGGACAAGGTCATTTTAGTAACTGGCGGCGGCCGCGACATCGGCAAGGCCTGCGCCGAGAGGCTTGCCAGCGACGGCGCAAAGGTCGCAATCACCTACCTTGGCTCGGCGGCTGGCGCCGAGGAGTGCGTGAGGGCGATAACGGCTTCCGGTGGCAAGGCGATCGCCATCAAGGCGGACATGACCGTGGCCGCCGATGCGCAAGCAGCTGTCGACGGGGCAGTTGCCGCGTTCGGTCGGCTCGATGGGCTGGTGCATGTCGCCGGCGGACTTTTGGCGCGCAAGACCTTGCAGGACATGGACGAGGCGTTCTTCCGGCAGGTGATCGACGTCAATCTCACTTCACTCTTCAATGCATCCAAGGCGGCCGTTCCGGCGATGGCCGACGGTGGCGCGATCGTCACCTTTGCCTCACAGGCCGGCCGCGATGGCGGCGGCCCTGGTGCGTTGGCCTATGCCACCTCGAAGGGGGCGGTCATGACCTTCACGCGTGGTCTTGCAAAAGAACTCGGACCAAGGATCCGCGTCAATTCGGTTTGCCCGGGCATGATCTCTACGACCTTCCACGACACGTTCACCAAGCCGGAAGTGCGCGAGCGTGTCGCTGCCGCAACGCCGGTCAGGCGCGAGGGCCGATCGGACGAGGTCGCCAATCTGGTCGCCTTCCTTGTCTCCGATGAGGCGTCGTTCATCACCGGCGCCTGCTACGATGTAAACGGCGGCACGCTGTTTTCCTGATATGGTCATGACAGTGCGATTTCCGATCCATGGCAAGCGCGTCGCCCTCATCGGCACGTCGCTTGTCCAGCAGAACCACCACGCTGGCGACAGGCATATCCACTCCTGCGCCCGCGGGTGGGCGACATGGGCGGAGGTTCTCTCCGCCGGCCAGCTCGACATTACGGTATTTCACGATCCGCGCGTATTTCCCGGCTGGGAGCCAAGCGGCAGGATCGGCGTCACCCGTGGCTTCGGCGGACTGAACGCCGGCGTTTCGGGCCAGAAGGCCCGGGACATCGCACAGCGTCTCGAGGAGGTCTTGAAGCTCGATTTTGACCTGATCGTCGTCGATGCCGGCACGAACGACATGATGGTTGAGACAAAGGAAGTCATCCAGTCTATCCGCGAAGCGGTCGTTGATCGACTGATAGCGGCTGGAAAGACGGTGATCCTGCTGCCGATCCTGGCGCGTGGCACGCAGAAATGGGTCGCCGGCGGATCGGAACGGGCAAAAGCACACTGGATCAACCAGAAGAGCCTCGCCTTTGCAGCCATGAGACCGCACTGCCACGTCTTCGACTGGAATTCCGTCTGGGTGGACCCTTATTCTGCCGATGGGGCGCCACACGATGGTTTCTCCGACGACGGCACGCACTTTTCGGTTCCGGGCGGTTACGCGGTCGGCAAGGCGTTGGCAGCCTATCTTAGTGGCTTCCTCGCTCCACCCGCTCCTCGAATATGGGCGCAGGACGACCGTTTCGATGCAGTCAACAACCCGATCGGCAACATCCTGCCAAATCCTCTTCTTGCCGGGAACGGACCGTTGGCCGAGGGATTGGCCGTTTCTCACGGTCGAACGACCGCAAGCCGGATCATCTGCCAGCCCGACCGCATGGCGAACTGGCAGGAGGTCGGTGTGGCGATCGAAGGGTGCCGCGTGGATCTCCTGCCGGACGCTTTCGTTAGTCCGCTGCCGGCGGGAACCTGGGTGCAGGCAAGCGTCCAGGTGGAAGTGCCCGCGCACGGTGACTGGCGGGACATTTCGCTGATCCTGGAAGATGGTGCGGCGGAGGGCCTGGTGTCGCAGGCGCTCGCTCCGTTCGATCTCGGCGATGGAAACCTCGCACCCTTTCCAAGGGAGGCGTGGTCGGGCGTGTTGAGGACACCTCCGATCAAATTGAAGACGCCGATGCAAGATCTCCGGCTTGGGCTCAACCTGCAGGTTGGTCCGTCAAGACAACTATCAAGCATGCAGTTTTCAAGCCCCGAGTTGCGTCAGGTCATGCCTCCACAGAGCCAGCTGTTTTGACGTGAATGGCCATGGCTCGTCTCAACACGCGCTGAACGCGGCCCACAGAGGACCAAATCCGTAGGCGATACTCCAAAATCCCATGAGTTCCGATTATGCGGCAGGGCTTTTGGCTTGGCCTGGAATGCGTTCTCGTGGTCTTTCTGCTAACCTCGACGACCAGAACGCGCAGAAACTCGCGACCACGGCAAGCGCTGCAATGATCGCTCCAACCCACGGCAGGGCGTGGACTGAGAGGTTTGCAAGCGCGATCCCCCCAACTGCCGTCCCGAGCCCTACACCGATGTGCATTGTCGACAGGTTCAGGCTTATGCCGGTATCGGCCGTCTCCGGCCCGGCTGAGATCAAGAAGCTTTGTACCACCGGCGAGATCATCCAGCTGATGCAGGCCCAGATCATCAGCACGCTGAACATCACCCACGAGCTGCCCTCGACCAACGGTATCGTGACAAGGGCGAGCAGGTAGGCCGTCGGCGTGAGCAAAAGGACGTTGCGCGGCGAAAACCGGTCGGCAAGCCAACCACCGAGATAGCCACCGCTCACGCCGGCAATACCAAGGACCGCAAAGGCTATCGCGATGTTTTCCGCGGCAACGCTGGCAATCTCAACGAGGTAGGGGCCAAGAAAGGCGAACAGCACGAAGTGCCCGCCAATCATCAGAATGGAGACAAACTGGCCCGCAACGAGAGGCGGCTTTCGCAGGTGGTCCAGATACCTTGGAAGGGCGGCTTTACGGCGAGCGGAGACCGGAACATGCCGCCAGCTTGCCAACCACACCAAGCCGGCAAGCAGGGACAGTGCGATGAAGACGCCCCGCCAGCCGATAAGTCCGCAGATGAAAATTCCCGCGGGAACGCCGAGCACCAGCGAGCCACTGATCCCCATGAAAATGATGCCGATGGCTCGACCTTTCATGTCTTTCGCGACCAGCTCGGTCGCCAACATCGTTGCCAGAAGGCAGACGGTCGCGCTCGCCATGGCCATCCCGATGCGGGCGACGACAAGCGTTGCGAAATTGGGGCTCGCTGCCGCACAGAGATTGCTAGCGACGAACAGACCCACGGCACAAAGAAGAAGGCGCCTGCGCTCGATCTTCATCGTAAGGACGAGCGCCAAGGGCGCCGTCAAGGCAAACACGATCGAAAAAACGGCCGTCAACTGCCCGGCAAGCGCGATCGAAACGCCAAGCTCGCCGGCGACATCGGAGACGATGCCGACTATGATGTTTTCGGCGGTTCCTGTGGCAAATGTCGCAAATGCGAGCAAGATAACGATAGGGTTCATGCGCCCGTTCTCCCTGCATGATGACCCATGCGGGCACGAACCAGCGATCGCCCCGACATGGAATGGACATGTCGGGTTTCGAGGCAGAGCTTCGGTTATCCCTATGGCAGCTTGACTAGCACGTCGGTGCCCGAGCCGGAAGCCCCTCTCGGCCACCTATGCGAGCACTGCGCCGTTAGCCACCCGCTTGCCGTCGCGGCCGATTGCACCGCAGAGGCCAGGTCACGACACCTCCTGCAAAGACAGCGAGCCAGACGACGACCGGTTGCAGCGGCAGCCTGACGGCGTGATACAGCCACTGCCAAGGAGCGACTTCCGGCGCAGTCAGGCTGTCCAGTGCATGCTTGATATTGGCCGGAAAGACGAGCACCGCATAAAGGGCGAGCGCAATGCCGGCATATTTGCGAAGAGCCGGGATCAGCAGACCGATCGCTCCTGCGATCTCGCAAAGTCCTGTCAGCAAGATCACCTCTGGCGCGTCAGGCACCCACGAAGGGGTGATGGCGACAAAGGGCGCTGGAAAGGCCACGTGCAGAACGCCCGCCGTTCCATAGAGCGCGACCATGCCGGCCCTGCACCTCAACCGCCAGAGATCAACGCTCGCCATCTGCCGCGATCCGCTCTTCGATCGTCCTTGCTACGGCGCTCAGATCGACTTTCCGGCCACTGATCTTTTCGATCGCCGCGACGGCCAGATCGCTTGCGACATAGTCCGACTTGTGCCCGAGATTGTGCACGACCATAAGCCTCGCGCCGCGGATATCCCGGGCCAGGTGCCGTGCATGCACATTGGGTGAGACAATCCTGTCGACGTCACCGGTGATGATGACTGTCGACGCCTTGATCTTGCGGTATTTCCGACTTGCCGTCCGGGTCCAGTCGTTGAGTGCCGCCACTTCCTGGGCATTGTGCCGGAAGGCTGCGGGCCTGAGGGCCTGCAGGGTCCGGGCTCCACGCAGATAGTTTTTCGGCATTGTGTTCGGCGCAAACGTCGCGCGGGTCGCGCTGCCGATCGCAAGAAGGCCGATTGGCGGGGCGATCAGAGTGCTGAAGAGCGCACCCGACACAGGAACGGCTGCTGCGTCATAATACCAGGCGACGCCGCCGTTCCAGGGGTAGACGGCTGGCGACAGGAAGACGAGACCGGCAACCCTTTTGGGATGACGCACAGCAAGGGCCGCTGCGATCGCGCCGCCAAAGGAGTGGCTGACAATGATCGCCTTCGGGATCCCGCGCCTTGCCATAAGAGTTGCGATGGCGTCCGCCTGTCCGTCAGGCAGAATGTTTTCAGGCCCGCCGACGTCCGAGCCGCCATGTCCCGGCCGATCGACGAACAAAAGCGTCGCTCTTCCTTCGAGCTTCCCGCGAAAGGCATACATCGGGTCGTAAAGACTGGCGCTGGCACCGTGGATGAAAACGATCGGCGGCAGGCTCGTCTGCTTGCCGGGTTTAAGAAGTACGCTGTTCAGACTGAAGCCGCCGACATCGATGCGAACCGGGCGCGCCTCGTCCGCGATCGCCCTGAGCGGCTCGAAAATGGTCCCGATCAAAATCAGCAGGCTTAGGACTACCTGAAATCTTGCGTACGCTTTCATGACGTTCCTGAAGAATAGCGATCTCCAGGGGATATACGTGCGAGAAGCGCAATCGGTTTTGGTCTCTAGTCCGGTGTGGTCCGCGACAGCATCGAACACTGTTCTCGGCGATGCGGCGGAACTCCGTCGCATCGCCGAGAGCAGCGTCAAGGTGCGATGCCGAGTGACGTGTCGCGAGCCCGCATTCCTACCGGCTCGCCGGCGCGCGACCATAGAGCAGAAGCATCAGGATAATCACCACACCGTAGATGATCTGGCGCCCGGCTTCGGGCATCTGCGTAACGGAAAGGATCGATTGCAGGAGCGTGATCAGAATGACGCCCGCCACCGTACCGAGATAGGATCCCTTCCCGCCGAGGATTGACGTTCCTCCAAGGACGACCGCCGCAATGGCCGGAAGAAGATAGGCATCACCCATGGATTGCGCGGCCTTAGAGGCATAGCCCGCGAGCAGCACCCCGCCAAGGGCCGAAAGCCCGCCCGAGGCGGCAAAGGCAATCATGACGATGCGGCGGGTGTTGATGCCGGACAGATAGGCCGCACGCTCGCGATTGCCGATGCCGTAGACCGCGCGCCCGAAGCCCGTCCGGCGCAGAAGAAAGACCATCGCCGCGCCGATCAGCGCCCAGATGAAAACCACATTCGGAATACCGGGAACCAGAGCACCGGTGGCGAGATAGCGCATGGCTGCGGTGGCGGAATCCTGTGGCGAGAAACCGCCCGTATAGACCACCATCACCCCTTGGGCGACGGCATTGGTCGCCAGCGTCACGATCATCGAGGGGATGCGCAGATAGGCAACCCCGACGCCGTTGACGAGCCCGATGCCGATGCCGCACAGGACGCCGAAGGGAATGGCAAGCGCTGTCCCGACCGGACCGTAGGCCGCGGCCGCACAGGCCATCATCGCGCCCGTGGCAACGGTCCACGGCACCGAAAGATCGATCTGGCCGAGCAGGATGACGAGCATCATGCCGGTGGCGATGATGCCGAGGAAGGACGCCACCTTCAATTGCTGCAGCAGATACTCCGGCGACAGGAAGCTGCGCGAATAGAGGCTGCCGAGCACAAGCAGCAGCAGGATGCAGCCGAACGCAGTGACCACCGCCGGGTCGAGATTGCGTATGAAGGTCGATTTGCGTCCGGTTGCGCCAGTCATTGCAGTCTCGCTCACAGGAACCACTCCAATCTATTGCGCACCCTGAAGAGCGCAAGGGCCCCGAGACTGATGGCCGCCATCAGGATCAGTCCCTGGAACAGCGGTTGCCAGAGTGGATCGAGATCGAAAACGAACAACAGGTCGCCGATCGTGCGGAATGCCAGCGCACCGAAGACCGCGCCGATGGCGCTGCCCTTGCCGCCGAACAGCGAAACGCCTCCCAGCACCACGGCTGCGATCGAAAACAGCGTGTAGGCGTTGCCGCTGGCGAGTGCTGCGTCGCCGGTATAGGTAAAAAAGGTGAGAAACAGCCCCCCGAGTGCGGCGACCAGGCCCGCAAGCGTGTAGGCGAGCAACTTGCCGCGGCGGATCGGCATGCCGGACATGTAGGCGGCCGTCTCGGAGGAGCCCACGGCATAGGCTGCACGCCCATAGACCGACCGGCTGAAGGGCACCCATATCACGACGACAACCGCTGCAAGCGCGACGAGGCTCGCCGGCACAACTCCGAAAATCCGGCCGGTCAGGGCATCCGCGAGCCTCTCGTTGACGGATCCGCCGGGAAAAGGCCGCAGCAACAGGGCAAAGCCGAAATAGACCGCCCCCGTTGCGATCGTCGCCACGATCGGCTGCAGCCGCCCATAGATGACAATGGCGCCATTGATCGCGCCGCAGGAGGCCCCAACACTCAGGACGACGAAGACGCCGAAGGCCGTCTCAAGCGGCGAGCCAACGACCAGCCACGAGGCCAGGCAGTTGGTGAGAAGGAAGATCATGCCGACCGAGAGGTCGATGCCGGCGGTGATCACCACCATGGTTTGAGCCATCGCGACAAAGGCGAGCAGCACGCCCTTGTTGGCGGCCGTCTGGATAACGTTGGCGGTGAAGCCGGCCGGATGGTTCGATGTGTAGATGATGAACATCACCACGAAGATCGCAACCGCCGCCAGCGTGCCCCGATGCTCCGTCAGTCGGTACCGCCAGTCGTTCATTGGATGGGCTCCCGGTGGCTTGGGTCTGCGGACGGAATGTTGAGTGCGCTCGCAATCAGCGCGCGCTCCGTTATCTCAGGGCCCGCCAACTCCCGTTTTACCGCCCCGTCATAGAGCACGAGGACCCGGTCGCAGCAGCCGATGAGTTCGGCATAGTCGGTCGAATAAAAGAGGATAGCCGCGCCTTCGTCCGCCAGACGCCGCAAGAGCTGGTAGATCTCCTGCTTGGTGCCGACGTCAATGCCGCGCGTGGGGTCGTTGAGAAGGACGATGCGCGGCTGCCGCATCAGCCATTTCGCAATGACGACCTTCTGCTGGTTGCCGCCCGAAAGCGCCCCGACCGGCGCGTCAATGTTGCCCGCCTTGATGGACAGCAACGTCATCATCCGGTCGATAGCGCTCTCTTCTTTGGCGCGATCGATGATCCCGCCGCGCGTCAGCCGGTCGAGAGAGGCGAGCGAGAGATTGTCACGCACCGTCATCGGCAGCATCAGCCCCTCGGTCTTGCGGTCCTCGGGAATGAGCGCCATGCCGATGCCGTGCCGGCGCGCCTGCGCAGGGCTGCCGATGCTGATCGCTCTGCCGTCGACGAGAACCGTGCCGCGCAGCCCGCGCAAGACCCCGAACAGCGCCAGGAGGAGGTCGCGCTGTCCCTGCCCGTCCAGCCCGCCGAGACCGACGATTTCGCCTGCACGCAATGAAAACGAGATGTCGTGAAGACGGTTCGCCCAGGACAGATTTCGCGTCTCAAGGACGGGTGCCGCTGGTGCAAGCGGGCCCGGCTTGGGTGGATAGACGCTATGATATTCACGACCGATCATCATCTCGATGACCTCGCTGTCGCTCCTTGTCCCTGCCGGGTAGCTTGCAACCTTGCTGCCGTTTCGAAACACGGTGCAATCGTCTGCCAGTTCCGCAATCTCGTTCATCCGGTGCGAGATGTAGACAAGCGCCAGCCCCTCAGAGCGCAGCCGCTTCAACACGGCAAAGACCTTGGAAACATCGGCCGCCGTGAGCGCCGACGTCGCCTCGTCGAGAATGAGGATGCGTGGCTTGCGCGCCAGCGCCTTGGCGATCTCGACGATCTGCTGGCGCGACAGCGGCAGGTCCTTGACCAGCGCCAGAGGGTGGATGTCTGCCGCACCGGCGCGCGCCAGCGCCTCTTCTGCCAGACGCCGCTGGGCCTTGCGGTCGATCATGCCGAACCGGGTCGGCGGATTGAAAATGACGATGTTGTCGGCAACGCTAAGTTCCGGGATCAGCGACAGCTCCTGGAAGACGCAGGCGATGCCGGCGGCGTTGGCGGCGGCCGGTGACGCAAACGTCACCGGCTGTCCATCGAGCGTCATCTGCCCCTCGTCGGCGGCTACAACGCCCGCCATGATCTTGATGAGCGTCGACTTTCCGGCACCGTTCTCGCCGAGAACGGCGTGAATGGCGCCGGTCCTGACGGACAGTTCGGCATTTTCAAGCGCCCGCACCCCGCCGTAGCGTTTCGATATGCCTTCCATGCGAAAGAGCGGTGCGCCGCTTTCCATTGCGCTCTCCGGAAAACCGTTGTTGACGACAGGGCACTGCACAACTGTGCGGTGCCCTGATCCTGATCGAACTACTGGTTATCCTTGCTCTGCTTCATGATCTCCTGGGCGGAGAAATTGATCCCGCAGGTGGGGAACGAATTGCCGACGAAGAAATTGTCGGACTCCGCCTGGAAATAATCCTGGCCTTCCTTGAAGTTCGGATCTTCGACGATGGCCAAGGGCAATTTGACCGACTGCGGCACCACCTGACCCTCGAGCGCGGCAATCGCCGTCTTGATGGCGACGGCCACTTGCGCGGGTCCGGTTCCAGCCGACGAGCATTTCAGGCCGTCGGCGGCATGTGCCGCACAGAACTTGCGAAATCCGTTTTCGGTTTCGCCGCCGAAAGGCACGAAGGGGTGCTTTGCGTCGATCATCGCCTGAACGATGCCGGTATCGCCGCCCTGCCCGGTAATGCCGTCGAAGGGGCCGCTGGTTGCGATTGCGTCCGCAGTCACCTTCTGGGCGACGCCGTCGTCCCATTTGCCCATGACCTCGACGACCTCGAACTTCTTGCCCGACGCCTGGAGCTTCTCATGGATGCCGTCGTGCCTGTCGGTATCGACAGACGTGCCGGCGACACCGCGCACCTCAAGCACCTTGCCGCCATCAGGCAGATGTTTGACGAGCCAGTCGCCCCACAATTGCCCGAGCCCCTTCTGATCGACGTTGACGTTGATGGCGTCCTCGGTGTCGAGGATGTTGTCGAAGGCGACCAGCACCACGCCAGCTTCCTTCGCCCGCTTGATGACCGGCGCAAACGCCGTCGGATTCTGGGCATTGACGACGATCGCGTCATAGCCGGAGTCGATGAAGTTGTTGATCGCCGAGATCTGGGCCGGCACATCCTCGCCCGTCGAAACGACCTTGAACTCCTTCAGTTTGGCTGCGACGTCGGGTTGAGCGGCATAGGCCTTGGCGGTCTGCACCATCTGGATACGCCAGGTGTTGGCGATGTAGCCGTTGGCAAGTGCGATGCGATACGGGCCGTCCTTTTTCGGGAACTTGAAGAATTTCGTGTCCGCCGACCACGGCGCGAAACATTCCGGCTCGGCTGCAGGCCCTGAAACGATTTCCGGATCTGCATAGGCAGCAGATCCCAGCATGAAAAAGGCAGTGGCGGCAACGATGCCGCCAGCGAGTGACTTCACCATCGACATTTCCTCCCATTGGCGCGCCACTTGTTTGTTCTCCAGCCCGGGAATGAACTCACCCTCGAGCGGCACGAACTCCTGCGGCACCGGCACGCTGGATGCCTGCGTTCACCATTGACGAGGCGCTCTGGTCTCCTCCCGAAAACACCGCTGTCTCTTAATTAGGTAGCGCTACCACATGCGATTGTAAAGTAACATTTGCGGATTACAGAGAACCGAATATCACCGGTTTAAGATCAAAATCAGCGTGATTTCGGCGTCTTCGAAGGAAGCCTATTCCCTTCCGCAATGATAGCGCTATCATATCGCGACGCTCAAGAATGCGTTCTTTACCGCATGAGGGACCCCATGGCCGAGGATTTCGAGATCATAGACCCGCGCTTTGCCCGGCTGGTCAACCACAGCGCCCGCGTGGAGCAACTTTATACGGGGTGTCGCTGGGCCGAGGGGCCGGCCTATTTCGCCGCCGGGCGCTATCTCGTCTGGTCGGACATCCCCAACGACCGGATGCTGCGCTATGACGAAACCGATGGTCATGTGAGCGTCTTCCGGCAGCCATCGAACTTTTCAAACGGCAACACCACCGACCGGCAGGGCCGCCTGGTAACCTGCGAGCACGGCGGCCGCCGCGTGACCCGCACGAACCATGACGGCAGCATCACAACCATCGCCGATCGCTGGAACGGCAAGCGGCTCAACTCACCGAACGATGTCGTCGTGCGCTCCGACGGGTCGGTCTGGTTTACCGATCCTGCCTACGGCATCGAGAGCGATTACGAAGGCCACAAGGCCGAAAGCGAAATCGGCGCCTGCCATGTCTATCGCGTCGACCCGGCGACGGGCGCGGTCACTGCGGTCATTAAAGACATGGTGCGGCCGAACGGCCTTGCCTTCACCCTTGACGAAAGACGGCTCTACGTCGTCGACACCGGCCGGACGCACGGCCCTGACCTTCCGGCGCATATGCGTGTCTTTAATCTTGATGAAGCGGGCTCCGTGTCGGGCGGCGAGGTCTTTGCCGATTGCACCGCCGGGCTGTTTGACGGCTTCCGTCTGGATGACGAGGGCCGGATCTGGACAAGTGCCCGCGACGGCATCCACTGCTATCACCCGGACGGCACTCTGCTCGGCAAGGTCAGAGTGCCTGAAAACACCGCCAACTGCGTGTTCGGCGGGCCGAAGCGAAACATCCTCTACATCTGCGCGACCAGTTCGCTTTATGCCGTTCGGCTGATGGTCAACGGCGCACGTCTCTACTGAGGCAGGAGGTCAATCATGCCGTTCGTGCGGATCACCATCGTGCGAGAGGTCCTCGGCGACGATCCTTCGATCAAGAAAGCTGCGATCGGAAGCAAGGTCGTAACCGCGATTGCCGAAGCGACCGGGCTTGCAGAGCGTGAAATTTCCGTCGTCTTCGATGAGGTCGACGCAAGGAACTGGTATGTCGGCAACACCGATGTGGAGACCTTGCGCGCGCGCAACCGGCAGGGATCGACGTGACGGACGACATCGTCTCCAAAGACCAGGGCCGCAAGGCAAGCCGGCGCGGCAGTGGCAGGCCGACGATCGCCGACGTCGCCAAATTGGCCGGCGTCGCGGCGATCACCGTCTCGCGCGCGCTGCGTGACCCATCGCTCGTTTCGGCCGAACTGCGCGCCGAGATCGATACGGCGGTGATCCAGCTTGGCTATGCGCCCGATCCCAATGCTCGCGCGCTCGCGTCCGCGCGAGCCGATGTGATCGGCGTTCTCGTGCCGTCGCTGACAAACATCGTCTTCGCCGACACCCTTCGAGGCATCTATGACGGGCTCGGCGACGGCCCGCTGCAGATCCAGATGGGCAACACCCACTACTCTCCACGGGAAGAGGAACGGCTGATCCGGATGTTTTTGGGCCAGCGGCCATCTGCGTTGATCGTGTCCGGTATCGACCAGACCGAAACGACCCGCAAACTGCTCGAGAGCGCGGATTGCCCCATCGTACAGATCATGGAATATGGCGAGGATCCGGTCGATATGCTGGTCGGCTTCTCCCACTTCGATGGCGGTAAGGTGGCCACCAATCATCTGATCGAGGCGGGATACCGCCGGATAGGCTTCATCGGCGCCCGAATGGATCCACGCTCGCAGCGCCGCCTCGCCGGCTACCGCTCGGCGCTCGAGGCCGCACAGCTCTTTGATCCCAAGCTGGTGACCACCACGTTGACGCCGTCGCGCGTCTCGCTCGGCGGGCAGCTCCTGGCCGACGCATTGGCAAAGGTTGCCGATATTGATGCTGTCTTTTGCAACAATGACGACTTGGCCATGGGCGTGCTGTTTGAGTGCCAAAGGGCAGGCATCGCCGTGCCGCACCGCATGGCAATTTGCGGCTTCAACGACCTCGACATGATGCACGTCGCCTATCCGTCGCTCACCAGCATCCGCACCCCGCGCTATGAAATCGGCCGACAGGCTGTACAGATGGTGCTTGATCGATTGGCCGGCCGGCCAGTCGCATCGCCAATCGTTGACCTCGGCTTCGAGCTCAAGATACGTGAAAGTACGATGCGATGACAACGCACCGCACTTGAACCGGGCGGATCGGAACATTCGGAACCGAGACGAGCACGGCTACGGCAACGTCGAGTTCTGACTAACTTCGCTTCGTTCGCGACAATGATCGTCGAGGATGGGTGTTGCCAGAAGCCGAGCGCGCGACGTCCAGGCAATTGATAAACGGCCCGTTCGTCTGGATTTCATCCTGGCCGGCAAAGGATCTCCACGGCGGCCCGATGGAGGTCGGCGTTTGCAGCCATCAACACGGTATCGTACCGTGTCGCATCCGCAAGAGGCTGCCCATCCCAATCGGTCACGATGCCGCCTGCAGCCAGAATAATGGGCATCTGTGGCAGGATGTCGTAGTCGAAAACATTGCTTTCGACGAGTAGGTCGATGCCGCCCAGCGCCAGCAGCCCGGCCGCGTAGCAATCATGAGATATGCGGGTGAAGCGTACCTTGGCAGTCAAGGCGTCGAAGCGCTCGTGGCGCGCGCGGTCGAACTGCTCAAGGGCCGAGGTGTAGAGGATCGCCTCGCCGAGCGCGGTCTTTTCGCTGGTGCGGATCGGCTCCTCATTAAGGGTCGCGGAGGAGCCTATGCCGAACCATCGTTCGCCGGTGATCGGCTGATTGATCATGCCGAGGACAGGTTTGCCGCGATGGAGCAATGCGATTTGCGTGCCGAAGGCGAGCGAGCCGGAGATGAAGGACTTCGTGCCGTCGATCGGGTCGAGCACCCACACCCATTCGGCATCCGTTCGGCATGCGCCGAATTCTTCGCCCCTGATCCCGTGGTTGGGATACTGCGCTTCGATCATCTGCCGCATTGTGGCCTCGGCGTCGCGGTCGGCAATGGTGACGGGGCTGGAGTCTGCCTTGGCGTCGACGACAACACGCTTGCGGAAGTGCGGACGGATGACGCTGGCTGCGGCATCGGCCATGGCGTGCGCAAGTGCCAGATACGGCGGTGGGCAGTCAGGCTCATGGGTCATTGTTCTATCCTCAAAGCTTCGGCACCAATCTGATTGAGCATGGTTCTTACGGTTTCGAGCTGCCGATGAGCGGCGATGGCCTCTTGGCGCAGCCGCGCGCCAAGGTCGGTGGTCCCGATGTCCGTGAAACTCGCGGAGCGAGCCGCGATGAACGGGTCGCTTTCCTCCGAGGGGAAGCGCAGGGCGGGCGCGAAATAGCCCTCCTCTTCCTCGAGCCCGAAGCTTAAGACCTGTGGACGGTCCTGGCCAAGCAGAAGCAGGTCCACGAACATCGCATGCAGCGGCAGATGGCCGGTGCCAGTTTGGCAGGCGAGGTGCGCCCAGCCGTCGCGATCTTGCTGGACGAGGCAGTCTTTGACATGCACTTCGGTCACATAGGGTGCCTGTGCGGCAAGCGCCGGCAACGGTAGCTCATAGGCATTGATCATGTTGCCGAAGTCGAACAGCAGGCCGAGGCGCGGATTGGCGACCGCCTTTACGATGCCGATCAGCTCCTCCGACTTCAGGTCCTCGTGCTGTTCGAGCGTGTAGCGAAGCCGCCCCTCGGGATCGAAGGTCTCCAGTCGTCGCAGATCAGCAATCGTTTGTGAGACAATTTCCGAGACGCGTCCCTCGTAGCGCGGATAGCAACGCAGCGACGTCGCGCCAGTGGCAAGCGCGATACGTACCGCATCGGAGAGACCTGTCTCCTGCGTCGTGCTGGTCTCGATATGGAGCTCCAGTCCGAACTGCTCGACTGCGGCACCATAATCAGAAAGCGCTGCGTCTGACATACCGGCGAGACTGGCCGCCTCGCCATCCTCGACATGGACCTTGAGGCCGACGAGCCGCTGCTCATAGGCGAATTCGGCAAGCTGCAGCGGTGTCACTCCGCCGAAACGCATGTTGAGATGAAAGGCATAGGCGTGCGCAAACAGTGGCGCGTTGCGCGCCCGCTCCGCCAGCCGGGCGCGGGCCGGGCCGGAAAGGGTGGCTATTTTCGCGCGCCAGTCCGGCGACGACAGATCGTCAAACGTCGTTTCGGTCAAAGAGCCGGCTCCTTCACAGGCGACTTCAAAGCTGAGGGAACATCAGGCGGCAAGCACCAGAAGATCGCGATGCGGCAGGCTGACCTCTACGGTGGTGCCGACCGAGGGCGGCGGCCTGTCGGGCTGGTTGAACGTATCGAGCGAAACGAACTGGCCCGCGACCGCCACTTTGATGCGGATCACTGAACCGAGAAAATGCACTGCTGCAATTTCGCCGGAAAGGACGACGCGATCGCAGTCGCTGCGCCCCAGTTCGACCGATTCTGGACGCATCGCCAGGCTGATGCGCTCGCCGGGCCGACCTTCAAGCGGCTGGTCCAGCGCCACCGGTACACCACCAAGCCGCACCTTGCCGGTGGTCGCATCCAACACGTCGGCGTCGAGAAGATTGAGCGTACCGACGAATTGCGCAACGAAGCGCGTCGCCGGCCGGTTGTAGATCTCGAACGGCGTGCCGACCTGGTCGGCGACGCCCTGGTGCATGACCACGACGCGATCCGAAATGGACAGCGCCTCCTCCTGGTCATGCGTCACGAAAATGGCGGTGATGCCGAGATCGCGCTGGATCCGGCGGATCTCGTCACGCAGGCTAATGCGGACCTTCGCATCCAGAGCCGATAGCGGCTCATCGAGCAGCAGCACTTGCGGGCGCGGCGCCAGGGCGCGCGCAAGCGCCACACGCTGCTGCTGGCCGCCGGAGAGCTGGAAGGGATAGCGCCCCTCGAGTTGAGGCAGGCCAATCAGATCCAGCATTTCACCGACGCGCCGTGCAATGGCCGCCTTGCCCTCACCCGCGACCTTGAGGCCGAAGCCTATGTTTTCCGCCACCGTCAAATTTGGGAAAAGTGCATAGGACTGGAACACCATGCCGATATTGCGCCGGTTGGCGGCAAGCCCCGTCACCTCCCGTCCGTCGATGCGGATCGCGCCTGATGTCGGTGCCTCGAAGCCGGCGACCATGCGCAAAACCGTGGTCTTGCCGCAGCCAGACGGGCCGAGGAAGGAGACGAACTCTCCTTTTTCGATGTCGAGGTTGAAATCCTTGACGACACGGGTCGGGCCAAAGGATTTTTCCAGGTGCTGGATATCTAGGAAAGCCATGGTCAACGCCTCACGGTGGAGAATTTGGAGAAACGGGTGACAAGCTGGATCAGCGCCATACAGGCCCAGGTGATGGCGAAAGCGACAACGGCGAGCGCCGAGGGTTCGTAGGCGCGGTTTCCCCCCATCCAGACCATGTAAGGGCCGAACGAGCCGACGTTGAGCAAGGCGGCAAAGACATATTCGCCGATGACGATCGCGAAGGTCAGGAAGGCGCCGGATAGCACCGAAACGAGGACGTTTGGCAGGATGACGACGGCAAGGATCCGCGTCCAGCCGGACCCCAGGCTCTGGGCCGCCTCCGTCAGGCTGCCGACGTCGATGGTGCGCAGACCCGTGTCGACGGAGCGATACATGTAGGGCAGCGACAGTGTCGCATAGCCGAACAGAAGGAGGAGATTGGTACCCCACCAGCTTCCTGTGAGCGGCAGGACCGAGGATGTGTTGTAGATGCGGATGTAGCCGAAGACGATGACGATCGGCGGAATGACCAGTGGCAGCAGCGTCAGGAACTCGACGACCGGGCGCAACCCGGGAAACCGCAGCCGGACAAAATAGGCCGTCGGCACGATGAGCAGGATTCCAAGAACGATCGTGAGCAAGGCCAGAACGACGGAGTAGCCCAAGGTTTGCTGGAACTGCGGATCGGCCAGCACGATGCGGTAAGCTTCGAAGCTGTAGCCATCGCGCTGCATGCGCATGGAGAAGTCAACCATGCCGACGAGCGGAAGCAGGAAATAGAGCCCGCCCAAAGCGACGGCGAGCCAGGACCAGAGACGCCTTTCCCTCATTTGACCCACCTTTCCGCGCGCATGCGCAGGAGGATATAGATTGCGTTGGCGATGGCGGTGAGAAGGATCATGGCAAAGGCGATCGCATAACCCAGATGCGGATCATTGAGCACGTCACCGCGGATCTGGGCGAACAGGACGATCGGCGCGATCGAGAGCGATGAGCCGGTCAGCGCAATGGCGGTCGCAACCGCTCCAAAGGCATTGGCGAAAAGCAAAGCCAGCGTGCCGAGAAGCGAGGGCCAGAGCACTGGCAACGCCACCAGGCGCCAGTACTGAAAACCGTTGGCGCCGAGACTTTCGGCCGCCTCTCGCCATTCGCGGCGCAGCCCCTCCAATGCCGGCGTGATGATCAGCACCATCAGCGGGATCTGAAAGTAGAGGTAGGTAAGCGCCAGTCCGAGGAAGGAGACAATGTTGAAGCCGGCGCCATAAAGATTGATGCCGAACCAGTGGCGCAGCAGCATCGTCACGAAACCAAGGCGGCCGAGGGTTGCGATGAAGGCGAAGGCGAGCGGCACGCCGGCAAAATTCGAAGCGACGCCTGAGAAGGTCAGGATGGCATTGCGAAGGGGGCGCGGAAGGCCGCCGAGCGTGATGGCAGCGGCAATGAGGAAGCCGAACAGACACCCGAGCGCCGCTGTCAGCAGACTGAGCTCGATCGAGATCCAGAAGGCCGATCGTATGGATGGCGCAAGAAGCTTGCCGAGGTTCTCCAGCGTCATCTGTCCCTCAGCGTTGCGGAACGCGCCGAGCACGATGTTGAGCGTGGGCAGGATGAGGAACAGCGTGGCGAAGACGAAGAAGGGGGCGACCCCGAACCAGCTGAGAACCTGTCGTGGCCGGAAGACGGCCGGCAGGGATGCGACGCTTGTCGTCATCGGATTTGTCCCTGGGAAAATTGCGCCAAAGGGGGCGAGAGGCGTCACGACCAGTGAAGCCTCTCTCTCAAGCGGAGGATTACTTCACGTTGGCGCCGACCACCTTGTCCCAGCCCTCGACGATCGCCGTCTTGTTGGCGGAAAGCTCGTCGACCGTCGGGAAGATCGCCTTTTCATAGGCTTCGGCAGGCGGCAGCTTGTCGAGCAGCTCCTGCGGGAACTTGCCAGCCTTCAACATGGCATTGAAGCGCGCCGGGTGGCAGTAGCCCTTCAGCCAACCGGTCTGGCCTTCGTCGGAATAGAGATATTCCATCCAGAGCTTGGCGGCGTTCGGGTGTGGCGCGTAGGCCGAGATTGCCTGAACATAGACCCCGGCGACGACACCGCTTGCCGGTACGACGACGTCCATCGGCGGGTTGCCCTTCAACGCGTCACGCCAGGCCAGCAGATTGTAGTCCCAGGCGGCGACGATCGGGGTCTGCCCCTGCGCGATCGTGCCGGCCTTGCCGAGCACAGGCACGAAATTGCCGGATTTGTTCAGTTCCGCAAAGAGCTCCAGGCCCTTGCCGCCCGATTCCGTTCCAGGCTTGGCGCCCCGCGAGATGCCTGCCGACATCAGCGCCAGGATGGCCTGTGCCGAAGACCGTGGATCGCCGGTGAGTGCGACAGCCCCAGAGTACTCCGACTTCGACAGATCCGACCAGTCGGCCGGTACAGTATCAAGCAGATCCTTGTTCACACCGAAGGCCATGACGCCGTAGTAGTCGCCGTACCAATAGCCTTGCTCGTCCTTGATGTTTTCAGGAATTTCGTCCCAGGTCGCCACCTTGTAGGGTTGAAGGAGGCCCTCCTTGGCGGCAGCCGGCGCAAAAGCCAGGCCAAGATCGACGACGTCAGGCGCCTGCGAACCCGTGTTGCCCTTGTTCGCGCGGATGGCTTCGAGCTCGTCGGCGGTACCGGCGTCGGGGTTCAGTTCGTTGACTTCGATGCCCGGATACTTCGCCTTGAAGCCGGCAATGACGTCTCCGTAGTTGCACCAGTCGTGCGGAAGCGCAATGACGGTCAACATGCCTTCCTTCGTTGCGGCAGCGACCAGCTCTTGCGATGCCTCAGCCTGGGCAAGACCCGGCAGGGCCGCCGCCAGAGCGAGTGTGGAGACGAAGGCGCGACTGGTTGCACGCGATAGAAGCTTGTTCATGAATTCCTCCTGTTGACCGTCGACGACGGATCGTGGGCGATGGCTGCTTTTTGTCCTTGCATCCGGTCGTCGGCACCGCCGCCTTTCCCGGTTCCCCCGCACCTTGTCTGCGTCCTGCGAAGGGATGCATCGGTGCGTTTTCGTGTAGGGACAGGATGTAACAATTGGACGACGAAGAAACGTCCATTATGGTGCATTCTACTGTACCAATTTTTGGAGGCGCACCGGTGGTCAAACAGCTTGAAGGGCCAATCCTGCCTTTCCTTCGCCTCGACGCGACAGTCGCCCTGCCGAAATTCCGCCAAGTGCAGGACCAATTGCGCATGGCGATCCTGAAAGGGCACCTGCGCGCCGGAACACGGCTCCCTGCAAGCCGAATCCTTGCCGAGGAGTTGGGCCTGTCGCGCCAGACGCTGGTGCGGGTGCTCGATAACTTGAAGGCGGAGGGCTATCTGGAGGCACGACAGGGTGCCGGTACTTTCGTCTCGGCCGCCTTGCCGCGCCAACCGGCAAAGCCGCTGTCGAGGCCCACCCGCCACGATGTCGCCGACCGCGCCCCGCCGCGGCTATCGCGAATTGGCGACTTGTCATGCCGGATGTCGGCCGATATCGGGCAAATGGAAGACAGGCCTTTCCTCCCCAACCGTCCGGCGCTCGACCGGTTTCCCTTCGCTGTGTGGAGGAAATGCTGGAACGCCGTGACGCGCGGCGGCAAGGCCGTGGCCATGGGCTATGGCGACGTCGCGGGCGAACTGGTGCTTCGCCAGAGGATCGCCGAATATCTGGCCCTGCACCGGCGCGACCCTTGCGATCCCGATCAGATCGTCATCACGCCCGGGGGGCACGCCGCCTTCACGCTTTCGGCTTTGGCGCTTGCCGATCCTGGCGACGGGATCTGGTTCGAAGATCCGGGGCCAGTGACCACCAGCAACCTGTTTCGCACGCTTGGGCTGCGGCTGTGTCCGGCCGATGTCGATGCAGACGGCATGGATGTCGAGGCTGCGATGGCTCGCTATCCCGACGCGCGCCTCGCCTTCGTCATGCCGTCGCGCCACCACCCGCTCGGCATCACCCTATCGTTGCCACGCCGGCTTGCCCTGCTCGAATGGGCGCGGGCGAGCGACGCCTGGATCATCGAGGACGACTACGACAGCGAATTCCGCTACGACGGCGCGCCTTTGCCTTCGATGCGCTCCATCGACAGCGACGACCGGGTGATCTACGCGGGCAGTTTTAGTAAGGCGCTCTATCCGGGCATCCGCGTCGGCTTTCTCGTCCTGCCACCCCAACTCGTCGGGACATTTCGCACGCTCTCGGGGCTGATCCACCGCAGCGTCCCGGTGGAAACCCAGCTCGCGCTCGCCGAGTTCATCGGCGGCGGTCACTTTGCCAGCCATCTGCGCCGGATGCGCGGCCTTTACGCCGAGCGCCGCGAGGCTTTCATGTTAGCCGGGCGGGATGCGCTTGCCGGACTTGCCCGCATCGACTGCTCCGAAAGCGGGCTCAATGCACTCGCCTGGCTGGAGGGCGACCGGGAAGACCAGGCCTCCCACCGCGCCGTGCTCGATGCCGGACTGCAATGCTATCCCCTGTCCGACTACACGATCGCGACACCTCAGCCGGCTGCGCTCATTTTGGGCTATGCCGGCGTTCCGGCGGATCGAATGAGGCCTCTTCTTTTCCGGCTGGCCGATGCGATCGCCCGATCGCAAGGCCGCATCGGGCGATCAGGCGATTGAGGAGCCTTTCGACCGCCATGGCCCAATCCTCTGGGTCCTCGTCATCGCCGCGAAGCCGCCGGGCGACCACGTAACCGATACCGCGCAACATGACGCACCGCCCTTTCCAAGGATCATTATTGCCGGACGGCGCGAAGCGGCTTCCCACTGCGCTGGGTGACGCCAACGCCGGGGGCGATGCCGACTGCGGCGTTGGAAGCCGCAAGCAGTGGCTTGCCGCGCACCATGTCGGAGGCGCGTTCCGCCAGCATGATGGTCGGCGCATTGAGGTTGGCGTTGGGCTCTGACGGAAAGACGGAACTGTCGATCACCCTCAGCCCGTTGATGCCGCGGACCTTGAGCTCGCTGTCGACGACTGCCATCCCGTCCTCACCCATGCGGCAGGAGCCGCAAGGGTGGTAAGTGCTCTCCATTGTCTCGCGCACCCAGGCGTCGATCTCGTCGTTGCTTCGAACATCCTTGCCCGGCGCCATTTCCTCGCCGCGGAAGCGGTCGAAGGCCGGCTGGGCGATGATTTCGCGCGTCAGCCGCAGGCAGCGGCGGAAGCCCTCGCGGTCCTCCTCGCGGTCGAGATAATTGAAAAGGATGTCCGGTTGCTCATGGGCTTCCGGAGAGCGTAGCCGGACATAGCCGCGGCTCTTCGGCTTGTTCGGACCGGTCAGCACCATGAAACCGTGGCCGTCGAGCGGCTTCTTGCCGTCGTAGCGCATGGCGGCCGGCAGGAAGTGGAACTGGATATCCGGCCACTGCAGCGACGCGTCGGAGCGAATGAAGCCGCCGCTTTCGAAGTGGTTGGAGACCGACAGCCCCTTCTTGAACAAGAGCCATTCGGCCCCGATCAAAGCCTTGCTGAGGAGCCCCATCTTGCCGTTGAGCGTGATCGGCTCCTTGCAGGCATACTGGATGTAGACCTCGGAATGATCCTGCAGGTTCTCGCCGACCCCTGGCAGATCGTGCAGCACGGGAACACCGGCCTTCTGCAGCACGGCGGCTGGCCCGATACCGGAGCGCTGCAACAGGTGCGGCGATCCGATCGGTCCGGAGGAAATCAGCACCTCGCGGTTGGCGCGCGCGACATGGCGCTCGCCGCCGAGCTCGTACTCGACGCCAACGGCGCGCTTGCCTTCGACAAGCACGCGCCGCGTCATCGCATGGGTGATGACCGTGAGGTTCGGCCTCTCCATCGCCGGCTTCAGATAGGCGTTGGCCGTCGACCAGCGCACGCCGTCCTTGACGGTCATGTGCATCGGGCCGAAGCCCTCCTGCATGTGCCCGTTCGGGTCGTCTGTGGTGATGTAACCCGCCTCGCGGCCGGCATCGACGAAGGCGCCGTAGAGCGGGTTCTTCATCCCGTTGCCGGCATTGGTCGCAAGCGGACCTGAGGCGCCGCGATAGCTGTCGCCTCCGTCCTGCCAGCTTTCGGCGCGCTGGAAATAAGGCAGGCAGTTGGCGTAGCGCCAGCCGCGCGCGCCAAGTTCCTCCCACTCGTCGAAGTCGCTGGCGTGGCCGCGCATGTAGACGAGCCCGTTGATCGAGGACGAGCCGCCGATGACCTTGCCGCGCGGGCAATGCACGCGCCGGCCGTCGAGACCGGGCTCCGGCAGGGTCATGTATTTCCAATTGTACTTCGTTCCGTTCATCGGGATCGAAAGCGCCGTCGGCATCTGGATGAAGATCGACTTGTCGCTGCCGCCGAATTCAAGAACCAGCACCCTGGTCGACGGGTCCTCCGAAAGGCGGTTGGCGAGCACGCAGCCGGCCGATCCTGCGCCGATGATGATGTAGTCGTAGGTGTCGCTCATGGCGGTCTTCTCCAGGCGTTACGGGTATTGGCCCCAACCACGGCCACGGGCAAAAAGCCGCGTGAGCACGTAGTGGGTGGCGCCTGCGGCAAGGCAGGACGGCACGGAGGCGGTCAGGTATTTGAAGGCCGGCAGGCTTGCCAGCGTCTGCGGATTGAAGACGGCGACATAGACGATGAAGCCGACCGCAAGGGCAAAGAGCCCGATGGGGTTGAAGCCCGCCCAGAACCGATAGGGTCCGTTTTCCTGCGGTCCGTGCAGGCTGCGCATGTCGAGCTTCTGGCCACGCAGGAAGAAGTAGTCGGCGATCCCGATACCGGCGAGCGCGGAATTCAGCGCCGAAGTCCAGACGAGGAAGATGAAGAAACCGTCATACATCTGCGGGTAGAAGACCACGAGCCCGAACGGGATGAGGCAGAAGAGGAACAGGATCGCGCCCCAGGAAATGGCGCGAACCGATGCAGTTCCGACCTGCCTGAGGCCAACGATCGACGTGTAGAGGATGTTTGCCATCGAGGTCATGTTGGCGAAGGCGACGAAAAGCAGCGCGACGATGCCGATCATCGGACCGGCGATCTTCGTCATCCAGATCGTCGGATCGCTTTCGCCGAGTGCGACTGCTGCAAGCAGGCCGACAATTTCGCCGAGTGCTGCCGCCCCGAAGATACCGAGAACATTGGGCCAGAAGGCGGTGCGCTCGTTCTTCGTCAGCCGCGCCAGATTGCCGATATAAGGCCACCAGGAGAAGCCGGCTGCCAGATTGACCTCGACCGCGACGATGAAGTTCAGCGTCTTGTCCTCGAAAGGCGGCGCAAGGGCCGGCAAGGCCAGAAGCTCGCCGATCGAATGATGGCTGAGGATGAGGTAGAGCATCACCACCATCAAGAGGACCAGCGCCGGCGACACGACCATGTTGAAGAACTTGATCGAGGTCGGCCCCTTGGCGACGATGAACCAGGTGAGCAGGATTGCGCCGATTGCGGCGATGATCATCTTCGCGCCCGTCGGATTGGCGGCCTCACCGGCGCTCAGCGCCATCAGCCCGTCGATCGAGCGACCGAACATCATCGCGAGAACCGCAAGCCACCCCATGGTGAGAATGACGACGGCGAGCACATAGACGACGCGGCTGCCGTTGTAACCAAATTGGCTGCGCAGCGCCACGAACTGCTCGACGCCGTAGCGGCCGGTCATGGTGGTGGTGGCAAGCGCCGTCAGCACGACGCCGACGATGTTGCCGATGATAATGGCGGCGATACCCTCCTTCGGCCCGACGAAGAGGCCGACAGAGCCGCCGATCAGAAAGGCCCAGGTGGCAATCGCCAGTGCCGAATTGGCATAGGTGAACTCCCAGAAGCCCCAGAGCCGTTCAGACGGCAAGAGGGGCGCATCGCCGCGCTCGGCGGCAGCACGATTGCGGGCGGCCTCTTCCTGTTCCGTCTTCAAAGTGGAGATATGTTCGAGTGCGACATGATCGGTCATCTCAAGCCCCCCAGAGCCAGAAGCCGACGACCAGCACGAGCGTCAATACCGTCATGCCGGTGTAGTCGAGCACAGTCATCGTGCCCTCGAAGCGGTCGCCCGCCTCGATATCTTCATAGATGCGGGCGCGCCGCGCCAGTTCGCTCTGCCAGGCGATATCGTTGTTTTCCATCGTCGTTCCCCTTTTCGCGTCGCGCCTTCTGGCGTCTTTCCGCGAAGTCCATTGCGGCTCCATCAGCCGCCGATCTCCGGAAGCGGATAAACCCGCTGCCGGCTACCGAACCGTGACGGGCTCGGAATAGAAGGGCAGTCGGTCAATCCTCGGCGACCAGCTGCCGTTTTCGACAACACGCCGCACATGGGCGGCAATCTCCTCCATCGGCGCGAACCAGACGTCACCGCGCGTGAGAACCTGTTCGAGGAAGCGATGCACCACCTCCCAGCGGGCAAGCCGGCCGGTGGCAAAGGGATGCACGACCGGCACCCAGAGCGCGCCGTGGCGATAGGCCGCCTCGAACTCCTGCGAAAAGGCGGCAAAGCCCTGCTCCGGCGCGCGGATTGGCATCATGTAGTCGAGGTCCATTGACTGGACATATTGCGGCCAATCGTCGAGGCCCCAGTGCGACGGCAGCTCGACGAGGGTGCCGGCGTCGCATTCAAGCAGATAGGGAATGTCGTCACCCATCAACGAGGCGTCGTAGGCAAAGCCCCGCGACACCAGGAGGTCAGCGGACCGGTGGGAAAAATTGTAAAGCGGCGCCCGCCAGCCACGCGGTCGCTTGCCGCTCGCCATCACGATCACCTCGATGCCGCGGTCGAGCCAGTGCGCCTCTTGCTCGTCCGAAAGTTCGCGGGGGTGCTCGTGCAGGAAGCCGTGATGCGCCAGCTCGTGGCCGCCTTCCAGAATGGCCTCGATCGCCTGCGGATATTGCTCGATGCACCAGGCTGGCACGAAGAAGGTCTGCTTGATGCCCAGTTGCCGATAGCTCTCGACAATGCGCGGGATCGCGACCTTCGGCCCGTATTGCAGCATCGAGATCGCCGATACGCGGCTGTGGCCATCCTTTGGATGGGCGATATGGACGAGGCTGTCGGCATCCATGTCGAAGGTGATGGAGGCGGCGCATTTGGCGCCGTTCGGCCAGGGAATGGGATTGGCGATCATGGCATGATGCTCCCGCCGTTGCTGCCGATCCCCTGGCCGGTGAAGTAGCGTCCGCCGGAGCCGGCGAGAAACCGTGCGAGTTCGGCGATCTCCTCGGGCTTGCCGAAGCGCGCAAGCGGTATCGCCAGTTCCCTGGCACGCCATTCGGCGCTCATGTTCGCCGCCCCAAGCATCTCGGTATCGATCGGACCGGGGCAGATCGCATTGACCAGCACGCGCGGCGCAAATTCCTTTGCCCAGGAACGCACCAGACCGAGCACGCCGTGCTTGGACGCGACATAGGGCGAAAAGGTCTCGCGGCCGTAATAGGCCATGTCGGAGGCAATCATGATCAGCCGCGCGGGCTCCTCAGCCGTTCCCCCCATCAGCCCCAATGCCATCTTGCCGACGAGGAAGCTGCCACGCAGGTTGATGGCGATGACCCGGTCGAAATCCGCAACGGGCGTTTCAAGCAAGGGCGCTTCATGAATGACGCCGGCGCAGTGGACGACGATATCCAGTCCGCCGAACGTCCGTTGCACCACCTCGCCGATGGTGGCGACCGAACCTTCGTCTGAGACATCGCAGGCAAGCGTCAGGGTTTCCGTAGCCCCTGCCTGTACGGCCGAAATCGCCGTCTCGTCCGGTTTGCGAATATCGGCAAGCGCAACCCGAGCTCCTGTCGCTGCGAACGCCAGGGCGCAAGCAGCCCCAATACCGCGATAGGCGCCGGTGACAAGAACGCGCGCACTCATGCCATCACCTCGCCGCGGTCGAGCATCAGCGCCTGGCCCGTCATGTCCCTTGCGCCATCGGAAGCGAGGAAGAGATAGGGTGCAGCGAGGTCTTCCGGTTCCAGGAGGCCCGGCAGAACCTGGGCTCCCACGATCTCGTCCAGCAGGTCCTCCTCGCTGCGCCCGGTGCGCAGCGACATGTTCTTCAGCGACAGCATCGCCGCCTCGGTGCGCACCCAGCCGGGGCAGACGGCATTGACGCGAATGCCTCGTCCCCCAAGTTCCTTGGCCATCACCCGGGTGAAGCCGAGATTGGCATGCTTGGAGGCGATATAGGCGGAGAACTCCGGCACCGCGACACGGCTCCAGATCGACGCGGTGACGACGATGCGGCCCCCCTCGCGCATGTGAGGCAGCGCGTGGCGGGTCACATAAAAGGTGCCGTTGGTGTTGATATCGGTGATGCGTCGGAACGTGTCTTCGACACCGTCGTCTTCGTCGGTCACCGGCGTAATGCGCTCGAGCCCGGCATTGTTGACGAGCACATCGATGCGACCAAGCGGCGCGAGTGTCGCCTTAACGGCAGCACTGTCGGTGATATCGCATTCGAGGGCCGCGATCCTGCGGCCGAAGCGTTCAGACATCTCGCGGGCGGCCTCGTGAATTCCACGGCCGGAGGAAAGAATTGTGACCTCTGCCCCGGCGGCGGCAAAACCTTCCGCGGCCGCGCGGCCGATGCCGCGGCTGGCGCCCGTCACCAGCACGTGTTCGCCGGAAAAATCGTAAGCGATACGACCCATGGTCTCAGCCTCTCTTGGCGTGCATGACGCGGCCGATGAGGTTCATCAGCACCTGGGCGGCGAGGATCGAGGTCGAGCCTGAGTGGTCGTAATCCGGCGCAACCTCGACCAGGTCGATGCCGACGATGGTGCCGCGCCTGGCGAGTATCGAGAGGATCTCCAGCACCTCGTAATAGATGAAGCCGCCATGGGACGGCGTGCCGGTGCCCGGCGCAATCGAGGGATCGAAGCCGTCGATATCGATCGTGACGTAGTAGCGGCCTCCGGCCGGCACGCGCGAAGCAACCTTCTCCGTGCCGAGCGCGCGGATCTGGCGCACGGACAGGATATCCGAGCCCATTGACCGCGCATCCTCGTAGCCTTCCTTGGCCGTCGAAGAAACGTTGCGGATGCCGAACTGCGAGAGCCCGGAGACATAGGGCTTCTCGGCGGCCCGGCGCATGGGATTGCCGTGGCCGTAGCGAACCCCGTGCCGCTCGTCGACGAAGTCGAGATGCGCGTCGATCTGGACGATATGGATCGGGCCGTGTTCAGCACAGTCGTCTTCAAACGCGTTGATGCAGGGGATGTTGACCGAATGGTCACCGCCGAGCACCACCGGAAGCGCGCCGGCGGCCAGGATCTTGCGCACGCCGAATTCGATGTTGGCATGGCTCTTCATCGTGTCGGTGTGGACGATGTCGGCGTCACCGATATCGACGATCGAAACCTTGTCGCTCGGCAGGTAGGTGACGTCGTCCTCGTGATCGTAGGCGCCCCCATGGCCGAAGGAAAACAGCGTCGATGCCTCGCGGATGGCTCGCGGCCCGAAGCGGGTGCCGGCGCGCCATTGCGTACCGCAGTCAAACGGCGCGCCGAGGATCGCCACATCCGCATCAATCGCATCCCAGTCCGGCTGGTAGGGATATTTGCCGAAGGTGCAGATGCCGACGAACGGCAAGTTCAGCCGCCCGGTTTCATAGGAATTACCCGCCATGTCTCTCCTCCTCAGGATGAAGGGAGTGTGTGGAAGGTCGAAACGCTTAAAAATATCTATGATTGGATGTTTAGTTGTGACTTAATCAATGAATGATCAACAAGGTTCGCCATCGCATCCTCAATCTGTCGCTCGGCGATGCAGAGTTGAGATTGTTGCGTGTCTTTGCCTCCGTCGTGCAGCATGGGGGGTTTTCCGCCGCGCAATCATCACTCGGGATGACGCAGGCGACCATCTCCACCCATATGCGCCACCTTGAGGAGCGGCTGGGCTTACGCCTCTGCAGCCGCGGGCGAAGCGGTTTCCTTCTGACTGACGAGGGACGCCTCGTTTATGAGGCGACGCTGGATCTTTTCGGCTCGCTGGAAAAGTTCCAGAGCCGTGTCGGCGAGGCGCAAGGGGAACTGACCGGCAGCCTGACCTTCGGCACGGTCGACGCGATGATCACCAACCGGGATCTCGATCTCCAGGGGGCACTCGCCGCCTTCCACCGACAGGCGCCGCGTGTGCATCTGGAGATCGACGTCGCCGCGCCGCAGGTGCTGCATCAGGGCCTTCTAAATGGTGGTTATCAGATCGTGCTGATGCCGACGGTCGGCAGCGCGACGCCGCATTTGCGCACGCAGCCCGTTTTTTCCGAGGTGCAGAAACTCTATTGCGCGCAGGGTCACCCGCTATTTGACCTGCCCGACGATGCGCTCACCGACGCAGTTCTGGAAGCGCAGTCCTTTGCTGGTCGCACCTACATGCTTACCGAGAGGATCTGTGGGGTAAACTTCCAATGGGCGGCGGCCACGCCGCACATGGAGGGCACGCTGCTATTGCTCCTCTCCGGCGCCTATATCGGCTTCTTGCCCGACCACTACGCCGACGAATGGGTACGCAACGGTCGCCTGCGGCTGCTTGCCCCCGAGCGCATGACGTTCGAGGACATGTTCCACATCGCCCATCCCCGCAACAAGCCCTCGCGTGCCGCCGAGACGCTTGCCCAGGCGATCCTCGCAAGCGCGACTGGCAGGACCGTTTTCCCCTTCCCAGGCGTGGAGAAAAAACCCAGCCACGCGAACTCACTACCAAATTGAGACGATTGACGTTCGGTGGCACCTCGATCAGCTCGGATGCCTCCAATCCTCCGCCTTGAGAGGATTTGAACCAGCTTCCATGCCCGTCGTTTATTAAGCGATCACACTAATTAACAAAATTGCTATTTCGTTTATTAAGGCGCGGTGCTATTTAACTCCACCACAACAATCGACTCTGGAAGGCAATGGACCGCAACGACCCCAATACCAATGGGCGGTTGGGCCGCTTTGTTGAAACCGCTGTCGGCGGTGAACGCGTCAAAGCGTTCGTGCCGCCTCCCCTTCCCCCGGTTCCGCCAATCGCGATCACCGGCCTGCTCACACGTCTCAGCGCGGCCGAGCGCGCGCTCGGACGGCTTGACGGTGTTTCCGTGCTGTTGCCCAACAAAGAACTGTTCCTCTACATGTATGTGCGCAAGGAGGCGGTCCTTTCATCCCAAATCGAGGGTACCCAATCGACACTTTCCGACCTGCTTCGCTTCGAAACGGAAGCGATCGGTGGCCAGCCGGTCGACGATATTCGGGAAGTCTCCAACTACGTCGACGCCATGATGTTCGGTCTCGAGCGCCTGGAGCAGCTGCCGCTATCACTGCGCCTTATTCGGGAAATGCATCAGCGATTGTTGGACAGCGGCCGGGGAGGGACGAAGAGCCCTGGTGAATTCCGCACGTCCCAGAACTGGATCGGCGGAACTCGGCCGGGAAACGCAATGTTTGTGCCCCCTCCTCCCAATGAAGTCATGAACTGCTTGGGGGAATTGGAGAGGTTTGTTCATCTGGACACGCCCGACATGCCACCTCTGATCAAGGCGGGGCTCATTCACGTTCAGTTTGAAACCATCCATCCTTTCCTGGACGGCAACGGCCGTCTCGGCCGGCTTTTGATCACGCTATTTCTTTGCGCCACCGGCGTACTTCGACAACCCCTGCTTTACCTCAGCCTATATTTCAAATCGCGCAGGTCCGACTATTACCGCCTGCTGCAGGAAGTCCGCGAATACGGCACCTGGGAAGCGTGGCTCGAATTTTTTCTGGATGGAATCGCCGAAACAGCGGAACAAGCTTTTGAGACTGCCAATCAAATTGCACGACTGTTCGACGGCGACCGCGAACGCATCGTAAGGGAGTCTGAGCGTACGGGATCAGTCCTCCAGATCCACGAAGCCATGCGCACCAGCCCTTATCTGACCGCCCCCACGGCGATGAAACGGAGCGGACTAACCATGCCCACCGTCAACGCAGCTCTAGACCAACTCCAGAAACTTGGGATCGTCGAAGAAGCAACAGGTCGACGGCGTGGCCGAGTCTTCGTCTATCGCGCGTACATGGAAATACTGAGCGAGGGAGCAAGCGGCTAAAGCGTTCCTGTCGATACATTATGCGACCTTGGACGCACAGAAGGAACATTCCATAGCAAAGCGTCCGCCTTGCGTCACATGGAGTCATTAAGATTGCGGACAGCGTTTTTTGGTGGTTCAACCCTGTCGCGCTCTCGCGCGAGCGCGCCCTTGAATTCTATAGTTGTGAAAGCGAGATGCGTCCCGCCGATGTTGGTCAGATCGTGAACCATCGTCTCGTCGGCAGCAAAGGCGAAGACCTTGCAGTCGCCGGCGTTGTAGTCGGTAACGACAGCCTTCCCATCTGAATATGTGGAGCGGGACCGTCCTGACGTCAGCGCAATCCAGCAGTAATCCAGCTGATGTCGGTGGAAACCGAGACGTTCACCGGGGGCGAGGCAGATGTGCCAGACACGCACGAAGTCAGTTTCGGACACGAGAACCTGTCCGACCCGCTCGTCCGCATTCGCAATCTCATCGCGAAAAGCCTTCGACATTCCAACGCTGCTCTCAATCATCGGTATCATCCCGGTTTCTCCGTCACGTGGTGGGTATGACCCCACCATCGATATTGATCACGTCGCCACTAATGAACTCGGAGAGGTCCGAGGCCAGGTAAAGAACCGCCATGGCCACGTCCCGGGCGGTGCCAAGCCGCCCCGCGGGCAGTCTTGATTCAGCAAGGAACGCGTCCACCGCGCCGTCGATCGTGGTACCGTAGCGCTCCGCAAGCGCGTGAAGGAACCCGCCCGGGCGGTCCCACAGCTCAGTCCGTATGTGGGCGGGCGCAACCACATTCGAGCGAATGCCCTTGGACGTGAACTCACGTGCAAGCGCTTTGGACAGAAGCGCGATTGCCGCTTTGGAGGTGCTGTAGTCTGGCAACAGCGGATGCGGCATGCGCCCGGCCTCCGAACCACAATGGATAAGCACACCCCTCTTCTGCGCGAGCATGGTGGGAATTACAGCTCGCGCCATACGGACATAGCCCATGAGATTGACATTGAGCGTCTGCGCCCAATCCTCGTCCGAAACGTCGAGAAAACCGCCGCGCGTTGGACAGATGCCAGCATTGTTGAAGAGCACGTCGATGCGGCCGAAGGCTTTGAGCGCCGTGTCCGCAGCGGCTTCCCCTGCGCCTTTCTCCCCAAGATCGACCTCGTATGTCCGCCAACGGGCATGTGCGGCAAGGTCTCTCACCGGCGCCATGTCACGGCTGACCCCCAGCACGCGGGCGCCTTCGGCAAGAAGCGCCTTGGCCGTTTCCAGCCCGATGCCGGAGCTTGCGCCGGTGACGATGACGACCTTGTCTTTCAGGTTCAGATTCATGGCTGCAGTCTCCTCCACATACTTCTCGACGGCCGCAACAAGGATGCCACGGCAATCGAGGAGCGCGTCAAGGTTTCTTCAGCATCCTCCCTCGACCGGTTGGTCAAAGAAGCTTCAGCTTCGTCGTGCGGGAGACCACCGACACGGCGATGACGATGATGATGCCCTTGACGATGCTTTGCACGTAAGTGTCCATGCCCACCAGGTTGAGACCGTTGTTCATGATGCCGATCAGCAGCGCCCCGAAGAACGTGCCCATCACGGTCGCCGTGCCGGGGCGAAGCATCGTCATGCCGATGAACACGGCAGCAAGGCCATCCAGAAGATAGGTTTCACCGCCATTCGGCTGACCCGAACCAAGCCGGGCCGAGAGTATGATCCCGGAGATCGCGGCAAAGAGCGAGCTCAGTGCAAGGCCATAGACCCGATAGGAGCGCACCTTGATGCCCGAAAGTTCGGCGGCGCGGGCATTGCCGCCGACGGCATAAAGGTAGCGACCAAAGGTCGTGCGCTCCATGACGAACCACGAACTGCCAACAATGACCAACATGATCAGCGCCGGATAGGGCAGTATGCCTAAGACCTTGCCCTGGCCGACCGCCAGATAGTCGGCGGGAATGCCGCCATAGATCGCTCGCCCGCCGGAAATCATGAAGTTGATGCCCCACAGAATGGAGCCGGCCGCGAGTGTCGCGATCAGCGACGGAACTCCGACGCCGACGACGAGCGCGGAATTGATGAGGCCGACGCCAAGACCCGCGACGAGCGCGCCGACGATCGACAAGGGGATCGGCACGCCCGCCACCATCAAGAGGGGGGCGAGCAGACCGGCGAGTCCAACGACATAGCCGACGGAAAGATCCATCTCCTTGGCGGCAAACCCAAAGGTCAGACCGACCGCGACGATGGTCAACATCGAGATCTGCTGGAGGATGTTGACGAGGTTGGTGCCGGTGAAGAACCGATCCGTGCCGACCGCGAAAGCCAGGAAAAGGATGATCAGAACGGCAAGCGTGCTGTACTTCTGGATGAGTGTGCCAATGCGCATCGGGCGGGACGCTTTCTCCGGAGCAATAGTCGTTGTCATGGTCATTGGGTTACCCCCGCAATTGCATTGATGAAGACGGCCTCGCTGAAATCGCGACGGGCAATCTGGTCGGCGTCCCGGCCATTCCTGAACGCCACGACCCGGTCAGCCACATGGGCGATCTCGAGGAGATCGCTCGATGCAACGATGACAGCCGCGCCACGTTCGGCGAGCGAGACGATGAGCTCGTGGATCTCGCGCTTTGCGCCGACATCCACGCCTTCGGTTGGCTCGAGAAAGACGAAGAGCTTGTACCTGCCCTCGGAAGCGAATTGCCATTTAGCGACGGAGACCTTCTGCTTGTTGCCGCCGCTCAGTTCGACGATCTTCGTCTCCGCACTCGATGTCTTGATGTTCAGCCGCTTGATCAGACGCTGTGTCTCGGCACGCTCGCGGCCGGTCTGAACAATTCCGAAAGGCTTGAGGCTCGTTTCCTGGATCCCGGCCATCGACATGTTCTCGCGCACGGTCCAGTCGCCGATCATGGCATTGATCATCCGGTGATCCGGGATAAGTGCTGCACCACAGCGTTTCATGTCGCGCACGCTGGCCCGCCCGACGTCCTTGCTCTTGAACCGGTATCGACCGGCCGTCGCCAGGCGCGGCTCGAACAGCGACTGGGCGAACTCGAAATGCCCCGAACCGGTCAGGCCGATCAGACCGACAATCTCGCCGCTGCGAACCTTAAGGCCGTCCATATGGAAACGCTCGCCTTGCCAGCCCTCGATATCGACGACGATCTCCGCGTCGGCAGCAAGCGTGCGCTCCGTCAGGGCACCATCAGGCAGACGATGTTGGTTGCCGGCCTGCCCACGATTGAGCATTAGGTCGATCAGTTGACGCTCGGTGACTTCGTGCCCGGCATTGGAAAGGTGGCTCACCTTGCGGCCATCCTGCAGCACGGTGATCTCATCGCAAAGATCGATCACTTCCTGCAGGAAGTGACTGATGAGGACGACCGCCATCCCGGCATCGGACAATTGGCGGATCAGCGTCCAGAGGCTCTGCTTTTCCTTAGCCGGCAGCGTCGCCGTGGGCTCGTCGAGGATCAGAACCTTGGGCCGCGAGTGCAGGGCACGAAGGATTTCGATGACCTTCTGATCGGCATAGGGAAGCTCGTCAACCTTGCGGTTGAGCGCGATTGCCGTATCCGGGAACCACTGTTTCGCGAGCTCTTCCGCCTGCCGCTGAACCTCGCGCCGGTTGATGAAGAACCGGCTTTTGACCGGCTCGAAGCCGAGACAGATGTTCTCGGCGCCGGTCAGATGCGGCACCAGGCTGCCTTCCTGCGATACGAGCGAAACGCCGTTTGCCACGGCCGCCGCCGGGTTTTCGAATGCGACCGGTTGGCCCGCCATGCTGAGCGTGCCGGCCGTCGGCTGGACGGCACCGCTCAAGATGCTGACGAGCGTCGTCTTGCCGGCTCCGTTCTCGCCGACGATGCCGTGCACACGGCCCTCGACGATCTCGATGGATACGCCATCGAGTGCGAGCGTGCCCGGCCATTGCTTGGTGATGTTCTCAAGAACAATCGACATGTTGCACCTCCGAAATGGACGGGCGGCAGCACCGCCCGCCCGACGGTTCACTTGCAGTTGTCCTTGGTGAAGAGCGTGGCACCGTAATAGACGATGTCCTTGCCGTTCGTGACTTCCTTTGGATGATCACCGTCCAGCATGACCCGCTTGGCATAGGTCGCAAGGTTCACGCCCCACTCCTCGAACTGCTGCCGCCCGGTCGCAACGAACATCGAGTTCGGCTCGCAGATCGCCTTGATCGCTTCCGGGTGCCCGTCCATGCCAGAGACCGGAACGTTCAGCCCAGCGCCTTGGAGAGCCGTGATTGCCGCTTGCGCCGGCTCGTCCCAAGGTGTCCAGACGGCAGTGATCTCTTCGCCGTAGCGTGTGGCGAAGTCCTGCACGGCGTTCAACGTTTCCTGATAGAAGTTGGCGACGTCGAAGTTGTATTCGCCGATGACCTTGATGTCGGGATATTCCTTCAGGATCGCCCGCAAGGTGTCGGTGCGCTCGCGCACCGGCTTGATCTTGTCGGTGGTGATAATGATGAGGTTGCCCTTGCCCTTCATCTGGCTGATCAGGCTCAGCGACACCTCAGCAGACATCTGCCAATTGTTGGTGGTGATGTCAGCAGTCGAGCCGGGGATCCAGCCGGAGTCGACCGTGTAGACTGGAATGTGGGCTGATTCTGCGCCCTTGAGGGCGTTGCTGGAGGCGCGCAGATCCGCATAGGTCACGTAAATGACGTCGACACCGCGGTTAACCGCATCCTCGATGTTGTTGGCGACCTTCTCGGCAGAACCGGCAGAGTCGAGATAGGTCACTTCCCAATCATCGATGTTGTTTTCAGTCAGGTACTTCTTGAAGCCGTCCTGGGTGCGCTGTTCGGCCTGGAAAGCGGCGTTACCCTGGATCCAGCCGATCTTGACGGGCTTGGCGAGCGCCGGTGACACGGCCAATAAGGCGATGATCGCGGCGCTGGTAAATTTCAGAACTGTCGACATGATTTCTCCTCCCACTCTGTCGTCAGATTGATAGAAAACCGCCGTCGATGTTGAGATCGACACCGGTGCAGTAACTCGCCGCCTCGCTTGCGAGGAACACCGCCGGCCCACCCACTTCGTGTGGCTGCCCCATGCGTTTCATCGGTGTCATCTCGGCGAACTTGCGGACGTTCTCGGCCACTTCCGGCCGGCTGTTCATGGGCGTGGCCATGAAGCCTGGGCTGAGGCAGTTGACGCGCACACCCCGCCCGGCCCATTCGGCGGCAAGGCTCTTCGTCAGGCGGATCACCGCCGCCTTCGTCGCATCGTAGTGCACCTGCTCAAGACCGGGGATGGCGGTCGAGCCACAGATCGACGCCATGTTGAGAATGGAGCCGCGGCCACGCTCCAGCATGCGGCGGCCCTCGACCTGGCAGGACCAGAAGAGCCCGTTGAGGTTGATGTCCATCATCCGCAGGAACTGCGACTGCGGCATAGTCTCGGCCGCACTGACATTGGCGATGCCGGCGCTATTGGCGGCGATATCGATCTCGCCGAGCTCGCGCTCGGCTCGATCGAATGCGGCCTCGATCGAACTGCGATCGGTGACGTCGCCCTCGAGGGCCAGCACTCTGTTGCCGGTCGCGGAGATGGCTGCCAGCGTCTCGTCCTGGCCGACTGCACGCGGCAAGTCGAAGCAGGCGACATGGGCACCCGCTTCGGCAAGCGCGATTGCGATTGCCTGCCCGAGTCCACTTGCGGCGCCCGTGACGAACGCACGCTTGCCGCCAAGATCAAATCTGTTCACCTGCACCTCCCGAAACCTGCTGATTTTATTGATAAACCGATTGGTGCTTGCGATTGAGGACGTTGCCCTGAATTCACTCTTCAGCCCCGCTGAAGAAGGCTCAGAGAATGGCCCTGATGGTGCCGCCCTCCGCACGCATCGCCATGCCGTTGAGGTGCGCGCTTGCCGCCAGATGCACGACGCTGCGCGCCACCTCGTCTGGCTCGATCATTCGCCTGATGAGCGAGGTCGGTTCGGTTTCGTCGAAGTAGTCGGAGACGACCGTGTCGCGGGTCGTACCCTTCTCGTCGGCGATTTCCTGGTGGTATCGGCGCACCGCTTCGGTGTTCGTCGGACCCGGCAGGATGGTGTTGACCCTGACCCGGGTGCCCTTCGTCAATTCGGCAAGCGCGCGCGACAGACCGAGCAGGCAGGTCTTCATGGCGCCGTAATGCGCCATCCATGGCTGCGGCTTGACGGCGCTTTCGCTGCTGATGAAGACAACGCTGCCTTCGCCTCGCGCCAGCATGTCCTTCAGCACCAGCCGCGACATGCGCACACCGGTCATGACGTTCACGTCGAAATAGCGAAACCAGTGTTCATCCGTCGTCTCGAAGAAATCGCGAACTTCGAAGATACCGATGTTGTTGATAAGGATATCGACGGGGCGGTGGGACGAAGCGAATGCATGGAGCCGCTCGGCTTCACCCGCAGCGGTCAGATCCCCTGCGATCCCCCGGCATCGTTGACCGAGAGCGGAAACCGCCTCCTCGACCTCCGCGGCACTGATGCCGCTTACCGTGACATCCGCTCCCTCGGCGAGAAAGACGGAGGCGATGGCGCGCCCGATGCCCGTGGCACCACCCGTTATCAACACGTGCTTGCCGGTAAGACCATAATCCATTCTAAAAAACTCCATGCGTCGTCGTTCGGTGGTCAGCAAAGGCGCACCGTTGGAAACAAGGGCGATGAGAAATGCGATCAGGCGGCCCCGCGCAGCCTTGGGTACTCGGTCCTGCAGAGCTCCGCGCTTCGGCTCAGGCGCTTCACGCGCTGCAGGAGAAAATCGATGAACTCGGCCGTCCGCAAAGGCAGGCGGTGTCTCGGTTCAGACAGAAGATGAATGATCTCCGGGTCGCAGTCGAAGTCCCTGAGGACCGCAACCAGCGTTCCCTCTTCCAGTTCGCGCGCAACATCCCAGGACGACACGCGAATGAGGCCTTGTCCGGCCTTGGCAAGGTCGATCAGCGCCTGCCTGTCGGAAACAATGCGGTTGCCGCTGACGCGAACGAGCGTCGGTTCGCCATCGACGGCGAAACCCCACTTGTCGGCAGCCATCTTGCCGTCGAGATAGACGAGACAGTTATGGGCAGCGAGATCGGACGGGACATCCGGTGCCCCCACCCGCGCCAGATAGTCGGGAGCCGCACAAATGACCATCGGGTTTTCGCCAAGCTTGCGCGTGGTGAGCGCGCTGTCAGGCACGGCGCCAAAGCGAATGACGATGTCGCAATCGTCGTCGACCAGATTGACGTCCTCGTCACCAAGGATGAGGCGGAAACCGATCTCCGGGTGAGCGGCGCCGAACTCGCTAGTCAAGGGGATCAGGTACTTCCGCCCGAATTCAGTGGGTGCTGCGATCGTCACCGTTCCGTTCGGGTTCTTCTTGCGCGCGCGCATCGTCTTGTCGAGCCGCTCGAAATCCTCAAGGATCGTCTGCGAGGTTTCGAAGAGATAGCGCCCTTCCTCCGTCAGGCAAAGCGAGCGTGTGGTCCGCTTCAACAACGCGACCCCGAAGTGACATTCGAGCGCCTTCAGCCGTCCGCTCATCGTTGCCGGCGACAGGCCGAGCTTCGAGGCTGCTAGAGAAAAGCTGTTCGACTTGACGATTTCCGAGAAAACGCGGAGGTCTTGGATGCTGTTCATCGGCTGACCTCCAACTCGGGCAGGAACTGTCCGAGATCGCTCATGCTCGCGGCAAGGCCGGTGACAAACACTTCGACGCGCGCGCGGATAATCGGATCGAGATCATCCGGGATATTGTTGCGGTAAACGTATTTCCGCACGCCCATGTAGAAGAAACTGGAGTGAAAACCCCAGACGATTTCAAGCACCAGTTCGTCCGCCTTCGGACCTGTCGGAACCTCGACACCCGCTTCAGCCGCGATTTCGGCGAAGATCAGCGGAAAGGTCGTCTCATGCAGCAAACCGAGATATTTCTGGGTGATCTGCGGGTCTTCCAGCGCCGACGCGATGAAGATCCGGATCCAGCGCTCATCGAGGATCGCAGCCGTGTAGGCCCTAAGGTAACGGACGAGGCGTTCGCGGATCGACAGCGAACGATCGGCGAGCAGATCGTTCCAGCCCGCATCCCAACGCTTCAGGTAGACTTCGTCATAGATCTTCTGGAGCAGGTCGTCGCGGTTCTTGAAGTACCTGTAGAGCAGCGGCTGAGAAACGCCGAGCGCATCGGCCAGTTCGCGCGTTGTGAACCGCAGTCCTCGCTGGGCGACGAAATCGATCGCAAATTCGAGGATCTGCTGCTCGCGATCGGCCGCGTCGAGGTATTTTCGTGCTGCTTTTGCCATAGCCTATCGTTCTGACACCTTAGCGACGTCAGCCCTCATGCTTTGAAAATCAGACTTGGCTCCGACCCTAACGGCGGTCGGGAACCTCCCATGCTCTCTCCCTGAGCTAACACAAGAGGTAACACCATCGCCAAAACTGATCAAGTGATAATTTATCAACTGATCACTTCTCGTCAGATCGCGCCCGCCAGGAAATCCAAGAACCTGCGAATTCTCTGCGGCACATGCGTCTGGGCCGAATAGATCGCCGATATGGGTTCAGTCTCCCCTGCATCCCAAGGACCGAGCAGCTGAACGAGGCGTCCTTCGACAAGATCGCGACTGATATGAAATGCAGAAAGCCGGGCGATACCGGCCCCCTGCAGCGCGAAGTGGCGCATGGATTCGCCGTTGTTGACGACCAGCCTGCCGGCCACGTCGACATGAACCGACGCACCGTCTACCGGGTCCTTGAACTGCCAGGTGTTGAGATGCGGACGGCCGCCAAAGGTAAGACACGCGTGCTTGCGCAGGTCCTCCGGTCTGGCCGGCTCGCCGTGCCGGGCGAGATAATCCGGCGCGGCGACGACGTGCCTTGGTGAACTCAGCAACCGACGGGAACGTAACGAAGAATCGCGCAGAACGCCCGTTCGGATCGCGATATCGGTCTTCTCCGCAATCAGGTCGACCGGTTCGTCGCTGAATTCGAGATCGATCCGCATGCCCAGGTTTTCGTCGAGAAACCGCACGACGAGAGGTGACAACACGTGCGTGCCGAACGGCAGGTTGGTGCTGACTTTCAAAAGCCCACCGACGGCCTCTGCCTTGCGTGCGATCTTTGCTTCGGCCTCGGCAATTTCCTGAACGATGGCCCGGGACGTCTTGTAGAAATCGTTTCCTTCGGTGGTCAGTCGGAAACTGCGGGTCGAGCGCACCACGAGCTGTACGCCGAGGCGTTTTTCAAGACGCGTGACCAGCTTGCTGATGGCCGAAGGCGACATCGAGAAGACCCGGGCCGCCGCCGAAAAGCTGCCGGCTTCGACGATCGTCACGAAGACTTCCATCTCGAGTGCCCGGTTTTGCATTCCAATCGCCTTCGTGAACTTAATTCACTTCAGTTATTCCTCAAGCCGGCCTACCTGACCAGAGGGTAAACCGTCATCCTCTCCACCACATGTCACAAAGGGAGGAATCCATGTATCAAAAACGCGCATTGATCGTCGGTGCGACGGGTATCGTCGGGCTGAACGTCGCCGAGCATCTGAGAGATCTCGGCGGCTGGGAAATCCATGGCGCTTCACGGCGGCCGCCGCTCGGGTCGTCCTACATCAAGCCGCACGCGGTTGACCTTTTGAAGCGGGACGAGGCGATCGCGGCCCTCTCCCACCTGGCCCCTACACACATCTTCTATTGCTCCTGGACGCTCGGATCGAACGAGGACGAGAACATTCGCCTCAACGGCAATATGCTGAAGAATGTGCTCGATGCCTTCAAGGACAAGGGCTGCGTCCAGCATGTCGGCATTGTCACCGGCACAAAGCACTATCTCGGGCCCTTCGAGGACTACGGCAAGGTCCAGCCAGTCACGCCCTTCCGTGAAACAGCGCCGCGCCTGCCGAAGAAGAATTTTTATTACGAGCTCGAAGACATCGTCATGGCCTATGCCGCCGAGTACGATTTCGGCTGGTCGGTGCACCGCTCTCATACGATCATCGGCTACGCGGTCGGCAACCTGATGAACATCGGCGCGACGCTGGCTACACACGCCTCGATCTGCAAAGCCACGGGCCGTCCCTTCCGCTTCCCCGGAAGCCCGACGGCCTATCGTGGCCTCAACGATATCACCGACGCGCGCATCCTCGCCAAGCAGATCGTCTGGGCCGGCACGGAACCGAACGCCCGTAATGAAGCCTTCAACGCGGTCAACGGCGATGTCTTCCGCTGGGAGCAACTCTGGAAGACGATCGCCGACTATTTCGACGTTCCCGTGGCGGAGTATCCCGGCCAGTACAATTCGCTTGCCGAGCAGATGAAGGACCTCGGCAATGACTGGGACCGGCTCGTCACCCAGCATGCCCTGCAGCCGAACAAGCTCGATCGCCTCGCCTCTGCCTGGCACACCGATCTCGACCTCGGGCGACCGATGGAATGCGTGCATTCCATGGCCAAGGCGAGAGCGCTCGGCTTCGCGGAAACGCAGGACACGGAACGCTCCTTCATCGACGTGTTCGACCGCCTGCGCGCCGAACGCATCATTCCCTAATCGACCAAACCAATTCGAACGAAACCGCGGCGCGCCAATGGCGCGCCGTTTTCTTTTCTGGTTCGCGAAAATTCGGAACGCGTCCCGTGACGCAAAGAAGCCGCGCTCCTTGCGGGGGCGCGGCTTCTGACGTTTCTCAGTCTCTCAGCCTTATCAGGCGATGAGCGGTCTTGAACCCAGTCTACGGGCAAGTCGATCGAGCGTCTTGATGCTTGCATTGACCTGTTCGCAGCGGACCTCCGCAACGCCGTCCACTTCCATGAGATAGGTGCGGATCGGCCCGACATAGGTCATCGCCATGTTGGGGCAGGCCTTGCAGGCGCCAACGAGCTTGATGCTCACGACGCCGTCCGAGCTGATATCGGCGATCTCGATATCGCCGCCATGGCCAAGGATCAGGGGGCGGATGCGCGCAAAAGCAGCTTCGAGCGCATCCGTCGATATGGCAGAGCGGGCCGTCATCAGACCAGCCCCAGTTCGATCTTCTTGGCCTCGATGTCGATGCCCATGCCGCGGGCAAAGGCCTTGCCGAGGATATTTTCCTTCATCTCCCGGGTGATCTCCGGATAGCCGTAGCGCTCCTGCAGCTCCTCCGGCATTTCGAGATTGGCGAGCGTATCGATGTAGGTCTGGACATGCGGCCAGATGAAGGCCTCGGAGCCGTAGCAGATGCGGTCGGAGCCGACATAGAGCAAGGCTTCGCCGAGGCGTGCCAGCATCTTCCAGGGCTGGAGGTAGTACTGGTTAAACCAGAGCGGCAGGATCAGGTAGATGTTGTCAAAACGGCTGGCGATCGAGATCGTCTCGTCGACATAGGGATCACCGAGGTGATGTATCCCGAAGTTCAGCTCGGGGAAGTCCGCGGCGGCATACTGGATGTCGTTGGGTTTGAAGGCCTCGACCGGGCCGAGTTCCAGCGGAAAACCCTTGTGGAACTGCACCATCTTGATGCCAAGCTCGATCGCCTTCTCCCAGAGCGGATAGGCGATGTCGCGATCGTCGGCGCGCCATGAACAGCCACGGCGCTGGTACTGATAGAACTTCATGCTAACGGCGCCGAGTTCCTTGACCTGGCGCTCCATCTCTTCGAGCGCAAAATCAAGCCCGTGATAGGCCGGGTCAACACCACCGGTGAGTACCACGCGTTTCGGGTTCGACTTGGCGAAGGCATCGCTGAGTTCGACCGGACCAAGCCCGGCCCGCCAGTGCGAGAACAGCGGCACGGAGCAGGCGCTTGCCATATCGGTGTCGGAGTTCTCGAAGAGCATCTTGTTGCCCCATTCAAGATCGGGGTTGGAGAAGGTTTCCGTTTCCGGCGGCGGCCCTCGGCGACCCGTCAAATTGATGAAGCCGGCGATCTGCGAGCGCAGCAGTTTCACACGTCTGCCGTCGCTTCCCGGCTTGATCTGGTTGTCGCCGAAGTCCTGGGTATGGACCGCCGCGTCGAAAACAAACATCCCGTCTTTCATTGTTTACCTCCTTGAGAAAACCGCCGCCTTCACTTGCGTCCCTCACTAGGTAACATGAGCCAACCCGTTCATTTCTTTGGAATAGTTGAAGATTGTTTTCAGCTATTCGTGCGGGCGGCCGCGCGTTTCTAAAGCTAAAACAGACCTCGTGATCAAGCATTCCGTGGGGCGACCCACCTTGAGGACGAGGACAGCACGTGACCCAACCAGGCAGGATCGAAATAACCGGGGGCCGAAACAGCCTCAGACCGACTGACGAGGAAATCGCGTTCCTCAAGGACCGCGCCAAATTCTGTCGCCTCGAGACAATCAGGCTGATCGAGATCGCGAAAGTCGGCCATTACACCTCGGTCTTTTCCGCAGCCGAGCTGTTCTCGGCGCTCTATTACGACGCGATGGACCTCAGACGTGGCGAACCGAAATGGGAGGATCGCGACCGTTTCATGATGGGCAAGGGGCACGCGGCCGTCGGGCTCTTTCCCCTTCTCGCCGACCTCGACTTCATCGATCGTGACGTGCTCGACGGCTATACCCGCCTCGGCAATCCGCTGGGCGATCATCCTGATATGACGAAGGTGCCCGGCATTGATTTCAGCTCGGGCTCGATCGGCCACGCCCTTTCGGCTGGTTGCGGCATGGCGCTTGCCGGCCGGATGCTGGGCAAGGACTTCTACACCTACGTGATGATCGGCGATGGGGAGTTACAGGAAGGTCAGGTCTGGGAGGCTGCCCTCTTCGGCGCGCACAACGGGCTTGGAAAACTGATCGGCATCATCGATCGCAACGGTTACCAGCTTGACGGATCGGTCGACGACATCATCGGCGTCGAGCCGATTGTCGAGAAATGGCAGGCCTTCGGCTGGGAGACCCATGTCGTTGACGGCCACGATGTGGCGGCAGTCGCAACCTTGCTTCGCACGCTCAAGGCCGATCGCGAGCGGACACGCCCCGTGATGATTATTGCGGAGACGGTCAAGGGCAAGGGCGTCTCCTACATGGAAACCGAACCAGGCTGGCACCTCGGCTATCTCGACCCTTCGGATGCTGCGCGCGCAATTGCCGAAATCGAAGCGATGGAGATCTGAGATGAACAAGCCGCTTTCCGACAAGTCCTGGCAATACCGCCAGCTCAATGCCGTGACACCCGGCCTCGATGCACTCTCGGACGCTCTTATCGAACTCGTCGCTGCGGGCGAGCCGATCGTCGCGGGCACCGCCGACCTGCAATATTCGAACGGCCTTGCGAAGTTCCACGCGCTCCATCCCGATCGCTTCGTCCAGTTCGGGATCTCGGAGCAGAACATGGTGTCGGCCGCAGCAGGCATGGCCGCTGTCGGCATGAAGCCTTATGTCGCAACCTTCGCATCTTTCCTCGCACTGCTCTGCTGCGAGCAGATCCGCATGGACGTCGCCTATTCCAAACTGCCGGTTCGGCTGATCGGCCACCACGCCGGCATTTCGCTCGGCTTTTACGGCACCTCGCATCATGCGACTGAAGACCTCGCCATCATGCGCTCGATCGCCAACCTCACGGTCATCGCGCCGGCCGATGGCAATCAGCTGAAGGAAGTGATCACGGCTGCGAACGACTATCCTCATCCGATTTATATCCGTATCCAGCGAGGACGCGATCCCGAGGTCTATGCGCAGCGCCAGCCGTTCACCATCGGCAAGGCGATTTCGCACTATTCGGGAACGGACCTCATGATCATTGCCACAGGCTCCACGGTCCACCCCGCCCTCGAAGCGACCCGCGCGCTGCGGGCCGCAGGCGCAAGCGTCGGCTTCCTCGACATGGCGACGGTGAAACCGATCGACCGTGACGCCATCCTAGAAGCCGCCGGTCAAAGCCCGCGAATCCTAACGGTGGAAGAGCACAATGTGCTCGGAGGACTGGGCGGTGCGGTCGCCGAGGTGCTGGCAAGCGAGGGCCTGCCGGTCAAATTGACCCGGCATGGTATCTACGACGAGTACAGCCTGATTGCGCCGCCGACCCATCTCTATGCGCACTACGAACTCGACGCGAAAGGCATTGAGGCGCGCGCCACGAGGCTGCTCGAAGGCCGCGCGTAAAAAGCCGCAGCGCGCGTGACGTTTGGCTCTAAAGACCACTCTACTTGAAAGACCGCGGGGCTCGAGCTCCGCGGTCTTTTCCTTGTCTCGTTTCAGGCAACGCCGCCGAGGCAGACATATTTGATCTCGGTGAACTCCTCGATGCCGTAGCGCGAGCCCTCGCGGCCAAGTCCGGAAAGCTTGACGCCGCCGAACGGCGCTTCGGCCGTCGAGATCAGCCCGGTGTTGACGCCGACCATGCCGTATTCCAGCGCTTCGGCGACCCGGAACACCCGCGCCAGGTCCTTGGCGTAGAAATAGGAGGCAAGGCCGAATTCGGTGTCGTTTGCCTGCTCGACGACATCCGCCTCGTCGGTGAAGCGGAAGAGCGGGGCCACCGGCCCGAAGGTTTCTTCACGGGCAACGGCCATCGCCTGGGTGACGTCGGCCAGAACCGTCGCCTCATAGAAGGTGCCGCCGAGCGTGTGACGCTTGCCGCCCTGGATCACCCGCGCACCCTTGGACGTCGCATCGGCGATATGCTCCTCGACCTTTTCCAGCGCCGCCTTGTCGATCAGCGGGCCAAGGATCACGCCTTCGTCGAGACCGTTGCCGATCTTCAGCTTGGCGACCGCCTTGGCGAGCTTGTCGGAGAAGGCATCATAGACCTTGTCCTGCACATAGATGCGGTTGGCGCACACGCAGGTCTGGCCGTTGTTGCGGAACTTGGCGATCAGCGCGCCTTCGACCGCGGCATCGAGATCGGCATCGTCGAAGACGATGAACGGCGCATTGCCGCCGAGTTCCAGCCCGAGCTTCTTGATGGTGGCAGCACTCTGGCGGTAGAGCTCGGCCCCCACCTCGGTCGAGCCGGTGAAGGTGAGCTTGCGCACGACCGGGTTCGAGGTCATCTCGGCGCCGATCTCGCGGGCAGAACCGGTGATGACGCTGAAGAGGCCCTTCGGCAGGCCGGCACGCTCGGCAAGGATCGCAATGGCGATCGCCGAGAACGGCGTCTGGGCAGCCGGCTTCAACACCATGGCGCAGCCGGCGGCAAAGGCCGGGCCGGCCTTGCGGGTGATCATCGCATTGGGGAAGTTCCAGGGCGTGATCGCCGCAACGACGCCGATCGGCTGCTTCATGACCAGGATGCGCTTGTCGGGCTGGTGGCCGGGGATCAGGTCGCCATAGATACGGCGCGCCTCTTCGGCAAACCACTCGACGAAGCTTGCACCGTAGACAATCTCGCCGGTCGCCTCAGTGAGCGGCTTGCCCTGCTCCAGGGTCAGGATGCGGCCGAGATCGTCCTTGTTCTCGATCATCAGCTCGAACCACTTGCGCAGCACGCCGGCGCGGTCCTTGGCCGTGCGCGCTGCCCAGGTCTTCTGGGCGACGCGCGCGGCCTCGATCGCAGCCCTGGTTTCCTTGGCGCCGAGCTTCGGCACCCGGCCGATGATCTCGCCCGTCGCCGGGTTGTTCACCTCGATCGCGTTTGCCGCGTCCGCCTCGATCCACGCGCCGCCAACGAGGGCTGCCTGGCGAAACAATGATGGGTCTTTAAACGACATGATCCGTCCTCTCTCAAATCCTACAGAACTTATACAACTTTTTTCTTGGAAACGGCAATGACCTCAAGTCGCCGTTTCTGTAATTTCCTGAGGCGCACAAGGCGCGCGGGCGCTCACGTTTCCATGCATCCAACCCGTTTCTTCGCCATCCGTCCTCATGTAGCGTTCGAAGCGAATCAAACCATGGGCCGCCAGTCGGTCCAGCGACGTTCCCAGGTTCACGCGACACCGAGAAGAGGCTTGTCCATGACGGCGACCGACAACAGAAAAGCTGACCATCCGATCGATGCCATGTTCATCGAGCGCTGGTCGCCCCGCGCCTTCACCAATGAGGAAATCGACGAAAAAACCCTGCTTTCCTTCTTCGAAGCGGCGCGTTGGGCGCCGTCTGCCAGCAACCGGCAACCCTGGCGCTTCGTCTATGCGCGCCGCGGCACAGATCGCTTCCCGGTGCTGCTCGACACGCTCGACGAGGGAAACCAGCGCTGGGCGAAGAACGCGGCGGCACTTCTGGTCGTGATTTCAAGAACGCATAATGCAGCGCAGAACGGCGAGATGCGGCACGCCTACACCCACGCCTTCGACACTGGGGCGGCCTGGTACAGCCTCGCTTTGCAGGCTTCGCTCGCGGGCTGGCACACCCATGGCATGGCCGGTATCGATCGCGACAAGGCGATGCACGCCCTGAATGTTCCCGAACACTACCGGGTCGAAGCCGCCGTTGCGATCGGCCGGCTTGCCGATTCCTCGACGTTGCCGGACGATCTGCGCGCACGCGAAATCCCGAGCCAACGCAAGCCGGTCGGCGAGTTCGCCTTCGAGGGGCGGTTCAAGGGCGAATGAAGCGCCAACGAAAAATCCCGGCTCTGAGGCCGGGATTTTCTTTATGTCTCTGCATAGGCCTCGATCAGATGTCGAGGTTTGCGACGCTCAGCGCATTCTCCTGAATGAACTCGCGACGCGGCTCAACCTCGTCTCCCATCAGACGCGAGAACAGGCCGTCGGCGTCGGTGGCGTCGGTAACCCGGACCTGCAGCAGCGAGCGGACGTTCGGATCGAGCGTCGTTTCCCAGAGCTGCTCGGCGTTCATCTCACCCAGACCCTTGTAGCGCTGCATCGACAGGCCCTTGCGGCCAGCGGCAAAGATCGCGTCGAGAAGCGCACGCGGGCCGCTGACCTCCTGCGCGCCGTCCCGGCGACGCAAAACCGGCGGTGCCGAGTAGATCTCTTTCAACTTTGACGCCAGTTGGTCGATATAGCGGGCATCGGAGGAACCGATCAGCGCCATGTCGAGTACGGCGAATTCCTTGACGCCGCGAACCATGCGTTCGAACCGCAACCCGCCTTCGCTGGTAACTGTGCCGGTCCAGCCGCGCTCGGTTTCCTCGGCGATCACGTCAAGACGACGCGCGATCTCGGCGGCGGTCTTTTCGTACTCGTCGCGCTGGCCGTTGAGCTCGACGTTCAGCGCGCCGGCGATGGCCGCCTGCTCGACAATCGCCCGATTATAGCGCGAGTGAAGCCCGTTCATGAGGTTACGCAAGCGCAGGGCATCGGTGATCACCTCGCGCAGGTCCTGCCCGGCGCGGACTTCGCCCGATTCAAGCTGCAGCGTCGCTTCCTCGAGACCCATCGAGATCAGGTAGTCTTCGAGCGCCTGCTCGTTCTTGAGATACTGCGCCGACTTGCCGCGCGTCACCTTATAGAGCGGCGGCTGGGCGATATAGATGTGGCCGCGCTCGATCAGTTCCGGCATCTGCCGGAAGAAGAATGTGAGCAGCAGGGTGCGGATGTGGGCGCCGTCGACGTCGGCGTCCGTCATGATGATGATCTTGTGGTAACGCAGCTTGTCGGCGTTGAACTCGTCCTTGCCGATCGACGTGCCGAGCGCGGTGATCAGCGTACCGATTTCCTGGCTCGACAGCATCTTGTCGAAGCGCGCACGCTCGACGTTGAGGATCTTGCCGCGCAGCGGCAGGATCGCCTGGTTTTCGCGCGACCGGCCCTGCTTGGCCGAACCACCCGCCGAGTCCCCTTCCACCAGGAAGACTTCGGACTTTGCCGGGTCACGCTCGGAGCAGTCCGCCAGCTTGCCCGGCAGCGACGAGATGTCGAGCGCGCCCTTGCGGCGCGTCAGTTCGCGCGCCTTGCGGGCAGCTTCGCGGGCGGCAGCGGCTTCGACCACCTTGCCCACGAGGATCTTGGCTTCGGTCGGATGTTCTTCGAACCAGGTACTGAGCGCCTCGTTGACGAGGCTTTCGACCACCGGTCGCACTTCCGACGACACCAGCTTGTCCTTGGTCTGCGACGAGAACTTCGGATCGGGAACCTTGACCGAAAGCACGGCCGTCAGGCCTTCGCGGCAGTCCTCGCCCTGGAGCGTGACCTTTTCTCTCTTTGTAATGCCGGACGTATCGGCATAGGACGTGACCTGCCGGGTCAACGCGCCACGGAAGCCCGCCATATGCGTGCCGCCGTCGCGCTGCGGGATGTTGTTGGTGAAGCAGAGCACGTTTTCGTGATAGCTGTCGTTCCACCACATCGCCACTTCGACGGTGATGCCGTCCTTCTCGCCGCGGATCGATACCGGCTTGTGCACCAGCGGCTTCTTCGCGCGGTCGAGATAGGCGACGTAGGCCTCAAGACCGCCCTCGTACATCATCTCGTCCCGGCGGATGTCCGAATGGCGCTTGTCGGTGAGGATGATATGAACGCCTGAATTCAGGAACGCCAGTTCGCGCAAGCGGTGCTCGAGCGTGTTGTAGTCGAACTCGGTCTTGGTGAAGGTCTCGCTGCTCGGCAGGAACGTCACCTCGGTCCCGGTCTCATCGCCGGCGTCGCCGGTAACGGCGAGAGAGCCGTCAGCGACACCGTGGGTGAAGCTCATCTCGTGAATCTTGCCTGCGCGCCGGATCTTCAGCTTGAGCGAAACCGAAAGCGCATTGACCACCGACACGCCGACGCCGTGCAGGCCGCCCGAAACCTTGTAGGAGTTCTGGTCGAACTTACCGCCGGCGTGCAGCTGGGTCATGATGACCTCGGCCGCCGAGACGCCCTCTTCCTTATGGATGTCAGTCGGGATGCCACGACCGTTGTCGGTTACCGTCACCGAGCCGTCCGGATTGAGTGACACCGTCACGATGTCGGCATGGCCGGCAAGCGCTTCGTCGATCGCGTTGTCCACCACCTCGTACACCATGTGGTGCAGACCGGAGCCGTCGTCGGTGTCGCCGATATACATGCCCGGCCGCTTGCGTACGGCATCCAGGCCCTTCAGCACCTTGATGGAATCGGCACCATATTCGGCGCTGGCGCCGGTTTCGGTCTCAGGATTGTCGGTCATTCAGCTACGGGTCTTTCCAGGTTCTTCGGACATGGTGATTCGTTGCGAATCACGTCTCGGACGCCTCTTGGACTATAGAAAATTTGTCCAGGGTTCCAAATCCCGGACCGCCGCGCGGCGGCCGGAAACAAGCATTCATCCCCTGTCATTATCAGGAAATGTGGCTTTTTCCAAAACATCTTGCAGCTTGCGGATCGTCTCCGGAGACAAAGCGCGAATTTGTTCGCTCAATCGGTTGGCAAAGGCCGTGTGCTCCGGCGTCAGACCCGACGTGTCGAGCACCGTTTTTGGCGAGGAGACGTTGGCAATGCGGAACAGATCCTCCGCCTCGTCCCAGATCACGTTGAAGTAACCGGTGACGCGCTGGAGGAAGTCGAAGCTCGGCGCACCGCGCTTTCCATGCTCGAGCGCTGAGAGATAAGCGGCCGAGACGCCGATCGCCTTTGCCATCTCCTTCTGCGACACGCCCTTGCGGCGCCTGAGGTCGCGCAGAGCCTGGCCGAAGGGCGTCATAGCGCGCTGCCTCTCACCCGCGCCAGGCGGACGTAGAGCGCGCCGTCGCCGCCATGGTTACGGGCGGCCGGCTCATAGGACGAAATCAGCGGCCGGAATTCGGGAAGCGAGAACCAGAGTGGCACCGCCCGCTTCAAGGCGCCGTCGCTGCCGAACGAGGTGCCCTTGCCGGTAATGACGAGCACATGTCGCAGCCCCCGCTCGTGCGCCCGCAGCAGAAACTGCAGAAGAAGTCCGTGCGCTTCGCTCTGGATCATGCCGTGCAGGTCGATCCGGCCCTCAAGCACCAGGTGCCCCTTTGCCAGCTTGCGCTTGACCGGCCGCTCCAGTGGATGATGCACTTTTTCGCCGAGCTTCTTCGTCAGCGCTATGCCCGGCTGCTCGAGAGCTGTTGCCGGCTGGTGCGGCCGCTGCTTGCCCTTCGCCTCTTCCGGAGGTTTTGCCTGTTCGTCTTCGGCCAGAATCTCCATCAGGTCGGCGAGTCGACCGGCCATCGGTCTCGCCGAACGGGCAACCTTGCCCCAGAGAATGCGATCCTCGGCCGAGAGTTTCTTGTCCTTAGCCATGGCCGTAACGGGCCGCGGCCGCCTTGGGAACGAAGACGTAAAAGTCGGCCGCGTTGCGAACCGCTCCGGCCCGCTCACCGGCCTCGAAACCGGATCCGGTAAAGATATCGCCGCGGGCCGGGCCAACGATCGCCGAGCCCGTATCGAGCGCCAGCATCAGACGCTGGAAGGGTTTTCCGTCATCGAGCCGCGTCAGGCTCTCGCTCGCGATAAAGAAAGGAACGCCAAAGGTGTGGATCAGCCGATCAACTGCCAATGAGCGGTTCGGTTCGAGCGAGACCTTGGCGGCGGCAATCGGCCCCAGCCGCTCGTCCTCGACGTCTGCCTCGCGGAAGAAGATGAATGACCGGTTGTGCCAGAGAACCTCATCGACCTCTTCGGGATGCGCTTCCAGCCAGTCGCGAATACTCATCATCGAAACGGTGGCGGCATCGATCTTGCCGCGCTCGATCAGCAATTTGCCAACGGCTGAGAAATAGTGCCCGGTCTTGGCCGAATAAGTGACACGGCGACGCGAACCGTCCGGGAAGCGGAGCCGTGCGGCACCCTGCACATGAACGAAGAAGACCTCGACCTTGGACTTCGCATAGGCGATCTCCAGGCCGCGGCCGGCCAGATGGCCCTGCTCGATCGCTTGCCTGTCCGGATACTCGCTGATCCGGCCACCCTCGGAGAGACCGAAGGCGAAGTAGGGATCCATGCCCTCCGGCCGGTTGCCATCGTGAACATCGACCAGATCGTCCGGTCGGCGGTAGAGCGGATAACGATAGGTCTCGTCCGCTTCGGCGCGGACATCGATCTCGGGCTCGTAAAAGGCCGTGACAAAACCGGAACCCGTTTCGGGCACGATCCGGAAGGGGACGAAATGCGCTTCGAAAAACGCCCGTGCGTTCTCTCCGCTACCAACCTGCTGCCGCGAGGCGGAGAAGGCCGGCAAAAGATCGTCGACTGAAATCCCGAGAGAACCCGCGCGATAGGGTTTGACCGTCGAGACATGCTGGTGACAGCGACGCATCGCCTCGATCACCGCGATCGGATCATCATGTTGCCAGCCCGGAAGCTCGGCGAAACGCGCTGGCTCAAGTCGATAGGACATGGGTACCGCGTCCGCTCAGTTTTCGGATTCGGTGGCGATCAGCTTCCAGTTCGGATCCCGCGAACGAATGTCGCGCGCGAAGGTCCAGAGATCGTTGACCTCCGCAACCGACTCGGCGTCGCCGTCAATCAGGCCGCCCTGCTTGTCATAGGTCGCCGAAATCAGCTGGCTGACGATGCGAACGGTGATGTTCTCTTCGCTGTCCTTCACTTCGGCGTGAATGATGTCTGCCTTGTCGATGCCGACGAAGGTGGACTTGACGACTTCGCCCTTGCGCTCGCGATCGGTGATCGCCGCGTCGAAGCCTTCATAGACCTCGCGGGACAGCAGATTCTTCAGCGTCTTTCGGTCGCCATCCGCGAAAGCCATGACGATCATCTCGTAGGCCATCTTGGCGCCGTTGACGAATTCCTTGGGATCGAAACCCTGATCCGCGTCGCTCAGCGCCCGCAGCTGGGTGTTGAGCGTCGTTCCGGTCTTGGCGAAAGCGTCGATCATTTCGTAGCGGTTTGCTTCTTCGTCCGCATTCTCGCGGCGCGGCAGCTGCACGACCTTGCCCTTGTCGCCGTTTTCCGGCCCCTGGCTCATGTCGCGTGGCGAATACGGATCGAACGGCGGCCGCTCGCTCCCGGTCCGGCGGCCCAAGACGCTGCGCAGTTGGAGGAAAATGACCACCGCGGCGATCAGGAAAAAAAACGTGATGAAGTCAAAAGAGCCCATTTCCACCCGGAACCGCTGTTAGAATTTCTCGTGGCTATTCCATATAGTCCGCAAGGATAGATCATTCAAATGGCGATGTCGCACCCTTAGACGGGGATGTGACACCAGGTTTCATTTTCGGGCAGCATCGATGCGTTCATTTCTTATCCCCCTTGCCATCCTCGGGCTTCCGTTGGCCGAGATCGCCGGTTTCGTTGTCGTTGGCCGGGAGATCGGCCTTCTGATGACGTTGCTGCTGGTTCTTGCCAGTGCATTTGTCGGCGTTATCCTGCTGAGAGTCCAGGGATTTACCGTCATTCGGCGAATGCAGGACGCCACGCGCAACGGTAGCGACCCGGGCCGGGAGGTGCTTGGCGGCGCATTGCTGTTCGTCGCGGCGATCCTGCTGGTGGTGCCGGGCTTCGTCAGCGACGTGATCGGCCTCCTGCTGTTTCTGCCTTTCGTTCGAAATGCGGTTGCCGGTTTCCTGCGCAAGCGAATGACGATCGTGACCGCGGCATCCGGTGCCGGCTGGACACGGCCGCACGAACCTCGCCCCTCGCCGCGCGTCATCGATCTCGATGAGGGCGAATTCTCGCGAACGGACGACGAGGATCCGCCGCAGGTCGGCGATCGCCGCCAGCCCTAGCCAAGAGGCCACGGTGACAGAATGCGCGAACGGCACTCTATCGCCCATATTCCGGAGCATGCTTTCAGCTTTCCGCTTGGAGCAGAAACCCAGCGCCCGCTGGAAAGCGCCGGGCCCGCAGGGTTGTAAGCCCTAGGCCGAAATGCTAGATGGCCTCACCTATTTTTGTCGAGGAACCCTTATGACGACTGATACCGCATCCAACGGCAACGGCAGCGCGCAGCAGAGCCCGACGCTGAACATCCTCGCCCAGTATATCAAGGACCTTTCCTTCGAAAACCCGGGCGCGCCGCGTTCGCTGCAGGCCCGTGACAAGGCGCCGTCGATCAATATCAACGTCAACGTCAATGCCAACCCGCTCGCAGAGAACGATTTCGACGTCGTGCTCTCGCTGAACGCAGAAGCCAAGGACGGCGACCGCGTCCTGTTCAACGTCGAGCTCGCCTATGGCGGCGTCTTCCGCGTTGCCGGCTTCCCGCAGGAGCACATGCTGCCGCTGCTCTTCATCGAGTGCCCGCGCCTGCTGTTCCCGTTCGCCCGTCAGATCGTTGCCGACGCAACCCGCAACGGCGGCTTCCCGCCGCTGATGATCGATCCGATCGATTTCGCGCAGATGTTCGCTCAGCGCATGGCCGAAGAAAAGGTCCGCGCCCAGGTTTCGAACGAAACCGCAAACTGATCGAATTTCAGATTGCTGAAACGAAAAGCCCGGCCAATGTGCCGGGCTTTTTCGTATCTGCCTTAGTCCTGGGGGTCGTATTTTGCCCAGATCGCCTTGGCGCCGATCTTCGCGATCAACGCCGCGTGGGCGGCCAGGTCCGCCTCCGAGAGCCGGTTCGGCAAGGGACGCGGCCGCTGGCCGATAAGGATCGGCGCGTCGTCGAGTTCGATTGCCTGATCGGTCGATCTGCTGGACACAAGGCCGAGTGCTGCCTGACGGCCGCCGATCATCTCGATGTAGACTTCCGCCAGCAGTTCGGAGTCGAGAAGCGCGCCGTGCTTGGCGCGGTGCGAGTTGTCGATACCGTAGCGACGGCAAAGCGCGTCCAGCGAGTTCGGCCCCATCGGGTGTTTGCGGCGGGCAAGCGCCAGCGTGTCGGTCACGCGCTCGATGGCGATCGGCGGCATGCCCAGACGCGCAAACTCGGCGTTGATAAAGCCCATGTCGAAGGTGGCGTTGTGAGCGACCCAACGGGCGTCGCCGAAAAACTCGAGGATCTGGTCGACCACATCGGCAAATGGCGGCTTGTCCTTCAGGGACTCGTCGGTGATCCCGTGGATGGCGAGCGCATCCGGGTGAACCTTGCGGTTGCCGGGATTGATATAGATGTGCAGCGTACGGCCGGTCGGAAATTGGTTCTCGAGCTCGACACCGCCGATTTCGATCACTCGGTCCTCGCGATTGTCGAGGCCTGTCGTTTCCGTATCGAAGATGATCTCACGCATCCGCGTCTCCGTTGCTGGCTGCGAGTTGGTCGACGACGGCCTTCACCTGGCCCCGGGTGACGTCGAAACTGTCGCTGGTATCGATGATGTAGTCGGCGCGTTTACGCTTTTCGCTGTCCGGCACCTGACGCGCAAGGATCATCGCAAGCTTTTCCTCGGTCATTCCTGGGCGCTTCAGCGCCCTTTGGCGCTGCAGATCGGCCGAACAGGTCACGACGACGACGCGATCGACCCGCTTGTCCGCACCCGTTTCAAACAGGAGAGGAATGTCGAGGACGACGAAGGGCGCGCTGGCGGCCTGGTTTTCCGCGAGGAACTCCTGCTCCTTGCGGCGCACCAGCGGATGGACGATCGCCTCAAGCTCGCGCAGCCGTTCCGGCGCCTGCATGAGCTGGCGCGAGAGTTCGGCGCGATCGACTTTTCCATCTTTCGTACTTCCGGGAAACGCCGCTTCCACCGGCGCCACCGCCTCGGCGCTATAAAGTTGATGCACGACCTCGTCGGCATCGTTCACCGGCACGCCGAAGTCGCGAAACATCTGGGCGGTCGTCGACTTGCCCATGGCAATCGATCCGGTGAGCCCAAGGATAATCATCAGTGCCTGTCCATGTCGTCGATAATCAATTGTCGAAGGTCGGCGTCCACCGTCGGCCGACAGCCGAACCAGAGTTCGAAGCCGGGCACCGCCTGGTGCAGAAGCATGCCCAAACCGTCGACGATCGCAAAGCCCTGCACCTCTGCCTGCGCCAGGATCGGCGTCTTCAACGGAACATAGACAATATCGGTGACGACTGCGCTCGAAGCCATAACGCCGAAGTCGATCGCCGGTGCTTCGCTGCCGTCCATGCCGAGCGAGGTGGTATTGATGAACAAGCCTGCGCCGGTCATCACGTCCTTGAGTGCGCCCATCGGATGGGCTTCCACCGCCGGACCGAACCGGTCGGCAAGTTCCTGCGCCCGTTCGACGGTGCGATTGACGACATGGATCGTCTTGATGCCGCGATCACGAACAGCCTGGATGATCGCCCGGCTTGCGCCGCCGGCGCCGAGAATGACTGCCGTCGACGTCCGGTCCCAGCCGGCCGCCCGCTCGTCGAGGTTGGCAACGAAGCCGCGGCCGTCGGTATTGGTGGCATGCACCTTTCCGTCCTGAACCCACAGCGTGTTGGCGGCGCCGAGTTCCTGGCTGAGCTCATCCGGCTGATCCACCAGCCGACAGGCCACTTCCTTGTGGGGGATGGTCACATTGCCGCCGCAGAAACCGGATGTCCCGTCCTTGAGGCTGGCAATGAAGGCGGCGAATTCTTCCGGCTTGACCTCGTGCGCTCGATAGCTGCCGGGCAGACCGAGCTGTTTCAGCCAATAGCCGTGGATCAGCGGCGACCGGGAATGCTTGATCGGATAGCCGGTGACGAAGGCGTGGTTAACAAATGTTTCACGTGAATCACGCATCGATCGTTCCCAGTTCACGGAGTTTGGCAAGCAGCGGCAGCATCGGGAGACCGAGGATGGTGAAGTAGTCGCCCTCGATCTTTTCGAAGAGCTGGATGCCCTCGCCTTCCAGCTGGTAGGCGCCGACGCTCGAAAGCGCCTTTTCGCCGACACGCTCTAGATGACGCTCGACGAAATCTGCCGTCAGCGGGCGCACGGTCATGTGGGCAGAAGACACATGGCGCCAGATGACGTCTTCGCCACGCAAAAGGACGACAGCACTGTTCAGGCGGTGCGTCTGGCCGGAGAGCGAAAGCAGATGTGCGGCGGCTTCCGCCATGGTCTTCGGCTTGTGGTAGACCCGCGACCCCAATGACATTGTCTGATCGGAACCGATCACCAGCGCGTCTGCGAAATACCTGGCGACATCGCGTGCCTTTGCTTCCGCCAGTTCGAGCGCAACGGTTTCGGGCGCAGCGCCCTTATCCTCAAGCGGCTTTTCCAGCGCGCGCTCGTCGATCTCGGCTGCCTTCGCTTCAAAGACCAGGCCGGCATTCTCCAGGAGCGCCCGGCGAAACGGGCTGGCCGAAGCCAGGACGAGCGAAGATGTCATCATTCAAGTTCCCGAATTGTTCGAATCCGCTCTAACGCAGACGTGGACGCAGGGCAACGATTGCCGCTGCCGTTTCCTCTATCGAACGGCGGGTGACATCGATGACGGGCCAATTGTTGCGCGCACAGAGCGACCGGGCATATTTCAGTTCCTCGGTGATCGAGGCCTTGTCGGTGTACTCATCGCCGTGAAAGCCTTGCGTCGTTCCGAGCACCCGGTGCTGGCGCACTTGCGAGATACGGTCGGCCGTCGCGATCAACCCGACGACGAGCGGCTTCGTCGCTTCCATCAATCTTTCAGGCAACGGTACGCCGGGGACGATCGGGATGTTCGCTGTCTTGATGCCGCGGTTGGCGAGATAGATGCTGGTCGGCGTCTTCGACGTCCGGCTGATGCCAATGAGGACGACATCCGCGTCGTCGAAATCGGCCGGCAGCTGACCGTCGTCATGGTCCATGGTGAAATTGAGCGCGTCGATGCGCGCGAAATATTCCGCATCCATCACATGCTGAGCACCGGATCTCCGCCGCGACGGGGATCCCAGATAGGACTGAAAGAGGTCGATGATGGGATCCAGCACGGAGACGCAAGGGACGCCCATCTCGCGGCAACGGCGATCGATGATATCGGCGAGTTCGCGGTCGACGATTGTATAGAGAACGATGCCCGGTGCGCCGTCGATCGCGTCGAGAACCTGCAGCAGCTGTTTGCGGTTCCGGATCAGCGGATAGACGTGCTCGAGCGCATGCGAGCTTTGAAATTGGGCCGCCGCGGCGCGCCCGGCGGCAATCAGAGTCTCGCCCGTTGAGTCCGAAATCAGGTGAAGGTGGAAGTAGTTTTTCTTGTTCTCCACGCAATTCTCCTGGTGCTGTTGATAAGCCGGGATGAAACACAGCTAACGACGGGGCCTGGATCCAGGCAAGTGGAAAACAGCCGAGTTATTCACAATTGGGGCTGCGGCGGACATTGTTTCGCGGCGGATGTGGACAAGACTCACGGCGCGGACAAAGTGTCACGGATATCAACTTCTTTTCCACAGGCGCGTCAAAAATCGAACGCGACTTAAAGAACTGATTCAAAATGCCTTTCTGAGATTGACCACGCTGTTTTTCCAGAGACCGAACTCATTGTCCCTTCGCTGAGCGTCGTGATCGCCGGTCGTGGACAAGTCAGTGCGTTGTTTTAATCCTTGATACCCACCGACTCTAAGAAATAGAAACCTTCTAAATATCTTTGATTTTAAATTGGGAGAGACGATCCGTGACCGAAACACGCAGAAAGGTTCTGGAGGTTTTGGCAGGGAAGACGGTGTCACCTCCTCCGATCTGGCTCATGCGCCAGGCGGGACGCTACCTGCCCGAGTACAGGGCAACGCGCGCCGTAGCCGGAAGCTTCCTCGATCTTTGCTACACGCCCGATCTCGCAGTCGAGGTCACGTTGCAGCCGATCCGTCGCTACGCTTTCGATGCCGCCATTCTCTTCTCCGACATCCTGGTCATTCCCGATGCGCTGAAACGCAACGTGCGCTTCGAAGAAGGCCATGGGCCACGAATGGACCCGATCGATGCTGATGGTATCCGTCTCCTGAAGCCTGAGGGCATCTCTGAACACCTCCAGCCGGTCTTTGAGACGGTTTCGCGGTTGCGCGCAGAGCTTCCCTCGGAAACGACGCTACTCGGCTTCTGTGGCGCTCCCTGGACGGTTGCGACCTATATGATCGCCGGACAGGGGACGCCGGACCAGGCCCCTGCCCGTCTCTTCGCGTATCGCAATCCCGAAGCCTTTGATCATCTGCTCGCCTTTCTGGCGGATGTATCGGCTGAATATCTCGTGCGACAGATCGATGCCGGCGCCGATGCGGTGCAGATCTTCGATTCCTGGGCAGGTGTTCTCGGTGAGGAGGAATTCGCCCGCTACGCCGTCAAGCCGGTGCAGCGGATCATCGCCTCCGTTCGGGCGCAGCGGCCGCAGGCAAGGATCATCGCCTTTGCGAAGGGCGCGGGGCAGCTGTTGAACGGATATCGGCAGGCGACCGGTGCTGACGCGATCGGTCTCGACTGGACCGTTCCGCTTTCCTTTGCGAAGGATCTGCAGAAGGAAGGGCCGATACAGGGCAATCTCGATCCGATGCGGGTCGTTGCCGGCGGCGTGGCGCTTGAGGAAGGCATTGACCGCATTCTCGACGCACTCGGTCACGGTCCGCTGATCTTCAATCTCGGCCATGGCATAACGCCGCAGGCCGATCCCGATCATGTCTCGGCGCTGGTTGCCCGGGTTCGTGGAGCGCGGTGATGGCGGAGAAGCAGACCGACCGGGCGCCGGGCAACAGGGCGCGGCTCAGGGCAGCGATCGCGCTTGGTGCGTTCGTGGCGCTTCTCGTCGGTCTGTTCGTCTGGCGCCCGGATGATCTCTATCTCTGGATCAAGGCGCTGCATGTTATCGCCGTGATGTCCTGGATGGCGGCGTTGCTCTACATGCCCAGGCTGTTCATCTACCACACGGATGCGGAGCCCGGCTCCGCCCAGTCGGAAACCTTCAAGATGATGGAGTTGCGGCTCCTGAAAGTCATCATGAACCCGGCCATGATGATTTCCTGGGTGCTCGGGCTTTATCTGGCCTGGAGCGTTTATGGCTTCCAGGGTGGCTGGCTGCATGCCAAGCTTCTGTTCGTGGTGCTGCTGACCGGTGTCCACATGCGTTTCAGCCGTGCTGTGCGCGCCTTTCAGCGCGACGAGAACAGGCACGATGCGCGCTATTGGCGGTTGATGAACGAGGCGCCTACCCTCTTGATGATCCTCATCGTCATCATGGTCGTCGTGAAGCCATTCTGAATTTAATCGATTTGCGGCCTGTCATAGGCGTTTCTAATTTGCGACAGCCCCTTGCAGGGTTTCACGTGAATCGCTATTTTCTGCCATCTCCTCTTCATGGCTTGTGACAAAGACAAGAGCCTGCCCCTTCCTGCTGCAGCTCCCTAACGAATACTCGCCATCTCCCCACTACCCATACCAAACATGGATCCTTCATGGCTGAAATGAAGCTACAAGAACTCAAGAACAAGACGCCGACCGATCTGCTCGCTTTCGCCGAGGAGCTCGAGGTGGAGAACGCCAGCACGATGCGCAAGCAGGAGCTGATGTTCGCAATCCTCAAGATGCTCGCGGCCCAGGATATCGAGATCATCGGTGAAGGCGTCGTTGAAGTGCTCCAGGACGGCTTCGGCTTTCTGCGCTCGGCGAATGCAAACTACCTCCCCGGTCCGGACGATATCTACATCTCGCCCTCCCAGATCCGCCGCTTCTCGCTGAAGACGGGCGACACGGTCGAGGGTCCGATCCGCGGACCGAAGGAAGGCGAGCGCTACTTCGCCCTCCTCAAGGTCAACACCATCAACTTCGATGATCCGGAAAAGATCCGTCACAAGGTTCACTTCGACAACCTGACGCCGCTCTACCCGAACGAGCGCTTCAAGATGGAACTCGACGTTCCGACCTCGAAGGATCTGTCGGCCCGGGTCATCGACCTGGTTGCGCCACTCGGCAAAGGCCAGCGCGGCCTGATCGTCGCTCCGCCGCGCACCGGTAAGACTGTTCTCCTGCAGAACATCGCCCATTCGATCACCGCGAACCATCCGGAATGCTACCTGATCGTTCTCCTGATCGACGAACGTCCCGAAGAAGTGACGGACATGCAGCGCTCGGTGAAGGGCGAAGTCGTGTCCTCGACCTTCGACGAGCCGGCGACCCGCCACGTACAGGTCGCCGAGATGGTGATCGAAAAGGCCAAGCGCCTCGTGGAACACGGCCGTGACGTCGTTATCCTGCTTGACTCGATCACCCGCCTCGGCCGCGCCTACAACACCGTTGTTCCGTCATCGGGCAAGGTCTTGACCGGTGGTGTCGACGCCAATGCTCTTCAGCGCCCGAAGCGCTTCTTCGGTGCCGCCCGTAACATCGAAGAAGGCGGCTCGTTGACGATCATCGCGACAGCGCTGATCGACACCGGCAGCCGCATGGACGAAGTCATCTTCGAAGAGTTCAAGGGCACCGGTAACTCGGAAATCGTGCTCGACCGCAAGGTGGCCGACAAGCGTATCTTCCCGGCGATGGACATTCTCAAGTCCGGTACGCGTAAGGAAGACCTGCTCGTTCCGCGCCAGGACCTCCAGAAGATCTTTGTGCTGCGCCGTATTCTGGCGCCGATGGGGACGACCGACGCGATCGAGTTCCTTATCGACAAGCTCAAGCAGACGAAGAACAACGGCGATTTCTTCGACTCGATGAACACCTAAGACGCGTTCATCATCCGACTTCGGGGCCGGTCGACCACGCGTCGGCCGGTTTTCTCGTTTCAAAACCTTAGCCGGATTCTCCGGTCATTCGATTCGGTTTCGCAACAATCTCCGACTAGGCCCGCAATCAGACAGACACCGTTTCTGCTGATTCACGTGAAACACGTGCGCACCGTGAAATACGAGGATGCGGCGAGGCCTTGAAATTTCGGTATTCTTTCGGCATAAGCACGCCGACCCATTGAGATAGCGTTTGCCCCGCGTGAGCGCGCTCCGCGAAGCGGAACGATCCGGTCCGGAACTTCGACGATCCCCATTGCATCGACCATCGACGCGCCCTGCGTGTCCGCGGTCTTTTCAGGTGAGCCCATGACAGCGACGCACACGATTTATGCGCTTTCCAGCGGATCTCTGCCCGCCGGCGTCGCAGTCGTGCGGATCAGCGGCGGGCGCACCGAAGCGGTGTTGCAGGCGTTGTGTGGTGGTGTGCCAACACCTCGGTCGGCGACATTGAGATCGATTCGGTCCCGTAACGGCGATGTCATCGACAGCGGCTTTGTTCTCTATTTTCGCGGACCTGCCTCCTTTACAGGAGAAGACTGCGCCGAGCTTCAGATCCATGGTGGTCGGGCGGCAGTAAACGCCTTGCTTGAGGAACTCTCGAAGCTCGAGGGTTTGCGCCATGCGGAAGCCGGTGAGTTTTCGCGCCGCGCCTTCCAGAACGGCAAGCTTGACCTGGTCGAGGTGGAGGGTCTCGCCGACCTGATTGCTGCGGAAACCGAGATGCAGCGCCGGCTCGCGATCGAACACTCCGGCGGTGGACAATCAAAGATCTATGCCGGCTGGGCGAAGCGCTTGACCCATGCGCGGGCGATGATCGAGGCCGAGCTCGATTTTGCCGATGAAGACGATGTGCCGGGCTCGGTCAGCGAGCGCATCTGGCAGGATATGTCCATGCTGTCGCAAGAGATAGCAGCACATATTGCCGATGCGCCGATCGCGGAGATCATCCGCGACGGCCTGAAGATCGTCATCGCCGGTGCGCCGAACGCCGGCAAGTCGAGCTTGCTCAATGCACTGGCCCAGCGTGACATTGCAATCGTCACCGAGATTGCTGGTACGACCCGCGACGTTCTTTCCGTGGACCTTTCCTTAGCCGGATTCTCTGTTAAGCTCTACGATACGGCGGGGCTGCGGGAAACCGACGAGAGAGTAGAGCAAGAAGGTATTCGTCGCGCACGAGAAATTATCGAGAGAGCAGATCTGATCTTGCTGTTGGCCGATGCGCCGGACGGTTTTGATGTCATGTCCGACTTCCCATCCGACACGACGCCCGTGCTACGGGTTGGAACCAAACTTGATCGCGGCAGTGATGGCTGGCGCGAGGGGGCCGCGGATGTGTTGGTCTCGACGAGAACCGGCGAAGGCATGGAGCGACTGCTGGACGCGATCGCGGCGCACCTGCCGGATCTCAGTGGGCGGACCTCGCTGTCGCTGCCTTCGCGGCGGCGCCATGTCGATAGTCTCCGGCAGGCGCAGCGGTCGATCGACGACAGCTTGGCAAGTCAGGACTTGGGGCTGGATATACGCGCGGAACTGTTGCGCCTTGCTGGCGACGCAATTGGACGGATAACCGGCCGCGTGGATGTTGAGAACCTTCTCGATGTGATATTTTCTGAATTCTGTATCGGGAAATAACCAGTAGGCCAGTGCAATACAACGTGTGCGAGTCCTTCGTTGTGTTTCACGTGAAACGATTCGTGCCGGGTTAACCCCGGAGAAGAGGCAATGATGCAATTTGACGTAATCGTCATTGGCGGTGGCCATGCCGGCTGCGAAGCCGCGGCTGCGGCTGCGCGTCTGGGCGCCAACACAGCGTTGATCACGCACAAGGCATCCACGATCGGCGTTATGTCCTGCAACCCGGCGATCGGCGGCTTGGGAAAAGGACATCTGGTCCGCGAGATCGACGCGATGGACGGCTTGATGGGGCGCGTCGCTGATGCCGGCGGTATTCAGTTTCGTTTGCTCAACCGCCGTAAGGGTCCGGCGGTGCGCGGACCGCGTACGCAAGCCGATCGCCGCCTGTATCGCGAAGCCATGCAGCGGGAGATCGCTGCCATCGAGAATCTGACCGTTATCGAGGGCGACGCCTTCGACCTTCTGGAAGAGCAAGGCCGCATCCACGGTGTCGTCATGAAGGACGGCCGCAGCTTTCAAGCGAACTCCGTTGTTCTGACGACGGGCACGTTCTTGAAGGGTCTCATCCATATTGGCGATCAGAAGATACCGGCCGGTCGCGTCGGTGAGGAACCGTCCGTCGGGCTCTCGGGAACGTTGCTGCGTTTTGGGTTGCGGCTCGGCCGCCTGAAGACCGGAACGCCCGCCCGCCTGGATGGACGCACCATCGACTGGGCGCGTGTTGGCCGGCAAGGTCCAGACGAAGATCCTGTGCCCTTCTCGTTCATGACCGACGGGATCGTGAATCGCCAGATCGATTGCGGTGTGACGCGGACGACGGAAGAGACGCACAAGATTATTACCGACAATATCGGCAAGTCGGCGATGTACTCGGGACAGATCGAGGGTGTCGGACCGCGCTATTGTCCGTCCATCGAGGACAAGATCGTACGATTCGGCGAGCGTGATGGTCACCAGATCTTCCTGGAACCGGAGGGTCTCGACGACGATACGATCTACCCGAACGGCATTTCGACGTCGCTGCCGGCTGACATCCAGGAAGCCTTTATCAAGACGATCCCAGGATTGGAGAATGTCGCGATACTGCAGCCTGGTTATGCCATCGAGTACGATCACGTCGACCCGCGTGAACTGAACGCGACCCTTGCTGTCCGCAAGATGCCAGGGCTTTTCCTCGCCGGGCAAATCAACGGTACCACCGGCTATGAGGAAGCCGGGGCGCAAGGTCTTGTTGCCGGCTTGAACGCCGCTTTGGCCGCGACCAACCGTCCCGAAATCGTGTTCAGCCGAACGCAGTCCTATATTGGTGTCATGATCGACGACCTGACGTCGCGTGGAATCACCGAGCCCTATCGCATGTTCACCTCCCGCGCGGAGTATCGATTGTCGCTGCGGGCCGACAATGCCGATGCGCGCCTGACACCGCTTGCAATGGAGGTCGGCTGCATCTCGGCTGCGCGGCGCGAACGCTTTGTCGATTGGCGCGCGCGTTTCGACGAAGGGCGTGCCCTGTTGAAAAGCCTCTCGGTAACCCCGGCTGAAGGTAACCGTCATGGCCTTAAGCTCAACCAGGATGGCCAACGGCGCACTGCTTTCGAGATCCTGTCCTATCCCGATCAGTCGATTGCCGGCTTGCAGCCCATCTGGCCCGAGCTGTTGTCGATTGGTCCGCGCGTCGTTGAGGCGCTTGAGATCGATGCGGTCTATGCGGTCTATATGGATCGGCAGGCAGCGGATATCGCCGGCATTCAGCGCGAGGAAAATCTTGCCATACCCGATGGCTTCGACTTCGATATGCTCTCGGGCCTCTCCAACGAGTTGAAGCAGAAGCTGAAGCAGCAGGCGCCCCGCAATCTGGCTCACGTGATGAAGGTCGACGGTATGACGCCGGCAGCAGCATCGCTGATCCTGGCGTGGGTGAAGCGACAGAACCGAACCGTAGAGCGTGAAGAAAAGGCCGGCGTACAATGAAGGCGAGTCCAATCGATGTGTTGAACGGACTGCGTGTTTCACGTGAAACGAATGAACGGCTGGAGCATTTTGCCAAGCTCTTTCAGAAGTGGGCGAAGTCGATCAATCTCGTTGCGCCGTCCACTATCGAGGATCTTTGGCGTCGGCACATTGTCGATAGCTTGCAGCTCGCGCAGTTGTCGCCCGGTCCGAAGACCTGGGTCGATCTCGGCAGCGGTGGCGGCTTTCCAGGTGTCATCACGGCGATCTATCTCGCCGAACTTGGCGACGGTTGGGCCCATCTCGTTGAAAGCAACAACAAGAAGGCTGCCTTTCTGCGTGTAGCTCTGGCCGAAACGGGTGCGCGCGGCTCGGTTCACCCGGTTCGAATCGAAGAAGCAGGCGCATTGATTCCCCGCGCGGACGCGGTTTCGGCGCGCGCGCTCGCGGATTTGACCTTGCTGCTCGACTATTCTGCGCCATGGATGACGGCGAAGGAGCAGAAAGCGGTCGCCTACTTCCACAAAGGGCGGGATTACCAGCGCGAAATCGACAAAGCCGTTGGCCGCTATCAGTTTGATCTGGTAAAACATCCAAGCGTGGTCGAGCCGGATTCTGTCGTGCTCGAGATCGCAAATCTGGCGCGCAGGGCCCAGTGATCGCGAGCGGAAACATGTTTGGTGGCAAAAACCGGATCATCACAATCGCAAATCAGAAAGGCGGCGTCGGCAAAACCACGACCGCCATCAATTTGGCGACCGCATTGGCGGCTATCGGCGAACACGTTCTGATCGTTGATCTGGACCCGCAAGGAAACGCCAGCACCGGGCTCGGCATTCAACGCCGCGATCGGAACCTGTCATCCTATGAGCTGATGATGGGATCGCACGGGATCGGCGAGATCGCTCAGCAGACAGCCGTTCCGAATCTCTCGATCATTCCATCGACCATGGACCTTCTCGGCGTCGAGATGGAAATTTCGCAGGAACCGGATCGTGTCTTCCGCTTACGCAAGGCCTTGGTTAGCCCCGCCGCGATGGAATATTCCTACGTGCTCGTCGATTGCCCACCATCGTTCAACTTGCTGACGATGAACGCGATGGCGGCCGCCCATTCGGTGCTTGTCCCTCTTCAGTGCGAGTTCTTCGCGCTCGAGGGTCTGAGCCAGCTGCTGGAGACTGTGGATCAGATTCGCCGAACCGTGAATCCGAGCCTGGATATCCAGGGCATCGTCCTGACCATGTTCGATTCGCGCAACAACCTTGCACAGCAGGTTGTTAGCGATGTGCGGACGCATCTCGGCGACAAGGTCTACCACACCCTGATCCCGCGCAATGTTCGCGTCTCGGAAGCGCCTTCCTATGGCAAGCCGGCCATTCTTTATGATCTGAAGTGCGCTGGCAGTCAGGCCTATCTGCAACTGGCCTCCGAAGTCATTCAACGCGAGCGCCAGCGCAAAGCGGCATAATCATTTCGGTAGCGTAATTTAACTCGGGTGACGATATGAACGACGATAGCTCGAAGAGGCGGCTTGGTCGCGGACTGGCCGCGTTGATCGGCGAGATGGATCAGCCGTTGCAAACAGGGGCAGCTGCCCCTGCGCCGGTCAATCCGGATCGGCGCGTGCCGATCGAGTTCGTATCGCGTAATCCGCGCAACCCGCGTCGTCAGTTCGACGAAGCCGAACTCCAGGATCTCGCCAATTCGATCCGTCAGCATGGTATTGTCCAGCCTGTCGTTGCTCGCACCATCGGCGTCGATCGCTACGAGATCATCGCCGGCGAGCGCCGCTGGCGTGCCGCACAACTGGCCGGGTTCACCGAAATCCCGGTTATCATTCGCGACGTCGACGATCGCACGGCGCTTGAAATCGCTATCGTCGAAAACGTCCAGCGCTCGGATCTCAATCCGCTCGACGAAGCGCTTGGCTACGAGCAGTTGATCGCCGAGCACGGCTATACGCAGAACGATCTCGGCGAGATCATCGGCAAGAGCCGAAGCCATGTCGCCAATAGCCTGCGTCTTTTGAAACTGCCGGAACCTGTTCGGGACATGTTGTCGGAAGGCGCGCTTTCGGCTGGACATGCCCGTGCACTCATTCCGACCTCGGATCCGGCTACCCTCGCCCGGACGATCATTGCCAAGGGGCTCTCGGTGCGTGACGCCGAGCGCATCGCGCAGAACGATATTCGCGCGCAGAACGATCCGAATTACGGCAAGACCGTCCGTCGCGACGAGAAGGATGCCGATACGCTAGCGCTCGAGCGCACGTTGTCGGATAGCCTCGGGCTTGAGGTTACCGTGAACCACAAGGCATCCGGTGGTCATTTGCGCATCGCCTACAAGACGCTGGATCAACTGGAAGAAATCTGCCGGCTGCTCGAGCGGCGATAAGCCACTCGTGCGTATTTTTGCTTTGGCGTATTGATGGCGCGTCGCTCCAACGAGCGGCGAGCCTAATTATTTGATATGATGAGATCTTTTGGCGTCCAGTTGAATTTCGGACGGCGAGGTCCACCCATCTCCCTCATGCAGCCTGAAGACCTGTTGGCGAAATTCGAACACTAGGCTGCGGCAACGGGACCGGATCGACAGAGGCAGGTCAGCGTCGCGCCGATTGCACCGCGATCGCCATCAGGTTCTGCAGCACCAGGCTTTCCTCCAGGCTCGCACGGCTGCGGCTCTGAAAGATGGTCGTCTGCAGGCGATTGAGCTCGCGGCGGATGGCCGGGCTCGACCAATGCTTCAAGGCTGCCTCGACGATCGGCTTGCGGCGAAAGTGCAGCCCACGCCCCAGCGTGGCGATCACTTGCCCCGCCTGCTGGCGGCTTGCATCCATCTCGGCGCGCATCACATCGAGCTGCTGAAACTGGCGCAGGCACGCCTGCAGCACCAGAAAGGCCGGCGTCTTGGATGTGGTGATCTTCTGCATCGCATGCAGCAATCCATCGAGGTCGCCCTTCAGCACGGCATCGACGGCATCGTCGACGGAGATGGCGCTGGCATCCCCAACGATATCGAGCACGTCTTCTTCGTCCACCGTGGACTTGCCACGGCAGTAGAGCGCAAGCTTGCGCAGCTCGTTTCGTGAGGCCAGGCGGTCGCCACCGAGCGCCTCCAGCAACCGTTGCCGTGCCGCGGTGCTGATGCCCAGCTTCTCGTCGCCGAGTTCCTTGTCGATCAGCGCCTGCAGGCTGCGCGTGTCGTCACTGTAGCAGGCGATACAGGCGACCGAACGCGCGCTCTCGCCGATCTTTCGAAGTGCGGACCCCTTCTTGAGGTCGCCGGCTTCGACGATCACATAGCTTCCGGTCGGTGGCTCGGACGAAAGGATCTGCAATGCATCGACCAGCGGCTTTTCATTGGCTGCGCCACGGACCCAGACGAGCTTTTCTCCACCGAAGAGGCCGATCGAGTTTACTTCATCGAGCAGCCGCCCGGGCGATTGCGTCAGTTCACTGACATCGAGCTTCAACAGGGAAAACGGATCGTCGAGCGGCACGCCGCAACGGGCGGCGATTGCAGAGGCACGCTCGGAGACGAGCCCGCGGTCGGGCCCGTAGAGGATGAAAAGCCGGTAGACTCCGGCTGACTTCTGGAGAAAGGAGTCGAACTCGTGCGACTTGACCTCGCTCATGCCGACACCCGTTAGCGGCTGAGAGCCGCGGCGATGTCGGCCCGGATCAGCTCGGCGAGTTCCTTAGCTGCGCGGTTTTCACCGTCACGAACGGCGCGCACCTTGGCAAATTCCTGGACGGGGAAGTCAACGAGGGCAACGGCGGTGCGGTTGCCGGACTTGATGGTCTCGCCCGTACCGATCTTCGTCAGATTGTAGTCCGCCTTGACGACGATACGGCCGGCGCCGGCGCGGTCCTTGGCCTGATCGTAGAGCACGCCCATCGACCGGTGGGTGACGGTGAGCGCCAGGTGATACTGCGGATTCACGGGCTCGCCCTGACCACCTGCGGCCAGGAAGATCAGCGCGTTACGCACTTCCTGCTCGACACGGTCGGTGGCTTCGGAAATCTCGATCGCCGCCAGTGCCGTCGAGGTGCCGACCGGGTCGGAATAGAGCGGCCGGACCTGGCAGCCGGCGAGCGCGGTCAACATGAGCGCGCCAGCCAGAACCGGAATCGACCGGATACGGAAACCAGCTCTATCAGACAACGACATTGACGATCCTCTGGGGCACGACGATGATTTTCTTGGGGCTGCTGCCGTTGAGCGCGGACTTGACGGCATCGAGCGCCAGGACGGCGCTTTCGATCGCACTCTGATCCGCATCGCGAGCGATTGTCAAATCGGCGCGCTTCTTGCCATTGATCTGCACCGGCATGGTGATTTCGTTCTCGACGACCAAAGCGGGGTTGAACGCGGGCCAGCCGCGCTCCGCAATCAGGCCCTCGCCCCCGACCTCGCGCCAGCATTCCTCGGCGAGGTGCGGCATCATCGGTGCGATGAGGTTGATCAGGATCGTCGTCGCATCCTTCACAGCCCCCGCCAGCGCCGCGTCGGCCTTGCCTGCTGCTACCTGGGTCAGCGGTGCGGCAAGCGTGTTCACGAGCTCGTAGATGCGCGCCACGGCCTTGTTGAAGGCGAGCTTGTCGTAATCCGCCTCGACCGCGCGCAGCGTCTTGTGCGCGGCTTGCGAAACAGCGAGAGCCTCGCCTTCGAGCGCCGGGGCGGCCTCGATTGCCCGCAGCTTCTCGGCCGCTTCGCTGATCAGACGCCACACGCGCTGCACGAAGCGATGCGATCCTTCGACTCCGGCTTCCGACCAGATCACGTCACGATCCGGCGGCGAATCGGAGAGAACGAAGAAGCGGGCGGTATCAGCGCCATAGGAAGCGATGATGTCGTCGGGATCGACGACGTTCTTCTTCGACTTCGACATCTTCTCGATCGAGCCGATGGTGATTTCCTCACCGGTTTCGATCAGCGTCGCGCTACGGCGTCCATCGATCTCCTCGATGCGGATCTCGGCCGGCGTCACCCATTCGCGCTGGGCGCCTTCGCCGCGACTATAGGTTTCATGCACGACCATGCCCTGTGTGAACAGGCCCTTGAACGGCTCGTCGACGGCAACATGGCCGGTGGCCTTCATCGCGCGGGTGAAGAAGCGCGAATAGAGCAGATGCAGGATGGCGTGCTCGATACCGCCGATGTACTGATCGACCGGCAGCCAGTGGTTGGCGACCTTGGGGTCGGTCGGATTGTCTTCCCAGGGTGCGGTGAAGCGCGTGAAATACCAGGACGAATCGACGAAGGTGTCCATCGTGTCGGTCTCGCGACGGGCGTCCTTGCCGCAGTGCGGGCAGGCGACGTGGCGCCAGGTGGCGTGACGGTCGAGCGGATTGCCCGGCTTGTCGAAGGTAACGTCCGGTGGCAGCACGACCGGCAGGTCGGCTTTCGGAACTGGTACGACGCCGCAGTCCTCGCAATGGATGACCGGGATCGGGCAGCCCCAGTAGCGCTGGCGCGAAATGCCCCAGTCGCGCAGGCGGAAATTGACCTTGCGCTCGGCACGCGGCGCACCGTCGAGCATTTCCTTCTCGAGCTTCGAAGCAACGGTCTCGAAAGCGTCTTCCGTCGACAGGCCGTCGAGGAAGCGCGAGTTGATCATCACGCCGTCGCCGATATAGGCCTCGTCACCAATGGCGAAGGTCGCGGCATCGCCGTCCCTCGGCATGACGACGGGAACGACTGGCAGGTCATATTTGCGCGCGAAGTCGAGGTCGCGCTGGTCGCCGGAGGGGCAGCCGAAGATGGCGCCCGTGCCGTAGTCCATCAGCACGAAATTGGCGACATAAACCGGCAGCTCCCAGCTCGGATCGAGCGGATGCTTGGCACGGATACCGGTGTCGATACCCTTCTTCTCTGCCGTTTCCAGCGCGGCCAGGGAGGTACCGGCGCGGCGGCATTCCTCGCAGAATGCATCGACCTCAGGGTTGCTGGCCGCCACCTGCCTTGCCAGCGGGTGATCGGCGGCGATCGCCAGGAAGGAGGCGCCGAAGAGCGTGTCCGGACGGGTGGTGTACACGGTGAGCTCGGTTGCGTCGCCGGCGGTGCCTTCGACGATTTCCCAACGCAGCGACAGGCCTTCGGAGCGGCCGATCCAGTTCTTCTGCATCAGGCGCACCTTCTCGGGCCACTGATCCAGCGTATCGAGCGCGTCGAGCAGTTCCTGGCTGAAGTCGGTGATGCGGAAGAACCATTGCGTCAGTTCGCGCTGTTCGACCAGCGCGCCGGAGCGCCAGCCACGGCCGTCGATCACCTGCTCGTTGGCGAGCACGGTGTTGTCGACCGGGTCCCAGTTGACCTTGGACTGCTTGCGGTAGACGAGGCCCTTTTCCAGGAAGTCCAGGAACAGGTACTGCTGGCGCTGGTAATAGGCGGGGTCGCAGGTGGCGAACTCGCGGTTCCAGTCGAGCGACAGGCCCATAACCTTCAGCTGCGCCTTCATCGAGGCGATGTTCTGGTAGGTCCAGCTGGCCGGGTGCACGCCACGCTCCATGGCGGCGTTTTCGGCCGGCATCCCGAAGGCGTCCCAACCCATCGGATGCAGTACGTTGAAGCCGCGGGCGCGCTTGTAGCGCGCCACCACGTCACCCATGGTGTAGTTGCGCACGTGGCCCATGTGGATGCGGCCCGAGGGATAGGGGAACATCTCGAGCACATAGTACTTTTCGCGCGGATCGTCGTTCTCGGTCTGGAAGACTTCGTTCTTGTCCCATTCCTGCTGCCAACGGGGCTCGGCATCACGCGGATTGTATCGTTCGCTAGACATGTCTTTTCGATGTTCCGGAAGTTCTGCGGCGCATAGTGGCGCCTCATGATAGTTGGGGTGACCTTCACCACGAAACCGCCTGACGGTCAAGTTTTTGAAGGGTTTGCCGCGACACTTTGGCGGATTTGAGCCGGTCCATGGCGGAGCGGCCTTGGCAATCGGCTCAACTTTGCCTAAGCCGCTCGGTCAGTGGTTTGGAAATCCCGTGTCGGAGAGCAGGTCCATGGAAGTTCAAGAGCGGTTGCAGGATGTCGTGAGCCGGATTCAGGCAGCGGAGAAGTCTGCCGGTCGCGCCAAGGGTGCCGTCACGCTGGTCGCTGTTTCCAAGACCTTCGACGCCGACGCCATCCGCCCGGTGATTGCCGCCGGGCAGCGGGTCTTCGGCGAGAACCGCGTGCAGGAAGCGCAGGGCAAGTGGCCGGAGCTGAAGGCCGAGACGTCCGGTCTCGAACTGCACCTGATCGGCCCGCTGCAGTCGAACAAGGCGGCAGAAGCCGTCGCGCTGTTCGATGTCATCGAGACGGTCAATCGCGAGAAGATCGCCCGCGCGCTTGCGGCCGAAATGCAGAGGCAGGGCCGGGCGCTTAGGCTCTACGTCCAGGTCAACACCGGGCTGGAGCCGCAGAAGGCCGGCATCGCGCCGGAGGAGACCGTTGCCTTCGTGGATCTGTGCCGCAACGAGCTGGGTCTTTCGATCGAGGGGCTGATGTGCATTCCGCCGGTGGAAGAAAATCCCGGCCCGCATTTTGCCCTGCTCGCCAAGCTGGCTGCTGCCTGCAAGCTCGAGAAGCTGTCGATGGGCATGTCAGGCGACTTCGAGACGGCCGTCCAGTTCGGCGCCACCGGCGTTCGCGTCGGTTCGGCCATTTTCGGCGCGCGCTGAGGTCCGTTCGTCACATACCGCTTTCGTCGGGGTTCCCCTCGTCTCTCATTAGCCTATCCTTGTGCACGAGGAGGCCGGACATGTCCGGCAATATGCGCAGGGAGGAACGGACATGGCGAGTCGCTATGCCGACGTGTACGCGGGCTGGAAATCGGACCCGCAGAGTTTCTGGTCAAATGCCGCCAATGCGATCGACTGGTTTGAAAGACCGGCACGTGCATTTGATGCGGACGCTGGCATCTATGGGCACTGGTTCGCCGAAGGCATCACCAATACCTGCTACAATTGCCTGGATCGCCATGTGGCCGCGGGCCGTGGCGAGCAAATCGCCTTCATCTACGACAGTCCCGTCACCGGGCGGGTCGAGCGCATCTCCTATGCGTCTCTGCTCGGCGATGTAGCAGCGCTTGCCGCCGTCTACCGGAAACTCGGCGTTGGCAAGGGCGACCGGATCATCATCTATATGCCGATGATCCCGCAGGCGGCGGTTGCTATGCTGGCGGCTGCGCGCATCGGTGCCGTGCATTCCGTGGTTTTCGGCGGTTTTGCCGCCAACGAGCTAGCCGTACGCATCGACGATTGCCAGGCCAAGCTCATTGTGTCCGCAAGCTGCGGCATCGAACCTGGGCGCACCGTGGCCTACAAACCGCTGCTGGATGCGGCGCTCGACATCGCGACCCACAAGCCGGCCCATTGCCTCGTCTTCCAACGCGAGATGGCGGAAGCCGCCATGACCGAGGGACGCGACCTCGATTTCGCTGCGGCTTTGGCGGCGGCCAAGCAGGCGGGAGAAGAGATCGGCTGTACTCCGGTCGCCTCGACCGATCCGCTCTATGTGCTCTACACCTCGGGCACGACCGGCCAGCCCAAGGGCGTGGTGCGCGACAATGGCGGCCACATGGTCGCGCTCAAATGGTCGATGGAGAATTTCTTCGGCGTGCAGCCGGGCGAAGTCTTCTGGGCTGCGTCCGATATCGGCTGGGTCGTTGGCCACTCCTATATCGTGTACGGTCCGCTCCTCAACGGCAGCACCTCGATCCTGTTCGAAGGCAAGCCGGTCGGCACGCCGGATCCAGGCACCTATTGGCGCATCATTGCCGAACACGGCGTCGTGGTGATGTTCACCGCGCCGACGGCGCTGAGAGCGATCCGCAAGGAAGATCCGGAGGCTTCCCACGTTCGCCGATACGACCTGTCGAAATTCCGCGCGTTGTTTCTTGCCGGAGAACGGGCAGATCCCGACACGATCCAATGGGCAGAAAACGCGCTCGGCGTGCCCGTCATCGACCATTGGTGGCAGACGGAAACGGGATGGCCCGTGGCGGGAAATCCGATGGGGCTCGGGCTCCTGCCGGTAAAGTACGGTTCTCCGGCGGTTCCGCTGCCGGGATACGACGTCCAGATCCTCGACGATGCGGGACATCCGGTTGGCGCCGGTACGCTCGGCAATGTGGTGGTAAAGCTGCCGCTGCCACCCGGCTGCCTGCCGACGCTTTGGAATGCTGACCATCGGTTCCGTGCGGCCTATCTCGACGAGTTTCCCGGCTACTACAAGACTGCCGATGCCGGCTACCTCGATAAGGATGGTTACATCTTCATCATGGCGCGGACGGACGACATCATCAACGTGGCTGGCCATCGCCTCTCCACCGGAGCGATGGAGGAGGTCTGCACCAGCCACCCCGATGTGGCCGAATGCGCCGTGATCGGCATTGCCGACGACCTGAAAGGCCAGGTACCGGCCGGCTTCCTCGTCATCAACTCCAATGTTTCCCGTGAAACGTCGGAGATCGAGCGCGAGGTCATCAGCCTCGTGCGCGAACGCATCGGACCTGTTGCCGCCTTCCGCCTGGCCATCTGCGTCAAGCGGCTGCCGAAGACGCGGTCGGGCAAGATCCTGCGCGCCACGATCCAGAAGATCGCTGACCGCCAGCCCTGGAAGATGCCCGCGACGATCGACGATCCAGTCATCCTCGACGAAATCACCGTTGCGCTGCATGGGCGCGGCATCGGTGTATAACGATTGCTAAGCCGGCTCATGAATCTGCGAGGTGCATTCCGTATTAGGCGTACACAATGGCCGCGAACCAATCGGCGAAACTGGCTGCCGCCTTCGAGCGTGTGAGTTTGGTGATCAGGAAGTAACTCTCGTCCTCCAGGGTGGCGACATCGGACAGGATCACCAGGTCACCGTTTTCGATTTCGCGGCGGAAGACTTCGACCGGGCAAAGCGCCACGCCATGGCCGGCAATGACCGCCGTCGCCAGAAGATTGAAATCCTGGAAAACCGGGCCACGCAACGTCTGCGTGGTCTCCTGCCCTGCCCTTGCCAGCCAATCGCGCCAGCGTGACGTCGTTTCGTCGTGCAGCAGATCGGCAGACGCGATTGCCTCTGGTGTCCTCAACGCGCCTTTCCGCTCGAGATAACGAGGGCTCGCAACCGGCCGATTGATGCGGGAGAACAGCCGATCGGAGCGGGTCCCCTCGCTCTTGTCGGCGCCGAGCGTGATGAGGACGTCGCAGCCGGTTTCCCGCAATTGCTGCTCGGCCATCGCGTAGACGACCTTGACGTCCACCTCGGGGTGACGCTGCAGGAATTCGCCGAGTGCCGGGATCAGCCATCGCGTGGCGATCGAGGGTATGCAGGCAACGCTCAACTGCGCCTTGGCGTTCAGCCGCAGCAACTCCGTTTCCGCGGCGATGCGCTCGAATGACGATGTCAACACGGCGGATAGGTTCTCCGCCTCGGGCGCCAGACTGACCCCACGCTTCTCGCGCATGAAGAGCGGCCGGCCGAACCACGCCTCCAGCAGCCGGATCTGGTGACTGATGGCGGCGTGCGTCACATGCAGTTCGTCACCGGCGCGGGAGAAGCTCGCCAGACGCGCTGCGGCTTCGAAGGCGCGCAGCATGCCGAGTGGGGGCAACATCATCTGTAAGTTTTCCTCATCAAATCCTTGAGGAATCGTCGTTTGATTGGTTGTCGATGTCAACGGATACTGGGCTTCCAACCGAGGCGGGAGAGAGCTTTTCCGTTGGCGGATATTAGGAATATTTACAGATGGAGAGGCCCATGTTCGTCCGCAGCCTGCAGCAGATCGAAGCAACTGATCATTTCGTCGAGTGGGGCAGCGGTACTAGCCACCGCCTGCTCACCGAGAGGGACGGTATGGGTTTCACCGTCTGCCACACGGTGGTGCGCGCCGGAACGGTATCGCTGCTCGAGTACCGCAACCATCTCGAGGCCTGCTATTGCATCGCCGGGCACGGCGAGGTCGAGGACATGCAGGGCAAGGTCTTCCCGATCAACAAGGGTGATATCTACGTGCTGGACCAGCACGACAAACACTATCTTCGCGGTGGCAAGGACGAAGATCTGGTCCTTGTCAGCATTTTCAATCCGCCGCTCAAGGGGACCGAGCGCCACAACCTCAATGATCCATCCGGTTCGGCCTACTGAGCACGTTGCTGAGCACTGACCAACAAAAAAGCCCGGATCGTCGATCCGGGCTTTTTTCATTGGGCTGGACGGCGATCAGTACTGATCGTCTTCGTCCTCGTCCTTGCGGTCCGACTTCAGCGACTTGAGCTTGGCGAAGACGGCATCGGCGTCGATTTCCTTCTCTTCCTCGCGCTCGTAGCTGAAGCCCAGCTTTTCGGTTTCCTGGGCCGATTCCAGCGTCTGGCCGAGTTCGGCAGCCGTCGGCAGCGGACGGCCCTTGGAAGCGCGTTCGACTTCGAGGTCGAGGTCGATCTGCGAGCAGAGGCCGAGGGTTACCGGATCCATCGGCGTCAGGTTGGCGGAGTTCCAGTGGGTGCGCTCACGGATCTGCTCGATCGTCGACTTGGTCGTACCGACGAGGCGCGAGATCTGCGCGTCCTTGAGCTCCGGATGGTTGCGAACCAGCCACAGAATGGCGTTCGGGCGATCCTGGCGCTTGGAAACTGGGGTGTAGCGCGGGCCCTTGCGCTTGCTATCAGGTACGCGAACCTTCGGCTCGGACAGCTTCAGCTTGTGGTTGGGGTTGCCTTCGGCGCGCGCGATCTCGTCACGCGAAAGCTGACCGGTCGCAATCGGGTCGAGGCCCTTGATGCCCTGCGCGGATTCACCGTCGGCGATCGCCTTAACTTCGAGCGGGTGCAGCTTGCAGAACTGCGCGATCTGGTCGAAGGACAGCGCGGTATTGTCAACCAGCCAGACGGCGGTCGCCTTGGGCATAAGCAGTTGCTGAGCCATGGATATAGTCCTTTTGTCCGCCGCGCCGGTGTCGCGGGCCGTGGAGTCTACCACTGATTTCCGGGAAATGTGGGCCTCTATACCGTCGTTGTCGCGAAATTGCAATTCTTCAGTTCCAAATGTCCTTTTGTCTAATTGCGGCGGGCATTTGACCTGCTATGAATGTCCGCGAAACGGGGGAGCCCTAGGAGGGGCGAGCCACACTAGGAATGCGTAGGGAGGAAAATATGTCCGCCAAAATCTATCCGGTGTTGAAGTCTGCCAAGAGCCGGACGTTGCTCGACAACGCCACTTACCTGAAGTGGTACGAGGAGAGTGTTTCGGACCCGGCAAAGTTCTGGGGCAAACACGGCAAACGGATCGATTGGTTCAAGCCCTATACCAAGGTCAAGAACACCTCCTTCAAGGGCAAGGTTTCGATCAAGTGGTATGAAGACGGCCTCACCAACGTCTCCTACAACTGTATCGACCGCCACCTGAAGACGCATGGCGAGAAGACGGCAATCATCTGGGAAGGTGACAACCCCTATATCGACAAGAAGATCACCTACAACCAGCTCTACGAGCAGGTTTGTCGCCTCGCCAACGTGCTGAAGAAGCACGGCGTCAAAAAGGGCGACCGCGTCACCATCTACATGCCGATGATCCCGGAAGCGGCCTATGCGATGCTTGCCTGCGCCCGCATCGGTGCCATCCATTCGGTCGTCTTCGGCGGTTTCTCGCCGGATGCGCTTGCCGGCCGTATCGTCGACTGCGAATCCACCTTCGTCATTACCTGCGATGAGGGCGTGCGCGGCGGCAAGCCGGTACCGCTCAAGGAAAACACCGACACCGCGATCGACATCGCGGCTAAGCAGCATGTCATCGTCAACAAGGTGCTCGTGGTCCGCCGCACCGGCGGCAAGACCGCCTGGGCGCCTGGCCGCGACCTCTGGTATCACCAGGAAATCGCCACGGTGAAGCCGCATTGCGAGCCGGCGAAGATGAAGGCGGAAGATCCGCTGTTCATCCTCTATACCTCAGGCTCGACCGGCAAGCCGAAGGGCGTGCTGCACACGACCGGCGGTTACCTCGTCTATGCGTCGATGACGCATGAATATGTCTTCGACTACCGCGACGGCGAAGTCTACTGGTGCACGGCCGACGTCGGCTGGGTCACCGGCCACTCTTATATCGTCTACGGCCCGCTGGCGAATGCGGCGACGACCGTCATGTTCGAAGGTGTCCCGAATTTCCCGGATGCTGGGCGCTTCTGGGAAGTGGTCGAAAAGCACAAGGTCAACGTCTTCTACACGGCGCCGACGGCGATCCGCTCGTTGATGGGTGCCGGTGACGACTTCGTCAAGCGCTCGTCGCGCTCGTCGCTCCGCCTGCTCGGCTCGGTTGGTGAGCCGATCAACCCGGAAGCCTGGGAGTGGTACTACAACGTCGTCGGCGAGCAGAAGTCGCCGATCGTCGATACCTGGTGGCAGACGGAGACCGGTGGCATCCTGATTACGCCGCTGCCGGGCGCAACCGATCTCAAGCCCGGTTCCGCCACCCGGCCGTTCTTCGGTGTGCAGCCGCAGCTGGTCGACAATGAAGGAAACGTGCTTGAGGGCGCCGCTGACGGCAACCTCTGCATCACCGACAGCTGGCCCGGCCAGATGCGCACGATCTACGGCGATCACGCGCGCTTCGGCCAGACCTACTTCGCCACTTACAAGGGCAAGTATTTCACCGGTGACGGCTGCCGTCGCGATGAGGACGGCTATTACTGGATCACCGGTCGCGTGGACGACGTTCTCAATGTTTCCGGCCACCGTCTCGGAACGGCAGAAGTCGAATCGGCGCTGGTATCGCATCACCTCGTCTCGGAAGCGGCAGTTGTCGGCTATCCGCATCCGATCAAGGGCCAGGGCATCTACTGCTATGTTTCGCTGATGGCCGGCGAAATCGGCAATGACGATCTTCGCGCTGCTTTGGTGAAGCACGTCCGTTCGGAAATCGGACCGATCGCCACGCCGGACAAGATCCAGTTCGCACCGGGCCTGCCGAAGACCCGCTCTGGCAAGATCATGCGACGCATCCTGCGCAAGATCGCCGAAGACGATTTCGGCGCGCTCGGCGATACTTCGACGCTCGCCGATCCGGCCGTCGTCGACGACCTCATCGCCAATCGTCAGAACAAGGCCTGATCTCTTGCGGCCGCTACGAGCCCACTGGGTGTGTAGCGGCCGTTTCGACTGAAACAAATAAGGTTTGCACGTGATTTGCGGTGTCGCTGCACGCAGTGCTCTGCACCTGTGGCGATTTAGTGAGCCGGATTCAGTTCGCAGCTAAGGGGCCGGCGGCTTGCCGCCTCAAGCTTAGAAGTCGATCGCCCGACCCTTGATCTCCCAGTCGCCGTAGCGGGCAGGATCTTCACCGCCGCGTCCGCCGATCTCTGGTGGCAATTCCTTCTTCTCTTCCGCCTGACGCCGCTCTTCGGCTTCCTTCAGCGCGCGCATGGCTGCGGGCGGCAGTGGCCGTTTCGGGCGATCGGGAGCGTTGTCATTGTCGTTCTGCATCTGAACGGTATCCGGATTCGAGCATCAATATTGAAGAACGGGGCATTTGCACCCATCATATAGGATGCCGTTCACACAACGGGAACCCTGATTCACGTGAAACATCGACGATCCGGAGACTTAGATGAACCTTGTCCGCACCGCCATGCTGCTTGCAGTCATGACCGCCCTGTTCATGGCGGTGGGCTTCGTCATCGGCGGACGCGGCGGCATGATGATCGCCTTCGTCATGGCCGCGGGCATGAACTTCTTCTCGTACTGGAACTCCGACAAGATGGTGCTGCGCATATATCGCGCCCAGGAAGTCGATGAGCGCTGTGCGCCGGAGTACTACGGCATCGTGCGTGACCTTGCCCGGAATGCCGGTCTGCCGATGCCGCGCGTCTATGTGATCGACAGCCCCCAGCCGAATGCCTTCGCCACCGGTCGCAATCCCGAAAATGCCGCGGTTGCCGCCTCCACCGGCCTGCTGCATGCGCTGAACTATGATGAAGTGGCGGGCGTCATGGCGCACGAACTGGCGCACGTGCAGAACCGTGATACGCTCACGATGACGCTGACGGCGACGCTTGCCGGCGCGATCTCGATGCTCGGCAACTTTGCCTTCTTCTTCGGCGGCAACCGTGAAAACAACAATCCGCTCGGTTTCATCGGCACGCTGGTCGCCATGATCGTGGCGCCGATGGCGGCGATGCTGGTGCAGATGGCGATCAGCCGTACCCGTGAATACTCGGCTGACCGGCGCGGCGCCGAGATCTGCGGCAAGCCCATGGCGCTGGCCTCGGCGCTGCAGAAGATTGCCGGTGCGGCGCAGCAGATTCACAATGACGACGCCGAACGCAATCCGGCGACGGCGCATATGTTCATCATCAACCCGCTCTCCGGCGAGCGGATGGACAACCTGTTCTCGACCCATCCGAACACCGAAAACCGGATTGCGGCCCTGCAGCAGATGGCCCAGGAAATGTCTTCGGTCTCGACGCCGCCGGTTCGGGCTGATAATCCGGTGCGCAAATCGCGCTCTGTACCCTCTACCGGTTGGGGTCGCGGTGGTTCCGAACCACCCAAAGGTCCCTGGTCCTGATGTCCACAGATAACAAGAACGATTCACTCCCGAAACGATCGCACCGAAACGGCGCCGCAGCGAAATCGAAAAAACCCGCCGATGCGCCTCGCGGCCCGGAAAAACCGGGGCTGAGAGCACGTCAGGCCGCCGCCAAGATTCTCGGCGCGGTGATCGACCGCAAGACGTCGCTCGACGGCATGCTCGACAGCGAGCACGGCAATCCGGCCTATCGCGAACTCAGTGAGGCCGACCGTGCTCTGGTGCGGGCGATCCTGAACTCAGGGCTTCGCCATCTCCCGCGCATCCAGGCCGCCATCAATTCGCTGTTGCAGACGCCTTTGCCGGAGGGCGCGCGCGCGCTCGATCACGTACTTGCCGTCGCGGCAGCGCAGATCCTCTATCTCGATGTGCCTGATCATTCCGCCGTCGACCTCGCCGTTGAGCAGGCGCAGGCGGATCCGCGCAATCGGCGTTTCGCCAATCTCGTGAATGCGGTTCTTCGGCGCCTGTCACGTGAAAAGGATGCCATTCTCGAAGGTATGCGTGATGTCCCGGCGATGCCGGATTGGTTCTTCGAGCGCCTGGTCGCCCGCTATGGCGCTGGACCAGCCCAACAGATCGCGGAAGCGCAGCTGACGCCGGCGGCAATCGATTTGTCGGTCAAGTCTGAGCCCGCAGCTTGGGCCGAGCGTCTTGGTGGCATCGTCTTGCCGACCGGTTCGGTCCGTCTCGGCGCATTTTCCGGCTCCATCCCTTCCTTAGCCGGATTCGACGATGGCGCATGGTGGGTTCAGGATGCTGCAGCGTCGATACCGGCGCGGCTGTTCGGCGACCTCAGCGGCAAGCGGGTCGTCGATCTCTGTGCCGCACCGGGCGGCAAGACCGCACAGCTCATCCTCGCCGGCGCCGAAGTGACGGCGCTTGATCAGTCCGGCAGCCGTTTGCGTCGGCTGAAGGGCAATCTGAAGCGGCTTGGCCTGGAGGCGGAGACGAAGGAAGTTAACATGGCCGACTTCCAGCCGGAAATGCTGTTCGATGCGGCCCTGCTCGATGCACCCTGCTCTTCCACCGGCACGACACGTCGTCACCCCGACGTGCTGTGGACCAAGGGGCCGGAGGATATCGCAAAGCTCGCCACCTTGCAGGAGCGGCTGCTCCGCCATGCGCTCACCGTCGTCAAGCCCGGTGGCATCGTCGTCTTTTCCAATTGCTCTCTCGATCCGCTCGAAGGCGAAGAGGTTGTTGAGCGAGTGATCGGTTCCGGTGCTGCCTATGAACGGGTTGCGATTTCGGCTGCGGACTGGCCGGGGCTGGAGGACGCAATCACGCCGCTCGGCGAAATGCGCACCACGCCGGCGATGTTCCCGCTCGACGCGCCCTTTGCCAGTGGTCTCGACGGCTTCTACGCGGCGGTGATTCGCCGCAAATAGCAGCGCCAACCGAAGTTGAGTCGGTCAAAATGGGGCTCAAGGCCCTGTTTTGCCGCGTCATTTGACGCTATCGCGCCAGAGGCCTATCAAAGACGACAATATTGATAAAAGTTTAACGGTCTCTCTGACACCATGCGGCGGCTGGCGCGAGACCATCGCCCGTTCAGATGTCTTGAGCGGTCGTGCCAGAAATGAGGAAACCGGCGGCCTTGATGTTGTTTTCCGGCAGGCGGAGGCTTTCTTACCTGTATGTGCGTGAAGGTTGGCGCCGGGTGTCGCGCCGGCTGTCGATCGGTCGCGTCTCCACTTTGCGTTTTACTGGCTCGACGCCCAACCGCCTGATCGTCGCGCCGACCGATCTTAGAGCCGTCGATCCCTTTGTTGCCGAAGAAATTCTCGCCGGCCGTTTCCCGCTTGCCGGCCGCGTTGTCGATACGGAAGGCGAGTCGCCGTTCGAGATCGACCTGCCGTCGCGCGAGTTCGCGGCGCGTCTCCACTCCTTCGGCTGGCTGAGGCACCTGCGTGCGATCCGCGAGGATGCCGGCTATGTGCGTTTGCGCCAGATCGTCGACGACTGGATCGCCACCCACGGCCGCGATCTCGGCGGCATTGCCTGGGATCCGGATATCATCGCCCAGCGTATCATTGCCTGGCTTTCCCACTCGCCCGTTGTTTTGCGCAATGCGGAGCATGGTTTCTATCGCCGTTTCCTGAAGAGTCTGGCGCTTCAGGTGCGCTACCTGCGCCACATCGCAGAGACGGTGCGCGATGGCGAGGCGAGGCTTCGGGTGCGGCTTGCGCTTGCCATGGCGTCGGTCGCCATGCCAGCTTCGCCGAGCGCCATTCGCAAAGCCTCGCGCCATCTCGACCTCGAACTCGATCGCCAGATCCTGCCGGATGGCAGCCATTGCTCGCGCAGCCCGCGGGCCGGGCTCGAATTGCTGCTCGATCTGCTGCCGCTTCGGCAGACCTACGTCAATCTCGGCCATGACGTGCCGTCGCGGCTGATCCCCTGCATCGACCGCATGTATCCGGCCCTGCGCTTTTTCCGCCATCAGGGCGGCGAGCTCGCGCTGTTCAACGGCGCGACGTCGGTCCTGGCGCACGAACTGGCCTCGGTGCTGCGTTATGACGAGACCGCAGGCGAACCGTTCCGTTCGCTGCCCCATGCGCATTACGAGCGTCTGGCGATCGAGAACACGGTCGTCATCATGGATACCGGCCGGCCGCTTTCCGTCGATCTCTCGCGCAGCGCCCATGCCGGCTGCCTGTCCTTCGAAATGTCGTCGGGCAAGACGCGCTTCGTCGTCAATTCCGGTGCCCCGAAATTTGCCGGCGACCGTTTCCGGCAGATGTCGCGCACGACCGCAGCGCATTCCACTGTCACCGTCAACGACACGTCCTCTTCGCGCTTCTCGCACTCCCGTTTCCTGGGGCCGATCATGACGACAGGCGTTTCGAAGGTAACGGTGGCACGGAAAGACGAGCCTGGCGGGCTGGAGTCGGTGACGGCAAGTCATGACGGTTATCTTGCGGCCTTCGACCTGGTCCACGAACGCGACATCGGCGTCCTGAACGGCGGCCGCATGATCCGTGGCCGCGACCGGCTGTCGCGGGCCGATGGCAGTGATCCGGACGACGGCAATACGGCAACGGCTGTCGCGCGTTTCCACATTCATCCGGCCGTGGGCATCCGCCAGAATAATGCGCGCGAGATCTTTCTGACCGCGCCGGATGGCGAAATCTGGCTCTTTGCCTGCCAGGACGGAGAGCTTGCGGTGGAGGAGGACATCTTCTTTGCCGATCCTTCGGGCATCCGCGCGTCGTCGCAACTGACCGTAACCTTCGCCGTCGCCCGTCAGCCGGAGATCCAGTGGACCTTCTCGCGCGTGAACTGAGGTGCTTATTTTAGCGCTACCGTCTCGTGGAGGTTCCTTCTCCAGACAAGCTATGCTAACGGGCAGCCATCCCAACCGCCGGAGCTTCCTCCCGGGCGTCCGGCGCCGCCAAAGGAGCATGGTGATGGCTGTCGCCTCGAAGAAAATCCCCGCCCCGAACGAGGTTACGGTCCGCACCGCCCTCCTCTCCGTGTCCGATAAAGCAGGCGTCGTCGATCTGGCGCGCGCTCTTCATGAAAAGGGCATCCGGCTCGTATCGACCGGCGGCACGCACAAGGCGCTCTCGGAGGCCGGCCTGCCGGTGAGCGACGTTTCCGAACTGACCGGCTTTCCTGAAGTCATGGATGGCCGCGTGAAGACGCTGCATCCGGGCGTGCACGGCGGCTTGCTCGCGATCCGCGACGATGCCGATCACGTCGCCGCGATGTCGACGCACGGCATCACCGCGATCGACCTTGCGATCATCAACCTCTATCCCTTCGAAGAAGTCCGCGCCCAGGGCGGCGACTATCCGACCACAGTCGAAAACATCGACATCGGCGGCCCGGCAATGATCCGCGCCTCGGCCAAGAACCATGCCTATGTGACGATCGTCACCGATCCGGCCGACTATCCGGTTCTTTTGGAAGAGCTTGCTGCCGGCAAGACGACCTATGCCTTCCGCCAGAAGATGGCGGCCAAGGCCTATGCCCGCACCGCGGCTTACGATGCAGCCATCTCCAACTGGTTCGCCGAGGCGCTCGATACGCCGATGCCGCGCCACCGGGTGATCGGCGGCGTGCTCAAGGAAGAGATGCGCTACGGCGAGAACCCGCATCAGAAGGCGGGCTTTTATCTCACCGGCGAGAACCGCCCGGGTGTCGCCACCGCGACGCTGCTTCAGGGCAAGCAGCTCTCCTACAACAACATCAACGACACGGATGCGGCCTTCGAACTGGTCGCCGAATTCCTGCCGGAGAAGGCGCCGGCCTGTGCCATCATCAAGCACGCCAATCCTTGCGGCGTTGCAACGGCACCGACGCTGACGGAAGCCTATCGCCGGGCGCTTGCCTGCGATTCCACGTCGGCGTTCGGCGGCATCATCGCGCTCAACCAGGAACTCGATGCGGAAACGGCGGAAGAAATCGTCAAGCTCTTCACCGAAGTGATCATCGCGCCTTCCGTCAGCGATGCTGCCAAGGCGGTCATCGCCCGCAAGCCAAACCTTCGCCTGCTTTCGACCGGTGGCCTGCCGGACCCGCGCATTCCCGGCCTTGCGGCCAAGACCGTCTCAGGCGGTCTGCTGGTGCAGACGCGCGACAACGGCATGGTCGAAGATCTCGAGCTCAAGGTCGTGACCAAGCGCGCGCCGACGGCCCAGGAACTCGAGGACATGAAGTTCGCCTTCAAGGTGGCGAAACACGTCAAGTCGAACGCGATCGTCTATGCCAAGGACGGCCAGACCGCCGGCATCGGCGCTGGCCAGATGAGCCGCGTCGATTCCGCCCGCATCGCTGCGATCAAGGCCGAGGAAGCGGCCAAGGCGCTCGGTCTCGCGACGCCGCTCACCAAGGGCTCCGCCGTCGCCTCCGAAGCCTTCCTGCCCTTTGCTGACGGTCTGCTCTCGGCGATTGCCGCAGGTGCCACCGCCGTCATCCAGCCGGGCGGCTCGATGCGTGACGAAGAGGTGATTGCCGCTGCCAACGAGCACGGCGTTGCCATGGTCTTCACCGGTATGCGCCACTTCCGCCACTAAGGCGCGTGAACGACAAGTCAGAGGCCGTCGCGTCCGAAGGATGCGGCGGTTTTTTTGCGCCCGTCGTCAGCCGGATAGGGCGTGCGCAGGAGGATCAACAGGCCAACGACCAGAAACGCGATGAGGGCCATCATGCCGATGCGGGCCGAACCGGTGGCAAGCGTGATCGTCGCGACCGAGGCAGGGGCAAGGAACGACGTGGCGCGGCCGGAAAGCGCATAGAGACCGAAGTAGCGCCCGGCCTCGTCCAGGCTGACGCTGCGGGCAAGATATGAACGCGACGAGGCCTGAACCGGGCCGAAGGCTATGCCAACCAAGAGGCCATAGAGGATGTAGGCCTTCTCAGCCGCCGTGCCGAACAGGCCCCCGGTATCCTCCGTCGACAGCGGCATGAGACCGAACAGGGTGAAGCCCGGGCCGGTCGAGACGATGCCGATCGTTGCCAATGTCAGGCAGATCAGGCTGGCAGTGACGATGACCTTGGAGCCGAGCCGCGTATCAAGCCTGCTTGCATAGAGGCAGCCGCCGATGGCGACGACGTTCAAGATGATGCCGTAGATGCCGAGTTCCAGCGTCCGCCAGCCAAACATTGCGGCGGCGAAGGTGCCGCCAAGCGCCAGAAGGCCGTTGACGCCATCCTGGAAGATCATGCGCGCGATGAGGAAGCGCAGAATGCCCGTTCTTTCCTTGAGTTCGCCGAGCGTGCCCTTCAATTCCCGAAGGCCGGTGACGGTTGCCTTGCCAAGCGACATGGTCGCCTTAGTCGCATCCGGGGTGAACAGGAACATCGGCAGGATGAAGACGAGGTACCAAAGCGCCGAGATCGGGCCGGTGATGCGCGCATCCTCTCCCTTGGCAGGATCGAGACCAAACAACGGATCGATGCCGGCTGCCGTCTTGCCGGTCTCGGGGCTGCCGGCAAGGAGTGCCACGACGGCGATCAGCACGATCATGCCGCCGAGATAGCCAAGCCCCCAGGCGATATTCGAGATGCGGCCGACGTCCTTCTCCGGAACGAGGCGCGGCATCATCGAATCGTTGAAGACGATCGAGAACTCGGCCGCGATGCTTGCGAGGATCATGAAGATCGCCGGGTAGAGGATGGGCGAGCCGGGTGCCGCGAACCAGAGCATGGCGAGTGATGCGATCTTGATGACCGCAAAGAAGGCGATCCAGGGTTTGCGCGGCCCCGTCGCATCGGCGATCGAGCCAAGTACCGGTGAAAGCACGGCGATAATGATGCCGGAAACCGTCAGCGTATAGCCCCACATCGCCTGGCCGACGGCGTGATCCTCCGTCAGGCGCGAGACGAAGTAGGGGCCGAAGATGAAGGTGGTGATGACCGTGAAGAAGGGTTGCGCCGCCCAGTCGAACAGCATCCAGCCAGCGATGCCCGCGCGCGACGCCCGCGGTTGTTCCTCAGTCCTCTCGGCCGAAATCTGCAAGGTCCCCTCCCGAAACGACTGCGCCGCGCGTCCTCTCGAACGCGCGGCGCAGCCTATCTTCAATCCCACCGATTCCAAAAGGTCCAGAGCAGGATGCGGACGAAAAAACTGCCCGCATCTGCGTTTGTCCCGTTCAGGCGGGCCGGTTCCATCCAACCCGCGCCGATCGGTACGGGATAAAATGCCTTACTTCGCCCTACCGCGTGCGAGGTCATTGAGGAGACCTGCAGCAACGGTGATCTTGGCGAGCGTCGTTTCGCCCTTCTCGGTCAGGAGCCGCAGCTGGCCGGTCGCCTGGGCGACTCGGACGCGTTCGCTCTCTTCCCAGGCGGCTACCGGATTGCGGTCCTTCTTCTGCTCGCGCAGCGCTGCCGCGGTGATATCCCGCCGCGCTGCGGCGATATCGGATACGGCCCGCGACAGAGCCATTGCCTCGAACTGCTCCGTTGCCGGAACACGATCGGACGCCGCAAGCAGGCGGTTGATCCGAAGCGTGTCGGTGACGGCGAAGTAGCCCTGGGCCGTGCGGCTCAGCGTTTCGCCGGTTTCAGCGGCAATCTGCATGATCTCGGGCACGAGCGTCATCAACGCCAGTTCCGAAATCTCCTCGGCGAGCTTGGCGGGTACCCCGCCCTCGACGAAGGCAGCCGTCTTCAACCGGGCCTCTTCGGCGCTCTCGCCGGAGACGGCGGTCCGCATGGTAGCGCGCAGCTTCTGCAGGCCGTCGCCGAGACGCGATACGGCTTCGGAGACCGAGCCGGTCGCCGCGTGGGTACGCAACGCCCGCTCGGTGACGAGTGTGAAGATGCGACCGACTTCCTGGTAGAGGATGTTCTGCAGGCCGCCGCCGATCTTGTTGTCGAGTGCGTCGATCTCGTCATAGATCCGCGGCAGGTCGAAGCCGTCGAGCGCCAGCACAGCGGCCTTGACGACGTCGGCCGAGAGGAAGCCGGTGGCATCCGTCAGCGTCGAGACGAAGGCCGGGCCACCGCGGTTGATGACTTCGTTGGCGAGGATCGTCGCGATGATTTCGCGGCGCAGGCGATGGCCGTGAATGTCGCCGGCATAGGTCTTGCGCATCTTGCCCGGGAAGTAGCGCTCCAGCGTTGCCGTGAAGTACGGATCGTCGGGCAGTTCGCTCGCAATCAGTTCATCGAAGAGAACGAGCTTGGAGTAGGAAAGCAACACGCCGATTTCCGCGCGGGTCAACGGCTTGCCTGCCTGGTAGCGCTCGGTCATCGCCTGGTCGGTCGGCAGCGTCTCGACCTTGCGGTTGAGATGGCCGTCGGCCTCGAGGCGCGTCATGAGCCGGCCAAGCGTCGTGCGGTTGCCGAGCCCTTGCATCGCGGTCAGCGAGATCGCCAGCGATTGCTCGTAGTTGTTGCGCAGCACCAGATGGCCCACTTCCTCGGTCATCGAGGCGAGCAGCGTATTGCGCTTCGGGCGGGTCAGGCGACCATCGCGCATGGCCGAAGCAAGCGCGATCTTGATGTTGACCTCGACGTCGGAGGAGTTGACGCCGGCCGAGTTGTCGATGGCGTCCGAGTTGCAGCGGCCGCCATTGAGGCCGAAGCCGATGCGGCCCTTCTGGGTAACGCCCAGGTTAGCGCCCTCGCCGATGACGCGGGCGCGGACCTCTTCGGCCGTCACACGGATGGCATCGTTGGCGCGGTCGCCGACTTCCGCATCCGTTTCGTTGCTGCCGCGGATGTAGGTGCCGATGCCGCCGAACCATAGCAGATCGACCTGGTTCTTCAGGATCGCATTCATTATCTCGAAGGGCGTTGCCTTCTGCTTGTCGAGGCCGATGGCGGCCATCGCCTGAGGCGTGAGCGTCACCGACTTTTCGGCACGCGAGATGATCATCGCGCCCTCGGACAGCGTCTTGCGGTCATAGTCCTGCCAGCTCGAACGCGGCAGAGCGAACATGCGCGTGCGCTCGGCGAACGAGGCATCGATATCCGGCGACGGATCGATGAAGATGTCGCGGTGGTCGAAGGCCGCGATCAGGCGGATCTTCTCCGAGAGCAGCATGCCGTTGCCGAAGACGTCACCGGACATGTCGCCGACGCCGGCAACGGTGAAGGGCGTCGTCTGGATGTCGATGTCCATCTCGCGGAAGTGCCGCTTGACGGTCTCCCAGGCGCCGCGGGCGGTGATGCCCATCTTCTTGTGGTCGTAGCCGGCGGAGCCGCCCGAGGCGAAGGCGTCGTCAAGCCAGAAGCCCGCTTCCTGCGCCAGGCCGTTGGCCGTGTCGGAGAAGGTCGCAGTGCCCTTGTCGGCGGCAACGACGAAATAGGGGTCGTCACCATCGCGGCGCAGCGTATCGGCGGGCGGCACGATATCCTGGCCGACGATGTTGTCAGTCACCGAAAGCAGAGTGCGGATGTAGGTCTTGTAGGCTTCGGTACCGGCCCTGAAGACCTCGTCACGGGTGCCGCCGACGGGGAGTTGCTTCGGATAGAAGCCGCCCTTGGCGCCAACCGGTACGATGACGGCGTTCTTGACCTGCTGCGCCTTGACGAGGCCAAGCACTTCCGTGCGGTAGTCCTGGGCGCGGTCCGACCAGCGCAGGCCGCCACGGGCGACCTTGCCGAAGCGCAGGTGCACGCCCTCGACCTCGGTGCCGTAGACGAAGATTTCGCGGAACGGACGCGGTTCCGGCAGGCCGTCGAGCTGCTTCGGGTCAAGCTTGAAGGCGAGAACCGCGCGCGGCTTGCCGTCGGCGCCATGCTGGAAGTAGTTGGTCCGGAGCGTCGCTTCGATCGCGTTGACGTAGCGGCGCAGGATGCGATCCTCGTCGAGGCTCGGAACGGCAGACAGCGCGTCCTCGATCGCGGAAAGCAGGGCGCTGCACTTCTTTGCACGCGGCTTTTCCTCGAGCTTCGGATCCATCCGGGTCACGAACAGCTTGAAGATATCGGCTGCGATCGCCGGATACTTGTTCAGCGTGTCGGCGATATAGCCCTGCGAATAGGTGATGCCGGCCTGGCGCAGATAGCGGGAATAGGCGCGCAGCACCGTGACTTCGCGGGCATTGAGGCCCGCAAGCAGGATCAGCCGGTTGAAGTTGTCGTCCTCGATCGTGCCGTTCCAGGCGGCGAGGAAGGCTTCCTCCAGCGCCGCACCCGACTTTTCGAGATTGAGCGCAAGGCCGTCGCGATGGATCAGCTCCATGTCGTGCAGCACGACGCGGTGCTTGTCCTCGCCGTGCCTGCCGACATTGAGGTCGTAGGTCTGTTCGCTGATGACCCGGAAGCCGAGGTTTTCCAGCAGCGGCACGCGGCGCGACAGCGACACGGGCTCGCCGGCATGGAAGATCTTCAGCTCGGCCGTGTCAGGACGGTTGACCGGGCGGTTATAGTTGTAGAACGAGATCCGGATCGGATCTTCCGCCTTGCAGGCGGCAATGTCTGCAAGGTCGGCATAGGCTTCCGCCGGCGTGAAGAACGACTGGTAGGCGCCGTCGACATCAAGCTCGATGCCGTCCTTACGGGCGAGAAGGTCGAACCGATCGATCCAGCGCGTGACGATGCCGCGAACGGCCTCTTCAAGCTTGGCCTGCGGAATGCGCGGGGTCTTGCCGCTGGTGCGGCCTATGATGAAGTGGACGCGCGCCAGACCGCCTTCGGGGAAGGCCGGGTAATAGGCCGAAACGCGGCCGTCATAGGCGGTCTTCAGGTAGTCGCCGATCTTTTCGCGTACGTCGGAATCATATTGTTCGCGCGGCACGAAGACGATGACCGAGACAAAGCGGTCGAAATGGTCGATGCGCGGCAGGACGCGGATGCGCGGCCGGTCGCCCAACTCGTTGATCTGTTCGCAGAAGGCGGCGAGCAGACCGACATCGATCTGGAAGAGGTCGTCGCGCGGATAGGATTCGAGCGTGTTGTCCAGCATCTTGCCGGAGTGGCTCTGCGGGTCGTAGCCGAAATGGTCGACGATCTTCTCGATCTTGTGGCGCAGCAACGGGATTTCAGCCGCCTGGCGGGTATAGGCCGAGGAAGTGAACAGGCCGACAATGCGCAACTCGCCGGCGACATTGCCGTCGGCATCGAAGCGCTTGATGCCGATATAGTCCATATAGGCGCGGCGATGGACGACCGATTTCACGTTGGCCTTGGTGACGATCAGGAAATCGGGGCCGTCGAGGAAGGCGAGGATTTCCGGCGTGGTCAGTACTGCGTCCTTGCCCTGGCGCAGAACGCGCACGTCGGGGTTGGAGAGGATGCCGAGGCCCCTGCCCTTGCCGCGCTCGACCGTCGCCTTTCCGCCCTTGCCCGAGTAGGTATACTCGCGCATGCCGATAAAGGTGAAGTTGTTGTCGCGCAGCCAGCGAAGGAAGGCGAGCGCCTCATCACGGTCGCTTTTCTTGCGCGAGGCGTTGTAGGCCTCGAGTTCCTGCACGGCCTGGTCGAGCAGCGCCGTCATCGCCGGCCAGTCGTGTACCGTCTGGTGTACCTGCTCCAGCACGTCGCGGATGCGGTTGCTGAGCTGCTCGGCTTCGACGGGCGCCAGCTTCGTCAAGTGGATCTGGATGTGGCTGACGCGGTGCGCCGGATCGCTTGCCTCTTCCGGATCGAAGAGTTTTACCGGCTTGCCCGGTTCCTTGACCAGGATGGGATGGATCGCAAGGTGGATATCGCGGTGCGTGCTGGTGATTTCCCCCATGACCGAATCATAGAGGAACGGCATGTTGTGTTCGGTGATCGCGATGATCGAAACCTCGGTGCCACCCGGCGCGACGCCGGCGACGGTTTCGACCGAAACTTGCGGCTTGCCGCCATCCCAGCGGGCGAGTTCACGATGCGCATGGGCTGCAATCAGCGCCAGCATGTCCGCCGAATAAAGATCGAGGTCATCGTTGCTGGCCCCACCGAAGAGGCTCTCCGGCGCCAGCGCGTCGACGCCCAGTTTGATGGCGGCCGCCTTTGCTGCGTCGATGTGTCTGTCCCGCTTCGGATTGTATTTCACGCCCATGAAGTCTCTCCCACTCATGATAGGCCAAACCCTATCAGAACCATGGCTAATGGCGACCGCTATTTACGCCGATTTCGGCAAAATCGAGCCGAAAATTGGAGAATTTCACGTGAAAACAGCTTAAATCCATTTAAATCGAAGGCAATTTCGCGAAAATTGCTCGAAAATCGATGAAAAAGCACGAAAACGCCGGCGGCTTCCACCGGACCTATCTGCCATCGCCTGTTGACAGGGCGGTGACAGTCGGGTGATCAGAGTTTGTAGACCGAAGGATTGGACTCGTCGATGCCCGAAATGCCCTCCCTGCCCGGCGCCGTCATCGTCATCTCGAGCCATGTCGTGCGTGGCAAGGTCGGCAACCGGGCCGCGGTGTTCGCGTTGGAGACGCTGGGGCATCCGGTCTGGGCACTGCCGACGGTCATTCTTCCCTGGCATCCCGGACACGGGCGCTCGACCCGCGTCACCATTTCAGACGCGGATTTCCAGTCGATGATCGACGATCTCATTGCCGCGCCCTGGGTCGGGGAGGTGCGCGCCGTGCTTTCGGGCTATCTCGGATCGCCCGGTCAGGCCGAAGGCGTTGTGCGGTTGGTGACGACTCTCAGGGAACGTAATCCCAAGCTGATCTACGCCTGCGATCCCGTCATTGGCGACGCCGGCGGGCTCTATGTTCCGGAGGCGACCGCGACGGCCATCCGCGACCAGCTGCTGCCGCTCGCCAACCTGGCGACGCCGAACCGCTTCGAGCTCGCCTGGCTCGCCGGCGCGACGCTGGAGACCAATACGGCGATCCTCGATGCCGCCCTCGGCCTCGGTCCGGCCCGCGTGCTGGTGACCTCAGCGGTGCCGATGATGAGCGGCGGTACCGGCAATCTCTTCCTTTCGGGCAATCACGCGCTGCTCGCCGAACATCGGCTCGTCGAGAACCCGCCGAATGGCACCGGAGACTTGCTGACTGCCCTGTTTCTCGCGCGGCTTCTCGAAGGACTATCGGAAGAGCGCGCATTGCAGATGGCGACCGCAAGCGTGTTCGAGATCATCGCGCGGAGCGTCAAACGCGGTGCCGACGAGTTGACGATCGAGCAGGACGCTTCGAGCCTTTCGACGCCGATGGCGATGGTGCAGATGCGCCGCCTGGTGCATCCGAATCAGATGCGGCGCAAATAGAAGAAACTGTTCATGGGCAGCAGCCCTTGTCGCATCGTGGATTGAACTTTAGGTCATGATGATATTCATGGCGGGGCGTGATGCGGGCGGAAGTCCGCTCATCCCGCTCGAAGCAGCAGCGGAGTAATCGATGGACAAGCAGCAACAGCGTTTTCCGGACCACCTTCTGAACGGCTACCACAACTTCATGAATGGCCGCTTCAGCGAACAGCAGAAGCGCTACAAGGTGCTGGCGGAAACCGGCCAGAAGCCGAGGACGATGGTTGTTGCCTGTTGCGATTCGCGGGCGGCGCCGGAAACGATCTTCGACAGCGGGCCGGGTGAACTCTTCGTCGTGCGCAACGTCGCCAATCTCATGCCGCCCTATGAGCCGGACGGCCATTACCATTCGACGTCGGCCGCGCTTGAGTTCGCCGTGCAGTCGCTCCGCGTCAGCGACATCGTCGTGATGGGGCATGGCCGCTGCGGCGGTATCAAGGCGGTGCTCGATCCTGATGCCGAGCCCTTGTCGCCGGGCGATTTCATCGGTCGCTGGATGAACCTCCTGAAGCCGGCCGCCGAGCAGATCCAAAGCAACGACGTCATGACCCAGGCGGAGCGGCAGCGTGCGCTCGAGCGGGTCTCGATCCGCAACTCGCTTGCCAACCTGCGCACCTTCCCTTGTGTTCAGATCCTCGAAGCCAAGGGCAAGCTGCATCTGCACGGCGCCTGGTTCGACATCTCGACCGGCGAGCTTTGGATCATGGATCCCGCGACCGGCGACTTCTCCCGCCCGGGCATGTAACCAGCAAAAAAGCCCGAATCGACGATCCGGGCTTTGCAATCTTCCGAAAGGCATCGTGCATCCGGAGAGATGCGCGAATTGGGTTCGATCAGAGGCCGTCGATCTCGGCGCCGATGATGGCGATTGCCTGCTGGTAGACGGTTGCCGCGTTCCAGCCCTGGATCGCGCCGAAATTCGCCTGGCCTTGTTGATAGCCGGCACCCGGCTGCCAGCCGTGACCGCGCAGGAAGTTGGCGGTCGAGGCCAGCGCGTCGGCCTTGGAGCGAACCATGTCGATGTGGCCGTTGCCGTCGCCATCGACGCCGTATTTCAGGACGTTGGCCGGCAGGAACTGGGTCTGCCCTATCTCGCCGTGGGCCGCACCGCGCGCATCGGGGCTCAGGTCACCGCGCTGTACAAGCTGCAGGGCGGCATAGAGCTGGTCGGTGAAATAGTCCGAGCGGCGGCAGTCATAGGCGAGCGTCGAAACCGCCGAGAGCGTATGCTCTTTGCCCATGAAGCCGCCAAAGCCTGTTTCCATGCCCCAGATAGCGATCAGCGGGCCGGCGGGCACGCCGAAGCGGCGTTCAATGCTGGTGAAGAGCGCCGCATTCTGCTGCTTCATCTTCTTGCCGCGGGAAATGATCGTCTGACCGCCGCGCTTCTGCATGAACTGGTCGAGCGACAGCTTGAAGCTCTTCTGGCCGCGGTCGGCGCGGATCGTCGCCTTGTTGTAGGAGACGCTGGAAAGGGCGCGGTCGAGCACCGCAGGGCTGATGCCGCTGCCTGAGGCTTCCTGCTTGAAATTCTGCACCCAGGCAGCAAATCCGCTTCCGTCGTTGCCGCATTGGGCGGCGGAGGCCACCGCCGGAAAAACTACAGTCGAAACCAGGGCAGCAAGCCCCACCGCTACGCACTTTGCCCTGTGCATGAAATACCCCGTCATAGCCCGAATCTCATTGCTTTCAAAAATGCCAGCCTTGGCCGGCCATGTCACCTGCCGGAAGCGGCGGTAACTTTTTCGTGGTTTCACGTGAAGCCGGGGCGAAACGACCCGCGATTGTGAAACAGGAAACCCGCCAAGCCCGGATGGGCTCGGCGGGAACGAATTGCTCAATTGCCGTTTCAGGCGGCCTGCTTACGCGGCTTGATGAGACCGCGGTTGACCAGGAGCTCGGCAATCTGGATCGCGTTGAGTGCCGCACCCTTGCGCAGGTTGTCGGAAACGACCCAGATGTTGAGACCGTTTTCGACGGTTGCGTCCTCGCGGATGCGCGAGATGTAGGTCGCATCTTCGCCGGCGCATTCGTAAGGCGTGACGTAGCCACCGTTTTCGTGCTTGTCGACGACCAGGCAACCCGGTGCTTCGCGCAGGATGTCGCGGGCCTCGTCTGCGGTGATCTCGTTCTCGAACTCGATGTTGACCGATTCCGAATGGCCGATGAAGACGGGAACGCGCACAGCCGTGCAGGTCACCTTGATCTTCGGATCGAGCATCTTCTTGGTTTCGGCCAGGACCTTCCACTCTTCCCTCGTGTAGCCGTCTTCCATGAACACGTCGATGTGCGGGATGACGTTGAAGGCGATGCGCTTGGTGAACTTCTTCGATTCGATCGGATCAGCGACGAAGACGGCGCGGGTCTGGTTGAAGAGTTCGTCCATGCCGTCCTTGCCGGCGCCGGAAACCGACTGGTAGGTCGAGACGACGACGCGCTTGATCTTGGCATGGTCGTGCAGCGGCTTCAGCGCCACGACGAGCTGGGCCGTCGAGCAATTCGGGTTGGCGATGATGTTCTTCTTGGTGAAGAGCGAGATCGCGTCCGGGTTCACTTCCGGCACGATCAGCGGCACTTCGGCGTCGTAGCGCCAGGCCGAAGAGTTGTCGATGACGACGCAGCCCTGCTGGCCGATCTTCGGCGAATACTTGAGAGAAACAGCGCCGCCGGCC
>Ga0102591_1000270_pt1 | contig 114689 bp, 104 predicted proteins | sample AraplaCol_mCL_r2_2_FD_76860 | JGI IMG/M metagenome (GOLD analysis project Ga0102591, IMG submission 76860) | Arabidopsis root microbial communities from North Carolina, USA - plate scrape MF_Col_mCL_r2 (SPADES assembly) (version 2) | ecosystem: Host-associated > Plants > Roots > Endosphere...
GGCGCGCGATGGTGGGCTCAGACCGGTCGGAAATCGGTCGTCGAGTGCAATGGCATAAGCCCGCCTGACTGCGAGACTGACAAGTCGAGCAGAGACGAAAGTCGGTCATAGTGATCCGGTGGTCCCGCGTGGAAGGGCCATCGCTCAACGGATAAAAGGTACGCCGGGGATAACAGGCTGATGACCCCCAAGAGTCCATATCGACGGGGTTGTTTGGCACCTCGATGTCGGCTCATCGCATCCTGGGGCTGGAGCAGGTCCCAAGGGTTTGGCTGTTCGCCAATTAAAGCGGTACGTGAGCTGGGTTCAGAACGTCGTGAGACAGTTCGGTCCCTATCTGCCGTGGGTGTAGGAATATTGACAGGATCTGTCCCTAGTACGAGAGGACCGGGATGGACATATCTCTGGTGGACCTGTTGTCCTGCCAAGGGCATAGCAGGGTAGCTATATATGGAATGGATAACCGCTGAAGGCATCTAAGCGGGAAACCAACCTGAAAACGAGTATTCCCTTGAGAACCGTGGAAGACGACCACGTTGATAGGCTGGGTGTGGAAGTGCGGCAACGCATGAAGCTTACCAGTACTAATCGTTCGATTGGCTTGATCGTTCCCATTGCTCATGCTCATCTTCAGATGAGCGACGTGTTCAAAACAAAACGAGTTGGCTCGACCAACTCACCAGCTTCTCATCCGGTTTGCGTCCGCTAGACGCAAATCTTGCGCTTTGCCGACCTGGTGGTTCTGGCGGGGTGGCTGCACCCGTTCCCATTCCGAACACGGCCGTGAAACGCCCCAGCGCCGATGGTACTTCGTCTTAAGACGCGGGAGAGTAGGTCGCTGCCAGGTCTGCAAATCGCAAGATAAAATCCGGAAAACAAAGATCACCTTCTCTTCATCCCTCGGCCCAGCCGAAACACGGGCCGCCCTCAAGCGGCCCTTTTGTTTTGCTAAGCTCGGAACAGACAAACAACGGGATTTTGCCTCCGGCAAAACCCGGAATAAGCGGATAAACCGCAAAGCGGTTTACCGCGATGGCGCGGGGTGGAGCAGCCCGGTAGCTCGTCAGGCTCATAACCTGAAGGCCGCAGGTTCAAATCCTGCCCCCGCAACCAAATCAAAAAAAGCCCGCATGGAGAAATCCAGCGGGCTTTTTGACGTTTGAACCGCAGGGAAAAGACCCAGACGGGCGCAAGCGGGCAGATCAGGCAACGTTCCTGAGACCTGATCGCGCCCCGCAAGTCCGAGAGCAAGACGCCGTAACGCAGTGAGCGAGCTTCGCCGGGCGCTTACGTAGTCGCCACCAAAGCCGCGACATGCCATCACATGATCGCAGCCACGCCCGTTTCGTGGTCAAGCCCGTCCCTCAACGCACTCTCGCCCGACGCCTGCCGTCGTCGGCCCACGTGGCTTTCCACGGGGTCGAGCCATCTCCTCGACTTCCGCCGCAATCTTCGCGCGGAAAGACCGAACCGAGTGATCCTTTTAGTTGCTAAATTTCTTTATTTGCTTTTTCAAATAGCCGCCCCTCGTCATGCTGGCGCCTGGGGCTTGGACCCGAATTCAGCACGACAGAGTTTGATGAAGCACATCACCATCCCCACCGACAGTTTCCTGGACGGCAACCGGTTTCGCGTCGTGACCCTGCGGCTGGCACTGATCTACGCGGCGGCCGAATTCCTGATCAGCAGTCCCATCTGGCTCACGATCGGGGACAATCCGCTGAAGCCCCTTCTCGGCAAGCTGGCGCTCGAAGCGGTCTTTGTCTTCGTCGCCATCCTCCTGGCGCAGCTTCTCAGCCGGATGCGGCGGCAGAGCTATGGCCGGCAAATCGCGGCGTGTCTGTTGCTGTCGCTGGTCAGCTCTCTCGGCATGTCGCTGCTGGACGCCTATCTCTATAGCCTGATCATGCTGCCCGTGGTCGTGCCGTTCAACATCATGGATTACGCCTATGCGGTCTGCTATCGCATGTCGATCTTCTTCGGCTGGTCGTTTCTCTTCGTCGCGTTGCTCAATCACATGGACGTGCGCGACCGCGACCTGAAGCTGATCGCCTCACGCGAAGAGGCGCTCGCGGCGCAAATGCGCGCCTTGCAGTACCAGATCAACCCGCATTTCCTTTTCAACACGCTTAATTCCATCACCGGCCTTGTCGAGGAGGGGGCCTCCGAGCGGGCCGAACGGATGATCATGTCGCTTTCGGCGTTCCTGCGCTCGACGCTGCAGCTCGACCCCATGCGTGAGCTCAGGCTTGCCGACGAGATGGCGCTGCAGAAGGAATATCTCGATATCGAAAAGGAGCGGTTTTCGGACCGGATGCGCGTTCGAATCGACATTCCCGGCGAACTCGAGGATGCGAAAGTTCCAAGTCTCATCCTGCAGCCTTTGGTCGAGAACGCGGTCAAACACGGCGTCGGTCGTTCCAGCAGCACAGTCGAAATCCTGATCCGCGCGGCAAGGCGCGGGGACAGGCTCAATCTGATCGTCGAAAACGATGTTGCCGCAGCGACTGCGGCGGGGATGACGCACGGGCTCGGCATCGGTCTTGCCAATGTGGCCCACCGCGTCAGCACCCATTTCCCGGAGGGAGCTTCGCTGACAGCAGGCCCGATCGAGCCGCGCAAATTCCGGGCCTCGCTCGATATGCCCTTGATACTTGTTTGAGGCAAAGGAAGAGGCTGGCGGACGGGCCGGCGAGGTTATTGTCTGACGCCGCCCGATTGGGCGGCGTTATCGTTCATGCCGATGGTAGCATCCCCGTCAATCGTCGACGACGGACCACTTTTCGTCGGGATCGAAGCGGTCGATGAAGGGCACAATTGCTTCCGTGCTCGGCCCGAGGTCGCGCTCGTAGACGATGCCCTGCTGGTTGACGAGGAAGGTCTTCACGCCCGTCTCCGCATAGGTGACCGGCCAGGCGATCAGCGCAAAGCCGCCGATCATGTTGCCGTTGATCACATAGTCGTAGCGACCGCCGGCAATGTTGTCGCCCTGCGAGGTCAGGATGCGGAAGCGGTAGCCGAAGTATCCTTCGCCAGCTTTTGCCTTTTCCAGGGCCGCTTCGCTGATCGAGTCTCCGACGGGGCTTTCGCCATCCCCCTGGTCGGCTGGCCAATAGAGACCGTCGGTCTGGCCGGGCGTGCTGATCAGCTTCTGGGCATATTCGAGCACGCCGTCGGAGTCGCGATCCTCAGAGGCGTATTCCTTCTGGGCATCGACATAGGCTTCGACCGTGTCGATCGCCTGCAACTCGTTCTCGCCGACGCGACGATTGACGATCTCTTCGAGTCCGACATAGGTATCGAAGGCCCATTTGCCGTCATCGCCCTTGGTGAGCGGGAAGGGCAAGGGCCAGAGCCGGTCGCCGATCTGCAGGATCTTGCGGCCCTCCAGATCGCGAACGACGACATTGCGGGCTGCCCCTTCGCGGATAAGAGCGAACGTATCCTTCACCCCTTCGCTGTCTTTCAGCTTCTCCGCATTCAGCCCCAAAAGTTTTGCCAGGCCGTCGAAATCATCGGCGGCCAGCCTGGCCTTGAATTCGCCGATGGCTTTGTCCGGATCGTCGAAGACCGGCGGGTCTTCTGCGGCGGCATAGGCATCCAGCCCACCCACCATCTGGTCCGCCGGCGGCTGATCGGCCGACGGTTGGTCTCCTGCAGGCTGATCGCCGGCAGCTTGATCGCCAGCAGGTTTATCGGCAGGCGGTTTGTCCTGCGAATAGGCGGAGCCGATCGGCGTCGCTACCAGAACCAGCGCCATCGCTGATCCCAGGAGAAGGGAATTGAAGAGCTTTGTCATGGTCGTTCTCCTGTGATCCGATCAACGTCTGCGGCCGCCGCCGCCGCGTCCGCCACCGCCACGGTGCATCGGCGGCCGGCCGCCACCACGGCTCATCTGTGGCCGCCCACCGCCGCGATGACCACCGCCAAGGCTTTGCCCGCCGCGGCGTGACGAAGCGACCTCACGCCGTCCGGAATTGACATTGCCAAGGCCCGATGGCTTCTTCGGCCGGTTCTGCGCCTTTGCCGCCATCTTCTTCTTGCCACCGCTGCGGTTGACCTGCGACGGCTTGTTGCCCGGGCGATTGATGCTCGGCTTTCCGTCCCCAGCGCGGGCCTTGGCGATCGCCTGACCGCCACCGCCGCCGCCGGGCCGAGCCGCCGGTCTCTGCTGCGCTTTCAGCCCGTCGAGCGTGCTCTTGCGCACATCCCTGATCTGGCCGCCGCCACCTCCGCCGGGCCGTGCGTTCGGCCGGTCGCGATTGATCTCGGCGGCGCGGTTGCGCAGGTTGTTGTTGCCGTTCGCCTTGATGTTGTTCTTGATGCTGTTTCGGTCGAAATGCTGAAGCTGGTCACGATTGAAGTTGATCTTGCTGCGGTCGACATTCTTCCAGTCGACGTCGTTCCACTTCACCTTGCCGTTGATGTTGTTGAAGCAGTTGTTGCAGTCGATGTCCATGTCGCCGCCGTTCCAGCGGCCACCCCAGACGCCCCAATCGTCCCAGTCGACGATCGCGGCGAAGGCCGCACCCGTGACCGCGCCGGCGAAGAAGGCCGCACCCGGATACCAGTAGGCGGGATAGGGCTCGTCGTAGTAGCCGATCGGCGCCGGCGCATAGTTCGGCTCGTAGAGCATCTCCGGCGGATACTGCGGCACGTAGATCGTTTCCGGGTTGGCCGCCTGGATGACGACGTTGTCGCCTTCCTGGACCACCTTTACCTTGTCGTCGGTCTTGATGATGTTCTTGGCGACCGCCTCGTCACGCAGTTGCTGGATGGCCATCAGCACGTCTTTCTGCTGATTGGCGATCGCATCGCCGAAAGACTGCGTCCACTCGAGATCCTCGCTCATCATCTTGACGATCTGGGGGTAGTTCAGCAGCGATATGATGCTGCCGTCCCAGTCGTCTTTCGGCTTCATGTCGGGTTTCTTCTCGCGAGCCTCAAGAAACCGTTCTGCCTCGACGATCTGCAAAGGATAGAGTGCGGCGGCGGAAATGAGCGCCACCAACTCGTCCGGGTAGAGCGCGATGCGCGCCACCAGCACCTCGAGCTCATCGTCGCTGAGCGGCTCGGGTGCTGTCTGCTGTTCCTGAGCAGCCGGTGCGGCTGCCGTCTGCTGTGCAAGAACCGCCGTGACGGGTGTTGTTATCAAAACCGCGATTGCGCTGCCGAGCGCGATGATCGTCTTTTTGATCATCTATCCAGCCTCCCTCGTGTATTGGGCAATGGCACGGGCGCTTGAACTGGCGCGCGGGACAGCCCCCTGTCGACGCTTCTTGTTCTGCAATTTCAAGCTGATCGCGCAGCAGTCTCTGACCACAGCCGTCATCAGTCAATGGAATCTCTAGAGGAGGCCGGCGGATCGGGAAGCCCGGCAGGCGTATTCTACTGTATGTTACTGCCTCACGGTTGCCGTGGGCGTGCCATCCACGTGACGGTAGAGCTTGCAAGGTGCCGGCGAGCATAGAGCTGCGGGTGTCGGCTGTTTCGCGTCAGGGGGAAGGGGCTAGCATGGACGAGGATCCTTCCCGATCGAATGTGGTCCGCAACGGAACGAACGGGTCGCCTTCCATCGAGGCGAAGATCACGGATATCGCCCGGATCGGCATCGTCGGGCTTCTGGCCTACTGGTCTCTGACGCTGATCGCACCCTTCGCGATCATTCTGATATGGGCGGCAATCCTCGCGGTGGCGCTCTTTCCAGCCTATGCCAGGCTGGGACGCCTGCTCGGTTCGCGGCGCCTTGCCTCATTCCTGATCACGCTGATATGCCTCGCCGTCATCGTCGCCCCGCTGACTGCGATCGCGGTCAGTTTTGCCGAGGGGTTGCAGGCGCTGCTTGCCAGGCTTGCCGACGGTTCTCTGAGCGTACCGGTCCCGCCGGAATATATCCGCACGTGGCCTGTCGTCGGCGAGCGCATACATGCGGTCTGGAGCATGGCGTCGGGCAATATCGAAGCACTGCTGAGCAAGATCGAACCGGCGCTGATGCAAGCCGGGACCAAGGTTCTCGGCAAGGTCGCGAGCGTCGGCGCCGAGGTCTTAAGTTTCGTGGTCTCGGTGTTGATCGCAGGTTTTCTCTTCGGTTCGGCGGAGCGGCTGGCGGAAATGGCACAGCGCTTTGCCGGCAGGATCGGCGGCCAGCGGGGCATCGGTTTCCTCAAGCTGGCGACGGCGACGATCCGCAACGTGGCGCGCGGCGTCATCGGCGTGGCGCTGCTACAGGCATTTCTGTGCGGACTGGTGCTCAGCCTGTTCGATGTTCCGGCGCCTGGCGCGATTGCCTTCGTCGTGCTGATCCTCTGCATTATCCAGATCGGCCCCGCGCTGATATTGTTGCCCGTCATGATCTGGGCCTGGTTCACCATGGATTTCGGTCCGGCGCTGTTGCTGACGATTCTGTTGATCCCGCTGTTCGTCATCGACAATGTGATGAAGCCGATCCTGGTGGCACGCGGGCTGTCGACGCCGACGCTGGTGATCCTGCTGGGGGTGCTTGGCGGCACGCTGTCCTACGGCCTGATCGGTCTTTTTCTCGGGCCGATCGTGCTGAGTGTCGCGCATGATCTGCTGATGGTCTGGGCGCGCTCTGATGCGGCGCCAGAGAAGGCGGCTGAACCGGCCGTCCGCGACGGCGAGCTTGAACCCGGCAATATCTGATCAGCGTATCGCGCTGGTGGTACCTGCCTGCTGATACTCGGCTTCGGGCACAGCAACGCCGGCGGCGCGCAGGCCGTCGAACAGGCGGTGCTGATCCTCGGGACGGTGAAACTGAAGGGCAATCGCTTGCCCGAGGTTACCGAAGAGAGCCGGGGCGTTGGTCTCGAACCACTTTCGCTCCTCACGCGCCTGGTCCGTCTTGCCGAGCTTTCCGAGAATCGCAAGCAGCAGGACCCGGTCGGCCGGGTTGGCGCCCGGATTGGCGAGGCGCGCCCACCGTTCGGCGGCGACGTAGTCGCCGGCGAAATAGGCGCAGCTTGCCAACCCCCTTTCGAAAACGCCAGTTTGGCCGAGGTTGCGTTCGATTGCGTCCGACAGGAGCTTGCAGCCCGCATCCCATTGGCCCGACTGCGCGAGCCGGAGGCCGTATGCGCCGGCAAGTTCGGTGTCGTTGGGATTGATGGCAAGCGCGCGGGCGCCGACGGCCAGGGCAGCATCGACTTCGCCGCGAGCGAAGAGGACGAGCATCTGTGCTTCGAGGGCGCGAACGTCGAAGGGGGCAAGATCGACGGCGTGCGCCGCCGCTTCGCCAGCCTGTTCCAGCAGCCCTGCTGAGGCCGAGGGATCGAGGCCATTGCTCAGCGCATCTATATAGCTCATCGACAGAAGCGCCCAGGCGGTGGCGTAGGTCGGGAATTGCCGGGTCGCGCGCTGCAGGCACTCCTCGGCGGAGCGACGGGATTGCGGATCGATGTCGCCGCGATGGTCGTAGTAGGTGAGGGAGCAGGCATAGGCCTGCCAGCCCTCGGGAACCGAACGCCTGAGTTCGGCTGCGCTTGCCTGGAAGATGGCGCCATAGGGTTCTGCCACCGCGCTCGAGACCGCGGCCGCCGTCCTTGCCTGCTGATCGATGACGTCGCCGGACTGCAGTCGTTCGTCGTAGGTGTTCGCCCAGACGACCGCCCCGTCGGATCGCTGGATGAGCCTCACGACCAGCCGCAGCCGCTCTGCCTCGAGCCTTACCCGTCCTTCAAGCGCATAGGTTTGATCGGCCGATGTCCGTAATGGATCGCTGACCGTGACCGGTACGATCTCCTTGAATTTGGCGAGGTTGCTCACGACTTCGTCCGTCAGCCCCTGCGCCATCATCGCCGATTGCCGCGTCCCCGAGATGTCCTCGAAAGGCGTGACGATCACCTTCGGAATATTTGGCCGACCGGCCGCCGTACTGTTGTCACCGGAAAGAAGCAGCAAGCCGGCCGACAGACCGGCGAGGCCACAGACAAGCGCCGCAGCGCCAAGCAGGATGCGGCGGAGATGACGCCAGCCGACCGGCGCGGCCTCGGACGGGGGCATTCCGCTTTCTCTAACGGCTGCTGGCTGCTTTTCGGCTCGTCTTTCGAAGGTCGGCACATAGGCGCCCTTCGGCATCCGGATCACGATCGGGTCGCTGCGTCCGGCGACGAGGTAATAGCGTTCGAGTGCCCGACGAATGCGGCCCGCCTCGATCCGAACGGCGGGATCCGTTTGCGGGTCGAAGGAGGAATCCCGGCCGAAAACCTCGGTGGCAATGGAATAGGCCTTGATGCGGTCGCCGCGCCCGGCCAGTGTTTCCTCGATGACATAGGCCAGGAATTTACGGTCGCGGTCTGGAGCATCGAATTCGGCGCTCAGGCGAATGCGCTCAAGCTGTGCCAGAACCTCCACGCTGCTGGGCGGAGATATGGTCGGTTCGACGCCGACGTCCTGCTGGTCCCCGATGGCCATCACGCGCCTCCATGGGCACAATGTGAGATTGTATCCGGCGGCAGTGTAGTCTCCCGTATCCTACGCACCGGTTCGGTCGGAGCGCAACATTTATTCGCGTCGGGCTTCACGTTCCTTGCCGAGGTTGCGCGGGCGCGCGCTGACGATGCCGAGGACGCGGCGCGCGGCCGGGCGTTTCGCTCGCCGATGTCATTGATCAGCGCCGAACGGGAAGCGGCAGCGGCATTCCCGTCCGCCGATACCGGTTTGCCTTCCTTCGACCGCAAATCGTGGCAAATGAAGTCGACAAGGCTTCTAGTTACGGACGCCGTTTCGAAGCGGGAGGCGTGGCTTGTCGGTGGGCGTGCGGAACATGTCCGCCGGCGCCGGGCGTCCGACGTGGAAACCCTGGACGTGGTCGATCCGAAAGCGCCGCATCAGGGCCAGTTGCTCGTCGGTCTCCACGCCCTCGATCAGGATCTTGTGGCCGCGGTTGCGCACGAGCCCGATGATGTCCTGCAGCATCGCGCGGCCCTTCGGCGTGGCGCAATCGTGCAGGAACGACCGGTCGATCTTCACCGTGTCGAAATCGATCAGGCGCAGCCAGGAGAGGCCGGCGAAGCCGGTTCCAAAATCGTCCAGCCAGATGCGGATGCCAAGGGTCTCCAGGTCACTGATGCAGCGCAGGATGCCCGAGTGCATCTCCATCTCCAGCCCTTCGGTGATCTCGAAGGCGAGCCGGCTTCCGGCAACCCCGGTTTCTCCCAGGATCGCCGCGACCGAGGTCGCAAAGCCCGGCGTCTTCAGCTGGATCGGCGAGACATTGACGCTGACCAAGGGAACGTGATTGTCGACAAGCAGTTCGCGGCACACGGTCTTTATCGCCCAGCGGCCGAGATCGAGAATGGCGCCGGTCCGCTCGGCGACCGGAATGAACAGGCTTGGCGGAACCGAGGTGCCATCCAGCATCGTCAGGCGCATCAGCGCCTCGACGGCATCGACCTCGCCGGTCGTCACGTTCGTGATCGGCTGGTAGACGAGGGATACCAGGTTCTGGTCGACGGCGATCTTCAGGAGGGCTGCGATGTTCTCGCTCTCGTCGCTGCTCTGCGGATCGTTCGGATCGAACAGCTTCGAGCAGTTTCGCCCGCTCGCCTTGGCCGCGTAAAGCGCGCGGTCGGCCTCGTGGATGATTTTCTCGAGCTTGGCGCCGGTGTGATTGCGGGTGAAGGCGGCGCCGACGCTGACGGTGACGATGGACACGCCGTCGCGTCGCTGCTCGTGGATCAGCCCCATGCTTTCAACCGTGCGGCAGATGACCTCCGCAAGCTCGGCCGCCTGCTCGCGCGTATCCAGGCGAGCAAGGACGATGAACTCCTCGCCGCCGTAGCGGCCGATCGAGCCGTGATAGTTCCTGATCGCCTCGCCGAGCGCATTGGCCACGAGAATGAGGCAGCGGTCGCCCTCCTGGTGGCCGTAGCAGTCGTTGTATTTCTTGAAGAAATCGACATCGATCAGCATGGCGGTGAAGTTCTTGCCGAGCTTCTGCCAATCGTTCCAGTAGTCGCGCAGCTGCTGATCGATGGCGCGGCGGTTGTCGAGACCGGTCAGCGGATCGGTGTTGGACAGCCGCAGAAGCGCCATTCCCCGCTCGGAAGCTTCGTTCTGCTGGATCTTCGCCTCGAAGGCGTTGAGGAAAACCTTGTAGCGCTCGCGGTTGAGCTTCCAGTTCACATAGGAGGTGAAGACGAAGCAGGAGACGTAGAACGTTCCGAAGGCGATCAGGTAGGCCGGATCGTGTTCGGAGAAGAACGACAGCGCGATGAAAAACGTCACCAGCACGATGCTGGAGGCGACCACCGAGAGGCGGAACCGTAAGCTGAAGAAGAGATTGGCGCCCATCATGAAGATGGCGCCGAAAATCATGTAGTAGGACATGCTGCTCGTATCGGCCGTCATCATCGCCGGAACGAGCCAGCCTATGTAGCCGAAGACGAGGGCTGCGGCGCAGGTGCCATCGAGCCATTTGGTCTGGGCCTTCAGCCGAAACAGGATCTCGAAGGTCAGAAGCGAGCCGATGCCGACAAAGAGGCGCGAGACGATCGTGTAGAAGGCGACGTCGGGGACGAGCAGGATGTCCGGGATGAAGAAGAGCAGGTAGACGACGACGGCAACCCACAGCCCCTGCCGGGTCGAGGCGCGCCGGCCAGCCTCGCCCTCCATGCGATAGAGGGTCTGAAGCTCAGCCAGGTGCGGCCTGTGCGGCTGCTTGTGTAGGTCGATGTCAACTACGTCGGCCAACGTGTGCTTCATGCACTGATCCATCGCGCTGCGTCACGGTCAACGGAAATCTGTCGTCGCTTTTCCATCAATGGACGTTGTTTCGGACACTCCCTGCGTGTTCGCCGCAGCCCATATGCAACAAGGGCGGGAAACGCTGCGAGGCATGATAGGAGGTGTCCATTAAGTTTTGTTAAATTAATGGGTCAGGGCATCTGCGAATCGGTATCACCCAAAGGGGTGAGCTCCGAGTATTTACCTTATTATATACAAAAACTTGCATTCCGAGCCGTAATGCGCGCATCTTCGCGACTATTGTTAACAAAGCTTTAACGGATGGTCTCGCGTGCGCCAATTTCAGACTGTTTTCGACGGTCAGAGCCTCATTACTCCCAAGGCAATGGCTGATGAGTTCGTTTCGCCCCGCGGCGAACGACATGACGAACAGCTCTCGACCGCCAAGGCCGAGCTCGCATTGATTCTCAGGGTCGCTCAGGAACAATTCATTCAAGGAACGGATGCGTCGAAAATTATCGACCGGCTCGCGGCCTCCCTCCACCAGACCCGTGCCAAATACCACCCGAGCGTGTGGCAGGAGCTAATCCCGATTGCCCAGGATCACCCGGTTTCGGAGTACTTCCTGCAGGATCCGTTCACCCGGTGGTCGTTCGACAAGCCCAGGGGATATTCGGGTGACGCGCAGTTGCTCGACTTCATCTACGGCCATGCGAGCGTTGCCGGCGAAATCGAGCAGGCGTCGCCGGTCGGGCGCGCCCTTTACGACTACACGAAGGACGCTTCGTCCTCGGTGGCGGTGCGCGAACGCCGCGATATCCTCACGCGCCACGTCGACGAGATCGCGGCGAGCCGGGGTTCCGAGGCGGAGATCCTGACGATTGCCGCGGGTCATCTGCGGGAAGCCAACCGCTCCAAAGCGCTCGAGGAACGCCGCATCAAGCGTTGGGTGGCGCTCGATCAGGATCCTCTCAGTGTCGGATCGATCAGCCGCGATTTCTACGGCACGGCGATCGAAGCGGTCGACGGTTCCGTTCGCAGCCTGCTCGGCCGCGACCAGAAGCTCGGCACGTTCGACTTCATCTATGCGGCCGGTCTCTACGACTATCTCGCCGACAAGGTGGCCATCAAGCTGACGCATCGCTGCCTGCAGATGCTGAAGCCGAACGGCGTCTTCCTTTTTGCCAACTTCGCCCAGGACATCGGTGTCGACGGTTACATGGAGACCTTCATGAACTGGGCCTTGCTGCTGCGTTCCGAAGTGGACATGTGGAACATCATCCACAAGAGTGCCGGGAAGTCTGCGATCGACGCGCGCGTCTTCTTCGGTGCCAACCGCAACATCGTCTACGGCGTCATCCAGAAGCATTCCTGAGATTGCTTCGACGAACTGCCTCGGCTTCAAGCCGAGGCGGGCCGGCAACAGGAGACCGCAGGGTGCCGAAGGGCCGCTGCGGTTTCGTATTTCTCACGCTCAGTCTTGCGTGCGCAGAAAGCGGCTCAACAGGCGGTGTAGCAGCACGCCTTCCTCCTTCGGCTTGAAGCCGGGATCGACCGCGACCCTGCTGAAGATGCCGTCGATGATCGCGGCGATCCAGCGGGCAGCGCCCTCCGCGTCGAGGGTCCTGTCGATCTGGTTTCGGCTGGCGGCGTTGCGCAGGAGTGCCACGAGCGCCGACTGGAGTTCCGCGTCGTTCGTCGCCGCTAGCGTCCCGATGCGCTCGTCACGCATCGCTTCGGCGGCGATTTCGAGCGCGAGGCTCGAATAGGCAGGATCGCCCGCGAGTTCGAGAACGCTATCCATAAAGCCCAGCAAGGCGGCGAACAGATCCTCCTCTTCGCCCAGCTTTCGGAAAATCTCCGCCGTTTCTTGACGTTCCTCTTCCACGATCGCCGCGATGATGGTGTGCTTGGTCGGAAAATAATGGAAAAGATTTCCCGGGCTCATGCCTGCCTCGGCGCAGATCTCGGCCGTCGACGTGCCGTGAAAACCCTTGCGCGAAAAGCAGGCGATTGCCGCATCGAGAATCAGCCGACGCCTGGCCGCATGTTTTTCGGGGTCGATCTTGCGCATCGCCGGTTCTCCTTGCATGCCGTTCAATTATTAGATCAAGCACTCTGATTTCGGTGGGCAGACGATCGGTGTCAAGGCCGCCGGCCGTTTGCATGATCTCCGCCATCTTCCCGCAATGCTCGTGTGTGATCTGCCTTACAATTGTCGCGTTTGATGAATTCTATTGTTAGATTGAATGATCTAATAAATTATCGACGCCCTTTGCCCGACCCGGGATCCGGTATCGCAGGCGCATCACGCCGCCGGCCCCGCCAATGGAAAGCCAATGAAATGAGACGTACAATTGAGTTGAACGTCGCTCTTGCAGCGTTGCTTATGATTGCGGCGGCTGCTGGTCCGGCGCGCGCCTCGGGGGAGGCCGCCGCCTCCGTTCCCGCCCCGTCTGCCACCCGCACGGTAACGACGCTCGTTGCCGACAGCCGCCCACAGCAATGGACACGCTCCTTTGCCGGCATCTTCGTTGCCCGCGAGGAGATTGCCGTCGGCACAACCTTGACTGACCAGCGTATCGCCAGTGTCGAGGTCGAGATCGGCGATCGGGTAGCCGCGGGGCAGGTGCTCGCCCGGCTGGAAACCGACATGCTGGAGAACCTTCTGCGCGAGGCCAAGGGCCGCGTCGCGCGCGCCAGTGCAGCGATGGCGCGGGAGGAAGAGACGGTCACGCAGGAACAGCGAAAACTCGCGCGCGCCCGCCAGTTGAGCCACCTTCAGGCCGCGACCATTCTCGAGGAACGCGTCTCCGCGCTCGCCCTTGCCGAACAGGCTGTCGAGGTCGCGCGGGCCGATTACGACCAGGCGGAAGCGCTTGAGGCCGAGGCGCGCCGAAGGCTCGATCGTGCCGTGATCGTGGCACCTGCCGACGGGATCGTTTCGGAACGGCTGGCGCGCGCCGGTGCGCTTGCGGGCTCGGACCCGCTGCTCAAGCTCATTCGCGGTGGCGAAATCGAGTTTGCGGCCGACGTGCCGGAAACCGAACTGCCGTTGCTCGCGGTTGGCCAGACCGTGAAGGTCAAGCTTTCGGGCCGAGCCGACTGGCTCCAGGGGCATGTGCGGGTAATCAACCCGAAGATCGACCGCGAGACCCGCCTTGGCACCGCGCAAGTCACGCTGTCCACCGGGCGTCCGCCTTTCGCGGGCACGTTCGGCCGGGCGGAGATCGTGGTGGGCGAGCGCAAGGCGATCATGGTCGACGATTCCGCCCTGCTTTTCGGTGCGCCGGATGGCGCCGTCTCGGTCTTCGTCGTCGATGGGGGCCAGGTCGTGCGCAAGTCGGTCAAGCCGGGCATGCGCCAGGGCGGCAAGGTGGAGATTACCTCGGGCCTTTCGACCGGCGAACGGGTCGTCCTTAAATCCGGGGCGTCGCTGCGCGAAGGCGAAGCGGTCGCAACGAAAGACGTCCAGCCGATGCAGACGGGCGACCAGCAATGACGAGCAACATCTCCGCCTGGGCGATCCGCAAGCCGGTTCCGACGATCGTTCTCTTCGTCGTGCTGACGCTGATGGGGATCGCCTCGTTTCTGAGGCTGCCGGTCAACGCCAATCCGAGCGTATCCTTCCCGATCGTCACGGTGACGATCACGCAACCGAGCGCGCAGCCGGGCGAAATGGAAACGCAGGTGACGCGCCGCGTCGAAGGGGTCGCCTCCGGCCTTGTCGGGGTCAGTCACATCCGCTCGACCATTACCGACGGCGTCTCCACGACCACGGTCGAATTCAAGATCGGCACGGATCCGGACCGGGCGGCAAACGACGTGCGCGAGGCCGTGGCGCAGATCCGCGCCGACCTGCCGCAATCCATTCAGGAGCCGATCGTCTCGCGCCTCGACGTCGACGGCAGCGCCATCGTCTACTACGCCGTGCGGGCGCCCCACATGTCGGAAGTGGAGCTGTCCTGGTTCGTCGATGACACGATCACCAGCGAACTGCTGACGCTGCCCGGCGTGCAGAAGGTGCAGCGTCTCGGCGGCGTCAGCCGCGAAGTGCGCGTTTCGCTCGATCCCGAACGCTTGCTGGCACTTGGCGTGACGGCCGATCAGGTGAACACGGCGCTCAGGGAAATCAACATCAACATCCCGAGCGGTCGTGGCGAAATCGGCGGACGCGAACAGTCGATCCGCACCGTCGGCAGTGCCGGTTCGGTGGACGAGCTCCGACAGCTTTCGATCCCGCTTGCAGGCGGCCGCTGGCTGCAGCTCTCCGACATCGCGACGATCGAGGACACATCGTCCGAGCCGCGCAGCTTTGCCCATTTCGATGGCGAACCGATCGTGAGCTTCTCGGTTTCGCGCAGCAAGGGAGCGAGCGACACGGTCGTTGCCGAGCGCGTCATCGAGCGGCTGAAGGAGATCCAGGCGCGCACCCCCGGCGTCGAGATGACCGAGCTGATCTCTCTCGTCGAGTATACGCAGGAGAGCTACGATGCGGCCGTCACGGCTTTGATCGAAGGCGCACTTTTAACCATCGTCGTCGTCTTCGCCTTCCTGCGAAACTGGCGGGCGACGCTGATCTCGGCGCTTGCCATGCCGCTCTCCATCCTGCCGACCTTCGCGGTGATGGACCTGCTCGGCTTCACGCTCAACGGCATCAGCCTTCTGGCCCTGACGCTGGTCATCGGCATTCTTGTCGACGATGCGATCGTCGAAATCGAGAATATCGAGCGGCATGTCGACATGGGCAAGCGGCCGTTTATCGCGGCAATCGATGCGGCCGATGCGATCGGCCTTGCGATCGTCGCAACGACGCTGACGATCGTCGCCGTCTTTGCGCCGGTGAGCTTCATCGGTGGTGCGGTCGGGCAATATTTCAAGCAGTTCGGCCTGACCGTCGCGATCGCCGTTCTGTTCTCGTTGCTGGTGGCACGCCTGCTGACGCCGCTGATGGCGGCCTATCTGTTGCGGCCGAAACCTGGTCACGGCCATGCCGTCAAGCCGTCGCGCATCAGCGACGCCTATCGCAGCATGCTCGGCTGGACCCTCGATCACCGCAAGACCGCGCTTTCGATGGTCGCGCTGATCTTCGTCGGCTCGATCGCGCTTTTGAGCATGCTGCCGACGGGTTTCATGCCGACGAGCGACAGCAACGTCTCGCAGCTCAAGATCACGCTGCCGCCCGGCACGAGGCTCCAGGAAACCGCGCGCATTTCCGACGATCTGGTGGCCAAGCTCAAGGAACGCAAGGAAGTCGAGAACGTTCTGGCGACGACCGACAGTCTCAACGAGGTATCGCTGCGCATCAAGCTCAAGCCGCGCAAGGAGCGTGAACTCGACCGCAAGTCCTTCGAACTGTCGTTGCGGCCCCTGCTGGCGGAGACCCCCGACATCCAGGCAACCTTCTCCTCGACCGAAGGCGCGAAGGACCTCTCCATCTACCTGACGGGCGATGACCCGGAAACGTTGATGGCTTCGGTGCGGCGTCTGGAAAACGAGATGCGTGCACTCCCCGGGCTGATCAGCGTTCGGTCGACCGAGCCGCTGCTTTCGCCCGAGCTTCTGGTCAAGCCGCGCTTCGACGAGGCGGCAAGGCTCGGCGTGTCGGTGACCTCGATCGGCACCGTCGCCCGTATCGCGACGATGGGCGACAGCGAGAGCAACTCCGCGCGGTTCAACCTCGGTAACCGCCAGGTGCCGATCCGGGTGATGCTCGACCGGTCGGCCCGCGGCGATTTCGACACCTTGCGCAATCTGCGGGTGGGCACGAATGCGGGTGCCCTGGTGCCGTTGACGTCCGTCGCCAACGTCTCCTTCGGTGCCGAGGAAAGCAGCGTCGAGCGTCTCGATCGCAAGCGTCTGATCGCCGTCGAGGCAAACCTCAACGGCATGACACTCGGCACGGCCTTCGAGGCGATTTCGGCATTGCCGGCCATGAAGGAACTGCCCGCGGGCGTGACGCAGGCCAACTATGGCGACGCGGAATACATGTCGGAGATGTTCCGCAACTTCGCCCTGGCGCTGCTTGCCGGCATCCTGATGGTCGTGGCGGTTCTGATCCTGCTGTTCAAGGATTTCCTGCAGCCGGTGACCATCCTCGTTGCCCTGCCGTTGTCGATCGGCGGCGCGGCGCTGGCTTTGATCCTGTTCGGTGCGGCACTCGACCTTTCGTCGATGATCGGGATCCTGATGCTGATGGGGATCGTCTGCAAGAACTCGATCCTGCTGGTCGACTATGCGATCGAGTGCCGCAACGAAGGTGCCGACCGGCGCACGGCGCTGCTGACGGCGGGCGTCACCCGCGCGCGGCCGATCATCATGACGACGATCGCCATGGTGGCGGGCATGGTCCCGGCAGTCATCGGCGTCGGCGCCGGTGCCGCCTTCCGCGCGCCGATGGCGGTTGCGGTGATCGGCGGCCTGATCACCTCGACGATGCTGAGCCTTGTCTTCGTGCCGGTGATGTTCACCGTGATGGACGACATCAACACGAAGATGGGCCGCTGGCTGAAGCGCTTCTCCTCCGTGACGGACGAGGACCACGCGGCGGATGCGGCCCGGATCGGCAAGGAGGGCGCACCCGGCGCGGCCGGATAGCGTCCGCGCTGTTCTTTCTCGGCATGATCATTGTCGAAGCGCGCTGCATGGGTGTCCGTGCAGCGCGCTTCGCGCATTCGGGCCAAGGCGTATGTCTGCGTTCTAGTCGAAATAGTTGACGAGGCGCGTGTCGCCGACGGCATGGACGCGGCAGTCGACATCGAAGATCGCCTGCAACCGCGACGGCACGATCATGTCTTGCGGCGGTCCCTCGAAGGCGAGGCGGCCGCCCTGCATGGCGACGATGCGGTCGGAATAGGCGGAGGCGAAGTTGATGTCGTGCAGCACGACGACCACCGTCTTGGCGAAATCGTCGGCCAGCCGGCGCAGGAGCTTCATCGTCTCGACCGCATGCTTGATGTCGAGATTGTTGAGCGGCTCGTCGAACAGCATGTAGTCGGTGTCCTGGCACAGCACCATGGCGATGAAGGCGCGCTGGCGCTGGCCGCCGGAGAGTTCGTCGAGAAAGCGGTTCTGGTAGGGTTCGAGCCCGAGATAGGCGATCGATCGGTCGATATGCTCCGCATCGGCCGCGGTCACCCGTCCCTTGGAATAGGGATAGCGGCCGAAGGCGACGAGGTCGCGCACGCTCAGCCGCGCGCTGATATGGTTGTCCTGGCGCATGATCGACAGTCGCCGGGCTAGCACGTCGCCGGCGGCGCGGCTGACGTCGAGGCCGTCGACCAGCACCTTGCCCGTATCCATCGGCATCAGCCGGCTGACGATCGACAAAAGCGTCGACTTGCCGGCACCATTTGGGCCGATGATCGAGGTCAGGCCGCCTGCGGGTAGCGTCAGCGACACCCGGTCGACGACCGCGGTGCCGCCATAGGATTTCGTTACCTCTTGGATCTCGATCATCGCGCGGAGCCTCGGACGAGCAGGAAGATGAAGACTAGGCCACCGAAGAATTCGATGACGATGCTGAGCGCCGTGTTGAAGGAAAACAGCCGCTCGAGGATGACCTGGCCGCCGACGAGCGTCGCGACCGCGATAAAGACTGCGACCGGCAGGACGAAGCGGTGGCTGGCGGTGGGTGACAGCTGCCAGGCGAGACTTGCAACGAGCAGACCGAAGAAGGTGACCGGCCCGACGAGCGCGGTGGAGACCGAGACCAGCACGGCGATCAGCACCAGGAGAAGCGTCACCACGCGCTGATGGTCGACGCCAAGCCCGATCGCCGCCTCGCGCCCGAGCGAGAGCACGTCGAAGGTGGGCGACAACCGCCACAGGACGAAGGTCACGGCGAGGGTGGCTGCGGCGGCAATGCCGAGCAGGTTGGCATCGATACTGTTGAAGCTTGCAAACAACCTGTCCTGCAGGACGATGAAGTCGTTGGGGTCGAGAATGCGCTGCAGGAACGAGGAGAGGCTGCGGAACAGGCCCCCGAGAATGACGCCGACCAGCATCAGGAGATGCAGGCTACGGCTGCCGCCCGAAAAGAGGGCGCGGAACAGGAGCAGCGACAGGCCGACCATCACGGTCGTTTCGAGCGTGAACTGCATCTGCGGGTTCATGCTTGCCGCGCCGGCGGCGCCGAGGAAGAACACCATGACCGTCTGCAGCAGCGTGTACATGGCGTCGAAACCGATGATCGACGGCGTCAGGACGCGGTTACCGGAAATTGTCTGGAACAGCACCGTCGAGACCGCGATCGCGTAGGCGACCAGCACCATGCCGAGAAGCTTTGTGCCGCGGAAAGAGAGGATGAAGCTCCAGCTTCCCTTCGCGCCGATGGTCATGAAGGCGAACATCGACAGCAGCGCCAACGCAGCGGACGCAAGAAGGACGGTCGACGGAGAGATCCGCTTGGCATCAGCCTGCATGGGACCGCCTCGAAAGCAGGAGATAAAGGAAGACGAGGCTGCCGATCACGCCCATGACCGTGCCCACCGGCACCTCGTAGGGCGCAATCACCATCCGCCCAACGATGTCGCAGGCGAGAACCAGCCCAGCACCGGAGATGGCGACCACTGGCAATGTGCGCCTGAGATTGTCGCCAAGGGTCAGGCTGACGATATTGGGAACGACGAGGCCGAGGAACGGGATCATACCGACGGTCGCAACCACCGTCGCCGTGACCATGGAGACGATGGCAAGTCCGAGGGTGACCACCTTGTCGTAGTCGAGCCCGACATTGCGGGCGATCGCCTCGCCCATGCCAATGACGGTGAAGCGCGCGGCGGTCGCGTAGGCGACCAGCGTCAGCGCGAAACCGATCCACAGCAGCTCGTAGCGTCCGCGAAGGACGACCGAGAAATCGCCGGACATCCAGGCGCCCATCGACTGCATCAGGTCGTAGCGATAGGCGATGAAGGTGGTAACGGCGTTGACCACGCCGCCGAGCATGAGGCCGATCAGCGGCACCATCAGCGCCGAGCGCAGCGGAACGCGGCGCAGGATCTGCAGGAACAGCGCGGTTCCGGCAAGCGCGGTCAGGGTGGCGAAGGCCATCTTGCCTGCCACCGGCAGGCCCGGTGCGATCAGCATGGCCAGAAGCATTCCGAGGGCGGCGGACTCGGCGGTGCCGGCGGTCGACGGCTCGACGAAGCGGTTGCGCGCCAGCATCTGCATGATCGTGCCGGACACGGCGAGGCCGGCGCCTGCGAGCATCAGCGCCAGTGTGCGTGGCAGGCGGCTTTCGACGACCAGAAGCCAGCCGCGGCCGTCGTCGCTGGCCGCAAGACTGCCGACACCGGTAAAAACGCTGACGGCGGCAAGCAACAGGACGATCGGGATGGCGAACAGGACCGGCCTCATGGTTGCGTCACGCTCCAGCTGCTTTTCGTTCTGATCACCGCTCTCGTATCCGTGGCTGCATTTTTCCATCGACCGCCGTAACGAACCCCTGAGGCTTGCGGCCGTGAGGAGGTGCTCGATCGAAGGCTCGCCTTAGTCATATATATGATCGGCTTCGTCAAGTTTTGTGAGGCGGGAATGACGCGGAATGCGCGCATTGCCCTCTCGGCAAAATCGCGCTAGGGAGGAGGAGAAAACATGAGGTAAATAGTCATGAATATATCTCCCTTCTCTAATGGTTTGCGCGGACTGCTCGTCGCGGCCGTGATGACGGTTGGCGGCGCATCGGTGGCGATGGCCGAAACACTGAAGATCGAACACAGCAGCGGCGTCACCGAGGTGGAGAAAAACCCGAAGACCGTGCTGGTCTATGATTTCGGCATGTTGGAAACGCTGGATATGCTCGGCGTCGCCGTCGCCGGCGTCCCCGGATCGGCCGTCCCGCCGTCGCTCGAAAAGTACAAGGCCGACACCTATGCGAAGATCGGCACGCTGTTTGAACCCGACTTCGAGGCGATCAATGCGGCGGAGCCCAACCTCGTCATCGTCGGCGGGCGGTCGCAGGCGAAATATGCTGAAGTCGCCAAACTGGCACCGACGATCGACCTGACCTCGGACGACAAGGATCTGATCGGCAGCGTCAAGAAGAATGCAGAGATCCTCGGCGAGATCTTCGGCAAAGAAGCCGAGATCAAGGCAAGCATCGCCAAGCTCGATTCCTCGATCGAGGCGCTGCGTGGCCTTGCTGCGGAACGTGGAACGGGTCTCATCCTGCTGACGACCGGCGGAAAGATCAGCGCCTATGGCAAGGGATCGCGCTTCGGCGCGTTGCATGACGTCTTCGGGATCAAGCCGGCCGATCCCGAGCTGCAGGTCGCGACCCACGGCCAGGCGGTTTCCTACGAATACATTCTCGAAACCAACCCCGACTGGATCTTCGTCGTCGATCGCGATGCAGCCATCGGCCAGCAGGCACAGCCGGCAGCGGCCCTGCTCGACAACGAACTCGTGCGGCAGACCAAGGCCTGGAAGGACGGACACGTCGTTTATCTCGACTCCGCCAAGCTTTACCTCACGGCATCGGGCCTGAAGTCGCAACAGGACATTGTCGATCAGCTGGCGCAGGCGCTGAGCAAGAAGTGATCGCAGCGGCGAGCCGCCTTGCGGTGTCGCCGCGTGGTGCCCGATTGCATCATTGAGTGACAGGCAGCGCGCCGCTTTCCAGGCGCGCTGATCATGGCTGCCTCTTTCGGCGTTGCCTGACGTCGCCGGGCGCGGTTTTCGTTGCTGGAGCGGATTTCGGAAAAAGGGGAGGCCAACACCAAATACCCTTAACTCTTACGGTATTTTTCCGGTGTTGGCTCCGTTTGGAAGAACGATAATATCTTGATTTAGAGATTTTCGCTTTTTTGCTAAATTTATTTTAGTTTTTACTTTTTTATATAGTTTATGCCCGGATTTAGATCCGGTCTTTATGTTGACTTGCTTTACGCTTACTCGGTGGAACGCTGACGCTACTCTCCGGAGGTCGAGGCTTCTCACGGCTGGAAGCGCTTGGTGGCGCTCAGCCGGTCCCTTTTGATCTTCCGGAACGAACGCTCAATTTGACACCAAATGGCGTGGCGCGGAAGATACCAATTCTAGTTAGTGGTTTGTAATTACTGACACTTTCTCGCCTAGCCATCGACCGCAAGCCATTGGCGCAGCGAGGAAATCCCCTGCTTTTTCAGGGGCATCTGCCGACCGGTACCTCCGCGCTTTCCACGCTTTGCGCTTGGCTTCGGGCTATCGTCGACAGCAGCGGACGGGCCTCCTAGTACCAACTAAGTATTCCTGCGTATATCGGAGCGGAAGAGGGGGGTTAAGCGCGGCTGCACGAGGCCGCCTAACTAATCCATTTATCGCGTGCCGTCGGGTCCGTCTTGGCAGAAATGCATAGGACGCTCGCTCTGCTGGGGGTATCCTAGAGGCTTGTTTTTGAGAGCGTTCCGCGTCTTGGTAAACAGAACGTTAGCAATATAACCCAAAGATGGTTCGATTTATAACGATTTAAGTGCCCTTCCGGCGCTTCTCTAATCCTTTTGGGCTGTTTCGTTGCGGAGATCTTTACGTTACATTAGCTATCGCGAATTTTATCGCACAGGAATAATCGTGACGCATAAGTGGTTCCGAATAAATTTTTTGAAAGTGGGGCGTGCCCACGGCCAGACCGGGGCACCCATAAAAATAAATGGAAAAATCCTAGGAGGGCGTAATGTATCCTGGAAGCTCCAAAGTGGGTGATTTTGAAGATAACAACAAGGCTTTGTCACAAAAGAAAAAAATCGTAATGCTCGCCAAGATCGACCTGTTCGCCGAATGCCTGATGCAGGCCGTCGGGTCCAGGTTTCAAGGGCACGATATCGTCAGCTTCTCCGATCCCGACAATCTGCTTGACGGTAGTCTCGTCGATGTCACGCTGATCATGCTGTACCGGATGCCTCCCAAGTCCTTTCCGGCTATCTTGCGGACCATTCACGAGTTCCACCCCCGGGCATCGATTGGCCTGGTGGTGGAGAATGCCGAGGAACTCGATCCGTCGATTGCCGGCTTCGTCGAAGAGCGCCTCATCCACGGCGTCCTGCCGTTGAACCTCAATCTGGATGTCTGCCTTGCAGCCATCGACTTACTGATGAAGGGCGGCGAACATTTCCCGGCGGCTCTGCTGCGGCGGCTTTCTCCCGAGCCTTTCGCGGCGAACAGCCTTTATGGCCGGCGCGGGGAGGCCCCGGGCCAGACGACCGTTTCGGGAACAGGACGGCGCAAGCGCGATGCTGGCCCCGACGGCCTGACGACACGCGAGGTCCAGATCCTCGATCTGATCTGCAAGGGCACGCAGAACAAGATCATCGCGGACCGGCTCGGGCTGTCGGAAAATACCGTCAAGGTTCACGTCCGCAACATCTATAAGAAGATGAACGTTCGCAACCGTACGGAAGCGGCGTCTCGATACTTCACCAACGATGCGGCGACGGAGCGCAACGGCGACGTTCTCCTGTCGCGTTGGAAGAACTAGGCGCGACGTAAGGCAGACATTTGTCTGCTTGAGGGCTTGGCCGTCGTCGAAGGCGTGCCAAGTTCAACTCGGCCCCAGGTGCGTTCTCCTGGGGCTGATTCCCGAAATCAAATGCTACTTTGAACCTGCCCCGGCGATTGGCCGGGCGGTCCCGCTGTGGCATGTCTCCTCGACAGGTGCGTGAAAGTTCGAAAGATCACACCGAAAATTACCCTAGAATATACTGGTAAATATTTCGTTACTTTTGGCCTGGATTGGCTGAAATGTAATCACATATGATTATGTTAATAGTAATTTGTTGTAATTTTGGATTATTTACTGGAAATAAATTCCATACATATTGACTGGACGGTTCGTATTTGATAATTAGCTAATATTGAAATTGAGAATCTAAAAAATATTGATTGAAATTGAATAGTTTATTTTTTGTCGGGTTGTGCGTGTCGTTGTAATAAAGAGAATATTTTTATTATCTATTGCGCTCGCATCCCGTCTCCAAATCACCAACGAAAATGGTGAGTTTAATAATTGGAGGTGCGCATGCGAAAGGTCGTCACGGGACCGCTGTCCGTGGTCGGACAGCGGGAGTTTCTTAAGAAGATCGCAGGAATACCGAAGAGAATACTAGTAACGGGTGGAAGTGGTTTTCTCGGATCTCATATTTGCGAAAGACTTATTTCCCTGGGTCATACGGTCATCTGTCTTGACAACTTTTCGACCGGCCGGCGCGAAAATCTCTCTCATCTGGCGCAGGACCCCCATCTCCACATCATCGATCACGACGTTCGAAAGCCCTACCTGATCGATGCCGATGTCATCTTCAACTTTGCCTCCCCCGCGTCACCACCGGACTATCAGGCGGACCCGGTCGGGACATTGATGACGAACGTTCTCGGCGCGCTGCATGCGCTCGAAAATGCCAAGGCCACTGGCGCCACCGTCATCCAGTCCTCGACTTCGGAAGTCTATGGCGATCCGCTGACCAGTCCGCAGCGGGAAACCTATTTCGGCAACGTCAACACGATCGGGCCGCGAGCCTGCTATGACGAAGGCAAACGGTCGGCCGAGACGCTGTTCTTCGACTACCACCGGACTTACGGCGTGAAGATCAAGGTCGCGCGTATCTTCAACACCTACGGTCCGCGCATGCGTCCCGATGACGGGCGGGTGATATCGAACTTCGTCGTCCAAGCCCTGCAGGGCAAGGACCTGACGATCTATGGTGACGGGCACCAGACCCGTTCCTTCTGCTATGTCGACGACCTGATCGACGGTTTCCTCCGCCTTTCGGTCTCGGCCGACCCGTGCACCGGGCCGATCAATCTCGGCAATCCCGGAGAGTTCACGGTTCTCGAGCTCGCGCGAATGGTGCTTTCGATGACGGGCTCGCGCTCGCGCATCGTGCATCTGGCGGCGGCCACCGACGATCCTCGCCAGCGGCGACCCGATATCACCCAGGCGCGTGGTGAGCTCGCATGGGAGCCGAAGGTGATGCTGCGCGAAGGCCTCGAGCGCACGATCGCCCATTTCGACGAGCGCCTCAGTGCGGCCGGTCGCGCAGTGGCCGGAGAGGCGGTATGACATGTCTCGCGTCGCACTGGTCACCGGCGGAGCCGGCTTCATAGGCAGCCACACCTGCAAGCGTCTGGCTGAGCAGGGCATCGTTCCCGTCGTCTACGACAATCTCTCGACGGGGCATCGAGCCAACGTGAAATGGGGCCCCCTCGTGGAGGGGGCGATCGAGGACAAGGAACGGCTGGCGGCGGCAATCCGGACCCATTCGCCCGAATGCCTCATCCACTTTGCCGCATCCGCCTATGTCGGGGAATCGGTCGAGGATCCGGGAAAATACTACACAAACAATGTCGCCGGCAGCATCGCGCTTCTGGAAGCCTGCCGGGCGACCGGACTTGGACGCATCGTCTTTTCCAGCTCGTGCGCGACCTACGGTATCCCGCCGCAGCTGCCGATTACCGAGGACATGGTTCAGCTGCCGATCAATCCCTACGGCCGCACCAAGCTGATGATCGAACTGATGCTTGGCGACTATGCCCGTGCCTACGGCATCCGCTCGGTGGCGCTGCGCTACTTCAATGCGGCCGGCGCCGATCCGGAAGGGCAGCTGACCGAAAAACACGATCCGGAAACGCATCTCATTCCCCGTGCGCTGATGGCGGCGGCCGGGTGGATCGACAGGCTCGATGTCTTCGGCGACGACTATGCGACACCGGATGGCACCTGCATCCGCGACTACATCCACGTGACCGATCTTGCCGACGCGCATGTGGCGGCGGTGAACTATCTGCGCGACGGCGGCGAGGTGCTGCACGCCAATCTCGGTTCTGGCCATGGGACGTCGGTCCGGCAGGTGCTGTCGGCCATCGACCGGGTCACCGGTCGGCCGGTTCCGGTGCAGATGCTGCCGCGCCGGCCCGGCGACCCGCCGGTTCTCTATGCCGACACAAACTGGGCGCGCCAGAGGCTGGGTTTCCGTCCGCAGCTTTCGGACATCGACACGATCATCGCGACGGCCGCGCCGAGCTTCGGCCTGGAGGTGCGCTCATGAACTGGTCGCTGGAAACCGCGAAACCGGATGAGACGATCGCCTTCGGGCAGAGCCGGAAGGCCGCTTCGGCGCCCGCCGCCCTGTTTTCGGGCCGGCTGCGACTGCTCCATGTCCTCGGCATTGCCGCATGGTTTGGCGCCCTCCTGTATTTCTGGCAGTGGTGGCTTGATCCCGCCCACGTCGTCGACTGGCCGTCCTATGTGCTGATCACGGTGGTCGTCGGATGGATCACGCTGCTGCCGGTCTATTTCATCGTGATCTTTTCCGGCGCGAAGGTTATGGCGGCAAGCGCCGTCCGGGTGCCGCAGGGGCGGGTCGCGATGGTGGTGACCAAGGCGCCTTCGGAACCCTTTTCGGTGGTGCGCAAGACGCTGCTCGCCATGCTCGACCAGACCGGCTGCGAATTCGACGTGTGGCTCGCAGACGAAGATCCGTCACCGGACACGATTGCCTGGTGCGCGGCGCGCGGGGTGATGATCTCCACGCGAAAGGGCGTCGCAGACTACCATCGCTCTTCCTGGCCGCGCCGGACCCGGTGCAAGGAGGGAAACCTCGCCTATTTCTACGATCACTATGGCTACGAGCGCTACGATTTCGTCGCCCAGTTCGATGCCGATCATGTGCCGGAAACCACCTATCTCGTCGAGGTGCTGCGCCCGTTCAACGACCCGTCGGTCGGTTATGTCTCGGCGCCGAGCATCTGCGATGCCAACGCCGCCACCAGCTGGGCAGCGCGCGGGAGGCTCCACGCGGAGGCCAGCATGCACGGCTCGCTGCAGGCCGGCTACAACAACGGCTGGGCGCCGCTGTGCATCGGTTCGCACTATGCCGTTCGGACCAAGGCCCTGAAGCAGATCGGTGGGCTTGGGCCCGAACTTGCCGAAGACCATTCGACAACGCTGATCATGAATGCCCATGGCTGGCGCGGCGTGCATGCGCTGAACGCGATCGCCCATGGCGACGGACCGGCCAATTTCGCCGATCTCGTGGTTCAGGAGTTCCAATGGTCGCGAAGCCTCGTCACGATCCTGTTGAAATACTCGCCGGTCTACGTGCCGAAGCTGTCGCCGCGGCTGAAGTTCCAGTTCCTGTTCTCGCAGCTCTGGTATCCGCTGTTTTCGTCGTTCATGGCGCTGATGTTCCTGATGCCGATCGTGGCGCTCGTCTCCGGTCGGACCTTCGTCGCCGTCACCTATCCGGAATTTCTGCTGCATTTCGCGCCGCTCTCGTTGGTGCTGATCGCGCTTGCCTATTTCTGGCGCTCGACGGGCACGTTCCGGCCCTATGACGCACGCGTCCTGAGCTGGGAAGGCACGCTGTTCCTGTTTGCACGCTGGCCCTGGTCGCTGCTCGGTTGCCTTGCGGCGGTGCGCGATCATCTGACGGGCTCCTTCGTCGACTTCCGCATCACGCCGAAGGGTGGCGGTGCCGCCGCGCCTTTGCCGCTGCGGGTGCTGATGCCCTATCTGGTGCTCGCCTTGGCATCGGCTCTGGTCGCCTGGGGTATCTCCGATGCCGGCACGGCGCGCGGGTTTTATGTCTTCGCCGGCATCAACGCGCTCATCTATGCGGGGTTGGTGGCGGTGATCGTCATTTGCCACGCACGCGAAAACCGGTTGGCCCTGATCCCGCGGTCGACGATGACGGCGGCGACGGCCGGGTGCCTGGTGCTGGTCTCGGTGCTCTCGGCTCAATCGGCCGTGCGCCATGGGGCCGAGGCAACCCAGGCGCTGTCGCACGGCCTGCAGTTCGTGAGCTTCACCGAAACGAGATACACGGTCGCCGGTGCCGGCAGCGGCACCAATCTCAAAACCGTTCGCTTCCGCCTGAAATGGAGAGGGTTTTCACAGCCATCCGACGGGCAGGCGCGCGGCGAAATCAGTGCATCGAATATCAGCCAACAAAGTAACAGGGAAACGATAACGACCAGGAAGGTCGGTCGGTTTCATGTGCCGTCATGACGACGGCAAGCAGTCGAGTGTGTGTGGTCTCCAATGCGAGGAGAAATGCAATGAAAGGGTCGTTGAAAGTCATAGCTCTCCCGCTGCTGGTGCCTTTGGCAGCGGCCGCGGTCTATTTCGGCGCCGAGCCGGTCAAGGCGAAGATGGAAGTCAAGCCAAAGCCGCTCAGCGCCTATGAGGTCTACTCGCTCTACCGCAACAAGACCTGGGAGTGGTCGACAGGCGGTGCCCGGTTCGAAGCCCACGGGCGCAAGCTCGTGGCGTTCGTCGACAAGGGCAAGGGCGATCGTTCCTTTGCCGAAGGCAACTGGTACGTCAGCGACCTCGGCATGATGTGCATGCAGGCCACCTGGACGACCTCGGCCAATGCCGGCAATGCCCGGAGCTGCTTCGGTCACGCCCGGATCGGCGACACGGTCTATCAACGCAAGGTGCCCAACGGGAAGTGGTACGTCTTCAGCCATGCCAAGCCCCGCGCCGGTGACGAGTACAAACGTTTTGTTGCCCACGACAACATCACGGCCAAGGCACTCCGGCTGAAGGAACAGTTCCTGGCCAAGAAATAGACGTTCTGCTGCAGGAGGATGAAATGAAACGCAAATTGGCATTCGCGCTATGCACGGCTCTGGCTCTCCAGCTGGATCTCAGTGCAAGCTTGGTATCCGCGTTGGCGCAGGAGAAAGCCAATCCTGCGACCAGTGCAGAACAGACGATGAGCGATAAACGTCCGGTCATTCACCCGGGCGGAACAAAGTTCGGTGCCTATGATCCGCATGGCGATTTCGGCGCCCAGAGCGATGTCTCGACCGAGGCCCTGTTCCTGCCTTGGGAAGACGTGGACCTCGCTTCCCTGCAGGTCGCCGACGAGTACGCGCTCCAGCGCAATCGCAACCTGCTGATCACCATCGAGCCTTGGTCCTGGTCGCTGGACTGGAAACTGACGCCGACGCAGCTTCGCGACCGCATGCTCAGAGGTGAGTATGACGCCAACATGGAAGCAATCGCCAACACGATTGCCGGGCTGAAGAGCCCAGTCATCGTGCGCTGGGGCCAGGAAATGGAAGATACGTCCGGGCGTTTCTCCTGGGCCGGCTGGGAGCCCCAGGACTGGATCAAGGCCTACCGGCACGCGATGGACATCGTGCGGGCGAAAGCGCCAAAAGCGCAGATCATGTGGTCGCCCAAGGGGCTGCCGAACCTGGTCGATTACTATCCGGGCGATGACTACGTCGATCTCGTCGGCCTCTCGGTCTTCGGGCTCGAACCGTTTGACAAGATCGAATACGGCGCGCCGAAGACCTTCACCGAGGCACTGAAACCCGGCTACGACCTGGTCGCCAAATACAACAAGCCGATCTGGGTGGCCGAGCTCGGATGGGAAGGCAGCCAGGCCTATATGCAGCCCTGGATGAACGCCGCGACGCAAGCGGATTCGCAGTTCCCCAATCTCGCCGAGGTCGTCTACTTCAACGACCGCGACGTCATCGATTGGCCGCACGACCTTGGTCGGCCAAACTGGCGGGTGGTCAACGACGCCACGAACTGAGGCTCTCGCCGATGCGTGCCCCTCTTGGGGCACGTTGGGGTGTACACTGGGCGCGGCTGGCTCGCAGGCGCCTCAGGTCTCCAAAGTAAAAAGCCCCTCGCTTGAGGCGAGAGGCTGATTTGATTGGGCGGTGCCGTCCGGCCGATGCCGGACCTGACTTACTCGGCCGCCTGCGGACCCAGTTCGCCGCGACGGATCTGGTCGGCTTCGATCGACTCGAACAGAGCGCGGAAGTTGCCCTCGCCGAAACCCTCGTCGCCCTTGCGCTGGATGAATTCGAAGAAGATCGGGCCGATTACGGTTTTCGAGAAGATCTGCAAGAGGATCTTTGTCATGCCACCGTTCACGACACCTTCGCCGTCGATGAGGATGCCGTGCTTCTTCATCCGCTCGATCGGCTCATCATGGCCGTGCACACGGTCGTGAGACATGTCGTAGTAGGTCTCCGGCGGGCCCGGCATGAACTTCAGGCCATTGTCCGACAGCTTGTCGGTGGCATCGTAGATGCCTTCGGTGCCGACGGCGATGTGCTGGATGCCTTCGCCCTTGTACTTGCGCAGATATTCCTCGATCTGGCTCGTATCGTCCTTGGACTCGTTCAAGGGGATACGGATCTTGCCGCAGGGCGAGGTGATCGCGCGACTGACGAGGCCGGTGATGCGGCCGTCGATGTCGAAGAAGTGGATCTGCGTGAAGTTGAACAGTTCGCGGTAGAAGGCCCACCACTTGTCCATATTGCCGCGATAGACGTTGTGGGTCAGGTGGTCGAGATAATAGAAGCCGACGCCCTCGGGCTTCGGATTGCGCTCCCCGGTCCACTCGAATTCGGCCTCGTAGGCCGAGCCCTTGGCACCGTAAGTCTCGACGAAATAGAGCAGCGAACCGCCGATGCCGACGATCGCCGGGACATCGAGACACTTGTCCTTGCCTTCGTAAGGGATGGCGCCCTTCGAGACTGCATGCTCGAAGGCGTGCTTGGCATCGACGACGCGCCAGGCCATCGACGGGGCGCAGGGGCCGTGTTCGTCGACGAAGCGCATGGCGTGCGAGCCAGGCTCGGCGTTCAGGATGTAATTGATGTCGCCCTGGCGCCAGACGGTGATGTTCTTGCTTCTGTGTTTGGCGACCGGGCTGTAGCCCATGCGAGTAAAGAGCTCGGCCAGCTTTTCCGGTTCCGGATGGGCGAATTCGACGAACTCGAAGCCGTCGGTGCCGGCGGGATTGTCAGCGGTAATAGTTGCCGGCGGGGCGTCATGCGGGAAGGGGCCCATCGGAAGTCTCCTCTTATTCTTCCAAACTTTGCTGGAGTATGACGCAATTCCCATGCATGATGCTTGTATTCTTGCGCGGTTTAGACAGAATGGCGCACGAAACATGCAAAATTGCGTATTAGGATGCACGAATGGAGCAGCTTGACGGGTTCGATCTCAAGATCCTCAGCGAATTGCAGCGTGACGGGCATCTGACCAACAACGAACTATCGGAACGCATCGCGCTTTCGCCGTCGCAATGTTCGCGCCGGCGCACCCGGCTTGAAGCGGAAGGCTACATCACCGGCTACCAGGCACAGATCGACCGGCAGAAGCTCGGCCTCGATCTGATGGTGGTGATCTCGGTCACGCTCGCTACCCACAATCGCGACAATGCCAAGCGCTTCGGCAAGCTCATTTCCGGCCTGCCGGAGGTGCTGGAGGCCTATGCGCTCACCGGCGAGATGGACTACCACATGCGGGTGGTGACGCCAGATCTTGCGGGGCTGTCGCGCTTCGTCAACGACGTGCTTCTGCCGCACGACAGCGTGCAGCATGTGAAGACGTCGATCGTGCTTGAAACCTTGAAGAGCTTCGAGGGCGTGCCGATCCCCGAGCGGATGAAGGGCTGAAGCCTCAGGCAGAGGGCGGAGGGTCGAACCTGCCGATAGCGCGTTCCACTGCTTCCAGCCCGACGGCGAGCGCCTGTATCCCGGCCGGCCCGATCAGCGTGTCGAGTTCCGCCTGATAGCGGACGGCAAGCTCCGTCAATTCGCCATAGGCCCGGATGCCGGTCTTCGTCAGTTCCAGATGTTCGATGCGGCGGTCGTTTTCGTCTTCGCGCCGAGTCAGCCAGCGGCGTTTTTCGAGCAAGGCGACGGCGCGGCTGACCTTGGTCTTGTGCATGGCCGAGTGCGCGCCGACTTCGGTGGCCGTCATCGGGCGGCTTGTGCTGCCGAGGGCGGCCAGAGTGCGCCATTCCGGGCGCGTGAGCTGGTAGCGCGCCTTGTACTGGGCGGCAAAGCGCAGCGCGACGAATTCCGCGGCGCGGTTCAGCCGATAGGGCAGGAAGGCATTGAGTTCGAAGCCATCGGCGGCCATCGGGCATCCTTGATAGTTACAAAATCGATAGTTACGATTGCAACTAATATGCCGAAGGCGACGCCTGCGTCCACCCTGGGAAATGGCCGTCGCCGCGGTATTTGGAATTGCGCCGGACCTGTGAACAGGTCGCTTCGCGAAGCCGAAGCAGGGCGCCATGAGGAGGAGGATCGACGATGCTGGACAAGGCAGGAAAACAGGCCGGGACACTGGCTAAGGCCAACGAAGCGCTTGGCTACATGCCCGGCTTCGGCAATGATTTCGAGACCGAGAGCCTGCCGGGCGCCCTGCCGCAAGGGCAGAACAGCCCGCAGAAATGTGCCTATGGCCTCTATGCCGAGCAGCTTTCGGGCTCCCCCTTTACCGCGCCGCGCGGCACCAACGAGCGGTCCTGGCTTTATCGCATCCGCCCGAGCGTTCGCCACACCGGACGTTTCAACAAAATCGACTATCCGCACTGGAAGACGGCGCCGCATGTCGCCGAGCATTCCCTGGCGCTTGGCCAGTTGCGCTGGAATCCACTGCCGGAGCCGACGGAAAAGCTGAATTTCCTGCAGGGCATCCGCACCATGACGACGGCGGGCGATGCGCCGACGCATTCGGGCATGGCAGCGCATGCCTATGCCTTCAACGCCGACATGGTGGACGACTATTTCTTCAATGCCGACGGCGAGCTGCTGATCGTTCCGGAAATGGGTGCGATCCAGGTGTTCACGGAGCTCGGCAAGATGGACGTCGAACCCTCCGAGATCTGCATCGTGCCGCGCGGCACCATGTTCAAGGTGACGCGGCTTGGCGACGAGAAGGTCTGGCGCGGCTATATCTGCGAAAACTACGGCGCCAAGTTCACGCTGCCGGATCGCGGTCCGATCGGCGCAAACTGCCTGGCCAATCCGCGCGATTTCAAGACGCCGGTCGCCGCCTTCGAGGAGAAGGAGACGCCCTGCCGCGTGCATGTGAAGTGGTGCGGCGGTTTCCACGTAACCGAGATCGGCCATTCGCCGCTCGACGTCGTCGCCTGGCACGGCAACTACGCGCCCTACAAATACGACCTCAAGACCTATTCGCCTGTTGGCGCGATCCTCTTTGACCATCCGGATCCGTCGATCTTCACGGTGCTGACGGCGCCCTCGGGCGAAGAGGGCACGGCGAACATCGATTTCGTAATCTTCCCGCCGCGCTGGTTGGTGGCTGAACACACTTTCCGTCCGCCCTGGTACCACCGCAACATCATGAGCGAATTCATGGGGCTGATCTACGGTCGCTACGACGCAAAGGAAGAGGGCTTCGTTCCCGGCGGTATGAGCCTGCACAACATGATGCTGGCGCATGGGCCCGATGCGTCGGGCTACGACAAAGCGACGAATAGCGAGTTGAAACCGGTGAAGCTCGACCATACGATGGCGTTCATGTTCGAGACCCGCTTCCCGCAGCAACTGACCCGCTACGCCGCCGAACTGGAGACGTTGCAGGACAACTACATCGACTGCTGGACGGATCTGAAGAAGCGGTTCAACGGGACGCCGGAAGGCGATTGGTCTTGAGTTCACGCCTGGTTTTGCTCGGCAGCAAGGGCGGTCCGGCGATCCGGCCGGGCGGCCCGTGGCCGACGTCGTCTCTGCTTCAAATCGGCGGCCGGACGGTTGTCGTCGATTGCGGCCTTGGCGTCACGCGCGGACTGACCGATGCCGGTGTGGCGCTGAAGACGCTGGACCTGATCGTCATTACCCATCTGCATTCGGATCATGTGCTGGAACTCGGGCCGCTCATTCACACGGCCTGGACGGCGGGGTTGTCGCGGCCGGTACGTGTGTTCGGCCCCGCAGGCACCCGCGCTTACTGGCAGGGCTTCCTGCAATCGATGGCCTTCGACATCGAGATCCGTATCGTCGATGAGGGCCGGCCCGACCTGCGGATGCTGGTCGAGGTCATCGAGTTTTCGGAAGGCGAGATCTTCTCCGAGAACGGCCTGACGCTCTCGGCGCTGCGCGTCGACCATCCGCCGGTGACCGATTGCTTTGCGCTTCGGTTCGACGATGCGGAAGGCTCGGTCGTGTTCTCGTCCGATACGGCCTATTTCCCGCTGCTTGCTGATTTCGCCAAAGGAGCTGACATCCTCGTGCATGAGGCGATGCTCGCCGAAGGCGTCGACCGGCTGGTGGCGCGCACCGGCAATGGCGCGCGGCTGAAGGAGCATCTGCTGGCGAGCCACAGTTTCGCCGAACAGGCGGCGGCGATCGCGGCGGCTGCCGGCGTCGGCCGGCTGGTGCTGCATCACCTCATCCCCGCCGACGACCCCGAGATATCTGAGGCCCACTGGATTGCAGCGGCTCGCAAAAACTGGGCGGGCGCCTTGACGATCGCCACCGACGGCCTTGTTGTGAAGATTGCGGACGATTCGTCCGCGTAAAGAAATTCCGCGACGGCCGCGAAGCGGTCTTCGGTCTGGAACAATGAGAAGTTTGAGAGGGAGGACTGCATGAAACTGGCGACACTCAAGGACAGTACGCGCGACGGAAAGCTCGTGGTCGTCTCCCGCGATCTTACCCGCTGCTCGGAGGTCGGGCACATCGCCCGCACGCTGCAGGCAGCGCTCGACGACTGGGCGCATGCGGGCCCTCGGCTTGCGCGCGTCGCCGAAGGGATCGAGACCGGTTCGCAGCCGACGATCCGCTTCCATGAACATGATGCGCTGTCGCCGTTGCCGCGCGCTTACCAATGGGCCGACGGCTCGGCCTACGTCAATCACGTCGAGCTGGTGCGCAAGGCCCGCAATGCCGAGATGCCTTCAAGCTTCTGGACCGATCCCTTGATGTACCAGGGCGGCTCCGACAGCTTCATCGCGCCGCGCGATCCGATCCCGCTTGCCGACGAGACCTTTGGCGTCGACATGGAGGGCGAGGTCGCCGTCATCGTCGACGACGTGCCGATGGGTGCGACCATCGACGAGGCACGGGCGGCGATCCAGCTCGTCATGCTCGTCAACGACGTGTCGCTGCGCGGGTTGATCCCGGCCGAGCTTGCCAAGGGTTTTGGTTTCTTCCAGTCAAAGCCGTCGTCGGCCTTTTCGCCGGTTGCCGTTTCGCCGGATGAACTGGGCGACGCCTGGGACGGCGGCAAGCTGCACCTGCCGCTCCAAGTCGACCTCAACGGCAAACCCTTCGGCCGCGCCAATGCCGGCATCGACATGACCTTCGATTTTGCGCAGCTGGTCGCGCATGCGGCCAAGACCCGGCCGCTTTCCGCCGGCACGATCATCGGTTCGGGCACCGTTTCCAACAAGCTCGACGGCGGACCGGGCAAGCCCGTTGCGGAAGGCGGCGCCGGCTATTCCTGCATCGCTGAACTCCGGATGATCGAGACGATCGCCGGCGGTACGCCGAAAACCCAGTTCCTGAGGGTCGGCGACGTCGTGCGCATCGAGATGAAGGACAAAACCGGTCATTCCATCTTCGGAGCTATCGAGCAGACCGTCGAAGCTTACAACACAGTCGCAAACGGCTGACTGACACGAACGGGCAAGGCATGAGCGAGACCGTCCTTTACGACTACTGGCGTTCGTCGGCGAGCTATCGGGTGCGCATCGCGCTCAACAGCCTCGGTGAAAGCTATCGTTCTGTGCCTGTCGACCTGCTTGCCAAGGCACACAAGGCGCCGGAGCATCTGGTCCGCAACCCGCAAGGGCTCGTGCCTGTCCTTGAGATCGATGGCGAGCGCTTCACGCAATCGCTCGCCATCATCGAGTACCTCGCCGAGACCCGGGCAACCTCCGGCTTCCTGCCGGAAGACGCCATCGGTCGTCAGCGGGTGCGCAGCCTGTCCTATGCGATCGCCATGGACATCCACCCCGTCTGCAACCTCAGCGTCGTGTCCCACGTCATGGCCAATGCCGAGGACAGCGAGGCGGCGCGGCGCAACTGGATGCGCAAATTCATCGGCGAGGGGCTTTCCGCCTTCGAACGGTTGCTCGACCATTCCGCGACCGGGCGCTTCTGCCATGGCGACATGCCGACCATGGCGGATTTCTGCCTTGTGCCGCAGGTCTACAATGCCCGCCGATGGGACGTCGATCTTTCGGCCTGTCCGCGGCTGGTCGCGATCGACCAGAACTGCGCGGAGATCGAGGCTTTCGCCCGCGCGCACCCGGACCGCACGCCGCGCTGAGGGGCCACGCGGCTTCCCGCTTGATCCCTTCTCCTTGCACCTTCGGATGCGCCCGCATCCTGCGGGCCGCCTTCTCTGGCCGGTTCCGTCAAGCGAATGTCGCGAATGGATCGACGGCGGCGAAAAGGCCGCGCTAGTTTTTGTATGACTGGCCGTATAAGGGGGGCCGGAAAAACCTCTGGAGCGAGAGACATACCGATGAAAAGCTATGTGCTGAACGTCAGCTGCAAGACCACCCGTGGCATCGTCGCCGCGATCACCGGCTATCTCGCCGAAAAGGGCTGTTATATCTCCGACAGTTCGCAGTTCGACGACCTCGAAACCGGCCTGTTCTTCATGCGTCTCAGCTTCATCAGCCAGGAAGGCGCAAAACTCGACGAGTTGAAGGCAGGTTTCGAAGCGGTGGTGAAGCGCTTCGACATGAACGCCGAGATCCGCGACAGCGAGGAGCGCATGAAGGTGCTGCTCATGGTGTCGCGTTTCGGCCATTGCCTCAACGACCTGCTCTATCGCTGGAAGATCGGCGCACTGCCGATCGATATCGTCGGTGTCGTCTCCAACCACTTCGACTACCAGAAGGTGGTGGTCAACCACGATATCCCGTTCCACTGCATCAAGGTGACGAAGGAGAACAAGCCGAAGGCGGAAGCCCAGCTGCTGGAACTGGTCGACCAGACCGGCGCCGAACTGATCGTGCTTGCCCGCTACATGCAGGTCCTGTCCGACGCGCTCTGCAAGAAGATGTCGGGCCGCATCATCAACATCCATCACTCCTTCCTGCCGTCGTTCAAGGGCGCCAACCCCTACAAGCAGGCCTATGAGCGCGGCGTGAAGCTGATCGGCGCGACAGCGCACTACGTCACCGCCGACCTCGACGAAGGCCCGATCATCGAGCAGGACATCGCCCGCATCACCCACGCCCAGAGCGCCGAAGACTATGTCTCGATCGGCCGCGACGTGGAAAGCCAGGTGCTGGCGCGCGCCGTGCACGCCCATATCCACAACCGTTGCTTCATCAACGGCAACCGTGTCGTCGTCTTCCCGCCGAGCCCGGGCTCCTATGCTTCCGAGCGTATGGGGTGAGGCGTCAGGCAAATCGCATGCTGAAAACGAGAAACGCCGCCGGTTCGATCGGCGGCGTTTCTCGTAGGTTGGAGCGCGAGGCGACCGGAACGCGCTACGCTATTGCAACAGCTCAAGCCCGACCGCCGTCGCCTCGCCGCCGCCGATGCAGAGCGAGGCGATGCCGCGCTTGACGCCCTTGGCGCGCATGGCGTGAAGCAATGTCACGATGATGCGGGCGCCGGATGCTCCGATCGGATGGCCGAGCGCGCAGGCGCCGCCGTTGATGTTGACGATCTCGTCCGACAGGCCGAGGTCGCGGATCGCCGCCATCGCCACCACGGCGAAGGCCTCGTTGATTTCGTAGAGGCCGACGCTGCCCTTCTCCCAGGCGAGCTTTGCCAGCAGCTTGTCGATTGCGCCAATCGGGGCGGTCGTGAACCAGGCCGGCTCCTGGGCGTGGCCCGCATGGCCCGCGACGATAGCAAGCGGGCTCAGCCCACGCTTTTCCGCTTCGCTAGCGCGCATCAGGATCAGCGCCGCTGCCCCGTCTGATATCGACGACGAATTGGCGGCCGTCACGCTGCCGCCGTCGCGGAAGGCGGGTTTCAGCTTCGGGATCTTTGACGGATCCGATTTGCTCGGCTGTTCGTCGCGGTCGAGATTGGCGGTCTGGCGCTTGCCGGCGCCAGCGACTGCCACGACTTCCTCGGCAAAGGAACCATCCTCAGCTGCGCGGGTTGCGCGCTCCAGAGATCGCAGCGCAAAGCCGTCCTGATCGGCGCGCGAGAACTGATAGTGCTCGGCCGTGTCCTCGGCATAGGTGCCCATCAGCCGGCCGGAATAGGCGTCTTCGAGGCCGTCGAGGAACATGTGGTCCTTGACTTCGCCATGACCCAGGCGGAAGCCGCCGCGCGCTTTCGGCAGCAGATAGGGCGCGTTGGTCATCGACTCCATGCCGCCGACCGCAAGCACCGACGCGCTACCGGACAGCAGAGCATCGTGGCCAAGCATCAGCGCCTTCATGCCGGAGCCGCACACCTTGGAGATGGTCGTCGATGGCGTTTCCTTGCCGAGGCCGGCGCCAAGGGCTGCCTGGCGCGCCGGGTTCTGGCCAATGCCGGCCGGCAGCACATTGCCTATCAACACCTCGTCGACAGCATCAAGGCCGGCACGATCGAGTGCGGCTTTGAGCGCTATGGCGCCGATTTCCGGCGCGGTCAAATCCTTGAGGCTGCCCTGAAAGGCGCCCATTGGTGTGCGGGCCGCCGAAACGATGACGATCGGGTCAGTTCTGCTCATGTCTTTCTCCCATACGGCAAAAGGCAATGGTTGGCGCGAGTGCGTGCCCCGCGTGTGTCCTTCTCCCCGCGTGGCGGGGAGAAGGTGGCCGGCAGGCCGGATGAGGGGCACTTTTGCCCCAACCGCCCCTCGACGTCAGATATGCAGCGCGTGCCCCAGCGCCTTCAACGCGGACTCCTGGAAAGCTTCCGATTGCGTCGGATGCGCATGGATCGTGCCGGCGATGTCTTCGAGGCGCGCGCCCATTTCGATCGCCAGGCTGAAGCTTGCCGAGAGTTCCGAGACGCCGTGGCCGACGGCCTGGATGCCGAGCACCAGGTGGTTGTCGGCGCGAGCGACGATGCGAACGAAACCGTCTTCGGCAAGCGTCGTCATGGCGCGGCCATTCGCCTGGAAGGGGAACTGGCCGATCTTGATCTCGATGCCGCTCGCACGCGCCTCGTCGGGCGAGAGCCCTGCGGTGACGATCTCCGGATCGGTGAAGCAGACGGCCGGGATGCAGCGCTTGTCCCAGCTGCGCTTGTGACCGGCGACGATCTCCGCCACCATTTCCCCTTGCGCCATGGCGCGGTGCGCCAGCATCGGCTCGCCGGTGACGTCGCCGATCGCATAGATGCCGCGCATGGACGTCCGGCACTGGTCGTCGATGCGGATGAAGCGGCCAGTGCGGTCGAGGTCGATTTCCTCAAGGCCGAAGCCCTCGGTCACGGGTTTGCGGCCGACGGTGACCAGCACCTTTTCGGCGGCGACATCGATTGCGCGACCGTTGTGTTCGGCTTGCAGGCTGCCGGTTTCGGCGGAGTAGCTCTTGGCGACCGTCTGGGTGAAGACCTCGATGCCGAGTTCGCCGAGACGCTTGGCGATCGGTTTCGTCAGATCGGCGTCATAGAGCGGCAGAATGCGCGGCTGCGCTTCGAGTACGGTCACGTGGCTGCCGAGCTTGGCGAAAGCGGTGCCAAGTTCGAGACCGATGTAACCGCCGCCGATGACGGCGATGCTCTTCGGCACGCTTTTCAGCGACAGGGCCTCGGTCGAGGAAATGATCGACCCGCCGAAAGGCAGGTCGGACAGCTCGACCGGCGCCGAGCCGGTGGCAATGACGATCGTCTCGGCGCGGATGCGCTGCAGTCCGATCTCGGTCTCGACATCGACGGTCTTGCCGTCGACGAAACGGGCGGTGCCGATCACCGCCTTGACACCCGCCTTCTTCAGAAGGCCGATGACGCCGCCGTTCAGCCGTCCGACGATGCCGTCTTTCCAGGCGATGGTGCGGGCGAGGTCGATTGTCGGGTTGGCGAGCGACAGACCGAGCGGGCTGCGGCCGGAAGCGGCCGAGCGCAGCTTATGAAACTCTTCCGCCGCGTGGATGAGGGCCTTGGAGGGAATACAGCCGACATTGAGGCAGGTGCCGCCGGCTTTCGCCTTTTCGACGATGACCGTGTCGATGCCGAGCTGGCCGGCGCGGATTGCGCAGATGTAGCCGCCGGGGCCGGCGCCGATGACGAGCAGCTTGCAGGAAATTTCCTTCATGATCGCCTCAGGCCTCCACGAAAATAAGCGCCGGCGTTTCGAGCAGGGTCTTCAGCCGCTGCACGAAGACGGCCGCATCCCAGCCGTCGATGACGCGGTGATCGAAGCTCGAGGACAGGTTCATGATCTTGCGCGGCACGAACTGCGTGCCATCCCAGACCGGGCGGACGGCGAGCTTGTTGACGCCGATGATCGCGACTTCCGGATGGTTGATGACCGGCGTGGAGGCGATGCCGCCGAGCGCGCCGAGCGAAGAGATGGTGATGGTCGATCCGGTGAGCTCGTCGCGGGTGGCCGTGCCGGTGCGGGCAGCGTCCGCCAGGCGATTGAGCTCGTTGGCACAATCCCAGATGCCGCGGGCTTCGGCATGGCGCACGACCGGAACGGTGAGGCCGGCCGGGGTCTGCGTCGCGATGCCGATATGCACGCCGTGATGGCGGCTGATGATGCCGGCGCCGTCGTCGAAAGTGGCATTGACGGCGGGTTGATCGGCAATGGTGCGCACGAGCGCGCGCATCAGATAGGGCAGGATGGTCAGCTTCGGCTGGTCGGGTTTGCGGTCGCGGTTCATCGTCGTCCGCAGGTCCTCGAGCGCCGTCATGTCGACCTCTTCCACATAGGTGATGTGGGGAATGCGCGAGGTCGAAAGCGACATCTTCTCGGCGATGCGACGGCGAAGGCCGGTTACCTTGATCTCGTCGACGGCGGTCTTGCGCTGCAGGCCGGCCGGCGCAAGCGCCGGCTGGGCGCCGCGGGCGATGAACTGGTCGAGGTCATCATGGGTGATGCGGCCAGCCGGACCGGTGCCGGTCACCTGGCGCAGATCGACGCCGCTTTCCTTGGCGCGCAGGCGCACCGCCGGCGAGGCAAGGGCCTTCTCCAATCGTTCGCCAGCGGCATGTGCGCCGTTGGCGTGGACACCGTTCGTGGTCGGCGCCTTGACCTCGACCTTGGCGGGCTGGGCCGGCTTGGAGACCGGCGCGGGCGCCTCAGTCTTCACTGCGGGTTTTTCTTCCACCTTCGCGACAGGCTTCTCTTCCACGGGAGCAGCCGTTTCGCCTTCGCCTGATATTTCGATGCGCACGAGCGGCGCCTTCACCGCAACGGTGTCGCCCACCTCGGCGCCGAGCCAGAGCACGGTGCCGGTGACGGGCGAGGGGATTTCGACGGTCGCCTTGTCGGTCATCACGGCGGCGAGCACCATGTCCTCGCGCACGGGGTCACCGGGCTTCACATGCCATTCGACGAGTTCAGCCTCGGCCACGCCTTCGCCGACATCGGGCATCTTGATTACGAATTCGCCCATGTCAGGCCTCCATCACTTCGACGAGCGCGCGTCCGACGCGCGCGGGGCCGGGGAAATAGTCCCATTCCTGGGCGTGCGGGTAGGGCGTGTCCCAGCCGGCGACGCGCACGACGGGCGCTTCGAGATGGTAGAAGCAGTGCTCCTGCACGAGGGCGGCCACTTCGCCGCCGAAGCCCGACGTCAGCGTCGCCTCGTGCACGACGACGCAGCGCCCGGTCTTTTCCACCGACTTGACGATCGTATCGAGGTCGAGCGGCAGCAGACTGCGCAGGTCGATCACCTCGGCGTCGATGCCGGTTTCCTCGGCAGCCGCGAGCGCCACGTGCACCATGGTGCCATAGGCGACGACGGTGACGGCGGAGCCCTCTCGGCGGACTTCCGCCTTGCCGATCGGAACGGTGTAATGGCCTTCCGGCACCTCGCCGAGATCGTGTTTCGACCAGGGAATGACTGGCCGGTCATGGTGGCCGTCGAAGGGGCCGTTGTAGAGCCGCTTCGGTTCCAGGAACATCACCGGATCGGGGTCCTCGATCGACGCGATCAGCAGGCCCTTGGCGTCGTATGGATTGGAGGGCACGACGACTTTCAGGCCGCAGACGTGGGTGAAGAGCGCTTCGGGGCTCTGGCTGTGCGTCTGGCCACCGAAGATGCCGCCGCCGGTCGGCATGCGCAGGACGATCGGGCAGGTGAAATCACCGTTGGAGCGGTAACGAATACGGGCCGCTTCCTGGGTGATCTGGTCGTAGGCCGGATACATATAGTCGGCGAACTGGATCTCGACGCAGGGCTTCAGCCCGTAGGCGGCCATGCCGATCGCCGTGCCGACGATGCCGCTTTCGCTGATCGGCGCGTCGAAACAGCGGGTCTTGCCGTATTTCGCCTGGAGGCCTTGCGTGCAACGGAAGACGCCACCGAAATAGCCGACGTCCTCGCCGAAGACGACGACATTGTCGTCGCGCTCCATGGAGACATCCATGGCGCTGCGCACGGCTTCGATCATTGTCATTCTGGCCATATCAGTATCCTGCCTTCTGCCGCTGGCGGCGAATGTGCGGCGGCATCTCGGCATAGACGCCCTCGAAGATATCGCGCACCGACGGCTTGCCGCCGGCATGCAGCGTGCCGTGGCCCTCGGCCTGTTTCTGGGCCTGGATCACTTCGTCGGTGATCTCGGCTTCCGCCTGCGCATGACGCTCTTCCGACCAGGCGCCGCGCAGAATCAGGTGCTTCTTCAATCTCAGGACTGGGTCGCCGAGCGGCCAGGCCTCGGATTCCGTCTTCGGGCGATAGGCGCTCGGATCGTCGGAGGTCGAATGGGCGCCGACGCGGTAGGTGACGTATTCGATCAGTGTCGGACCGAGATTGCGACGGGCGCGCTCGGCCGCCCATTTGGCGACGGCGTAGACGGCGAGATAGTCGTTGCCGTCGACGCGCAGGGCCGGGATGCCGAAGCCGAGGCCGCGGGCGGCAAAGGTGCCGGAGCCGCCGCGGGCGATGCCCTGGAAGGTCGAGATCGCCCACTGATTGTTGACGATGTTGAGGATAACGGGCGCCTTGTAGGTGGAGGCAAAGACGAGCGCCGAGTGGAAGTCCGATTCCGCCGTCGAGCCGTCGCCGATCCAGGCGGCTGCGATCTTGGTGTCGCGCTTGATGGCCGACGCCATCGCCCAGCCTACCGCCTGCACATATTGGGTGGCGAGGTTGCCGGAGATGGTGAAGAAGCCATGCTCCTTGGAGGAATACATGATCGGCAGCTGCCGGCCGCGCAGAGGGTCGCTCTCGTTCGAGAAGATCTGGTTCATCATCTCGACCATGGGATAGCCGTCGGCGATCAGAAGACCGGCCTGTCGATAGGTCGGGAAGTTCATGTCGCCCTTCACCAACGCCTTGCGGAAGGCGCAACTGACGGCCTCTTCGCCCAGATGCTGCATGTAGAAGGAGGTCTTGCCCTGGCGCTGCGCCATGACCATGCGCGCATCGAAGGCGCGCAGCAGCATCATGTGCCTGAGGCCGGAGAGCAACTCGTCATCCGAAAGCAACCCGGCCCAGGGACCGACCGCTTCGCCGTCGCGGTTCAAGACGCGGATGATCGAATAGGCGAGGTCGCGCATCTCTTCCGGCGCGACGTCCACCTCCGGGCGCGGCACGGAGCCGGCCTTCGGGATCTTGACGTTGGAGAAATCCGGCTGGCCGCCGGGCCGAACGGCGGGTTCGGGGACATGCAGGCTAAGTCGATCGAGATCGCTCATGCGGTTTCCGGCCTCCTCCGGAGTGCGCAGTGCACCAAATCAAGATCGGTTCGAGTCGAACCGCTCTTCATTTCTGTTCTCACGCATTTCCGGACGCGAAGGCGCTAGGACCCTCGCTGGAAATGCTCTGGGACGGGATAACGATGGGCCTGAGGTGTACGAGGACGTGCAATGTGACCGGCAAGGCTCCTCCGCCCAAGGTCTGCACAGACTCCTCCTAAAAGCCCCCGCTCTCCCGACGGGAATGCTCACAGACTGCCACGAGTTCCGGGGCTTATGAAGGTCTTTCCGTGTTGCGGGGCAGGGGCAGGCGAAGAAAGATAGAATCCTGCCGGGAGTGCGCCCACGCGTTGTGTCGTTCACCTTCTTGCCGGTCGTTGCCGGTAATTTTCTTTCGCGGCGATCCGTCGGCGGTAGCGCTCAGACCGGCGGGGCGATGGTGATCGGCGTTCCATCGAGGAAGCGCGAGAGCCGGAATGGCGTCGGATCGACGATCGGTTTCTCGCCGGTTACGAGGTCGGCGACGAGGTGTCCGGCGCCAGGCCCGATTCCAAAACCGTGGCCGGAAAAACCCGTCGCGACAATGAGGCCCGGAACGGTTTCGGCGGGTGAGATGACGGGGACGGCATCGGGCATCACATCGATCAGTCCTCCCCATATCTGTTGCACCTTGGTTTTGCGCAGGAATGGGAAGGCCCTGCCGGCGGCGTCGAGGGCCCGCAGGGCGCGCCGCGAATCCGGATTGGGATCGAGCACGCGGTGGCGCTCGAAGGCGCCGGGCCGGTCGAGCGGGACGGTGCCGATCTCGAACAATTCGTTCCAGCTCTGGGCGTTGATGCCCACCTGCACGGCATCGCCCTCCGCCTTTCGCGCCGGCTGGAAATCCCGGAAGAATGCGAAGCTGTCGGGCACGACCGCGTGCAGGTTGGCGGCACCGTCGGCAATCGTGTAACCGCCATCGAGGCGCTTGCGATAGGCATAGGTCGCGGTTGCGCCGGCCCCTTCCGGACCGCCGGAGACCGGCCCGGTTCTCAACACCGTGTTCCGCACCTTCAGCTGCGGCAGCCGGATGCCGAGGCTTTTGAGAAAGAGCCTGGACCAGGCGCCACCGGCGACGATGACGGTCGACGTCTCGATACGGCCTCTCTCGGTGACGATGGCGGAGATCCGGCCCGCTGCCTTTTCGACCCCGCGCACGGCGCAGCCCGTCAGGATACGGGCACCGGCGCGGCGTGCACCGGCGACAATCGCGGGCACCGCCTTCTGCGGTTCTGCCCGGCCGTCGCTCGGCGTGAAGAGCCCGCCTTGGTAGCGGATGGCGGCGCCCGGCATCATCGCCTCTGTCGTGTCGGAGCTGAGTTGTACGCTGTCGACGCCGTAGGGTCGGGCCATGGCAAGCCATGCGTCGCGATTGGCGATGTCGCGCTCGTTCTCGGAGACATAGAGAATGCCGCTGCGGCGAAAGCCGGTCTCGCCACTGATGCGCGCGTCGAGCGTGTCCCAGATCTTCAGCGCCTCGATCGCCAGCGGGATTTCGCGCTCGTCACGGCCCATCACCCGAACCCAGCCCCAGTTGCGGCTCGATTGCTCGGCGCCGGGCGTACCCTTCTCGCAGAGCACGACGTCGATACCGCGTTCGGCAAGGAAGAGGGCGGTGCTGACGCCGATGATGCCGCCGCCGACGATGACGACGTCGGCCCTGGCGGGCAGGGTGGTGTCTGTGGCAATCGGATCGAGCGTGGGACCGGGCATGGGGAGGGCACTTTCGGGCAGGAGGTGTCGCGGCCATCGGTGCATGCCGCCGCCGCGAGATCAAGACCTGCAATCTGGCCGTCGTCGGCCGGCGCTCGGTTGCTGGCAATCTTTTATCGCCAACCCGTCCGGTTCACCGCGAGACGGTCTTTCGGAATTTTGCGCGTGCTTCTATGCTCGCGCGCATGAGTGAGAGCCGCCCCGATCTTCGCCCCGTCCTGCGCATCGATTTTCCGCCCGCCGACCGGCTCGGCCGCGGCAAGATCCTCTTGCTCGAACTGATCCGCGAGACCGGCTCCATCTCCGCCGCCGGCCGGGCCATGGACATGTCGTACCGCCGCGCCTGGCTGCTGGTCGATGCCCTGAACCGGATGTTCAGCGAGCCTTCGGTAGAATCACAGCGCGGCGGCAAGCAGGGTGGCGGAGCCCTGGTGACGCCGTTCGGCGAAGAGCTTATCCGGCGCTACCGCGAGATGGAGGAGAAGGCACGCCTTGCGATCGGCGAGGATCTGGCCTGGCTCGAATCCGTTCGGAGCAGCGATACACCGGCGTTCGATACGGCCGAGGCTGTTTCCAAAAAGGCCTAATGCATGTCGCGCAAAAGTGTGCAGCGGTATCGCGGCAACGACATGCATAAAAACAAGAGCTTAGAGCCTGGCGCGCGAATGCGTTTTCATGCGACAGGCTTTAGTGATCGATCGCGACCGACTTGATGACGGCATAGACGGTTTTGCCGGGAACAAGCTGCAGCGCGTCGCAGGAAAAGCGGGTGATGCGGGCGGCAATCGTCGCATCGCCGCAAGTCACCCGGACATCAACGCTGCCATCCTCCTCCGATGTCAGCGTCAGAATGCGCCCTTCGAGCACATTGAGCGCACTGATTTCCACTGGCCTTGAGGTCGCCAGCATGACGTCGCGGGCGGCTATGTGCAGGCGAAGCCTGACGCCGGCCGTCGCGCTGACACCGGCGATGCGCAGCCGTTCCCGTCCGACCCGGACGGTCGTCAGTTCGTGCACCGGATCGGTTCCCTCGACTTCGCCCTCCAGCAGGACGCCGGCCTCGCGCCTGCCGGTGGCAAGCGTTGCGGCGGGCGCGCTCAACACCTCGGCGGCCGCGCCCGATGCGGTGACCCGACCGTTTTCGAGCACGACCACGCGCCGGGCCAACCGGGCGACTTCGCCGACCGAGTGGCTGACATAGACGATCGGGATGCGGGCATCGTCGCGCAGCCGTTCGAGATAGGGCAGGATCTCCGCCTTGCGCGCCTCGTCGAGCGCGGCCAGCGGCTCATCCATCAAAAGCAGGCGCGGTGCCGCGAGCAAGGCGCGGCCGATGGCGACGCGCTGCTTTTCGCCGCCGGAAAGGGCCGAAGGGTTGCGTTCGAGCAGATGGCCGATGCCGAGCAGGTCGACGATGCGGGTAAACTCATTGCCGGTGCCGCTCTTGCCGGCGAACCAGCGGCCATAGGCGAGGTTGCGGCGTACGCTCAAATGCGGAAACAGCCGCGCCTCCTGGAAGACATAGCCGAAGCGCCGGCGATGCACCGGCGTGAAGATTCTCCTCTCGCTGTCGGCGATAACGTCGCCATCGAGCAGGACACGTCCGCTTTCGGGCTTCAGAAGCCCGGCGATGATGTTGATGAGCGAGGTCTTGCCGGAGCCGGAGCGGCCGAACAGTGCGGTCACGCCTCCATCCGAGGTGAAGGCGGCGTCGAGCGCAAAATTTCCGAGTTGATGATGAGCTTCGACGGTAAGGCTCATTGGGCTGCCACCCGGCGCGCGGCAAATGTCGCCAGCAGTTCCGAGAGGATCAGCGCGGCCATGGAAATGATGACGGAAATGATTGTCAGCCGCATGGCGCCGGCATCGCCACCGGGCACCTGGGTGAAGGTGTAGATGGCGGCCGAAAGCGTCTGCGTCTCGCCGGGAATGTTGGAGACGAAGGTGATCGTGGCGCCGAACTCGCCCATCGCCTTGGCAAAGGCGATGATCATGCCGGCGATGATGCCGGGAATGATCAGCGGCAGCGTGACGGTGGCAAAGACCCAGAGGGGGCTCGCGCCGAGCGTGGTCGCTGCGTCCTCGAGCTTGCGGTCGACCGCCTCGATCGACAGGCGGATGCTGCGCACCATCAACGGGAAGGCCATGACGGCGCAGGCAAGGGCGGCACCGGTCCAGCGGAAGGAAAAGACGAGGCCAAAATAATCGGCGAAAAAGGCGCCGAGCGGGCCGCGGCGGCCGAAAAGCAGGAGCAGCAGGAAGCCGGTGACGACAGGCGGCAGGATCAGCGGCAGATGAACGAGGCCGTTCAGCAGTGTCTTGCCCCAAAAGCGCCCGCGGGCAAGCAGCATGGCGACCACGAGTGCGAAGGGCAGGCTGCAGATCATTGCGACGGTTGCGACACGCAGGCTCAAGAGGATCGCCGTCCATTCCGCATCGCTCACTGCAAGCCAGTCCAATGGATATCGCTCCCCGATACGAGGCTTGTGGGACGCGGCTGTCTGCCCCCTATTGCCTCTGACAAATGTTCGCGCCGTCCGCGTTTGGGCGCGGGCGACGCGAACATGACGTTAGATGCTTCGCCTGCCTCTGGACAGACGGCACTAGCGCCTATTTCAGCCGGCTACTTCAGGACTGTGAAGCCCTGCTTTTCAAAGAGTTCAGCAGCCTTTGCCGACTTGACGAAGTCGATGTAGGCGGCCGCATCAGGGCTCTTGCTCTCGGCCGTGATCGCGATCGGGTAGATGATCGGCGGATGGCTGTCTTCCGGGAAGGTGCCGACGACCTTGACGCCCGGGTCTGCCGCGGCATCGGTCTGGTAGACGATGCCGTACGGCGCTTCGCCGCGCGAAACGAGCAGGAGGGCGGCACGCACGCTTTCAGCGCCGGCGACCTTGGCCTCTACGGCCTTCCAGGCGTCGAGCTTTTCGAGCGCAGCCTTGCCGTACTTGCCGGCCGGAACGGAATCGACGGCACCCATGGCAAGGCGACCGTCACCGAGAATGGCTGCGAGATCGAAGCCCTGCTTGATTTCGACCGGGGCAGCGTCCTGCTTGCCGGAGACGAGCACGATGCGGTTGCCGAGCAGGTTTGCGCGGGTGTCGTCCTTGATCAGCTTCTTTTCGGCGAGGTAGTCCATCCAGGCGAGGTCGGCAGAGATGAAGACGTCGGCGGGCGCGCCCTGTTCCACCTGCTTGGCCAGTGCCGAGCTGGCCGCGTAGGAAACGGTCGTTTCCTTGCCACTTTCCTTCTGCCACTCGGCATTGATCGCATCGAGCGCGTTCTTCAGGCTCGCAGCCGCAAAGACCGTCACCTTCTCTTCCGCCTGTGCGGACGCCGGCAGAACACTTGCGCCGGCCCAGGCGAGGCCGAGCGCCAGCACCAGTCCCTTCAGCCAGTCTCTTCTCTTGATCATCGATTTCCCTCCAACGATGCGTGATATCTCTTAGGATACAACGATATCGCCTCCTGATTACCGTTGTATCTGTTGAAATACAATGCTCCTCAAAAGGGCTAGCGTAATACCCGTGTGGTTGTGGCCGCCCGGCAAAACCGGTGCAGCATTCCCGCGGCGGGCGCGATTGGGCTTGCGATGATGTCCGGGCGGCCTAAATTGCGGCCTCGATCCCCTGACATGGAGCGGATGTGCAATGGAAACGGCAGTGAAGCTTGAAGAAAGCTGGAAGGAAGCGTTGGCACCGGAATTCGCCAGCGCCTACATGGCTGACCTCAAGCAGTTCCTCGTGGCCCAGAAGAACGAGGGCCGGCAGATTTTCCCTCGTGGGCCTGAGTATTTTCGCGCGCTCGACCTGACGCCGCTCGACAAGGTGCGCGTGGTCATTCTCGGCCAGGATCCCTATCACGGTGACGGCCAGGCGCATGGGCTCTGCTTCAGCGTTCGCCCCGGTGTCAGGACGCCGCCGTCGCTGGTCAACATCTACAAGGAACTGAATACCGATCTCGGTATTCCGCCGGCGCGTCACGGTTTTCTCGAAAGCTGGGCAAGGCAGGGCGTGCTGCTTTTGAACAGCGTGCTGACGGTAGAGCGCGGGAACGCTGCGTCACACCAGGGCCGCGGCTGGGAAAAATTCACGGATGCGATCATCCGTGCGGTCAACGACGCCGAGCATCCCGTCGTCTTCATGCTCTGGGGCTCCTATGCGCAGAAGAAGGCGGCCTTCGTCGACCGCTCGCGCCATCTTGTCCTGAGGGCACCGCATCCATCGCCGCTCTCGGCCCATTCCGGCTTTCTCGGCTGCCGGCATTTTTCCCAGGCCAATGCCTTCCTTGAAGGCAAAGGCTTCGATCCGATCGACTGGCGGTTGCCGGAAAATCCGGCTGCGGACATCAACTGAAGGCTTGGCGCGAATGACGGCTTTGTCGTCGCCCCGAGGCCTTGCCTTGGCGGCGGCGATCCGCCTAAGACGCCCGAACGAAATGGCGGAGGCGGGCATGCGCAAAATTCTGATCATCGGCATCGGTTCGGGCAATCCCGAACACATGACCGTGCAGGCGATCAACGCGCTGAACCGCGCCGACGTGCTCTTTATCCCGACCAAGGGAGCGAAGAAGACCGAGCTGGCCGAAGTGCGCCGCGACATCTGCGCCCGCTACGTCACGCGCAAGGACAGTCGCACCGTCGAGTTCGCGGTGCCCGTGCGGCGCACCGAAGGCGTCAGCTATGACGGCAGCGTCGATGACTGGCACGCCCAGATCGCTGGGATTTACGAAGCGCTTCTGTCGAAGGAGTTGGGCGAAGAGGGAACTGGCGCGTTTCTCGTCTGGGGCGACCCGATGCTCTATGACAGCACCATTCGCATCGTCGAGCGGGTCAGGGCACGCGGTGAGGTCGCCTTCGCCTACGACGTCATTCCCGGGATCACCAGTCTGCAGGCGCTTTGCGCCAGCCACCGCATTCCGCTGAACCTCGTCGGCAAGCCGGTGGAGATCACCACGGGGCGTCGGCTGCACGAAAGCTTTCCCGAGAAGAGCCAGACCTCGGTCGTCATGCTCGATGGCGAACAGGCGTTTCAGCGGGTCGAGGACCCGGAGGCGGAGATCTATTGGGGCGCCTATCTCGGCACGCCGGATGAGATCGTCATTTCCGGCCGCGTGGCTGAGGTGAAGGACCGGATCCTTGAAACGCGGGCGGCGGCGCGCGCGAAGATGGGATGGATCATGGACATCTATCTCCTGCGCAAGGGCGCCGACTTCGACGAGTGACGGGGAGGGCCAATCTGCGTCGTGTTTGATCTCACTCAAGGTTTGCGGCTGTGTTATAGCGTCTTAAGAGGCTTCTTCAGGGAGGAGAGCCTCAAGTGATGACGGATTTGATGACCAGCTGCGCCCTTCCATTGACCGGAGAAACCGGCACCGTCGCTTCGATGCGCCGCGGCGCCTGCCCGTCCTTGGCAGAGCCGATGCAGACCGGCGACGGCCTGCTCGTCAGGCTGAGGCCAACGGATGACAGTCTGACGCTACCGAAGGTCATTGCCCTTGCCACGGCTGCCGAGCGCTTCGGCAATGGCATCATCGAGATTACCGCGCGCGGAAACCTGCAGCTTCGCGGCCTGAGTGCAGCTTCGGTGCCGATGCTGGCGCAGGCGATCGGCGATGCGGAGATCGCCATTGCCAAGGGGCTCGCGATAGAGGTGCCGCCCCTGGCCGGCATCGACCCGGACGAGATCGCCGATCCGCGGCCGATTGCCACCGAGCTTCGTGAAGCGTTGGGTGCGCGCCAGGTGCCGTTGAAGCTTGCACCCAAACTATCCGTCGTCATCGATAGCGGTGGCCGGTTTGGTCTCGGCGCTGTCGTCGCCGACATTCGCCTTCAGGCGGTTTCGACTGTCGCAGGGGTGGCCTGGGTGCTGTCGCTTGGCGGCACGTCAACGAAGGCATCGATCGTCGGGACGTTGGCCGGCAACGCGGTCGTGCCGGCCCTGGTCACCATTCTCGAGAAACTGGCGATCCTGGGCACGACGGTGCGCGGGCGCGATCTGGACCCGTCGGAAATCCGCGCGCTCTGTCGCTGTGAGACATCGTCCGAACGCCCGGCCGCTCCGCGTTCGGCCGCAATACCCGGCATTCATGCGCTGGGTAACGCCGACACCGTTCTCGGCCTCGGTTTGGCCTTTGCTCAGGTGGAGGCCGCCGCGCTGGCATCCTACCTGCATCAGGTCCAGGCGCTTGGCGCCAATGCGATCCGGCTTGCGCCCGGGCACGCCTTCTTCGTCCTCGGCCTTTGCCCCGAGACCGCGGCTGTGGCGCAGAGCCTGGCAGCGTCACACGGTTTTCGCATTGCCGAGCAGGATCCGCGCCATGCGATCGCCACCTGCGCCGGCAGCAAGGGTTGCGCCTCGGCGTGGATGGAAACCAAGGGCATGGCCGAGCGCCTCGTCGAGACGGCGCCGGAATTGCTCGACGGGTCGCTCACCGTGCATCTCTCCGGCTGCGCCAAGGGCTGCGCCCGGCCGAAGCCGTCCGAACTGACGCTTGTCGGTGCGCCATCAGGATACGGGCTTGTCGTAAATGGGGCTGCCAATGGCTTGCCAAGCGCCTACACCGATGAGAATGGAATGGGATCCGCCCTTGCCCGGCTCGGCCGGCTGGTGCGGCAAAACAAAGACGCTGGCGAATCGGCGCAGTCCTGTCTTACACGGCTCGGAGCTGCGCGCGTCTCGGCAGCGTTCGAACAGGGATAGACATGCCTGAGTATGATTACATTCGCGATGGCAACGCCATCTACGAGCGTTCCTTCGCCATCATCCGCGCCGAGGCCGATCTGTCGCGCTTCTCCGAAGAGGAAGCGGATCTGGCGGTGCGCATGGTGCACGCCTGCGGTTCCGTCGAGGCGACCAGGCAGTTCGTGTTTTCTCCCGATTTCGTAAGCTCGGCCCGTGCGGCGCTGAAAGCCGGTGCGCCGATCCTCTGCGATGCCGAGATGGTTGCGCACGGTGTCACCCGCGCCCGTCTGCCGGCCGGCAACGAGGTGATCTGCACGCTGCGCGATCCTCGCACGCCCGGCCTTGCGGCCGAGATCGGCAACACCCGCTCCGCCGCAGCCCTGAAGCTCTGGAGCGAGCGGCTGGCCGGTTCGGTGGTCGCGATCGGCAACGCACCGACGGCGCTGTTCTTCCTCTTGGAAATGCTGCGCGACGGTGCGCCGAAGCCGGCGGCAATCCTCGGCATGCCCGTCGGTTTCGTCGGCGCGGCGGAATCGAAGGATGCGTTGGCCGAGAATTCCTATGGCGTTCCCTTCGCCATCGTGCGCGGCCGGCTCGGCGGGAGTGCCATGACGGCGGCAGCGCTTAACTCGCTCGCGAGGCCGGGCCTGTGAGCGGCGTCGGCGTGGGGCGGCTGATCGGTGTTGGGACCGGCCCCGGTGATCCGGAACTCTTGACGGTCAAGGCGGTGAAGGCGCTCGGGCAAGCCGATGTGCTTGCCTATTTCGCCAAGGCCGGGCGAAGCGGTAACGGCCGCGCGGTGGTCGAGGGTCTGCTGAAGCCCGATCTTGTCGAGCTGCCGCTATACTATCCGGTGACGACCGAAATCGACAAGGACGATGGCGCCTACAAGACCCAGATCACCGACTTCTACAATGCGTCGGCCGAAGCGGTAGCGGCGCATCTTGCCGCCGGGCGCACGGTCGCCGTGCTCAGTGAAGGCGACCCGCTGTTCTATGGTTCCTACATGCATCTGCATGTGCGGCTCGCCAATCGTTTCCCGGTCGAGGTGATCCCCGGCATTACCGCCATGTCCGGCTGTTGGTCGCTTGCCGGCCTGCCGCTGGTGCAGGGCGACGACGTGCTCTCGGTGCTTCCGGGCACCATGGCCGAGGCCGAGCTCGGCCGCAGGCTTGCGGATACCGAAGCCGCCGTGATCATGAAGGTCGGGCGCAATTTGCCGAAGATCCGTCGGGCGCTCGCTGCCTCCGGCCGTCTCGACCAGGCCGTCTATGTCGAACGCGGCACGATGAAGAACGCGGCGATGACGGCTCTTGCGGAAAAGGCCGACGACGAGGCGCCCTATTTCTCGCTGGTGCTCGTTCCCGGCTGGAAGGACCGACCATGACCGGTACGCTCTATGTCGTCGGTACCGGACCGGGCAGCGCCAAGCAGATGACGCCGGAAACGGCGGAAGCCGTTGCGGCCGCTCAGGAGTTTTACGGCTACTTTCCCTATCTCGACCGGCTGAACCTCAGACCGGATCAGATCCGTGTCGCCTCGGACAACCGCGAGGAGCTCGATCGGGCACAGGTCGCGCTGACGCGGGCTGCGGCAGGCGTGAAGGTCTGCATGGTCTCCGGTGGCGATCCCGGTGTCTTTGCCATGGCGGCCGCCGTCTGCGAGGCGATCGACAAGGGACCAGCGGAATGGAAGTCGGTTGAACTGGTGATCACGCCCGGCGTGACCGCGATGCTCGCCGTTGCCGCCCGCATCGGCGCGCCGCTCGGTCATGATTTCTGTGCGATCTCGCTTTCCGACAATCTGAAGCCCTGGGAAGTCATCACCCGGCGCCTCAGGCTGGCGGCGGAAGCGGGCTTCGTCATTGCCCTCTACAATCCGATCAGCAAGGCGCGGCCCTGGCAGCTCGGTGAGGCCTTCGAGCTTCTGCGCAGCGTTCTGCCGGCAACGGTTCCGGTCATCTTCGGCCGTGCGGCCGGGCGGCCGGACGAACGGATCGCGGTGATGCCGCTCGGCGAGGCCGATGCCAACCGCGCCGACATGGCGACATGCGTCATCATCGGCTCGCCGGAGACGCGAATCGTCGAGCGCGACGGCCAACCCGATCTCGTCTACACGCCGCGCTTCTATGCAGGGGCGAGCCAGTGAGCGATGCGGTTGAGTGCCTCGTCGCAACTGCCGACCGTCGGCACGTCCGCGGGCTTGCGCCGCTCGACCATGATCACCTCGATGCCGAGCCGGCGCGCTGCGGCAATCTTGCCGTAGGTGGCGCTGCCGCCGCTGTTCTTGGCGACGATCACATCGATCTGCCGGCTCCTGAGCAACGCGGCTTCATCGGCTTCCGCAAAGGGACCGGTCGCCAGGATCGCCTCCTGGTCGGGCAAATTAAGCGGCGGCGTCACCGGATCGACGCTGCGGATGACGTAGCTGTGCTGCGGCGCGACCTCGAAGTGGAAAGCTTCCTGTCGACCGATCGCCAGGAAGACGCGGCGTCGCCGATCACCGAGCGCGCTGACGGCCGCGACGACGCTATCGACAGTAGTCCAGCGGTCGCCAGGCAGGAGCACCCATTCCGGTCGGCGGAGGGCGATAAGCGCAACGCCGGTTCTTTGCGCTGCTTCCGCGGCGTTGTGCGAAATGCGTGCGGCAAAAGGGTGCGTCGCATCGACCAGCAGCGCGATATTTTCGTCATGCAGGAAATGCGCCAGCCCATCGGCGCCGCCAAAGCCGCCGATGCGCGTCTTGACCGGCTGCGGCCGCGGGTCCGCGGTGCGGCCGGCCAGCGAGATGGCGGTGTCGTAGCGGACATCTTCGGCCAAGCGGCGCGCGAGTTCGCGTGCCTCGGTGGTGCCACCCAAAATCAGAATACGAGGTTTTTCCATGGCTGACGTGTCGAACAGCGAACCCGCCATAGTCTCCCCCTGGCTGACCGTCATCGGTATCGGTGAGGATGGTGTAGCGGGTCTCGGCGACGAGGCCAAGCGGCTGATCGCCGAAGCGCCGGTCGTCTACGGCGGCCATCGTCATCTGGAGCTCGCCGCCTCCCTCATCACCGGCGAAGCGCACAATTGGCTAAGCCCCCTCGAACGCTCGGTCGTCGAGATCGTCGCGCGTCGCGGCAGCCCGGTGGTGGTGCTTGCCTCGGGCGACCCGTTCTTCTTCGGCGTCGGCGTGACGCTGGCGCGCCGCATCGCCTCGGCCGAAATACGCACGCTTCCGGCGCCGTCGTCGATCAGTCTTGCCGCCTCGCGCCTCGGCTGGGCGCTGCAGGATGCGACGCTCGTCTCCGTACATGGGCGGCCGCTGGATCTGGTGCGACCGCATTTGCATCCGGGGGCGCGTGTGCTTACGCTCACGTCGGACGGTGCGGGTCCGCGAGACCTTGCCGAGCTTCTGGTTTCAAGCGGCTTCGGTCAGTCGCGACTGACCGTGCTCGAAGCGCTGGGCGGCGCCGGCGAACGGGTGACGACGCAGATCGCCGCGCGCTTCATGCTCGGCCTCGTGCATCCTTTGAACGTCTGCGCCATTGAGGTGGCGGCCGACGAGGGCGCGCGCATCCTGCCGCTTGCCGCCGGCCGCGACGATGCGCTGTTCGAACATGACGGGCAGATCACCAAGCGCGAGGTGCGGGCGCTGACGCTGTCGGCACTCGCACCGCGCAAGGGCGAACTGCTATGGGACATCGGCGGCGGCTCCGGCTCGATCGGCATCGAATGGATGCTCGCCGATCCGACCATGCAGGCGATCACCATCGAGGTGGAGCCGGAGCGGGCAGCGCGCATCGGCCGCAACGCGACGATGTTCGGCGTGCCCGGGCTGACGGTTGTCGAAGGCGAAGCGCCGGCGGCGCTTGCCGGCCTGCCACAACCGGACGCGATCTTCATCGGCGGCGGCGGCAGCGAAGACGGCGTCATGGAAGCAGCGATCGAGGCGCTCCAGTCAGGCGGACGGCTGGTTGCCAACGCGGTGACGACGGACATGGAAGCGGTGCTGCTCGATCATCACGCGCGGCTCGGCGGTTCGCTGATCCGCATCGATATCGCGCGTGCAGGACCCATCGGTGGCATGACCGGCTGGAAGCCGGCCATGCCGGTCACCCAATGGTCGTGGACGAAGGGCTAAAGCAGTTCCAGCGAAAGTGTGACGCGGTTTTGCGTCCGGAACTGCGTAAGAAAAAGAAAGAGTAACCTATGACGGTACATTTCATCGGCGCCGGCCCAGGAGCCGCAGACCTGATCACGGTGCGCGGTCGCGACCTGATCGGGCGCTGCCCGGTCTGCCTCTACGCCGGCTCGATCGTCTCGCCGGAGCTGCTGCAATATTGCCCGCCGGGCGCCCGCATTGTCGATACGGCACCGATGTCGCTCGACGAGATCGAGGCGGAGTATGTGAAGGCCGAAGCCGAAGGGCTCGACGTGGCGCGGCTTCATTCGGGCGACCTCTCGGTCTGGAGTGCTGTGGCCGAACAGATCCGCCGGCTCGAGAAGCATGGCATCGCCTATACGATGACGCCGGGCGTTCCTTCCTTTGCGGCGGCGGCTTCAGCGCTCGGTCGCGAACTGACCATTCCGGCCGTGGCCCAGAGCCTGGTGCTGACCCGCGTTTCGGGCCGCGCCTCGCCGATGCCGAACTCAGAAACGCTTTCCGCTTTCGGCGCTACTGGATCGACGCTGGCAATCCACCTTGCGATCCATGCGCTTCAGCAGGTGGTCGAGGAACTGACGCCGCTCTACGGTGCCGACTGCCCGGTCGCCATCGTCGTCAAGGCCTCCTGGCCGGACGAACGCGTGGTGCGCGGCACGCTCGGTGACATCGCCGCCAAGGTGGCGGAAGAGCCGATCGAGCGCACGGCGCTGATCTTCGTCGGTCCGGGGCTCGAAGCCTCCGATTTCCGTGAAAGCTCGCTCTACGATCCCGCCTATCAGCGGCGCTTCAGAGGGCGCGGCGAATAGGCCGCACTCCCTCGGGGGTCGGCCTAAGTTTCCCGCTGAGAGGGTTTTGAAACCTATTCTGCCGGTTCTTCGCGCGGCGGCCGCTGCTTGAGCGGGACGCCCCGCTTTTCCTCGACGCGGTCGCGGTAGAGCGCTGCCTGTCCAAGCAGCATCAGCGTCACCGGCGTGGTGGCGACGACGAAGACGATGATCAGGATTTCGTGGAATACCCAGCGGCTCTGCAGCACGGCGAAGCAGATGATAGAGGCGGTGCAGATCATCAGTACGCCGCCGCTGGTCGCCAGCGTCGGTGCGTGCAGGCGCTCGTAGAAGCTGGTGAACCGGAGCAAGCCGACGGAGCCGATCAGCGCCACTGCGGCGCCGAGGACGGTGAGCCCGCAGACGAGAACGGCTGCCCAGACGGGAAGGTCGGTGAGGTGGCTCATTCGATGATCTCCCCGCGCATCAGGAACTTGCCGAAGGCGATCGACGAGACGAAGCCGATCAAAGCCACGATCAGGGCGGACTCGAAATAGAGCGAGTTGGCCGTGCGGATGCCGAAGGTCAAGAGCATCAGCATGGCGTTGATATAGAGCGTGTCGAGGCCGAGGATGCGGTCCTGGGCGCGCGGTCCCCTCACCATGCGATAGAAGGCAAAAGCCATCGCCAGGCCGAGCATGATCTGGGCAATCAGGATCGACCAGATGATTGAAAGTTCCATCATCCGAATATCTCCTTCAGGGCGGTCTCATAGCGCTTGACCGTATCGAGCCAGATGTCCTCGTTCTCCATGTCGAGCACGTGGAAGAGCAGGGACTTGCGGCCGCGATCGTATTCGAGCCAGGCCGTTCCCGGCGTCGCTGTCATGACACAGGCAAGCAGCGCCAGGGCGTTTTCGTCTTCCAGATCGAGATCGATGGTCAGGAAGCCCGAGTTCGGCGGTCGGCGCTGGCCACGCAGGATGACGGCGATGACGGCGATGTTCGAGCGGATCACGTCGACGGCGACGGCAAAGCCGAAGCGCACGATCAACAGAACCCGGCGCGGGTGCGAGCGCACGAGGCCGAGCTTCAGCGTCACCCAGCCAAGACCGGTTGCCAGTACCGTCCCCATCAGGAAGGTGCCGGGCGCAACCGACTGATTGAGCAGGAGCCAGATGATGAGCAGCCCGACGGAGAGCAGGGGATAGGGGAGCCAGGTGCGCATCGCCTATTGCCCTCCCGCCCGCGGCGCTGAGAGCACCCGCTCCGTATAACCCGCAGGATCGAAGAGCGAATCCGCTGTTGCCTGCATGTAGCGCATCGCCGGCCCGGCCTGCACGCTTAAGAAGATGCAGGCAGCGAGCAACACGACGACGGGGGTGATCTCGATGACCACGACGCGCGGCACGGTGTTTTCGATCGACGCCCAGAAGGTGCGGATGCCGACGCGGTTCATAGCGATCATCGCGGCGAGACCGGAAACGATCAGCAGCGTGACATAGGTCCAGTCGGCGGCGGAGACCGCCGGGGTGGCTTCCGCTCCCGACAGGCCGAAGAGACCGCCGAGGATCGCGAACTTGGCGACGAAGCCGGAGAGCGGCGGCAGGCCGGCAAGCAAGAGGGCGCAAAGGCAGAAGCAGAGGCCGAGGATCGCCATCGTGCCGGGGATCGCCGAGCCGACTTCTTCTTCCTCCTCGTCCTCGTCGGCGTCGCCGTAGGCTTCCATCGTCACCGCCAGAACGTCGGCGCCGGCGTCACGTCCGCGCTCGACCAGTTCGATCAGCAGGAAGAAGGCGGCGATCGTCAGTGTCGAGCTGACGAGGTAAAAGAGCGCACCGGCGATCATGCTTGGGTGGCCGAGGCCGATGGCGGCGAGCAGGGTGCCGGAGGAGACCAGCACCGAATAGGCGGCGAGGCGGCCCATGGCCTGCGATGCGAGCACGCCGATGGCGCCGAAGGCGATCGTCAGCAGGCCGCCGGCAAGCAGGATCGGCTGGCCGAAACCGGCAGACGCGCCGGCACTCGCGCCGAAGACCAGCAGCGACAGCCTGAGGATGACATAGATGCCGACCTTGGTGAGGATCGCAAAGACGGCGGCGACCGGCGGCGTCGCGGCTGCATAGGCCGTCGGCAGCCAGAAGCTCAAGGGCCACATGCCGGCCTTCACCAGGAAGGCGACGCCGAGCACGCCGGCACCGACCTCGACCATCTGGCGATCCTCCGGCGAGAGCGTCGCCAGCTTCATGGAGAGATCGGCCATATTGAGCGTGCCGGTCGCGCCATAGATCAGGCTGACGCCGATCAGGAAGAGCGAAGAGGCGGCGAGGTTGATCGCGACATAGTGCAGGCCGGCCTTGACGCGCAGCGGCCCGGAGCCGTGCAGCAGCAGCCCGTAGGACGCCGCCAGCATGATTTCGAAAAAGACGAAGAGGTTGAAGAGGTCGCCGGTCAGGAACGAACCGTTGAGGCCGGCGATCAAGAGCTGGAACAGCGAATGGAAATGATGGCCCGCGGTGTGCCAGCGCGCGATCGAATAGGCCTGGGCGGCAAGCGCCAGTCCGCTCGTCAGGCACAGCATCAGTGCCGAAAGGCGGTCGAGCACCAGCACGATGCCGAAAGGGGCGGGCCAGTTGCCGAGCTGATAGACGCCGTTGCCTGCGGGCGCCCCATCCATCGAGGCGATCCGCATCAGCACGATCGAGAGGATGAAGAGCGCGAGCGTCGAGACGAAGCTCAGCACACCCTTGAGCGAGCGGTTGCGCTCGTCGATCGGGATCATCGCGGCGCCGACCATCAGCGGCAGCAGGATCGGCAGGATCAGCAGGTGGTGCATCCAGTTAGTCATGGCGCTGCTCCCTGCCGTCGACGTGGTCGGTGCCGGTGAAGCCGCGCGAGGCGAGCAGCACGACGAGGAAGAGCGCGGTCATGGCAAAGCCGATGACGATCGCTGTCAGCACCAGGGCCTGTGGCACCGGATCGGTGAAGCGGCTGAGATCGCCGACACCGCCTGGCTCCAGCACCGGCGGCGCGTTCACGCGAAGGCGCCCCATGCCGAAGATGAAGAGATTGACCGCATAGGAGAGCAGCGAGAGGCCGATGATCACCTGATAGGTACGGGGACGCAGCAGCAGGTAGACGCCGGATGCCGTAAGCACGCCGATGGCGGCAGAGAGAATGATCTCCATCAGCGTGCCTCCTTTCGCATGGCGCGTGCATGGGCACGCGGCGCGCGGATCGACTGGTGGGCGAGCGCGATGAGGATCAGCACGGTCGCGCCGAGCACCAGCGAGAAGACGCCGAGATCGAAGAACAGGGCGCTCGCCAGCGGAAACTTGCCGATGATTGGCAGCGTCACGTATTGCGAATGCGACGTCAGGAACGGATAGCCGAAGAACCAGGAGCCGATGCCGGTCGCAGCGGCCACCAGAAGCCCGATGCTCATCCAGCGCAGCGGATGGATGCGCAGCCGCTCCTCGACCCAGCGGGTTCCGCCGGACATGTATTGTAGGATGAAGCCGATCGACATGGCGATGCCGGCAGCAAAGCCTCCGCCCGGCAGGTCATGGCCGCGCAGGAAGAGGTAGGCTGCGAGCATGCCGATGACCGGGAACATCCAACGCATGATCACCGATGGCACGAACAGGTATTCAGCCACGCTGTCACCCTTGTTGCGATCCGGGTGATCGTCGTCGAAGGCGTTCTGGACGCGCTGCTGTTCCGGAGCCTCCAGGCTGTCGGCCTGCGGGCGGAAGCGCAGCAGCAGGGCGAAGACGGTAAGCGCGACGATCGCCAGCACCGCGATCTCGCCGAGCGTGTCGAAGCCGCGGAAGTCGACGAGGATGACGTTGACGACATTGGTGCCGCCGCCCTCCTTGTAGGCGCGCTCGAGGAAGTAGCTCGCGATCGTGTCAGGCATGGGCCGGGTCATGATCGTATAGGCGATCAGCGCCACGCCGCCGCCGGCGACGATCGCCAGCAGGAAGTCACGCAGGCGCCGGAAGCGGACCTTCAGCGACAAGAGCTCGGTTTCCTCGGTGTCCTCGATGCGCTTCGGCAGCCATCGCAGGCCGAGCAGGATCAGCACCGTCGTGACGATCTCGACGAGGAGCTGTGTAACCGCCAGATCCGGCGCCGAAAGCCAGACGAAGGTGAGGCAGGTGGTGAGCCCGGCGCCGCCGAGCAGCACGAGTGCCGCCAGCCGGTGGAACTTCGCCAGGATCGCAGCACCGATGGCACAGGCGATGCCGACCGCCCAGAGGAGGGCAAAGGCCGGATCGATGCTGCGCACGAGAAGCGGCGGCAGCTCGAAATGATTGAGAAGCAGCGGCAGCGCGCCGGCGGCGATCGCGATGAAGACGAGGAAGCGCATCTGCGGCTGCAGCCGCCGCGTGCCGAGGCGCTGCTCCAGCGAACGCGCCCATTTCCAGGAGAGCGTTACCAGCACGCGCTCGAAGATGCGCTGGCCGTGCAGCAGGCGGAAGATCGGTGGCCCCTCGACGCTGGTGGCGAGGTAGTTGCGCATCAGGAAGTAGAGACCGATGCCGCCGGCAAGAGCGACGAAGCTCATGATCAGCGGCAGGTTCCAGCCGTGCCAGACGGAAAGGCTGTAATAGGGCGTGTTGGCGCCGAGAATGGAGACGACAGCCGTGTGCAGGAACGGGCCGATGGTGATCGCCGGAATGATGCCGACGACGAGGCAGGCGAGCACCAGGAACTCGATCGGCACACGCATCCAGCGCGGCGGCTCGTGCGGCACCTTGGGCAGGTCCTCCGGCGTTTTGCCGAAGAAGACGCTGTGGATGAAGCGCAGCGAATAGGTAACGGCAAACATGCCGGCGAGCGTCGCGACATAGGGCGTCATCGTATCGAGAATGTTGGCCTGGTGCGTTTCGATCGCTTCGGCGAAGAACATTTCCTTCGAGATGAAGCCGTTCAAGAGTGGTACGCCAGCCATGGCCGCGCTCGCGACCATGGCGAGCACCGCCGTTCCAGGCATGTACCTGATCAGCCCTCCGAGCTTGCGCATGTCGCGCGTTCCGGTCTCGTGGTCGATAATGCCGGCCGCCATGAACAGCGACGCCTTGAAGGTCGCGTGGTTGACGATGTGGAAGACCGCGGCGACCGCGGCCAGCGGGCTGCCGAGGCTCAGGAGCACGGTGATCAGGCCGAGATGGCTGATAGTGGAATAGGCGAGCAGGCCCTTGAGGTCCTGCTGGAAGATGGCGAAATAGGCGCCGAGCAGCAGCGTCGAAAGACCGGCAAGGCCAACGATCCAGAACCAGGCCTCGGTGCCGGCCATGACCGGCCAGAGGCGCGCCAACAGGAAGACGCCGGCCTTCACCATGGTTGCCGAATGCAGATAGGCCGAAACCGGCGTCGGCGCCGACATGGCGTGCGGCAGCCAGAAATGGAACGGGAACTGCGCGCTCTTCGTCAGCGCGCCGAGCAGCACCAGGATCAGTACCGGCATGTAGAGCGGCGAGTTGCGGATGAGGTCGCCGGAGGCGAGCACCACGTCGAGATCGTAGCTGCCGACGATGCGACCCATCAGCAGAAGGCCGACGAGCATGCAGAGGCCGCCTGTGCCGGTCACGGTCAGCGCCATGCGGGCGCCGTCACGGGCGTGGGCATTGTGGTGCCAGTAGCCGATCAAAAGGAAGGAGACGATGCTCGTCAGTTCCCAGAAGACGGCGAGCAGGATGAGATTGCCTGAAAGCACGACGCCGAGCATCGAGCCCATGAAGGCGAGGAAAAGCGACAGGAAGCGCGGCACCGGGTCTTCCGCGGCCATATAGTAGCGGGCGTAAAGCACCACGAGCACGCCGATCGCGGTTACCAGAACCGTGAAGAGCCAGGCGAAGCCGTCCATCCGGAGCGTGAAGTTGAGGCCGAGTTCCGGCAGCCAGGCGATGTCATAGCGCAGGACGCCGCCCGAGGTGACGAAGGGATAGAGGCCGGCGGCGACGAGGAAACAAAGGAGGGCGATCGCTCCTGCAAACCAGGCTGTCGCACCGCGCTGATCGGGCGGAAAGAAGATTGCAAGGAGGCTTCCCACAAATGGGGCGAGAATGAAGACAGAAAGCAATTTTCCCGCGTATTCGATCGTACCGTTCCCTTCGTTCGGGTTCATGGAGAGCGGGCACCCGAGCGCCGTGCTTTCCAAAAGAATGCACAAGGGACGCACCAGGATTTTGATTCTAGAGCATCTTCTCCGCTTTCAGTGGTTCCACTTGAAGCGAGACACTCTAGAGGCCCGAAAGGGCGGTCGCATCAGCGACTGCCGCAGGTGATGCCGCCATTCCCAAGAATGTGGAGGCAGGCAATTGTTTTTATGGCGATTCGCGGCAGGGCTGCCAAGCCTCAAGCCTGCGAAAAATGCACGCACCTGCGCTTTTTAGCTGAGGCCGAAGCCTCTCAGGCTGCCAGCCACCGACGCTCGAAGGCGAAGGTCGCAAGGTCGTTGGCGCTCATGGGCCGCGCGAAAGCATAACCTTGCAGCCCATGGCAGCCGAGTTCCTTCAGGATGGCCGCGTGTTCGAGGGTCTCGACGCCTTCGGCGATCACTTCGATGCCGAGCGACGTACCGATGTCGATGATGGACTCGACCAGACGCTTTTCGGCTGGGGATTTGAGGATCGGCAGGACGAGCTGGCGGTCGATCTTCAAGCGTCGCGGCGTCAGCTTCAACAGGCTGACGATGGATGCATAGCCGGTGCCGAAATCGTCGATCTCGATGGCGATGCCGAGTTCCTTGATCCGGCGGATGTTCGACAGGACCGTCATGTCGCTTTCGTCGAAGGAGATCGACTCCAACAGTTCAAACGACAGGCGGCCGGCCGGGATCTGCAACTGTTCCAGGCGCTCGATCAGATTTTCGTCGTGAAGCCGGGCATAGGAGAGATTGACAGAGACTTTGGGGATACGAATGCCGCTTGCTTCCCAGCGATAGATCTGGAACAGCGCCTGCTCCAGGATCGCCTGGTCGATCGCGGCCACGACGTTGATGTCTTCGGCCGTCTTCAGGAACGTGTGCGGGCCGAGCAGGCCCTTGGTGGGATGGTCCCAGCGCGCCAGCGCCTCGACGCCGATGATGTCGAGCGAGCGCGGGCAGAACTGCGGCTGGAAATGCGCGATGAATTCGTTGTGTTCGAGCCCGCGCAGGATCTCGTCGGCCGTCTGCTTGGTCTTGAAGACGGCCGTCTTCAGTTCGCCGGTAAAGATCTCGTGGCGGTTGCGGCCGCGGCGCTTGGCTTCATAGAGCGCGATGTCGGCGTTGACGAGCACGTGCGACAGCTCTTCGCTCGTCTGGCTTTGGGCGGCGATGCCGATGCTGACGCCGATGCGGCACTCCTGGTCCTTGTAGCGGACGGGCACGCTCATCGCCTCGATGATGCGTGACGCCAGCCGGGCATCCGGCTCGATGCCTCCATCCTGGCGGACGAGCACGAATTCGTCGCCGCCGATGCGGGCGACGAAGTCCTTTTCGTCGGCATTGCCGCGCAGAAGCTCGGCGGCATGCCGCAGGATCTCGTCACCGGCCGCGTGGCCGAGCGTATCGTTGATCTGCTTGAAGCGGTCGAGGTCCATGTGGAAGATGCTGAGTTTCGCCTCCCGCGCGAAATGCCGGTCGCGATCGGCCAGGACCTGGTCGAGGAAACGCCGGTTTGGCAGGCCGGTCAGCGGATCGTGCAGCGCGTTGAACTCCATGCGATGGCGCGCCGCTTCGAGTTCGACGCTGTGCGCCTCCGCGGTGCGCTTGGCTTCGAAAAGCGTTTCGCGGGTTTCGAAGTCGGCGGTCACGTCCCAGTTGACCCCGACGATCTTCCTGTGCCCGTCGGCGCCAATATAGAAGGAGCCGTTGGCCCGGATGTGGCGCGTGCTGCCGTCGGGCAGGCGAACGCGGAAGTCGGAATTGTAGGCGAGCCCGGATTCCAGCGCCTCGGAAAATTCCCGCTCGGCGCGGTCGAGGTCGTCGGGGTGCAGCGCGTCCTTCCAGTCGTCATAGGCCTGACGCAACGACGTCTTTTGCCCATAGAGTTCCTTGGTCCGCTCGTCCCAGAGCAGCTTCTTGCTGGCGATGTCGAGTTCCCAGATGCCGATCTGGGAGGAGTCGAGCGCGATCTTCAGCCGATGGGACAGTTCCTGTAGCTGCACCTTGCTGTATCTGAGCGCACGAATGTTGCCTTGCCGCTCGCTCAAGAGGCGCCCGGTCAACACCATCGGCAGGATGATCATCAGTCCGCCGATGACGATGAGGCCGCGGATGAGCCAGGCGTTGCCCGCCGTCGTCGGCCAACCGCCCTTCGGAACGGCTGCGATATGCCAGGAACCGCCGGGTAGGAGCACGGTCATTTCGACCGGCGAGCCACGGAAAATATTGGCGTCGCCGTAAAAGACCGGACCTTGCGCGCCTGTGCCGTCCTGACCGGCAATGGCGACGTCTATGCCGAGTTCATCGGAAGAAAGGCCGCTGTCGCGATAGAGCCGGTCCACGTCGATGATGGCCGAGACGATGCCCCAGAAGCGGTTGCTGCCGCCGCCGGCGTCGATCGATACGGGGAAGCGGCCGATCAGCCCTTTGCCGCCCTGGACGAGATCGACAGGCCCGGCAAGCACCATCTGGCCGGTGTCCTTTACGCGCATGACGGCGGCGCGCTGCGCTTCGTTCCGGCGGTAGTCGAGGCCGAGTGCGCGGCGATTTTGTTCGAGCGGGTAGACGAGCGAGACGATCAGATTGGGCGCAGCCGCGATGCTGCGCAATTGCGAGCGCTCGGTGAAGACGCTGCGCGACAGCGCGGCGAAGCGCTGCTGATCCATTGCCGGCTCGGTGACCAGCGTGCCGATCAGCCCGCGCACGAGCTGGATGTTGCCGTTAACGTTGGCCTCGAGCTTGGAGCGGATGGGATTGAGTTCCTCGGCGACGCGCGCGCGCTGGCGCGCCTCGTCGACCACCTGGTTCTGGTTGTCCGCAAGGATACCAGCGACCAGAACCACGAAGGCGGCAATGATCGCCGGAAGATAGCTCGGCGTCAAAACCCTGGAGAGCCTCTTCATCCCGAGGTTGAAAGCATGTCTGGCAGGCACGAAACACCCCGGCGGCACGCGAATGGCTATGTCTTGAGCCGGATAATCCCAAAAGGGTCTTAATAAACCTTGTTTTAGGTTCCGCTTTTATTCCTTCGCGTCTCAGTCACCTTTGTGCTCGGGCAGCTTCTTGTGCTTGGTTTCTGCAAGGTCTTCGAGTTCACCTTCACTCATGGATTTCTCCATTTCGCGCGAGGCGCCCTTGAGGCTGGATTTCTTGACGTCGCCGCGCTTGGCGGCAAGGGCAGCGCCGGCTGCACGCTGTTGCGCTTTCGACTTGGCTGGCATGGCACATCACCTTTCGGTTGGTTGCCCTGGCCAACGCGAGGCAGCGCCGGATGTTCCGCGAAGCTAGGTATTCTCCCGCGCCTCGATCATCGCCTGCAGCGTCTCCAGCCGGTCGGCGTCACGCGGCAGCTTGTCCTGTCTCAGGCGCGCGATGCGCGGGAAGCGCATGGCGACGCCCGACTTGTGCCGGCTCGAGCGGTTGATACCCTCGAAGGCGACCTCGACGACGAAACCGAAATCGGGCTCGGCCCTGACGGCGCGCACCGGCCCGAAGCGCTCGGTCGTATTGTCCCGGACGAAACGGTCGAGAATTTCCAGTTCGGCGTCGGTGAAGCCGAAATAGGCCTTGCCGACCGGTACCAGCGTTTCCTTTCCGTCGATGTCGGTCCAGACGCCGAAGGTGTAATCGGAGTAGTAGCTCGAGCGCTTGCCGTGGCCGCGCTGGGCATACATCAGCACCGCGTCGATGTTGAAGGGCGCGCGCTTCCACTTGAACCACGGGCCTTTGACGCGGCCCGGCGTATAGGGCGAATCCAGCCGTTTCAGCATGATGCCCTCGATCACCGGATCGGGCGGGTCGGCGCGCAGGCTGTCGAGTTCTTGCCAGGACGCGAAGGGCACCAGCGGCGACAGGTCGAAATGCTGCGGCGAGGCGCGGTCGACGACGTCGGTGAGCCGCGCGCGTCGTTCGACGAAACCCAGTGGGCGAACGTCCTCTTCGCCTGAGAAGAGAATGTCATAGGCGCGGACGAAGGCCGGATAGGTCTCTATGAGCTTAGGGCTGACCGTCTTGCGGTTCAGCCGTTGCTGCAGGTCGGCGAAAGTTCGGGTTGCGCGGTTGGTGCGCGCGGTGCCGCCGACGAGCAGTTCGCCATCGATCACCCCGGTGAAGTCGGCGGCCTCCAGGACGTCGGGAAAGGCGCCGGAAATCTCGTCGCCACTGCGGGAATAGAGCCGGCGCACGCCGCCGATATTGGCAAGCTGCACGCGGATCCCGTCCCACTTCCATTCGGCAGCGAAGTCCTTGGGGTCGAGCCCGTCGAGATCGCCGTCGCCGACAGGATTGGCGAGCATGACCGAATGAAAGACGGCCGGCGTCGAAAGCTCGGGCTTTTCCGCCTCGCCCGAAAGCCAGCTGAAGAGCGGCAGATAGGGCGGCGACAGGCCGTGCCAGAGGGTCTCGATCTCGGCGACGTCCTTGCCGCCCATGTCTGCGAGCGCCTGCTTGGCGAGCTTCGCCGATACGCCGATGCGAAGGCCGCCCGTCACAAGTTTGAGGAAGGCGAAGCGCGCCGACGTATCCAATCGGTCGAGCATGTCGCGAACGACGCCGCGCACATCGGCCCGTCCGGTCCTTTGCAGACGCTCGATGGCCTCGCCAAGCGGAATGTCCGCCTCTACGGTGCCGGCAGGCGGCTCCCAGACGAGCGACACCGTTTCGGCGAGGTCACCGACATAGTCGTAGGAATACTGGAAAAGCACCGCGTCCATGCGTTCGAGCAAGAGGTCGCGGATCATCGCCGGCTTGACGGTGTTGAGCGACAGCGTGCCGGCGATCGCCGCGAGCGCATAGCCGCGATCCGGATCCGGCGCGGTCCGGAAGTAATCGACAAGCAGGCGGATCTTGGCATTGCGCTGCGGGCTGAGGACGAGGCGGTCGAGCAGTTCGGCGAAGGCGCGCATCTCGTCACTCTCCCTCGTCGTCGTAGCCGACGAGGTGAAGCGGGCGGGCGGCGATGCCCTTGAGCTCGCACCAGCGCACCAGCGCTTCCTCGCGTCCGTGCGTGACCCAGACCTCGGCCGGCGCGATCTCGGTGATCGTTGCCGTCAGTTCGGCCCAGTCACAATGATCGGAGATGATCAATGGCAGCTCGACGCCCCGCTGTTTCGCTCGTTGCCGGATCAACATCCAGCCCGAAGCGAAACTGGCAATCGGGTCGGAGAAGCGCCGCGACCAGCGATCGGCGAAGGCGGCGGGCGGGCCGATCACGATCGTGCCCCTGAAATCCTGCTTTTCGTCGGCGGCAAGCGTTGCCGGGCGCAGGTCGCCGAGGTCGATGCCCTGGCTCTGATAGTAGTCGCACAGCCGTTGCAGGGCGCCATGGATGAAGATCGGCTGGTGATACCCCTCTTCGCGCAGGAGTGCGATCACCCGCTGCGCCTTGCCGAGCGCATAGGCACCGACCACGTGCGTGCGCTCGGGAAACTGGGCGAGCGACGTCAGCAATTTGCGGGTTTCCGCGCGATCGTCCGGGTGGTGGAAGACCGGCAGGCCGAAGGTCGCTTCGGTGATGAAGACATCGCAGGCGACTGGCTCGAAGCCGGCGCAGGTCGGATCCCGTCGCCGCTTGTAGTCGCCAGACGCGACGATGCGCACGCCGTTTGCACGAACGGAGATCTGCGTCGAGCCGAGTACATGACCGGCCGGATGGAAGCCCACGTCGACGCCATTGACGACAAGGGGTTCACCGAGGCTGATCGCCTGGCTCGTGCCGCAGAAGTCGTCGCCGTAGCGGATGCGCATGATGTCGAGGGTCTCGCGGGTGGCGAGCACGTGGCCGTGCCCCGCGCGGGCATGGTCGGAATGGCCGTGTGTGATCAGCGCCCTTTCGACCGGTTGAACCGGGTCGATGTAGAAGTCACCGATCGGGCAATAGAGGCCTTTGGGGGCGGGGTAGAGCAGGGCGTCCGGTTTCATGGACTGAAAGATAGCCGGCGAATGCGCATTCGCCAGCCGTCTTGTTCAAGTTTTTCAAGGCGCAACATTTGCTGCGCCTCGATCAGGTTCAGCCGGGCAGAACCAGCGTGTCGATAATGAGCTTCAGCGTGCGGTCGGCATCGATGTCGATGCAGGCCTTCTGGCTCGGAAGATCGTCCCAGGGGCTTGGCGGGAACAAACGGTTGTCGGGGCTCTGGATCGTCTGGCCGTCGGCAATGCCGCCGCAGACGACACGGATCGATCCGCTCCTGACGGTGAAGAGGTCGGGCGCCACGACATAGGCGCAGGCGCAGCTGTCATGCACGACCATGCCGTCGGGCACGTGCTGCTCGTAGAAGGTGACGTAGAATTTCGAGATATCGGCAAGCAGCTTGCCGGCGTCGCCGCCGCGTTCGGCGATATCGGCGATCATCGCCTTGGTCATCACGGTCTGGGTGGTGACGTCGAGGCCAACGACGGTGACCGGCCAGGGGGCCGTCATGACGACGTCGGCGGCTTCCGGGTCGCCGTGGATGTTGGCCTCGGCAGCCGGCGTGATGTTGCCGTTGACGTCGAAGGCGCCACCCATGATGACGACTTCGCGCACGAGCGCTGCGAAATCGGGATCCTCGCGCAGCGCCAGCGCCAGGTTGGTCATGCGGCCAACGGCGATCAGCGTCACTTCGCCGGGATGGGCGCGAACGGTGTCGATGATGAAGCGGTGCGCCGGGCGCGGATCGACCGGCAGGTCGACCGTCTCGGGCACGTCGATGTTGCCGAGGCCATCGTCACCGTGGATGAAGGTCGGCCAGCCGACATGCGGGCGGTCGGGATTGAAAGTCTTGTCGAGACCCTTGGCGACGGGCGCACCGATGCCCCAACGCTGCTTCAGGAACAGCGCGTTGCGGGTAGTGGTTTCGACCGAGGCGTTGCCGAATACGGTGGTGATGCCGATCAGGTCGATGGCCGGGTGACGGTGCAGGAAAAGCAGCGCCATTGCATCGTCGATGCCCGGATCCGTATCAAAGATGACTTTATGCATTCTCGTTCTTCTTTTCTTGTTCTTGTGTTTGACGGCTCGCAATGGAGGCAAGATGGCCGCGAATGTCAATCGCCATCCGGGTTGACGCGAGGAGCGGCCGTGCCTCTGGCCATGGTTTCCATGGGAACATCACCAACCGGGCGAGCATGGCAAGCTTTGCGTGTGGATGGGAACGGCTCATCCAGTCAATCGGGAGGTAATGTCATGCATCGGCTGGTCCTTGTTTCCATGATCGTCGTCACCGCGGCAACGTCGTTTGCCGCTCCCTCCTTTGCCCAAAGCGCCGGTGGCAAGGGCCGCGGCGGCGGTGGCGGCGGACACGGTTCTTCCGACAGCAGCGACTGGTATGCCGGCATCGGTTCCTTCACCCATGCCAACGACAGCTACAGCCGGCGGCGCCCAAAGGTCATCCTGACGAAGTCGGGCGCCTATTGCGTTGAAAACCGCCGGTGGATCGATGCCTCGGGCAAGGTGCATCTTTCGCCTTATCGCGAGTGCCGCGACCGGATCGATATCGCCGTCGACTGATCGGCGTGCATGCTTCAGACAGGAGGCCGGCGCACAATCACCGGCCTCCTGTCTGTTGATCTGCCACCCGCCGGTGTCTTGCGGGTTGCCGGCAGATCGCTACCGCAATTTAAACTTTCCGAAAGGTCGCGCGCCTAATGTTGTGCTGCCCGTTCCGGGCTTTCTGCAATTTCTGGATATGATGGCGGAGTCCACGCTCGTGAAGGCTATCCTCGGCAAGATCAGGCCATCAAAGAGACTGCTCGTCATTCTCACGGCGGCTTTCGGTGTTTCCGCCGCTTCGGGCGGTGCTGCCGTCTATGTCAGCCGCGATGCGCTCATGGCGGAACTTTCCAAGCCGAAGGTTTCGGGCCTCGAGTGTACGACCATTCGCACGTTGAAGCTCGGCCACAACGGCCAGCGCTGGATCCGCATGCACGTCAAGACCGACCGCGCCGACGGCCAGGCGCGCATGCGCACGGCGTTGCGCGTCGTGGGCGCCCTGGCGAAGGCCGAGCGGGCAGATCTCTATCAGGTCGTCGTGCTCGATTCCGCAGGTCCCGAAAACCGGGCTGACGTGCGCGGTGCGGCGATCGGTGCGGAGGTGCTCTTCGCCCCCGGTCCGCAGAGCGTTCCGGGCATGAGCGAGACGTTTCGGGCGTTCTACAATGACGGCACGGCAAATTCTGTCGGCGTCTTCCATGGCAAGACCGTCGACCTTTCGATGGACGACATCCGCACGATGATGGCGGCCATGGACGACCATTCGCCATGCATCGACCCGTCGGCCGCACCGGCCGATGGCGTGAGCGCAGAGGGCGGCGCCGGTGAGCAGGAGACCAAGCCGGCCGAGACCGCCGAGGCGCCTGCGGGCCACTAGGCCCGGGTTACGTTCGGTAATCCGATCTTTCTGAGAATTGAAAAAGGCCCGGCGCGTGAGCGGCGGGCCTTCGTGTTCGTGGGTTTTGCGACCTTGATCAGTCAGCCTTCTGCCGGCGGGCCGGGAAGAGGATGACGTCGCGGATCGACGGTGCATTGGTGAGCAGCATGATCAGGCGGTCGACGCCGATGCCGAGGCCGCCAGCCGGCGGCATGCCCTGGTCGATCGCGTCAAGGAACTCGTCGTCGAGCTGCTTGGCCTTTTCGCCGCGGGCGTGGGCCTGTTCCAGCTGCTCGACCATGCGCGCGCGCTGCTCTTCCGGATCGTTGAGTTCCGAGAAGGCGTTGCCCAGTTCCCAGGCGTTGCAATAGGTCTCGAAACGTTCGACGAGGCGCGGTTCGCCCGGCACTTCCTTGGCAAAGGGCGAGATGTCCTTCGGGAAATGCGTGACGTGGGCCGGCTGGATCAGCGTGCCTTCGACCTTCTCTTCGAAGATGAAGGCGAGGCACTCGCCCCAGGTCCAGTCCTTCTCGACCTCGAAGCCGGCAGCCTTGGCGGCAGCGCGGGCTTCTTCGTCGGTCTTCATCGCCAGGAAGTCGATGCCGGTCGCTTCCTTGACAGCGTCGGGCATCGGCACGCGGCGGAACGGACCCTTGAAGGAGATTTCCTTGTCGCCATAGGCAAACTCGGTCGAGCCGTGGATCGCCATGGCAAGCTCACCGAACAGCCGCTCGACGAGGTCCATGATGTCCTCGTAGTCGGCATAGGCCCAGTAGCACTCCATCATGGTGAATTCCGGATTGTGCCGGGTGGAGACGCCTTCGTTGCGGAAGTTGCGGTTGATCTCGAAGACCTTGTCGGTGAGGCCCGAAACCAGCGTGCGCTTCAGGTACAGTTCCGGCGCGATGCGCAGGAACATGTCGAGCTTCAGCGTGTTGTGATGCGTCTTGAACGGCTCGGCGGTGGCGCCGCCGTAGACCGAGTGCAGCATCGGCGTCTCGACTTCCATGAAGCCGTCGTTTTCCATGAAGCGGCGGATGCCCGAGACGATCTTGCTGCGCTGCTGGAAGCGCAGCTTCGATTCCTCGTTGGTCATGATGTCGAGGTGGCGCTTGCGGTAGCGGATCTCGATGTCGGAGAGGCCGTGCCACTTTTCGGGCATCGGCAGCAGCGACTTCGTCAGCATGGTGATTGCCTGGGCGTTGATCGTCAGCTCACCACGCTTGGTGCGGCGAACGACGCCGGTCACGCCGATGATGTCGCCGATGTCGATCATCGGCAGCAGCGCGCGGGCGTCTTCCGGCGTGGTGTCCTTGTGGCTGAAGATCTGGATCTTGCCGGAGGCGTCATGGATGTCCATGAACATGCCGGAGTTGCGCGAGGAATAGACGCGGCCGGCGACGGTCACGACATCCTGGGTCTCGGTGTCCGGCTCCAGGCTCTCGTACTTTGCGGTCAGCTCGGCATTGCTCATCGTCCGGTGGAAATGCGCCGGATAGACGTCGCCGATCTGCTCGCGCAAAAGCTTCAGCTTCTGTGCGCGCACTTCCGTGGCGTCGGAGGAGAGGCCAGTGGTCTCGGTCTTGTCGTTCATCGTGCTCTCCTTACTTTCCGCTGCCGACCATGGAGGCGACCACCTGGGACGCGACCTTGAGACGCTGGCGGACCACGGCGCGGCCGAGGATTTCCATGCTGTCGAACAGCGGCAGCGAGCGCTGCGAGCCGGATACAGACACGAAGAGCGGCGCCAGGATCACCTTCAGCTTCTTGCCCATGCGCTCGGCGACCGCGCGCAGTTCGGCTTCGATCGATTCCTTGTTCCATTCGAGGATCTTTTCAAGGTCCGGCTGAACGGTGTTGAGGATCTCGAGCAGTTCTTCGGGCGTCGACTTGACGCCGACGAAGGCTTCGGGCTTGAGGCCGAGGTCGGACTTCAAAAGGAAGCTTGCGAGATCAGGCAGTTCGCCGAGCTTCGAAATGCGCGACTGGCTGAGCTTCAGGCCCTGTTTCAGGCGGTCGTTTTCCATGGCCCAGGCAAGGACGCGGGCGGCGAATTCTTCTTCCGAAAGCTTCTCGCGGATCCAGCGGGCGTTCAGCCAGTCGAGCTTCTGGATGTCGAAGATCGCGCCGGCCTTGGAGAGGTTTTCCGAGTCGAACTTTGCAGCCAGTTCCTCGATCGTCAGCAACTCCTCGCCTTCGGCGATCTGGATGAAGAACAGGCCGAGGAAGTTCATCAGCGCTTCCGGCAGATAGCCAAGCGCCGTGTAGTACGAGATCGACGTCGGGTTCTTGCGCTTCGACAGCTTCGACTTGTCGGCATTGCGCATCAGCGACAGGTGCATGAAGACCGGCGGCTCGAGGCCGAGATAGCGGTAGATCAGGATGTGCTTCGGCACGGAGGCCAGCCACTCCTCGCCGCGGGCGACATGGGTGATCTTCATCAGGTGGTCGTCGACGACGTTGGCCATGTGGTAGGTCGGCATGCCGTCGGCCTTCAAGAGGACCTGCATGTCGACGGCATCCCACGGAATTTCCACGTCGCCATAGACGCCGTCAGTAAACTTGCACGAGCCCTCGGTCGGGATCTTCATGCGCACGACATGCGGCTCGCCGGCGGCAACGCGCGAGGTCACTTCTTCGGCGGACAGGTGGAGACACAGGCCGTCGTACTTCGACGGCTTGCCGGCGGCGCGCTGGCTCTCGCGCATCTGCTCGAGCCGCTCGGGCGTGCAGAAGCAGCGGAAGCCGTGACCATTCTCGACGATCTTCTCGACGTAGGGGCGGTACATGTCCTTGCGGTCGCTCTGGCGGTAGGGACCATAGGGACCACCGACATCAGGACCTTCCGACCATTCGAGCCCGCACCATTTCAACGCGTCCAGCACCTTCTGTTCGAACTCGGGCGTCGAGCGGGTGGCATCGGTGTCTTCGATGCGCAGGATGAACTCGCCGCCGTGCTTCTTTGCGAAGAGGTAGTTGAACAGAGCGATGTAGGCGGTGCCGACATGCGGCTCGCCGGTGGGGGAGGGTGCGATGCGTACCCGGACTGCTGAATTTGCCATGGTCTTTGCCCGTCTGACGTGCTTTTCGCCCCTTGCCGGAGAAGAAACCGGCCGCCGGGGGCGCGCATTTTATGGGAAGGAAAGGCCCGCAAGGGTGCCGCAACAACGGTATCGGCAGGCTATTCCAATAGGCTCGCGTGAGACCATAGAACGCCGATCATGTCAACGGAAACCCGATCACGCCGGTTTTTGTTGACACTGCCGTCAGCGGGCGTTAATGAACCAATAGGTTATTTAACTGAAAGGTTTTTTAGAAAATGCCGGAAGATCGCTTGTCGACGACGCTCTCAGCCCTGGCCGATCCAACGCGAAGGGCCATTCTCGCCCGCCTCGCACTTGGAGAGGCCTCGGTCGGCGAGCTGGCGGAGCCCTTCGAAATGAGCCTGCCGGCAGTCTCCAAGCATCTCAAGGTTCTCGAGCGCGCCGGGCTGATCAGCCGTGGCCGCGAAGCGCAGTGGCGACCATGCAAGCTTGAAGCCGCCCCGCTGAAGGACGTCAACAGCTGGCTCGATGGCTATCGTCGCTTCTGGGAGCAGAAGTTCGACCGTCTCGACGCCTATCTGCAGGAACTCCAGCATATCGACCCCGGTGCCGGCAAGAACTGATCGCCGCCCGGTCTTCCGTCCTTGGCCGTTCTGCGCTAAGCAGGGACGTCGAAAAAGGCAGGACCGGATAAGGTAAGCCCGGTCCCTTCGGTTTTCTAAACGAAGCTCTGCTCGAACGTCCCGTTCGAACCCGCGACGTGGTTCCGATGCAATCGCATCGGTCCGCGGCGGGGTGTATGCAATCGACGCAGTCCGCCGCGTTTCTCGAACTCGGAGACTGTAAACATGCGACTGAACCATATCGACCTCTATAGCCCTGTCGTTGCCGAAACGGCGTCCTTCCTCATCGATCATTTCGGCCTGACGCTGGTCGAAAAACGCGGCCAGGATGCCTTTTTCCGCCTGACGGACGGTTCCGGCCTGGTGCTCGTCGTCAGCCCGCCGATCACTGCGCTCGGCGGCGGCGACCAGGTCAGCCTCGGGACCCAGACCTACCACATAGGCTTTTTGCTGTCGGTGCGGGCCGACGTCGACGATGCCTATCAGCGGGTGCTTGGATCCGGCGCCCAGGTGATCCCGCCTGCCGATCGGCACGGCGCCTATGTTTTCTACGTAGTGATACCCGGCAACATTCTGGTCGAGGTCGGCCATCGCCCGGATGTTTGAGCGGCTGAAACCGGATCGGAACGTTTCCTGAGGAGATGCGTTGTCCAACCAGAAGGCGTGGGGACCGGCCCCGGCAAGCTTGGCGGAAAGAGGAAACGACCCCGTTTGTCTTGCCGCCGATGGCTCGCGGTTGACGGCCGGTCAGCCGGCTCCGCGTCTTCCAGAACTCCCGCAAGCAGAAGGCCCGCATCCTGGATGCGGGCCTTTCTCATGACGGGATTGTTTTCGGCCCGGCGCGTCAGTCGAGCTTTCCGGCCTTCCTCAGGCGCGCATTGCGCGCGACCATGTTGAGGATTTCGACGAGCGCCGAGAAGGCCATGGCGGCGTAGATGTAACCCTTCGGCACATGCAGGCCCATGCCTTCGGCGATCAGTGTCGTGCCGATCATCAGCAGGAAGGCGAGCGCCAGCATGACGATCGTCGGGTTCTTCTCGATGAAGTTGGCGAGCGGGTTGGCGGCAACGAGCATGACCGTGACGGCGGCGATGACGGCGATGACCATGATCGGCAGGTGCGGTGTCATGCCGACGGCGGTGATGATGCTGTCGACGGAGAAGACGAGGTCGAGCAAAAGGATCTGGGCGATCGCGGCGCCGAAGCTGTTGATCGCCGAGGAGGCGATGAAGTCCTCGCCGTGATCGGCCGGATCGACATTGTGGTGGATTTCCTTGGTCGCCTTCCAGACGAGGAACAGGCCGCCGGCAATGAGGATCATGTCCTTCCAGGAGAAGCCGTGGCCGAAGGCCTCGAAAACCGGCGTCGTCAGCTTGACGATCCAGGCAACCGTGCCGAGCAGCGCAAGGCGCATGACGAGGGCAAGGGCGATACCGATGCGCCGGGCCTTTTCGCGATGCTCGACAGGCAGCTTGTTGGTGAGGATCGAGATGAAGATCAGGTTGTCGATGCCGAGAACCACCTCCATGACGACCAGGGTGACGAGGGCGACCCAGGCGGCGGGGTCTTGAGCAAGCAACAGGATATCCTGCATCGGCGATCTTTCTCTTTCAGCACTTCATAAGTTCCACAGCGCCGCGCGTCCGATGGACGCGCGGCGCTGTGGGGGATGGCGCGTCGACGCGCAAGAATCGCCGAAAGTATTTAAGAAACATTGCGGAAGAGACAAGCGCCGCTGCCCGATTGCAGCGGCGCTTTACCGTTTACGATTTGACAGGAATCCACATTTCGACCACGCCCATGCCCGAATGCGGGTCAAAGCGCGCATCATAGCGTTCGATGAGGTCGGGCGTTTCTCCATGCTGCAGTCCGGATTCGGGCAGCCATGTGCCGAAGACATAGTCGGCGGTTTTGGCGATCGCGGAGATGTGCCCGCGATGCAGAAAGACGGCGTAGCGCTGCTTCGGCAGCCGTAGCGTCGAAAAGCCTTCCGCCAGGTCGTCGGCGTCGCTGATTTCGGCCGCCGCCATGTAGCGGAAGGTGCCAGCCTCGCCGTTGCTGTCGGTGCACACACCGTAGGCGATGTCGCCTCTCTGTCCGGGTATCGCGCCGAAATGGCGATTGAACCGTTGCCAGAGCGACGGGATGCCTTCGGTGCGGCCGTAGGTGTAGGTTTCCGAAAGGCCCGCCAGAAGCAATGGCGGGCTGTCTTCGAAGCGGGGCGGGTCGATCTTGAGAAGGCGGGTATCGTCCATTCTTAAAGGCTCCATCAGCTCGATGTTTCGAATGTGCCTTTGCTTGCGAACCGTTTCGGGTGTCACGCCGAACTGGTCGCGAAAGGCACGGGTGAAAGCCTCGTGCGAGCTGTAGCCCGCATCGAGTGCCACCGAGAGAATGCTGATGGAGCCATCGGCAAGCGCGCTGGCGGCATCGCTGAGACGCCGTCCGCGGATATAGGCGGTGATCGAGCGGCCGGTGACCAGCCCGAAAACGCGCGAAAGATGGAAGCGCGAAAGGCCCGCGGCCCCGGCGATTTCATCCAGCGATATCTCTTTTGCGAAATGGCTCTCGATGAACCAGACCGCCCGTCCGATGGCACTCATCTTCACTCCCCTGGCAACGCCCTTTTGATAGGGGCTCGGCTGAAGGCGCGCTTGATCGAAATTGCTCGATTGAAACGCAGGAGGGCTGAAGGAGGTTCGGCGTCAGTCCGCCTATTTCTTCTTCTTCGGACCGTAGGCGGACATGAAGACGCGGACGGCGGCGGTCACTGTCGCCTCGATCTGTTCTTTCGGCGGTGCCGAACACATGCCGCCGAAAAGCCGGTGCTTGAAGAGGCCGGCTTGGGCCATCTCGATAAACTGGCGGGCGGCCATTTCTGTGTTGTCGATGTCGAGCACGCCGGTCGGGACCTGGCGGTCAAGATAGGCCTTGAGCACAGTGTAGCCGTTCTCCGGTGCTTCGCTGAAGAAGCGCTCGGCCAGATGCGGCATGCGGTCGATCACCCCGATCACCATGCGCATGGAGCGGATCGTCTCTTCCGCCGTCATGCTCGTCGTCAGCGTCACGCCGAAATCGTAGAGTGATTCTTCGACGTCGTCGTGATCGTTGAGCGCGTGCTTGGCGGTCTGGACCACCCGGGTCTTGCCCTTGATGATCAGTGCCTTGAACAAGTCTTCCTTGTTCTCGAAATAGACGTAGAGCGTGCCCTTGGAGACGCCCGCCTCGCGGGTGATGTCGTTCATGCTGGCGGCATCGAAACCCTGGCTCAGGAACGCGCGTCGCGCGCCTTCGAGGATCTGTTCACGCTTGGCTGGATCCTCGCCGGCGGCGTGACGGCCGCCACCCGAACAGAGATCCTCATCCATGCCGGCTGCCGGCTGCATGACGTCCTGGGTTCCGTTCTTTGCCTCGCTCATGATGGTCGCTTGTTTCCGCCCTGCTCATATTAAATTTAAGTCATCGAACCACGCGGTTCGATTTCCTCTTGATATGCGACCAGAAAGGGCCTATGTCAAGTTCCAATCGAACCGAACGGTTCAGTTCGTTCAGCAATCCTTAACCAGGCCGGTGCCCAATGTCCGCATCCAACACGTCCAGCGCTGCCCGCGTCCGTCCCGTCGACGAGACTTTCGAAGTGCAGCAGGAAACCGCGCTTGAGGCGAAGGCGCCCGCTGCGGAGCAGGCGGTCGCGCCGGCTCCGGCAAAGGAAGCCGCTGCGCCGCAGAAGAAGGCGCGCAAGCCCATCCTTCCCGTACTCGGCCTGGCGCTTCTGGCTGCTGGTGCCTGGTATGGCTACGACTGGTGGACCAATGGCCGCTTCATGATCTCGACCGATGACGCCTATATCGAAGGCGACATCGCGACGATTTCGCCGAAGGTTTCCGGTTATGTCGCCAAGGTCGACGCCGTCGCCAACCAGAAGGTGAAGGCCGGCGACCCGCTGGTCACGCTCGATGACGGCGACTACCGCATCGCCGCCGAGCAGGCCGAGGCGAAGATTGCCACCCAGAAGCTTGCGCTCAGCCGCTTCGATGCGCAGATCGCCGGCGCCAAGGCGAGCCTTGCCCAGACCGAAGCGCAGAAGAAGGCTCTCGAAGCGACGGTGCGCGGCGCCGAACTCGCGCAGAAGCGCGCGAGCGACCTCCAGTCCAAGGCCGTTGGCACCGTCGCTTCGCTCGACAACGCCGATGTGGCGCTCGACCAGGCACGGGCAAATCTTGCCGGGGCAGACGCCAACATCGCCGCTGCCAACGCCAGCATCACCGTTCTCGACGCGCAGCGCACGGAAGCCGAAAGCGAGATCCGTTCGCTGGAGCTTGCGCGCGACAAGGCCAACCGCGACCTCGGCTTCACCGTGCTGAAGGCGCCCTATGACGGCATCGTCGGCAACGTCGCGGTGCAGGTCGGCGACCTCGTGTCGGCCGGCCAGCGGCTTGCCGCCCTGGTTCCGGTCGACCAGCTCTATATCGACGCCAACTTCAAGGAGACCCAGATCGCCCATCTGGTGCCGGGCTCCAAGGTGAAGGTGCATGTCGACGCCTATGAGGATCATGCGATCGAAGGCACGGTCGCCTCGATCTCGCCGGCCTCCGGTTCGGTCTTCTCGCTGCTGCCGGCGGAAAACGCCACCGGCAACTTCACCAAGGTGATCCAGCGCGTGCCGGTGCGCATCACCCTGCCGGCCGACGTGCTGGCTGAAGGTCACCTGCGCGCGGGCTTGAGCGTTGTCGTCGATGTCGACACGCGCACAGCGCCGGATCAGACCAAGGTTGCCGCGACCAAGTAAGCGGACGAAATGCCGGCGCGCCCTTGGGCGCGCCTTTTGTCGAGACCCCGGCGCTACGGAGCGCGGTGAAGTCCGGAACGCCGGCGCGGCGAAACGCGCATGTCCAGAACGCTGGCGCCCAAGCGCGCCCATGCAAGGAGTGGCTGAGATGGCCGCAACGGCAACAGCAGGCTCGGTGGCGGCCGCCGCACCGAAGGTCGAGGAACATATGGACCCGAAGAGGCTGATCGCCTTCTTCGCCATGGTCGTCGGCATGTTCATGGCCATCCTCGATATCCAGATCGTCTCGGCCTCGCTTGCCGAGATCCAGGCCGGCCTTTCGGCCGGTTCCGACGAGATCGGCTGGGTGCAGACCTCCTATCTCATTGCCGAAGTCATCATGATCCCGCTCTCGGGCACGCTGGCGCGCATCGTCTCGACGCGTGTGCTGTTCTCGGTTTCGGCGGCGGGCTTCACCGCGGCAAGCGCGCTTGCGGCGACCGCGACGAACATCGACCAGATGATCGTCTACCGCGCGATCCAGGGCTTCATCGGCGGCGGCATGATCCCGTCGGTCTTTGCGGCCGCCTTCACCATCTTCCCGCCGTCGAAGCGCAACATCGTCTCGCCGATCATCGGCCTGATCGCCACGCTTGCCCCGACCATCGGTCCGACGGTCGGCGGCTATCTCAGCCACGCCTTCTCCTGGCACTGGCTGTTCCTCGTCAACGTCATTCCCGGCATCATCGTTGCGACGCTCACCTGGACCTTCATCGACTTCGACAAGCCGGAGCTTGGCCTGTTCAAGAAGTTCGACTGGTGGGGTCTCGCCTCGATGGCGATCTTCCTCGGCGCGCTCGAATACGTGCTGGAAGAGGGCAACACCAACGACTGGTTCAACGACGAGCACATTGTTATCGGTGCCGTCGCTTCGGCGATTGCCGCCATCGTGTTCTTCTACCGCGCCTTCAAGGTGGAGTTCCCGGTCGTCGACCTCAGGGCCTTTGCCAACCGAAACTTCGCCTTCGGCTCGATGTTCTCCTTCGTCATGGGCATCGGCCTTTATGGTCTCACTTATCTCTATCCGCTCTATCTCGGCCGTATCCGCGGCTACGATTCGCTGATGATCGGCGAGACCATGTTCGTCTCGGGCCTTGCCATGTTCTTCACGGCGCCGGTCGCGGGTATTCTCTCGGGCAAGCTCGATCCGCGCGTGCTGATGACGATCGGCTTCACCAGCTTTGCCAGCGGCACCTGGATCATGGGGCACCTGACGGCCGACTGGGACTTCTACGAGCTTTTCATCCCGCAGATCCTGCGCGGCGTCGGGCTGATGTTGTGCATGGTGCCGATCAACAACATCGCGCTCGGCACCATGCCGCCGGCGCGCATGCGCGGCGCCTCGGGCCTGTTCAACCTGACCCGTAACCTCGGCGGCGCGGTGGGGCTCGCGGTTATCAACACGATCCTGACCCAGCGCCAGGACTTCCACTATGCCCGCCTTGCCGAGCATATCCAGTGGGGTAACCCGGAAGCCATGGAACGCTTCAACAACATGGCCGCCAACTTCAACGCCCATGGTCTCGACGGCACGACGATCGCGATCAAGCAGCTTGCGGGCATGGCGCAGAAGCAGGCGATCATCCTGTCCTTCGGCGACATTTTCATGCTGCTGACGGTGCTGTTCCTGTCGCTGATCCTCGGCGTCATGATGATCAAGAAGCCCGAGGGCGTCGGCCCTAGCGGCGGCGGTCACTAGCTCCCCCTCTTAAGCAGGACGCGACTCTCGATTTACGCGAGCCGCGCCTTGCGGCACACTTCTGTCCCAAGTGTGAGAGGGGGAGCGGCATGCGGCGATCGGGTTCTGACGGCATATCCAGGCGATCATTCGTTGCGGGCCTTGCCGGTCTCGGGGCAGCGCTTGCTGCCTCCCGAAGCCGCGCCGCAGTCCCGGCCATCGACGCGACATTCCTGTTTTCCAACGATATCCATGCCTGCCTCGTTTCGATCGAAGGGCTGGCTCCCAACTGCGCGGCCGAAGGCAAGACGGACGCCAATCTGCTGCGCCACGTCGCGGCGCTGAACGCCGTGCACGCCATGCGCTGGCCGGAGACGGTTGCCGGCAAGCCGAGCGGGCTTGCAAGCGCCGGGCGGGAGATCGGCAAGCCGCTCGGCCTGGTGCTCGGCGGCGATCTCACCGATGACGGCGGCGGCCAGGTGCGCCAGCCGCGCGAGGGGCGGCAGTTGCAGCAATTCTCAAGTCGCTACCAGGAAGGGGCGGGACCCGACCACGTCCACATGCCCGTCTATGTCGGCCTCGGCAACCACGACCTCGACCAGGATGGGCCCCCGCCGCATGTCGACTGGTATCGCCGCGAACTGCGCGACTATGTCGAGCTCAACCACCGCCAGTCGGTGTTCTACAAGCCTCCGGTGCCGGTCACCAACTACGATCCGCTGTCGGATTGTTACTCCTGGGACTGGGGCGGGCTGCATCTGGTGCAGTTGCAGCGCTTCGGCGGCGACGAGACCAAGGGTGCGGTCAATGCGCTGCCCTGGCTGAAACAGGATCTGGCGTCCTATGCCGCCGACGGCCGGCCGGTGATCCTCTTCCAGCACTATGGCTGGGACGCCTTTTCGACCGAGGTCTGGGATGCGAAAGCGAAAACCTTCGACGACGAGGGCGACGGCGCTCCGCATTGGTGGAGCGTCGATGAGCGCCAGGCGCTGCTCGATGCCACCAAGGGCAGCAACGTCATTGGCCTTTTCCACGGGCATCAGCACGAAACCGCAATGATCTACCGGCAGGGTGGGCTCGATCTCATCAAGCCGAAGGCCGCCTACATGGGCGGCTTTGCCGTCGTGCGCGTGACTGATGGCTTCATGGACGTGGTACTGGCGGAGGCTGGACAGAGCCATGGCGAGGTTGTCTTTACCGATGCCTTCAGCAAGCGCCTTTCCTAGGTCGAAAAACCTATCTGAATCAAACCATTAAGGGGTCGAATCCCCTGTCTGCGGACAGCCGCGCGGCGCTCCGTTCTCCACGTCTTGCGGATTTTTGATTTACGTACATCAGAAATTCCTCTAAAGGCAGAACCCGGAGGAAAACATGCGCCCGACAGTTCACGATATCGCTGCTAGAGCCGGGGTCAGCCTCGCGACCGTCGACCGGGTTTTGAACAACCGGCCGGGCGTGCGTGGTGTCACCCGCGACAAGGTCGAGCGCGCCATCGAAGCGCTCGGCTATGTGCGCGACGTCGCCGCCGCCAACCTCGCCAAGAGCCGGATCTACCCGCTGATCTTCATCCTGCCGGAGGGCGACAACACCTTCATGCGCGGTCTTGCGGCCGAGGTGGAGGCGGCGAAGGCGCGCTCGGCAGTCGAGCGCACGGCGATCACGGTCTTGTCCGTCCCGGTCTTCGACCCGGAAGCGTTAGCTGCAGCGCTTCATAAAGCGCGGGCGCTTGACCCGGCCGGCGTCGCGGTCGTTGCGATCGATGCGCCCGAGGTCGTCAGTGCGGTAGATGCGCTGCGTGAAGACGGCGTCGCCGTCGTGACGTTGGTTTCCGACCTGCCGGGGTCGTCGCGCGATCATTTCGCCGGTGTCGACAACGTTGCCGCCGGCCGGACCGCCGGCACCCTGATGGGGCGTTTCCTCGGTGGCCGAAACGGCCCGGTGGCGATCGTAGCCGGCTCGATGCTGGTGCGCGACCATCGCGACCGTCTCGAAGGCTTTGGCGCGGCCATGGCAGAAAGTGCGCCTGGCCGCCGGCTGCTGCCCGTCGTCGAAGGCCATGACGATCCGGCCGAGGTCGATCGCCTCGTCTCCAACCTTCTCGCCGATCAACCGGAGCTTGCCGGCATCTACAGTCTCGGCGCCGGCAATCGCGGCCTGATCGCGGCACTGGAAAAGGCAGGTCGCGAAAAGGCTGTCTGCACCATCGCCCATGAACTGACGCCGCACAGCCGCGCGGCACTTCTGTCCGGCACGCTCGACGCTCTCCTCAATCAGGACGGCGGCCATGAGGTGCGCAGCGCCATCCGGGTGCTGAAGGCCCGCGCCGACGGCCTTTCGGTGATCGGGGCGCAGGAGCGCATCCGCATCGAAATTTTCCTGAAGGACAACCTGCCGGTCGATCCGGCGTAGCGTTTTGAATTTACGCAGTTCTTTCGAAGAATTGCTCAATGGAGGCAAGCATGTATCTCGGACTGGATCTCGGCACCTCGGGCGTCAAGGCAATGTTGATCGATGGCGGCCAGCGCATCGTCGGTTCGGCCTCCGGCGCGCTCGACGTCTCGCGGCCGCATCCCGGCTGGTCGGAACAGGACCCGGCCGATTGGGTGCGCGCCACCGAAGAGGCAATTGCCGGGCTGAAGGCGGCACACCCGGCGGAGCTTTCGGCGGTGCGCGGTATCGGCCTTTCCGGCCAGATGCACGGTGCGACGCTGCTTGATGCCGACGACCGGGTGCTTCGGCCCTGCATCCTCTGGAACGACACCCGCAGCTTCCGAGAGGCGGCAGCGCTCGATGCGGACCCGCAGTTCCGCGCCATCACCGGCAACATCGTCTTCCCCGGCTTCACCGCACCGAAGCTTGCCTGGGTGCGGGCCAACGAGCCCGACATCTTCGCCAAGGTGCGCTGGGTGCTGCTGCCGAAGGATTATCTGCGCCTGTGGCTGACCGGCGAGCACATGTCGGAAATGTCCGACAGCGCCGGCACTGCCTGGCTCGATACCGGCAAGCGGCAGTGGTCGGAAAGCCTGCTTGCCGCCACCGACATGGACGAAAAGCAGATGCCGAGTCTGGTCGAGGGAACCGATGCGGCCGGGAAGCTGCGTTCGGAGCTGGCCGCGCGCTGGGGCATTTCCGGTGACGTCGTGGTTGCCGGCGGTGCAGGCGACAATGCCGCTTCTGCCTGTGGCATGGGCACGGTCGGCGAGGGCAATGCCTTCGTCTCGCTCGGTACCTCGGGTGTTCTCTTCGCGGCGAATGCGAGCTACTTGCCCAACCCGGAAAGCGCCGTGCATGCCTTCTGCCACGCGCTGCCGAATACCTGGCACCAGATGGGCGTGATCCTGTCTGCGACCGATGCGTTGAACTGGTACTCCGGCATCGCCGGCCGCAGTGCTGCCGACCTGAGCGCCGAACTCGGCGATCATCTGAAGGCGCCTTCGGGCGTCACGTTCCTTCCCTATCTGTCGGGCGAGCGCACGCCGCACAATGACGCGGCGATCCGTGGCGCCTTTGTCGGGCTTGGCCATGAGAGCGGCCGGATGGTGCTGACCCAGGCGGTGATGGAGGGCGTGTCCTTCGCCATTCGCGACAGCCTGGAAGCCTTGCGCGCCGCCGGCACGACGCTTTCTCGGGTGACGGCGATCGGTGGTGGTTCGCGCTCGCGCTACTGGCTCAAATCGATCGCCACGGCGCTCAACCTGCCGGTCGACCTGCCCGCCGACGGCGATTTTGGCGCTGCCTTCGGGGCGGCCCGCCTTGGCCTCATCGCCGCGACCGGTGCCGATCCCGTTGTCACCTGCTACGCCCCACAGACGGCCGAGACCATTGCGCCGGAGGCGTCGCTGGTTTCGGCCTATGAGGCGAGCTACCAGCGCTACCGCCGGCTCTATCCGGCGATCAAGGGCGCCGTGTTGTGATGCGGCGCCCCCTGTCTCGATCCGCCGCCGCGTGCTCAGCGGACCGGAACCTTGTCGAGGAAACCGGTGACCGTCTTCAGGCGACCATTTTCGATCTGGCAGACATCGGTGCCTTCGATGACAGAGGGAACGCCGTCCGGACCGAGTGCCCAGGAAAAGCGGATCGTGTCGGCGTAACCGTCGGCGGCACCCTTCAGCGTGAAGCGGAAGCCGGGGAACTGTCCGTGCACGCCGGCAATGAGCGCATCCACGCCGGCATGGCCGTCGCCCTGCATGATCGGGTCGCGATAGGCGACGTCGGCGGTGAAGGCCTTCTCGATCTGGCCGGCGCGGCTTGCGGCGTCGGTCGTGTTCCAGGCGGCGATGTAGGCTCTGGCGATGGCGTTGAAGTCGTGCATCGAAGTGTTCCTTTCGTTTGGCGTTTCGATGCTTCCGGTATCGCCGGACGAGGGAATGAAACCAATTACCTTCCACGTAATGGCCGCGCCTATCGCATGCGCGATGCCGGCCGACACCACTCTTGAAAGAGGAGCAAGACCCGTGAGCACTGGCTTTTTCGGCGATATCGCCAAGATCAAATATGAAGGACCGGATAGCGCCAACCCGCTCGCCTTCCGCCATTACAACAAGGACGAGGTCGTGCTCGGCAAGCGCATGGAAGATCACCTGCGCTTCGCGGTTGCCTACTGGCACACCTTCGTCTGGCCGGGCGGCGACCCCTTCGGCGGACAGACCTTCGAACGTCCCTGGTTCAAGGACGACATGGCTGCGGCCAAGCTGAAGGCCGACGTCGCCTTCGAATTCTTCGACCTGCTCGGCGTGCCCTTCTATTGCTTCCACGATGCCGACGTGCGCCCGGAAGGCAAAAGCTTCGTCGAGAACACGAAGAACCTCAACGAGATTGTCGACTACTTCGAAAAGAAGCAGGCCGAGTCCGGCGTCAACCTGCTCTGGGGCACGGCGAACCTCTTCTCCAACCGGCGCTACATGTCGGGTGCGGCGACCAATCCGGATCCGGATGTCTTCGCGTTCGCAGCCGCGACGGTGAAAACCTGCCTTGACGCCACCAAGCGCCTCGGCGGCCAGAACTACGTGCTCTGGGGCGGTCGTGAAGGCTACGAGACGCTGCTCAACACCGACATGAAGCGCGAGCTCGACCAGCTCGGCCGTTTCGTCAACCTCGTCGTCGAGTACAAGCACAAGATCGGCTTCAAGGGCGCGATCCTGATCGAGCCGAAGCCACAGGAACCGACCAAGCACCAGTACGACTACGACGTCGCGACGGTCTACGGCTTCCTGAAGAACTACGGCCTGGAAAACGAGGTGAAGGTCAATATCGAGCAGGGCCATGCGATCCTCGCCGGCCACTCCTTCGAGCACGAGCTGGCGCTTGCCAACGCGCTCGGCATCTTCGGCTCGATCGACATGAACCGCAACGACTACCAGTCGGGCTGGGATACCGACCAGTTCCCGAACAACGTGCCGGAAATGGCGCTCGCCTATTACCAGGTTCTTGCCGGCGGCGGCTTTGCGACCGGCGGCACGAACTTCGACGCCAAGCTGCGTCGCCAGTCGATCGATCCGGAGGACCTGCTGATCGGCCATATCGGCGGCATGGATTGTTGCGCGCGTGGCCTGAAGGCAGCGGCAAAAATGATCGAGGACAAGGCACTCTCCGCACCGCTCGAAGGCCGCTATGCCGGCTGGCAGGTGCCGGAAGCCAAGAAGATGCTCGACGGCGGCTTCTCGCTGGAAGAGATCGAGGCCTGGGTGCTGAAGTCGGACCTCAACCCGCAGCCGAAGTCAGGCAAGCAGGAGCTGCTCGAAAACGTCGTCAACCGCTACGTCTGAGCGGAGATGGATATCGAAAGGGCGCCTTGAAAGCGCCCTTTCTCTTCGTCGACGCGCACGGGAGGCGATCATTGATGTCGCGGGTTTCTGCAGCAAGGGCGTGCCGTGGCTGGCCTAATGCCGTTTGCAATGAAATCGATTACAAAACTTTTCGGAATCCGGTCGTGCGCTGTTGCCCCTCGCTGAAAATCTGCTAGCTTCGGCGCCTGCAACGTTTCAGATCCGGCAGTTCTGGGAGAAAACAAAGGCGTGCAATCGCCTTTCATGCCGGCTGTCAGGACACGGCCAACACCAATTTCGGCCATTCCATCGGGAGGAAAATCAGCATGAAGACCATCAAGGGGCCAGGGCTCTTTCTTGCGCAATTCGCCGGCGATGCTGCGCCGTTCAATTCCTGGGATGCGATCACCAAATGGGCGGCCGATTGCGGCTACAAGGGCGTGCAGGTGCCGAGCTGGGACACGCGGCTGATCGATCTGAAAAAGGCCGCGACCTCGAAAGCCTATTGCGACGAGTTCGCCGGCACGGCGCGCGACAATGGCGTCGAGGTAACCGAGCTTTCGACCCATCTGCAGGGTCAGCTCGTCGCCGTGCATCCGGCCTATGATGAAGCCTTCGAGGGGTTTGCAGCACCCGAGGTGCGCGGCAATCCCAAAGCACGCCAGGCCTGGGCGGTGGAACAGGTGAAGCTGGCGCTGACGGCCTCGAAGAACCTCGGCCTCAACGCCATGGCAAGCTTCTCCGGCGCGCTCGCCTGGCCTTTCGTCTATCCCTGGCCGCAGCGGCCGGCCGGTCTCGTCGAGACCGCCTTCGATGAACTGGCGAAGCGTTGGAAGCCGATCCTCGACCATGCCGAGGATTGTGGCGTCGACGTCTGCTACGAGATCCATCCGGGCGAGGACCTGCACGACGGCATCACCTACGAGATGTTCCTGGAGCGCACCGGCAACCATGCCCGCGCCTGCATGCTCTATGACCCTTCGCACTACGTGCTGCAGTGCCTCGACTATCTCGACAATATCGACATCTACAAGGACCGCATCCGCATGTTCCACGTCAAGGACGCGGAGTTCAACCCGACCGGGCGCCAGGGCGTCTACGGCGGCTACCAGGGTTGGGTCAACCGCGCCGGCCGCTTCCGCTCGCCCGGCGACGGCCAGGTGGATTTCGGTGCGGTGTTCTCGAAGATGGCCGCCAACGATTTCGCCGGCTGGGCGGTGGTCGAGTGGGAATGCGCGCTGAAACATCCGGAGGATGGGGCACGCGAGGGTGCCGATTTCGTCAAGCATCACATCATCCGCGTGACCGAGAAGGCGTTCGACGACTTTGCCGGGGCTGGCACGGACGAGGCGGCCAACCGGCGCATGCTGGGGATCTGAGGTAGGTAGGACCTGAGGGTGCGACTGCCCGCTCTCCTCGGGTTAACCCGAGGACTGGCCCTCTTCCCGCAGGCGGGGAGAGGGGACGTGGATTGCCGCTGACCACGGGTTATCGTGGCTGCTGTTGCTGCGCTTTCGCAAGCGGGTGCGGCATGAGCCCTTCTCCCCCGCGTGCGGGGAGAAGGTGCCGGCGGGCGAATGAGGGGCATCCCTTGCGCCAGGAAACGAACAAACAACACGGAACGAACAGGGGAGAAGATCATGGCAATCGAAGGAACGAGCGAGAAGCGCGAGCGTCGCATCCGGCTCGGCATGGTGGGCGGCGGCTCCGGCGCATTCATCGGCGCGGTGCATCGCATCGCAGCCCGTCTCGACGATCACTATGAGCTGGTGGCCGGCGCGCTGTCGTCGACGCCGGAAAAGGCGGAAAGCTCAGGCCGCGAGCTCGGGCTCGATCCGTCGCGGGTCTATTCCGACTTCAAGCAGATGGCGATCCGCGAGGCGAAGCTGAAGGATGGCATCGAGGCGGTGGCGATCGTCACGCCAAACCATGTGCACTACGCTGCGGCCAAGGAATTCCTGAAGCGCGGCATCCACGTGATCTGCGACAAGCCGCTGACTTCGACGCTTGGCGACGCGAAGAAGCTGAAGAAAGCGGCGGACGAGAGTGATGCGCTGTTCGTGCTGACGCACAATTACACCGGCTATCCGATGGTACGGCAGGCGCGCGAGATGGTCGCCAATGGCGAGATCGGTGCGGTGCGGCTGGTGCAGATGGAGTACCCGCAGGACTGGCTCACCGAAAACATCGAGCAGTCGGGCCAGAAGCAGGCGGCCTGGCGCACCGATCCGGCGCGCTCGGGCGCTGGCGGCTCGACGGGTGATATCGGCACGCACGCCTATAATCTCGGCGCCTTCGTATCGGGTCTCGAACTCGAAGAACTCGCTGCCGATCTCGACAGCTTCGTTGGCGGCCGCCAGCTCGACGACAACGCCCATGTGATGATGCGCTTCAAGGCGAAGGACGGCGAGCGCGCCAAGGGGCTGCTCTGGTGCAGCCAGGTGGCGCCCGGCCACGAGAATGGCCTGATGGTGCGCGTTTACGGCACCAAGGGCGGGCTTGAATGGACGCAGAAGGACCCGAACTATCTCTGGTACACACCGTTCGGTGAGCCGAAGCGCCTGCTCACTCGCGCCGGCGCCGGGGCGGGTTCGGCCGCAAACCGCGTCAGCCGTATTCCGTCGGGCCATCCGGAAGGCTATCTCGAGGGCTTCGCGAACATCTACACGGAGGCGGCGCGCGCCATCTTTGCCAAGCGCAAGGGCGAGAAGATCGATCCGGCCGTCACTTACCCGACCATCGACGATGGCATGAAGGGCATGGTCTTCGTCGATGCCTGCGTACAGTCATCCAAACGAAATGGGGCGTGGGTAAAGGTATAGCCGCAGGCCAATACCGGCGGAAGGGCGGGGCTTTCCCGCCCTTTTTCGCGAGTTGACATTTGCCGGCATGGATTTAGGTCGGCCCGCTACAAACCGAAAACCAAGGTCCCGCTGGCAGCGGGGCCGGAACGAGACGAGACAAAGATATGACCGATCCCAAGATCCTGGCAGAGCGCTTCCCGGGCGATTTCGTATTCGGGGTGGCGACCGCCTCCTTCCAGATCGAAGGCGCGACCAAAGCTGACGGGCGCAAGCCGTCGATCTGGGATGCCTTTTCGAACATGCCGGGCCGTGTCTTCGGGCGTCACAACGGCGATGTCGCCTGCGATCACTACAATAGGCTCGACGAGGATCTGGACCTGATCAAGAGCCTCGGCGTCGATGCCTATCGGTTTTCCGTTGCCTGGCCGCGGATCATTCCTGAAGGCACCGGCCCGATCAACGAAAAGGGTCTCGATTTCTACGACCGCCTCGTCGACGGTCTGAAGGCGCGTAACATCAAGGCCTTCGCCACGCTTTATCATTGGGATCTGCCGCTGGCACTGATGGGCGATGGCGGCTGGACGGCCCGCACGACGGCCTATGCCTTCCAGCGCTACGCCAAGACCGTGATCGCCCGCCTCGGCGACCGGCTCGACGCGGTCGCGACCTTCAACGAGCCCTGGTGCTCGGTGTGGCTCAGCCACCTCTATGGCATCCACGCGCCGGGCGAGCGCAACATGGACGCAGCCCTGCATGCGCTGCACTTTACCAATCTGGCGCACGGGCTCGGCGTCGACGCCATCCGCTCCGAGCGGCCGAACTTGCCTACGGGCATCGTCATCAATGCGCATTCGGTCTACCCGGGCAGCGACAGCGCGGCCGACAGGAAAGCCGCAGACCGCGCATTCGACTTCCACAATGGCGTCTTCTTCGGCCCGATCTTCAAGGGGGAGTACCCCGAAAGCTTCATGAGTGCGCTCGGCCATCGCATGCCCGCGATCGAAGACGGCGACATGGAGACGATCTCCCGGCCGCTCGACTGGTGGGGGCTCAACTACTACACGCCGATGCGGGTCAGTGCCGATCCGGCCAAGGGCGCAGAATATCCGGCAACGATCAATGCCAAGCCGGTGAGCCAGACAAAGACGGATATCGGTTGGGAGGTTTACGCTCCGGCGCTCGGCAGCCTGGTCAAGACGCTCAACGCGACCTACCAGCTGCCCGACTGCTACATCACCGAGAACGGCGCCAGCTACAACATGGGCGTCGAGAACGGCATTGTCGACGACCAGCCGCGGCTCGACTATATCGCCGACCACTTGTCGGTGACGGCGGATCTGATCGCCGAGGGTTATCCGATGCGCGGCTATTTCGCCTGGAGCCTGATGGACAATTTCGAATGGGCCGAAGGTTACAAGATGCGTTTCGGCATCGTCCATGTCGACTACGACACCCAGGTCCGCACCATCAAGAAGAGCGGTGAGTGGTACCAGGCTCTGGCCGAACAGTTCCCGAAGGGCAACCACATCTGACGCTCAAGCGGGCGGGTTCACCCGCCCGCAACGCTTCCGCGGCTCGGTCAATTCACCGCCGGACCGGCAGGACTTCCAGGCTCTGCCGGTCGAGCTGGGCCAGCGATTCCTTGAAACCGTAGCGCGGCTTCCAGTCGAGCTTTTCGATCGCAGCACTCGGGTCATAAACCCGGTCGATGGTCGCGGGCAGCGGCCAGTCGCGATCGGCAAAGGCCTGCGACAGTTTTGGCGCACGCTCACGCAGGAGCCCCGCGGCATCCTCCGCCAGCCGGCGGCAATCCGTTGGAAGGAACGGCGTTTCGCCCGAGATGATGTAGCGCTGAAAAGCCGGGCCGCCATTGTCGAGTGCTGCCACATGCGCGGCAGCCACGTCGCGCGCATCGATGCCGCGGTGCAGGCGGTAGCTTGCGATACGATCGGCGACCTCCGGGAAACAGCGCGACATGCGCAGCACCCGCACATGCAAAGCACGATCCGCCGCGTTTTCGAGCAGAGCTTCGGCCGCAAGCTTGGTGTGGTGGTAGATGGTGTGCGGCTTCGGCGGCGTCTGCTCGGTGATCCAGGCGCAGCCGTCTTCCGTGACCGCATGACCATAAAGTGCCGTCGTGCTGGTAAAGACGATGCGGCCGACGCCGGCGGCCTGGGCTGCGGCAATCACCAGATGGGTGCCCATCACATTGACGCGCTCGAACTCCTGGTCGGCGACGGCGTCTACATGTGGCGCGTGCAGGGCCGCCGTATGGATGACGGCGTCCGTCCCTTCCATCGCGCGCTCCAGCAGTTCGCCATCGACGAGATCGCCGACGACGGCCGTCGTGCCGAAGGGCGCGCGATCGATGCCGATGACGTCATGGTCGGCGGCGGCGAGCGCGTTGTAGATCGCTCTGCCGATGCGGCCGGAACTTCCGGTCAAGACGATGCGCATTTCTCACCTCATAATCCTGTTCCTGCCCGTTAGCATGAAATGCGGTCGGACACAGTCCGCCCGAGCAAGGATTTCCAAGATGGCGATTTGCGGGATGACGGCGCGTTGCGAAGCAAAAGAGCATGGTTTTGCCGTTGCTTGGCAAATTCGGAAAAATCATGCCTGTGAAAGGGCATGGCAATTCTCCATAAGAGCCGTAGATTATGTCGCATGCGGGCCATGCGGCAGCAAAGTTGAACTGACTGGTTGCTTGATGTTAGAGAAGTGCTCCCTGTTCCGAATGCGTTGTCGAATGTCGGCCTGACCAGACGCGCGTTCCATCCCGGCCAGGCCCGGGATCATGAGTTTTGAACATCCGAGAGCACTTATGTACCCGCACATTCCGACTGCGCCTCATTCGGGGAATTCCGAACGATGAGCGTTTCCGCCCAAAACGCCGCGCCATCGGCTGACGCGGCCGTCGTCTTCAACGGCGTTTCCAAGCATTTCCCCGCGTCCGGCACCAGCGGCGCCTTCACTGCGCTCGACAAGGTCTCGCTGACCGTCGACCGTGGTTCGATCACCGGCATCATCGGCCGCTCCGGCGCTGGCAAGTCGACGCTGATCCGACTGGTCAACGGGCTCGAAAAGCCGACGGGCGGCAAGGTGCTGGTTGACGGCGTCGATGTCGGCGGGCTCGACGAGGCGGCGCTGCGCAGCCTTCGCCGCTCCGTCGGCATGATCTTCCAGCACTTCAACCTGCTGTCCTCGCGCACCGTGTTCGGAAACGTCGCGCTGCCGCTCGAAATATCCGGCATGGACAAGCGCGCGATCGAACAGCGCGTTCGGCCGCTGCTCGATCTCGTCGGTCTCGCCGACAAGCACGGGCGCTATCCGGCCGAACTTTCAGGCGGCCAGAAACAGCGCATCGGCATCGCCCGGGCGCTTGCGACCGAGCCGAAGCTCCTGCTCTCCGACGAGGCGACCTCGGCGCTCGATCCGGAAACGACCCAGTCGATCTTGGAGCTTTTGAAGCGCATCAATGCCGATCTCGGCCTGACGGTGCTGCTCATCACCCACGAGATGGAAGTGGTGAAGGCGGTGACCTCAGACGTCGCCGTCATCGATCATGGCCGCATCGTCGAGCGTGGCCACACCTTCGACGTCTTCACCCATCCGAAGCACGAGACGACGCGGGCGCTGCTCTCGGGGCTGCCGGGGTCGAAGCTTCCAGACGCGGTCGCCCGCGCCCTGAAGTCTGCACCCGCGGCCGGCGATCGCGCCGTCGTGCGGCTCACCTTCTTCGGGGCTGCGGCCGAGAAGCCGCTGATCTCGCAGCTGATCAAGTCTGTCGGCGCCGAGGTCAACATCATCGCCGGCACGATCGACGAGATCGGCGGCGCGCCCTATGGCTCGCTGGTCGTCGCCTATGGCGCGGATGCCGAGACGTCCGGCCGCGCCGAACGCTTCTTTGTCGAAAACGGTCTGGTCACGGAGGTGCTCGGTTATGTCGCCTGATATTCTCCTGCGCATCGGCGGGGCCACCGTCGACACGATCTATATGGTCGCCATCGCCGGCCTGATCGGCTCGCTGATCGGCGGGCCAATCGGCATCTTCCTCGCCACCAGCGGCAAGGGTGAACTCTTCCCGGCGCCGACGCTCAACCGCTTCATCGGGCTGATCGTGAACGCCACGCGCTCGACGCCGTTCATCATCCTCGTCGTCGCCATCATTCCGTTTACCCGACTGCTCACCGGCACTTCCATCGGTACGAAGGCTGCGATTGTGCCCTTGACGATTGCCACCATTCCCTTTGTCGCACGCCTGGTGGAAGCGGCGATCCGCGAAATCGACAAGGGGCTGATCGAGGCGGCGCGCGCCATGGGCGCGACCCCGGTGCAGATCGTCTTCAAGGTGCTGCTCGCCGAAGCGCGGCCCGCGCTCACCTTGGCGCTCACCATGACCGCCGTCAGCCTCATCGGCTATTCGGCGATGGTCGGTGCCGTCGGCGGCGGCGGGCTCGGCGACCTCGGCATCCGCTACGGCTACCAGCGCTTCATGCCCGACGTGATGCTCGTTGTCGTCATCGTGCTGATCGTGCTGGTGCAGCTCGTCCAGAGCGCCGGCGACGGGCTGGCGCGGCGCTTCGACAAGAAAAACCGCAAGACCTGATTCCTCCCAAGACTGAACGTGAACAAGGAGACGACCATGAAGAAGCTTATCATCGCGGCAGCGATTGCCGCTCTTTCCGCCGGCACGGCACTCGCCGAAACCATCAAGGTCGGCGTCACGCCGGGCGAACACGCCCAGATCATGGAGAAGGTGAAGGAAATCGCAGCTCCCAAGGGCCTCGATATCGAGATCCTCGAATTCTCCGACTATGTCGTCCCGAACCAGGCTCTGGCTGACGGCGACCTCAACGCCAACTCGTTCCAGCACCAGCCCTATCTCGACAACCAGATCGCCGATCGTGGTTTCGACATCGTCAGCGTCGGCACCACCATCACCACCCCGATGGGCGTCTATTCGCAGAAGGTGAAGAGCCTCGACGAGCTCAAGGACGGCGCCACGATCGCCATTCCGAACGACCCGACGAACGGCGGCCGCGCGCTGCTGGTTCTGGCGTCGAAGGGCCTGATCAAGGTCAAGGAAGAGGTCGGCCTCAAGGTCACGCCGGCCGACATCACCGAGAACCCGAAGAACATCACGTTTGCCGAGCTTGACGCTGCCCAGTTGCCGCGCTCGCTGCAGGACGTCGATGCCGCCGTCATCAACACCAACTACGCGATGGAAGCCGGCCTGCACCCGAAAAAGGACGCGATCGCGATCGAAGGCGAGAAGTCGCCCTACGCCAACGTCATTGCCGTGCGCAAGGCCGACAAGGATGCTCCGTGGGTGAAGACCCTGGTCGAATCCTACCACGACGAAAAGGTGAAGGCCTTCATCAACGACACCTTCAAGGGCGCGCTGATCCCGAGCTGGTAAGCGTCTCTGGTAAAGAGAAACAAGGACCGCGCGCTGCAACTTGCGGCGCGCGGTTTTTCTTTGACCGCGTGGCTTGCTTGGCTATCCTCCTGGCACTTCGAGGAGGACGAACCATGAGCGTCTTGAAAGGCGGATGTCTCTGCGGTGCAATCCGGTATGAGCTGAACCGTGAGCCGCTCTTTTCCGGTTTCTGCCATTGCCGCGATTGCCAGCGCACGACAGGCACCGGTCATTGCTGTTACATGATCTTCGAGCGGGCCGATGTGACGATGTCGGGAACCGGCCGCGGTTACGAGACGCGCGCTGAAAACGGCAATCCTTCGATCCGCTATTTTTGCGAAACCTGCGGCAGCCAGGTTTATGGCTCCGGCCCGCCGGACGATCCGCGTGTGTCGATCTATGCCGGCACGCTCGACGACCCGTCGGTATTTCGACCGACAGACGCCATTTTCACCCGCAGCCGCCATGAATGGGACCGCAGTGCGTTGGCACTTGAGGAATGCGAGGCGTTGCCGGGCTGACAGGGGAAGTCGGTGCTGTGTTGCTCTGGGAAACTGCCCTTGAGATTGTGGTGCTCACAAATACGCCTCAGAGTCGTGTTCGTTGCGGTGCAACCATGTCGCCATTCGAGGCTTAGATGAGATATAGAAACAGCGGTGTTGGCCGGTTGTTTGTTGTGGCACTTGCCATGTTTCTGCCGACGGAGAGAGGGGCTGCGGAGCCGCTTGGCGAGGGTAAGTTTCACGTTCGCTACGCATTTTCGTTGGGCGGTAAGCTTCTTTCTTACGCTGAAGTCGCATGCGATTATGGAAAGACCTGCCTGCTCTTCACCGATCAAAAAGGTGTGGAGCTGAGTCTGCGTCCGGATAGGGACGGTGAAGGCGGAGCGCTGATGGTCAGCTGTGGTGACACTCACTGCGGCTTCGCAAGCCCGGCAATATGGTCGACTGACAACAGCCGGCTGGAAGAGTTTGTTGTGGTTGAACGGTCGCCATCCGACTTTGGTCAGGAACTTGTCATCCAGATACGCCGCCGAATCGGTAGTATCCTTCTGAAGTTTCCTCCAACCGAAAGCCCGGTGATCGTACAACCCGACATCAAGCTATGATTGTCAGCTACCGAGGTGGCGCTCGCCGCGCTTCTTCGCAAGTTCGATCTGCCGTTGGCGCTGGCGGTAGCGTTCGCGGTCCTCGTCGGTGCGGACCTCGTGGCAATGGATGCAGGAGACGCCGTCCTCGTGGTGCGGTGAAGCGAGGTCCGCCTTGGTCAGCGGCTGGCGGCAGGCGTGGCAGAGCGTGTGCTCGCCTTCCTCGAGGCCATGGGTGACGGAGACGCGATCGTCGAAGACGAAGCAGGCGCCTTCCCAGAGGCTTTCTTCTTGGGGCACTTCCTCGAGATACTTCAGGATGCCGCCCTTGAGGTGGTACACCTCATCAAAGCCCTGCTCCTTCATGAAGGCGGTCGCCTTCTCGCAGCGGATGCCACCGGTGCAGTACATGGCGATCTTCGGCTTGTTGTGCAGGCCGGTGTTGTTGCGCACCCAATCGGGAAATTCGCGGAAAGTTTTGGTGTTCGGATCGACCGCACCCTTGAAGATGCCGATGGCGGTTTCGTAGTCGTTGCGCGTATCGATGACGATCGTCTCGGGATCGGAGATCAGTGCATTCCAATCCTTCGGATCGACATAGGTGCCGACGATCTTGTTGGGGTCGATATCCTCGACGCCCATGGTGACGATTTCCTTCTTCAACCGCACCTTCATGCGCAGGAACGGCATGGACGATGCACGGCTTTCCTTGTGCTCCAGTGCGCCGAATTCGGGCTGCACGCGCAGGAAGGAAAGCACCGCGGCGATGCCGGCATCCGTGCCGGCGATCGTGCCGTTGATGCCTTCATGCGCCAGAAGCAGCGTTCCCTTGACGCCGTTTTCGTCGCAGACGGCCTGCAGCGGTTCGCGAAAATCGGCGAAACGCGGGAAGCGTGCGAAATGATAGAGCGCGGCCACCAGAAACTGGCCATGCGTCTCACCATGGGGCTCAGGGCGCGGGGTCGTGAAAATGTCGGTCATGGCCCGTGCAAATACAGCTTTCGCGCCGCAAGCGCAATCGCGGCGGGGCCCAGGGGCACTCTGTCGCGGCGCGGACAGTCGGTCCGCCCGCCGAAATTTCGCCGAAACATCAGCGCGCGGCGTCGAGCCAGAGCAACCGGATCGTTCGGCTTTCGTCGTCCGGTTCCTCCTGGAAGACCTCGGCGGCGAGATCAAGAGCGTGCTTGCGCAAGCTTCCCTGTCGGTCGATGACGGCCGCGATGAGGTGGGCCTGATCCTGACTGTTACCGGCAAGCCCCGGATCCTCGTTGATCAACTGGGTCATGACCGCGAGATCGTTGAGGTGCCCGAGCGTGTCGACCAGCGCTTTAGCCTCGGCGCGCTTGGCCTGCAGGGCGGAAGGCCAGACCGCGTGCATCAGGCCGAGATGCATGCGGTAGTCCTGCGCCCGCTTTCGCAGCTCGTGGAACGACGGGGCTTCCGAAGTCTCGCTGCATGCCTGCCGGGCGCGCTTGGCCCGCCTCAGAGTGCGCCGCCATCCCTTCGTCAGCCGGTCTGCGGTCTTGCGGCGTCGATCGTCGAATGTCACTTGGCTGAGGGCCTGCAGTGCCTGCTCGCAGCGCACGATGGTGGCTGCCACGCGGTCCTCGATATCGGTCGCGCTTGCCGTGATGCGGTCCCGGCGTGTCGTCAGCCGCTCGCAGACATGGGCGAGCGCCCGTTCTTCCTCCTCGTTGCAAGCGGCTGCCTTGAGGTAATGGGCGTTCTCGACCAGTGCGGCCGCGTCCCGAACGGTTGAGAGGTTGCGGGCCATGTCGCGGATGCGCGCATTTTCGTGCTTCTGAAAAAGCGGCACGTCCGCTGCGACGAGACGGTACAGCGAGCGCAGGCGCTTGAAGTTCTTGCGGGCGTCGTGGATCGCCTCGTGCACCCCGTCAGGCCGATCCTCGAGCTTCATCACCGCCTGTGTGAGCTGTTCGGCGGCGATCGTGCGGAAGTCTTCGGAAAAAGGCCGTCCAGGTTCGAAGGCGTAAGTCATGGTTGCGGTTCCGTCAGTCCTTCTGTGGCGAGGGACTGGTTGGAGTAGCGGCGATCGCCCGTGATTTCCTGCCCGACCCAATCGGGCAGCGCCGGCATGTCGGTCTCGCGCTTCATCTCGACTTCCGCAACGACGAGGCCTTTGAGCGCGCCTCCATAGACGTCGACTTCCCAGGTGAACCCCTTGTGCGGCACCCGGTAGCGCCTCTTCTCGATGACGATCCCGACCGCCTGGGTCAGCATCTCGCGGGCATCGTCCATCGGCAGGTCGTACTCGTATTCGTTTCTGACCAGTGCCGACTTGCCGATCTTGATGGTCAGCCGCGCCCATTTGTCGCCGTGGATGCGCACGCGCAGCGAGCGGTCGTCCATGGTCACGACATAGGCCTGCCTGAGGTCAATGCCCTTGTCCGCACGCTCTCGCCACCCATCGGAAGCGACGAGAAACTTGCGCTCTATTTCCTTCGCCATGGAAAATCCGCCATTTCTAGGGCCCGCGGCCTTCAACCTATCGCTTTCACGCAAAGGCTCAAGTCATCTCTTTGTCGCAAGTTGCATATTACCGTTGCCTTACATGCGAAAGCCGCGCTCCCGCCGCCTTGGGTCTCGACAACCGGTGGCCGGGGGAGTATGCGGAGGGCATATTCAATCGTTTTAAAAAGGACGATCGGCATGAGCGCGAAATCCGACAGGCTTCTTTCAACCCTCAAACTGGCGCCGGTTGTTCCGGTGCTGGTGATCGACGACGTGGCGACCGCCGTTCCCCTGGCGCGCGCGCTCGTTGCCGGCGGGTTGAAGGCGATCGAGATCACGTTGCGCACGCCGGCCGCACTCGAAGCGATCCGCGCCGTTGCCAACGAAGTCGAAGGCGCTGTTGCTGGCGCAGGTACGATCCTCAACGCCGCCCAGTTCGAAGCCGCGGTCGAAGCCGGCTCGAAGTTCATCGTCAGCCCCGGCACGACGCAGGAACTGATCGATGTGGCCAACGACCACGAGGTGCCGCTTTTGCCGGGTGCGGCGACGGCGAGCGAAGTCATGGGTCTGCGTGAAGAAGGCTACGACGTCATGAAGTTCTTCCCGGCCGAGCAGGCCGGCGGCGCCGCCTACCTCAAGTCGCTGTCCTCGCCGCTTGCCGGCACGCTCTTCTGCCCGACGGGCGGCATTTCCCTTGCCAATGCGCGCGACTATCTGACGCTGCCCAACGTCGTTTGTGTCGGCGGCTCCTGGGTTGCGCCGAAGGAACTGGTTGCCAAGGGCGACTGGGCCGGCATCACCAAGCTTGCGGCAGAAGCCTTCGTGCTCAAGGGCTGAGCAGCAAGCAACGCCTTCCGTTTTTTGAAAGGCCGGGTGGAGAGCCCGGCCTTTTTCTCTGGCCGTACGGCGTCGCTCGCCTCTGGCGCGAATTTGTATTTTCCCTGCAACGTTCCTATGTCTCAATCCATTCAGCGACGGGCGCGCGGGCGGCGCACCCTTGCGCTCGCCTTCAACCGCCCGGAACCGACAAGGAGCGAAACCCGATGTTCGACGCGAAGAAGTTGCTGGATCAGTTTCTGGGATCGCAGGTGCCCGGTGCCGGCGGCACGGTGCGCGATCGCGCGACCCAGGCGACGCAGCTTGCCAAGGACAATCCACTGGCGAGCGGCGCCATTGCCGCTGTTCTGCTCGGCACCAAGTCGGGTCGCCAGCTGGCCGGCAACGCCGCCGTGCTTGGCGGTCTCGCGGCGATCGCCGGTCTCGGCTACCAAGCCTACAAGAATTATCAGGCCGGCAATACGCCGGGCGGTGCAACGGTTGCCAAGGGCGAGCCGGAACTTCTGCCGCCGCCGGCCGATTCCGGCTTCGCCTCTGCTCCCGAAGCCGTCAGCCATGATTTTGCGCTGACCCTCGTGCGCGCAATGATCGCCGCTTCGCGTGCCGACGGCCATATCGACGAGGCCGAGCGCCAGCACATCATGGACAAGCTATCGGTCTCGGGCCTTTCGGCCGATGCCGCGGCGTTCCTCGAAGGCGAGCTTGCCAACCCGGTCGATATCGACGCGATCGTCGGCGCGGCAAAGACCGAAGAGGAGCGCGTGGAGATCTACACCGCGTCGCGCCTGACGATCGAGCCGGAAACCCGTGCGGAGCGCGGCTATCTCGACCTGCTCGCCGGACGCCTCGGACTTCCCGACGCGCTGGTCGATCACATCGAGGCGACGGTCTCGGCCGCCAAGGTGCCGGCCACCGCGTAGGATACCGTTCGGGGGGCATGGTTTCATCACCGGTTCGAACAGGGTTCATCACCAGTTTGAATTTGTGTCGGCCGCCACTCTGGCCTATGCCGAAGGGCAGGGATGAAGGAGGAGCGGCCGATGCAGGATCTGAAGAACTGGAAAGGGTGCCCGGCGCCGAAGGGCGTCGCGCTCGAAGGGCGTTTCGTCAAGCTCGAGGCCTATGAGCGCGACCGGCATCTGCAGGACCTCTGGGACGGCCTCGGCGGTATGGCGATCAACCCGCTGCTCAAATACTTCACGCAGCCGGATTTTAGGGATATCGACGCTTTCGATGCCTGGCTGACGGCGGCGCAGGAGAAATCCGGCTGGGTTACAGAGGTCTTCCGCGACAAGGCGACCGGCATTGTCGTCGGCATGGCCAATTACATGCGTGCCGATCCCGCCAACGGCGTCGTCGAAGTCGGCTCCGTGGCACACGGCGCCGCCATGGCCCGCTCGCCGCTCTCGACCGAAGTGCATTACCTGATGGCGAAGCACGCCTTCGAGGATCTCGGCTATCGCCGCTACGAGTGGAAATGCCATAGCGAGAACATGGCGAGCCGCAAGACCGCCGCCCGGCTCGGTTTTACCTTCGAGGGCATCTTCCGCCAGCACATGATATCCAAGGGCGGCAACCGTGATACGGCCTGGTTTTCGATGATCGACAGCGAATGGCCGCTGCTCAATGCCGCATTCGAAACCTGGCTTGCAGCTGATAATTTCGATGAAGACGGTCGCCAGAAGCGGCGGCTTGAAGATATACGTTCGGATCTGGAGCGGCAGGCGTCGAAATAGGCGCAGGCTGCTTAAGCCGCAGCAGACAACAACAGGGAAGTCATGCAGAACAAGGAAAAGTCACCGGCGATCGCCGCTGCGATCATTCTCGTCGTCGCCGGTCTCGGCTTCTTCGTTCTGCCGTCGATCATGCTCAAGCTCGGCGATATCTCGCCCTGGCTGGCCGCCGCCTTCGGCGTGATCTTCGTGCTCGGCTTCTTCCTGCTCTTCTGGCTGCGCGCCCGCTACCAGCGCAAGCGCGGGCTCTGACGGCCCGATCAGGCCGCGTGCGTCAACTCTGCAGAGCCGCGCCGAGCAGCGCCAATCCCAGCAACAGAACCAAGGCAGCGCCGGCTATCTCGATGCCGTTCGAGATCCGGGCAGCCGCCGCGCCGTTTGCCGCATAGCGCAGCGCAACGCCCTTGGCGGTGACGGCCATGGTCGCAAGGATTGAGACGGTGATCGCCGTACCGATCGACATGGCGAAGACCGAAAGCACGCCGCCGAGGTAAAGCCCGTTCAGGAGTGCGAAGGACAGCACGATGAGTGCGCCGGAGCACGGGCGCAGGCCGACGGCGATGACTGCCGACCAAGCTTCGCGGAGCGCAAAACGATCCCCTTTCAGCATCGACGGGTCGGGCGCATGCGCATGGCCACAGCTCGAGCAGACCTCGCCCGGGCCATGGCTGTGCCCGTGGTGATCATGATGGTGGCTATGATGATGATCGTGATGATCATGATGGTGATCGTCCGCGAGCTGGACGTGCCCGCCGCCGGCAACGGAAGCCAAGGCAACCGGACGCAGCATCGACCGTAGCTTGCGCAGGAGAAGCCAGCCGCCGAAGGCGGCGATCAGCGCGTAACTTGCGATCTCCAGCCAGCGCGTGGCGCTGGTCATGCTGATCGAGGTACCGCGCAGGATGAGGTAAACGGCGCCGATCAGGAGGATCGCGACCACGCCCTGCAGCAGCGAGGACAGGAAGGAGAGCAGCACGCCGCGCTTCAGTTCCGTCTCGTTGGCGATCATGTAGGACGAGATCACCGCCTTGCCGTGGCCGGGGCCGGCGGCATGCAACACGCCATAGGTGAAGGACAGGCCGACCAGCGACCAGAGCTGCCAGGGGTTCTCACGCATCCCCTTCAGCGCATTGGTCATCAGCCGGTAGAAGCCCTGCTGCTCCATGTTGATCCAGGCGAAGAAGCCGCCGAGAAAACCGGTCGTCTTGAACGCGGGCTCGGCCGTGCCGATGCCGAGGGGCGACTGCGCCGCGGCGATCGTTGCAGAAAGCGCCGTGACGACGAGCGCGGCCGTGACCAGACGTGCGATCCCGCGGGTGTTCAGCATGTGATCTCGATCCTGGTTGCAAACAGCTTCGACATGTCGGTGCCCGTCGGGTCGCTCCAGAAGGCGTCGGTCAAGGTGTCCTTGTTCTCGGCGAGAACTTCGTCGGGATCAGGGCGGACGACCTTGTGCTCACAGGCATTGATCTTGTCGCCGACGACGGTCAGGTCATCGTCGGTGGCGAAGTCCATGGCCGTATACATCGTTGGATCGTAGACGCCGAAGGAGAGCTTGCCCTTGAGCGGCATCGGCTCGGCCGGCTTGACCGCGAACATCATCAGCAATTGCCCGTCCTTGTAGTCGACGGTGATGTGATCCGGCTTGTTGACCTTGATGGTTTTGCCGTTGTCGAGGATCGTCGTGTAATAATTGTACTCGGACAGGGACTCCATCACCGTCTGCCCGACTTCGGCCAATTCATCCGGATCGAGCGTCGCGTTCGAGTTCTTGTCGAAATCGAGCACCACGCTGGAGGAGAACAGTTCGTCGAAGCGCCAGACGTTCCTGAGTTCGCTGATCTCGTCCTTGTCGTCGGAGACGACCTCGAGGCGCGCTTCCGCAAAGATGTGCGGGTGGGCAAAGGCCAGCGACGGGGCAGCCAGGGTGGCAAGGCCGGCCATGACGAGGCGTTTGGTTCTCATGTGGCGGCAATCCTTTCGGCTGGAGCGATCGCTCCGCGATTCGTTTCCGGGAATGTACCGGAAATGGGACGGAATTGGGACTTTGAGGTGCCGGCGCCCGATCACCGTGGCTTGCGAAACCAGGCGTGCAGGAAGTCGACGAGGGTTCTGACCTTGGCCGGGAGGTAGCGGCGATGCGGATAGATCGCATAGATGCCGCGGTCGCGGGGGAGGAAATCGTCGAACAGCGTGACGAGTTCGCCGGTAGCGATTTTCGGGCGGGCGATGAAATCCGGGATGATCGATACGCCGAGGCCGGAGACGGTGGCTCTGAGGGCTGCAAGCGGGCTGTTGACCTCGATCGGGCCGCTGACGGGCACGGTGAAGGCCGAACCATCGGGCTCGACGAAGCGCCAGTTGGAATAGGAGCGGCCATTGGTATCGAGAATGCAGGGCAGCTTGGAAAGGTCCGTCGGGTGAGCGATGGGGCCACATTTTTCCAGGAATTCCGGGGCAGCGCAGATCAGCACCTGGAAATCGTCGAGCTTGCGGGCGATCAGCGTCGAATCTTCGAGCCGGGTGATGCGGATGGCGACGTCGAAGCCTTCCTCGACCAGATCGACGAAACGGTCGTCGGAGATGATTTCGAGCGAGAGTTCGGGATGCTGCTTGCCGAAATCGACCAGCGACTGGCCGATGTCGGCATCGACGAAGGTGCGCGGCGCGGTGATGCGTAGCCGTCCCTTCAGGTCGGAATTGTTGGCGCGCACGAGATCGGCGAGATTGTCGATCTCCTTCAGGATTTCCGACGCGGTGCGATAGTAGGTGTGGCCAGCCTCGGTCAGCGAGAACTGCCGTGTCGTGCGGTTGAGGAGCAGCGCACCGAGTTCATCCTCGAGCTCGCGCACATATTTCGAAAGCAGCGCCTTCGACTTGCCGACACGCCTTGCGGCGGCCGAGAACCCCTCGGCGTCCACGACATCGATAAAGGCGCGGATGCGGGTGAGTGTGTCCATGGCGATCTTTCTTTCGTGCTCTCAATCGTGCTTCGCCGATTCGCCGGCGAAGGCCTCTTTCCGCGTCGATAATGCAGACGGCAGATTGTCCGTCGCTTGCGTCATTGCGCCGGGTTCTGCCTTCAGTGCCTGTTCTTATAAATAATAGTCTTCTTTCAATGCTTTAGCGTTGTGGACGATCTGGCGCCAAGCGTTCAAAATTTGTGAACATCGACAGTTTTGCCCGGCTGGAAAAAAATTCAACCGCGGTTGTGAAAAAACTCTTGATTACGACGGGCTTTTTTCTTACCTACGCCCTTGCCCAAAGTCGCACGTGCCTGTGGGTGTCCGCCGACCCTCGATTAGGTGAGGGTATCGGTAAGGTACCTGGAACTAACCCCTCCAGTCGCTATTCCGGCCAACCGGGAAATGCGAGGACATCTTGAAGCAACGACGGTGCGGGCCTTTCTGGTGTCTGCCGGCTTTCCAACAGCCGGGGTTACTGAAGAGGCACACCTTCATTGCCGGAAGTGCGGTTGGGTTATTCCCTCCAATCCATGGCAGACAAAGCCGAATTGAAGCCTAGGCGGGCTTTGATTCACCGTTCGCGCATCGAGCGCATGCATGGTTCCGGGGTCTCCACCGGCTGGTTCCAGAGCATGTGCGCGTATGCCCTTTGTCCTCCGCGAAAGCGGGGCATCTTGGATCAGGGGAATATGGCCATGACCACGGCTCGCATCATCGACTTCATCAACACCCGACGACCGGAAGGCCCGTGCCTTGTTGTCGACCTCGACGTCGTGCGCAACAATTTCAAGGCTTTCCGCCATGCGATGCCGGACAGCTCGATCTATTATGCGGTCAAGGCAAACCCGGCGCCGGAAATCCTGCGCCTGCTCGCCGGCATGGGCTCCTCCTTCGATTGCGCGTCCGTCGCCGAAATCGAAATGGCACTCGACGCCGGTGCGACCGCGAGCCGCGTCTCCTATGGCAACACCATCAAGAAGGAGCGCGACATTGCCCGCGCCCACGCGCTTGGGGTCAACCTGTTCGCGGTCGACAGCCACGAGGAAGTGGAGAAGGTTGCCCGCGCAGCCCCCGGCGCTCGCGTGTTCTGCCGCGTCCTGACCGATGGTGAAGGCGCCGAATGGCCGCTGTCGCGCAAGTTCGGCTGCGTCCCGCAGATGGCCGTCGACGTGCTCGTCTACGCCCACCAGCATGGCCTCGTTTCCTACGGCGTCTCGTTCCATGTCGGTTCGCAGATGACGAAGCTGGATGCCTGGGATCAGGCCCTTGCCGATGCCAAGCGCGTCTTCGTGCAACTGGCCAAGCAGGGCATCGAGCTCAAGATGGTCAACATGGGCGGTGGCTTCCCGACGAAGTACCTGAAGGACGTGCCGACGGCGGAAGCCTATGGCCAGGCGATCTTCGGCGCGCTGAAGAAGCACTTCGGCAACCACATCCCGGAAACGATCATCGAGCCCGGTCGCGGCATGGTTGGCAACGCCGGCGTGATCAAGGCGGAAGTCGTTCTCGTCTCGAAGAAGTCGGACAACGACGCCCATCGCTGGGTGTTCCTCGACATCGGCAAGTTCGGCGGACTCGCCGAAACCATGGACGAAGCGATCCGCTACCCGATCCGTACGGCGCGCGATGGCGACGAAATGGAGCCTTGCGTGCTCGCCGGCCCGACCTGCGATTCGGCCGACGTGCTCTATGAGAAGAACATGTATCCGCTGCCGATCACCCTTTCGATCGGCGACGAGGTTCTGATCGAAGGTACCGGCGCCTATACGACGACCTACTCGGCCGTCGCCTTCAACGGCTTCGAGCCGCTGAAGGCCTATGTGATCTGATCCGGCCTGCTCCCGTCCTCGGGCGGGAGCGCCACTTCACAATTTTCGTTCGGTCCGCCTGAAGCGGTTTTGATGACGGGAGGCCCCGATGGCCGCTGTTGTTGACGCCCTGCGCGCGTTTTTCGCGCCCACTACATTTGTAATCGATGCCGAGAATCCGGGCGACGTCGTCGCGCGCGAGAACCTGCTCGACCGTGCCATGGGGCCGGAGCGCCGCCGCAAGTCGTCGGAGAAGCTGCGCAGCGGCCGGCTGCCAGCCGAAGGCCTTGCCTTCGTCGCCCGCGATGTCGATGGTCACGTGATCGGCACGGTCCGGCTCTGGAACGTCGAGGCCGGCGTCAGCCGTGAGGGCCATGCCGTGCCGGCGCTGCTGCTCGGTCCGCTCGCAGTCGACCCCGCCCATGAGGGCAAGGGCATCGGCGGCATGCTGATGCGGGCTGCTATCGAAGAGGCCAAGAACCGCGGCCATGGCGCGATCCTGCTCGTCGGTGATGCTGCCTATTACGAGCGCTTCGGCTTCTTTGCCAGCCGCACCCAGCATCTGGTGATGCCAGGGCCGTTCGAACGCGGCCGGTTCCTGGCGCTCGAGCTTCGGGACAACTGGCTCGAGGGCACTGCCGGCCTGATCGTCGCCAGCGGCCGCAAGCTCGCCATGCCGCCGGTTCGCCGCGCCGCCTGAGATCTCTTTCCGCCGCCAACCCTGCGGTGGCGGATTTTTCGCTGCTCCCTCGCTGGTCCGATCTGATCGGCGAGGGGGCAGACGCATGACATGCCGGGCGCTCCCTGCTGATGGGTTCGTGATCTTCCTTGACAATGCGGCACCGCTGACCTGTCCTTGCGGCAAGGCCTCGTTGCAGGCGGATGGAAGTCTCGCGCATGGATCCGTTCATTTTCGGGGCAGCGACCCTGCTGCCCTTTCTACTGACATCCTTCATCATCGAACTGACGCCGGGACCGAACATGGCCTACCTCGCCATGGTCGCGGCCTCGGAGGGGCGCAGGCCCGGCATGGCGACCGTCGCCGGCGTGGCGCTCGGCCTGGCGATCGTCGGCCTTGCCGCATCCTTCGGGGTCGCCGAGTTCGTCGGCCAGTCGGACATGCTCTATGGGGCGCTTCGCTGGGCAGGCGTCGGCTTCCTGCTCTATCTCGCCTTCGAGGCCTGGAACGGTGACGGTGAGGAGGCGGGGCCGAGCGGCAAGCCCGCATCCTTCTATTTCCGGCGTGGCCTGATCACAAATCTGCTCAATCCGAAGGCGGCGCTGTTCTTCGTCACCGTGCTTCCGACCTTCGTCGACGATACACGCCCGCTCTTGCCCCAGAACCTGACGCTTGCCGCGCTCTATGTGGGGGTCGCGACCGCGGTTCATGCCGCGATCGTGCTTCTGGCCGGGGCGTTGGAGCCGGTCCTCAACTCGCCGGCACGCGAACGGTTGGTGCGGCGTGTGCTCGCGCTGATGCTTGCGGCCGTGGCGATCTGGTTCGGCTGGTCGACGCGCCGTTAAGGCGGGTCAGGACGGGCTCTCGACCTCGCGGGCGTCGTAGCAGACGAAGGCCAGCTTGTTGCCGTCGGGATCACGCACATAGGCCGCGTAGAAGCCATCGCCATATTGCGGACGGAAGCCTGGTTTTCCCTCTTCGCTGCCGCCGCGCGCCATGGCGGTCTCGAACAGCCGGTCGATGACCTCGGCGCTTTCCACCAGGAAGGCGGTCATCGCACCGTTGCCGACCGAGGCGGCTTTCCCGTCGAAGGGGTGGCAGGCAAAGAAACGGGGCGCCTTGTCATCATCCTTTCGACCCCAGGAGGAAACCTGCTCGTCGCAGTAGCAGCGCTCCTGGCCGATCAGCGCCATCACCGGATCGTAGAAGCGCTCTGCGCGCCTCAGGTCCGCCGTTCCGACCATGGTGTAGCCGATCATGCCTGTCTCCTCGCCTTGCCTGATGGGGGTGGTCTGTTTCGGTGGCAAGTCGTCTCACACCTGCTTTAGGCACGCAACAGCGGCGATCGGGATTGGAAGGAATGACCGATCGTGTCCGCGTCACCGCCCGCTTTTTCACGCGGGCTATTCGCCGTCGAGATAGGCGCGCCCGCGGCCGGACAGGCGATAGCCGACATCGAGGCTTTCGGTGAGGCCGAGCTCCTTCAATTTGCGGATGCGCGCCTTGAGCTTCAGTTTCTCCATGCCGATGGCGGCGCTCAGCTCCGCTGCGGTCGTCCCGTCACGGACGGCGATCAGCTGCAGTACCGCACGCGTCCAGCCCATGCCGGCGCTGTCGTCGAAGCGCGCGAGCTTGCGGTCGATTTCTGCCCGTCCTTCACCGTCGAGGTCAGCCGCTTCCCGCAGGGCGATGCGTGGATCGTCGCCGGCCCGGTGGAAGGCGATGCGATAGCAGCGCCCTTCGGTGCGCGCGGTAAGCTCCTTCGCGAGGGCGGCGCGATCGGCAAAGCCGGCTTTGCGGGCATCGCTGTCGGTAATCGCGCCTTCGTCGATCTCGTCGACGGCATCGATGGCGAGAACACCGACTGCGGTGCGCAAGCTACCGCCGGCCTTGACAGTCGGCTTGGTCCAACGCCGGAAGGCCAAGGTTACGTCGCCGCTGGCGATGCCAGCGAGCACGTTTTGGCGAAACAGCATTTCAGGCGGTGGCGCGGCGATAGAGGGCGAGCGAGCCGGCGAGCGCAAGCAAGGCGCCGCCGCAGAGGCGGTCGAGCCAGACGGCGCCGGAGCGCTTGAGGAAGGCTGCAGCCTTCGCGCCGAGCAGCGCATAGCCGAACATCACGGTGAAATCGACGGCTGCGAAGACGAGCGCAAGCATGGCGTATTGCGACACCTGTGGTGCCGCCGGATCGATGAACTGCGGCAGGAAGGCGGTGAAGAACAGATAACCCTTGGGATTGGTGACAGCGACCAGGAAGCTTTTGAGGAAAATCGCGGCAGAGGAAACGGGAGCCGCGCCGCCGGCTTCGTTTGCCACCTGAATCGTCCCTTTCGACCGCAGCAGCATAATGCCGAGAAAGGCCAGATAGCCCGCGCCCAGCCATTTGACGACGGTAAACCAGAATTCGGAGGCCGCCAGCAGCGCGCCGAGGCCAAGCGCGACCGCGCCGATCAGCACGAAATCGGAGAGCACGGCGCCGACCATGCCGGCGATTGCGCGCCGCACCCCGTAGCGCGATCCGTTGGTGAGTGCGAGGAGGACCGTCGGGCCCGGTGTCGCGATGCCGATGAAGGCAACCAGCGCAAATGCGAGTATCGTCATTTCGGTCATGAGTTCCTCCCTCGTCGTCTCCTTCAGTCGTCCCACAGCTTTTGCGCGTGCGCAATCGTGTTTCGCGCGGACGCAGCCGCATTTCCGGGCCTGGTTTGACAGTCGAGGCGGCATCCCCTATGGAAGCGGCAGGGTGAAGGTCCCTGCCGTCCGCGAGCGTCATGCTTTGGTGAAGTCCTTCTTTTGAGACACGGTCAGCCGAAACGGCATGCGAACCGGTGGCAATGCGGGCTCCCATCTTCAAGGAATGCATGCCGCTGCAGGAGACCTTCTCATGACGCGCGGATCAATCCCGCTTCCCTCGCTCGACGCCCTGAAAGACCAGGCCAAGCGTCTGCGCATCCGCCTCGCATCCGAAGGCGAAACCATCGGCCATTCCCGCTCGCTCGAACTGATCGCCGCCCAGTACGGCTATCGCGACTGGAACACGCTGCATGCCGCCGCCGGCAACCGGCCGCCCTTCAATCCCTGGATGCTCGGGTCCCGCGTGAAGGGGCGCTATCTCGGCCAGGCCTTCGAAGGCGAGATCCTGGGCGTCCAGGCGATCGCGGCGCAGCCGGGACGCTATCGTCTGACGATGAAATTCGACGAGCCGGTCGACGTCGTCACCTTCGAGAGCTTCTCGGCCTTCCGCCAGCGGGTTACCGCGACGGTGGACGAGAGCGGCCGCACGGTCGAAAAAACCTCCAACGGGATCCCGCAACTCGAACTTGAATGGTGAGGCGCGACCACCGGCCTGCCGAGGCCCTGCGGACATGTCCGTTTCCGGTCCGGCGCCGAAGTTCAACCCAACGTCCCCGAGGCCGGCGCCTTCCGGGGACGTTTTGGTTTCCGGGATGATGACGGGCGCGCCGTGCTGAGCGCGCGGTCCTGCCGGCCCCTTCGGAACATCACGCTTCCCAAGTCAGTTGCGAATGGGATGCATTTGCATTATTGATGTTGTTGCAAATGATTTGCAGAAGCAGGTGGATCGTTGCTGACCCCAGTCAGGCGCGGTGCGGTGCGTGTTACCCAATGAGGGAGAGGGGCGAATATGGACAAGCCGACAAGACCGGACCTGCTGCGAAGGCGCAGTCTGCTGATAGGCGGGCTGGCGGCAGCGGGCGGAACGGCGATCTGCACCAGCGCCGCCTTGGGTCAACAACAGGCGAGCCATGTCGGTCATGCCGCGCCATCGGGAGCGGCGGGACAGGAGCCGATGCCGGCCATGGGGCATGGCGCGATGATGACGGTCGGCGAGGTCGATAGCGCCGTCAACGGCTTCGACCCGACGGAGATGCTCACAGATTGGGACACGGGTACGGTTTCGACGCTGCCGGACGGACGGACGCTGCGCACCTTCGAGATGACGGCGGAGGACCGCGAGATCGAAATCGCGCCCGGCATCAAATTTCCCGCCTGGACCTATAACGGTCGGGTCCCCGGGCCGGCGCTCCGGGCGAAGGAAGGCGAGCGGCTGCGGATCGTCTTTCGCAACTATGCTTCGCATCCGCACTCGATCCATTTCCACGGTATTCACGCGGCGCGCATGGACGGCGTTCCTGGGGCCGGCATGGTCGATCCGGGTGACGAATTTATCTATGAGTTCGATGCCAAGCCCTTCGGCTGCCATCTCTACCACTGCCATGCGATGCCGTTGCGCCGGCACATCCACAAGGGCATGTACGGCGCCTTCGTGATCGATCCCGACCCGGAGCGCCGGCCGGAGCATGTGGCGGTCGCCCGATCCCGGCTGCTCGGCACACCAGAGAACGCGGGCTGGCAGGAACTGGTGATGGTGATGAACGCCTTCGACACCAACTTCGATGCCGAGAATGAATTCTATGCGGTCAACACCGTCGCGCACGCCTTCATGAAACGGCCGATCCGGATCGTGAAGGGCAAGCCGGTGCGCATCTATCTCATCAACGTCATCGAGTTCGACGCGATCAACTCCTTCCACCTGCACGCCAATTTCTTCGACTATTACGACCAGGGCACGACGTTGACGCCGACCTTGAAAACCGTCGATCTCATCACCCAGTGCCAGGCGCAGCGCGGCATCCTCGAATTCACCTTCGCTGAGCACGAACCCGGCCTCTACATGTTCCACCCGCACCAGACCGAGTTCACTGAGCTCGGTTGGGTCGGCATGTTCGACGTGGTGGAGGCGCTCGCATGAACGAGATGCCAAGAGCTGCCATTCGCGCGGCAAAGACCAACCTGGTGTGGCTGGCGTTGCCTCTTATCGTCTTTGGCATCGCCGTTGCCTGGCTCGTATCGACCGATCCGTTGTCGGGCTTCCGCAACGGTGCGCCGCCGGTCGAAAACCTCACCTTCGAAAGAACCGTTCTCGACGATAGTGGTCTCAGTCTGCTTGTTCGCGCCGGCGGATCGGAACCGATGACGGTGGCGCAGGTCCAGGTGGACGACGCCTATTGGCAATTCGCTCAGGACCCGCCGGGGCCGATCGCACGCGGTGGGGCCGCATGGCTGAAACTGCCATTTCCCTGGATGCTCGGTGAGGCGCATGCCGTGAAGGTGGTGACCAACACCGGCGCCACCTTTGCGCATGACATTGCGGTTGCCGTGCCGACGCCCCAGGCGACGACGGGCCAATTGCGGCTGCAAGCCCTGGTCGGCATCATCGTCGGCATCGTGCCCGTGGCCGTCGGGCTGATGTTCTATCCGGTGCTGCGTGGTGTTGGGCGCGAGGGCATGGCCTTTCTGCTGTCGCTGACGATCGGCCTGCTCGGCTTCCTGCTGGTCGATGCGAGTGGCGAGGCGCTCGAGCTTGCCGGCGAAGCCGCGGCGATCTTCCAGGGGCCAGTCATGGTGGTGCTGGCGGCTTTAAGCAGTTTCCTCCTGCTGATGGCAATCGGCCGGCGAAGCGGTGCGCCGACCGGGCTGGCGCTCTCCACCTACATCGCGCTCGGCATCGGCCTGCACAATCTTGGCGAGGGGCTGGCGATCGGGGCCGCCTTTGCGGCCGGCTCGGCCGGGCTCGGCACCTTCCTCGTGCTCGGCTTTGCGCTCCACAATGTCACAGAAGGCATCGGCATCGCCGCGCCGATCCTGAAGAAGAGGCCGCCGTTCTCGGTCTTCGTCGGTTTGACGCTGCTGGCGGGCAGCCCGGCCGTCATCGGCATGTGGCTCGGGAGCCTTGCCGCCTCGGCGCAATGGTCCGCCTTGGCGCTGGCGATCGGGGCAGGCGCGATCCTGCAGGTGATCGTCGAAGTGGGCGCCTATCTGATGCGTCAGAGCGAGCGCAGGAGCGACGTGTTCCTGACGCCGCCGGTTTTGGCCGGCCTCGCAGCCGGTGCGGCATTCATGTATGCCACCGCGGCGCTGGTGAAGATCTGACAGGCAACAGGATGGGTCAGACGATCGTCTGGTCCATCTCCGCTGCCGGAATTTCATCGACGCGATGGATGCGCACGACGGTTGCCGGCACGCCCGCGACGGTGGTGCGCGGCGGAACGGTCTTGAGGACGACACTGCCGGCGGCGACCTTGCTATAGGCGCCGACCTCGATATTGCCGAGGATCTTGGCGCCGGCGCCGAGCATCACGCCGCGGCCGATCTTCGGGTGGCGGTCTCCGGTTTCCTTGCCGGTACCGCCGAGCGTGACGTTCTGCAGGATCGAGACCTGATCTTCGATGACCGAGGTTTCTCCGATGACGATGCCGGAGCCATGGTCGAGCATGACAGCCTTGCCGATGCAGGCGGCCGGATGAATGTCAGGTCCGAAGACGAGCGAGGCGAGGTTCGAAAGCCAGCTCGCGACTTCACGGCGGCCATCGACCCAGAGCTGGTGAGCAGCGCGGTAGGTCTGCAGTGCCTGAAAGCCCTTGAGGTTCACCAGCACATGCTTGAGGCCCGGGCAGGCCGGGTCACGCTCTTTCACCGCCTGAAGATCGGCTTCGGTCGCCAGCAGGATCTGAGGGTTTGCCTTGAAGACGTCGGCGAGCAGCTGCGCAAGCGAGCGTTCGTCGACGCGCGCGACGGCCAAGCCGGCTGCGAGCACGCCGGCCAGCAATTCGGCATCCGATCCGGCATCGATGATCGGCATCAGGGCGGGCGCCATGACCGGTTCACGTGCGGCAAGCGCGCGCGCTTCCGCCCGGATCAGGCTCCAGACCGCGCCATCGGCGAGCGGTGCCGCAAGCGAGCCTTCGTACCGTAGCGTCTCAATCAATGCGGTCATGCGCCACCGTTTATCCCGCGATATCGACGACGCCGCAGTCGCCCTCGGCCGAGCCGAAGGCCAGCTGTCGGCCATCCTTGTTCCACGCCATGGCGGTGATTGCGCCCTTGCCGGGACGGCGCAGCAGCACTTCCTTGCTGTCGGCAAAGCGTGCGCCGAGGATCATGCCGTCCTGATAGCCGATGGCGACGATATCTTCGGCCGGATGGCAGCAGACGGAGGTCACCATGATGTCGGCGCGGGTGCCGAGTTCGAGCGGCGCCTTGCCCATCGGGCCGTCCTTGCCCTGGAAGGGCCATACGATGGCAGCCGGCGCGCCCGAGGATGCGAGCCACTTGCCCTTGGCCGACCAGGAAAAGGACTTCACCTTGGCCGGATAGCCGGTCATGCGCATGTGGCGCGCTTCGGCGCCGGGCTTGGCGTCGAGCTTCCAGCCGTGCAGCGCGTTTTCCTGCATCGTGGTGACGAGGAAGCGGCCGTCGGGCGAGAAGGTGACGCCGGTGTGGGCGCCCTTCCATTCGAGGTCGATCGGCTGGCCCGATGTGCCGACCCAGTGCAACGACACGCCGTTGTAGCGCGCTGCGGCGACGCGAAGGCCTTTCGGCGCGAAGGCGAGGCCTTCGACCGTGCGTTGCTCGGCGAATTCCTTCGTCGTGCCGTCGGCAAGCTTCACGTGCGTGGTCTTGCCATAGGCATAGCCAACGGCACCTTGCGGGCCGGCGGCAACCTGGGCGATCCACTTGCGCGGCGCTTCGGCGACCAGCGCCGTGGTACCGTCGGCGGCGGTGCGCATGACCTTGCCATCTTCGCCGCCCGTCAGCAGCGTATCGTTGGCTTCGTCGACCACGAGCGAGAGCAGGCCTTCGTGGACCTCCGTCGTCTTGTGGCCGAGGTCGAGGCGGTGGATGGCGCCGGTGGCTTCGGCGAAGAAGGGGACGCCTTTGAGAAAGGCCACGCCGACGACGTGACCTTCGAGATCGAGGGGAGCGACAGTCGGCATCAGTTCGGCTGCGCCTCGCAGGCCTTGAAGGTGCGCTCGAGCTTTTCGCGGTCGAGGTCACGGCCGATGAAGACGAGGCGGCTTTCGCGCTTTTCGCCTTCCTTCCACG
>Ga0102591_1000271_pt1 | contig 114558 bp, 100 predicted proteins | sample AraplaCol_mCL_r2_2_FD_76860 | JGI IMG/M metagenome (GOLD analysis project Ga0102591, IMG submission 76860) | Arabidopsis root microbial communities from North Carolina, USA - plate scrape MF_Col_mCL_r2 (SPADES assembly) (version 2) | ecosystem: Host-associated > Plants > Roots > Endosphere...
AGCTTCCCAATCGCCCGGCTCGGCGGTTACCTTGAAAAACGGTGGTCCAATGATTGAGATCCAGAACGTTCGCAAATCCTTCGGCTCGCTGGAGGTTCTCAAAGGCATCGACCTCACCGTCAACAAGGGCGAGGTGCTGACCATCATTGGCGGCTCCGGTTCCGGCAAGTCGACCCTGCTTACCTGCATCAACGGTCTCGAGCCGATCGATGCCGGCCGCATCCTCGTCGACGGCACCGAGGTCCACGCGAAATCAACAAACCTCAACAAGCTGCGCAGCAAGCTCGGCATCGTCTTCCAGCAGTTCAATGCTTTCCCGCACCTGACCGTGCTTGAAAACGTCATGCTGGCGCCGCGCAAGGTGCTCGGCCTCTCCAAGGAAAAGGCCGAGGAGAACGCCGTCAAGCAGCTCACGCACGTCGGCCTCGGCGAGAAGCTCGGCGTCTATCCAACCCGCATGTCGGGCGGCCAGCAGCAGCGCATGGCGATCGCCCGCGCACTCGCAATGTCGCCGGAATACATGCTGTTTGACGAAGTGACCTCGGCGCTCGATCCGCAGCTCGTCGGCGAAGTGCTCGACACGCTGCGCATGCTGGCCTCCGAGGGCATGACGATGATCTGCGTCACTCATGAAATGAAGTTTGCCCGCGAAGTTTCCGACCGCGTCGCCTTCTTCCACAAGGGCGTGATGGCGGAAATCGCCGCACCGGAAGCGCTCTTCGGCGCGCCGAAGGATCCGGAACTCCAAAAGTTCCTCGCAGCGACGCACTGAGCCGATCATGAAGGATGCAGTTCAGCCTGACGTCATCGTCATCGGCGCCGGCGTTGTCGGCCTTTCTGCGGCGATCGCCGCCCAGGCACGGGGACTTTCCGTCACCGTGCTCGACCGGGAAGGCCCGGCAGCAGGTGCCTCGGCGGGCAATGCCGGGGCCTTCGCCTTCACCGACATCCTGCCGCTCGCGTCACCCGGCATCTTGAAGAAGGCGCCGAAGTGGCTGCTCGACCCGCTTGGGCCCTTGAGCGTGCCACCGGCCTATGCGGCACAGATCGCGCCGTGGATGTTCCGCTTCTGGCGCGCCTGCTCGGCAAGCCGCGTGGCCCATTCGACGACCGCCCAGACGGCGATGATGGACCTCTCCAAGGCCGAGCTCGAACCTTTCCTCGCCGAGACCGGCACCCTGCCGATGCTGCGCAAGGAAGGCAATCTGCAGGTCTATGAAAGCGAAGCCGAGCTGAAGGCCTCTCTTCCCGGCTGGACCGCGCGAGCCGAACACGGCATCGAGTTCCGACATATGGGCGCGGCCGAGATGGCCGAGATCCAGCCTGGTCTCGCATCGCGCTTCACCCATGGCACCTTTACCCCCGGCTGGTATTCCATCGCCGATCCCAAGCTCTACACGCTGGCGCTGGCAGACCATTTCCGCGCCAAGGGAGGTGTGATCGAGCGTGCCGAAGTTACGGCGCTGAAGCCGATCGAAGGTGGCGTCGAACTGACGGCCGACGGCAAGACGCGGCGGGCAGAACAGGTCGTGCTTTCAGCCGGCGCGTTCTCGCACCAGGTCGCCCGTACGCTCGGCGAGCGTATCCCGCTCGAAACCGAGCGCGGCTACAACACCACGCTGCCGCAGGATGCCTTCGATCTGCGCACCCAGGTAACCTTCGGCGGACACGGCTTCGTCGTCACCAGGCTTTCGACCGGTATCCGCGTCGGCGGCGCCGTCGAACTCGGCGGGCTGAAGCTGCCGCCGAACTTCCGCCGCTCGGAAGCCATGCTGAAGAAGGCGCAAGCCTTCCTGCCGGGCTTCAAGAGCGAGGGCGGCGTGCAATGGATGGGCTTCCGCCCGTCGCTGCCCGACAGCCTTCCGGCGATCGGCCGCGCCCGCGCCACCGGCCGCGTCGTCTACGCCTTCGGCCACGGCCATCTCGGTCTCACGCAATCGGCCGGCACCGCACGGCTCGTGGCCGACCTGCTCACCGGCCGGCGGCCGGCGATCGATATCAGTTCCTTCTCGCCCCAACGTTTCTGACAGAGTTTAGACCATGGCCAACCACACCTTCTCCTGCATCGACGGCCACACCTGCGGCAATCCGGTCCGCCTCGTTTCCGGCGGCGGGCCAAGACTCGAAGGCGCTAACATGCTGGAGAAGCGGGCCCATTTCCTGCGCGAGTTCGACTGGATCCGCACTGGCCTGATGTTCGAGCCGCGCGGCCACGACATGATGTCGGGCTCTATCCTCTATCCGCCGACCCGGGCCGACTGCGATGTCGCCGTGCTCTTCATCGAAACGTCGGGCTGCCTGCCAATGTGCGGCCACGGCACGATCGGAACCATCACCATGGCGATCGAAAACGGCCTGATCACGCCGCGTGAACCGGGCAAGCTTTCAATCGACGCGCCGGCCGGCAAGGTCGACATCACCTATCGCCAGGAAGGCCGCTTTGTCGAAGAAGTGCGCCTCACCAACGTTCCGGGCTTCCTCTACGCCGAGGGGCTGACGGCTGAAGTCGAGGGTCTTGGCGAGATCGTCGTCGACGTCGCCTATGGCGGCAACTTCTACGCCATCGTCGAACCGCAGAAGAATTTTCGCGACATGGCCGACCATACGGCCGGAGAACTTGTCGGCTGGAGCCCGAAGCTCCGCGCGGCGCTCAACGCCAAATACGAGTTCGTGCATCCGGAGCACCCGGAAATCAAGGGCCTCAGCCACATCCAGTGGACCGGCAAGCCAACACAGGCAGAAGCGCATGCGCGCAACGCCGTCTTTTACGGCGAAAAGGCGATCGACCGCTCGCCCTGCGGCACCGGCACGTCGGCGCGCATGGCCCAGCTTGCCGCCAAGGGCAAGCTCAAGGTCGGTGACGAGTTCGTGCATGAATCGATCATCGGTTCGCTGTTCAAGGGCCGTGTCGAGGCGGCGACCAAGGTCGCCGACCGCGACGCCATCATCCCGTCGATTGCCGGCTGGGCCCGCATGACCGGCATCAACACGATCTTCATCGATGACCGCGACCCCTTTGCTCATGGATTTGTCGTAAAATGACCCAATCGATCTCCGCCCGCAGCATTCTTTCCGGCTCCGCCGATGGCCCCATCATCGCCACGGAGGAGGCGCTGAGCTTCTGGGGCGGGGTCGATCCGGCAACGGGTCGGGTGATCGACGTGCACCATCCGCTGCACGGCCTCTGTCTGACCGACGGCATCCTGATGATGCCGTCGAGCCGCGGCTCCTGCACCGGTTCGGGCGTGCTGCTCGACATGGCGCTGACCGGCCGTGCGCCGGCGGCCCTGGTCTTCTCGGAAGCGGAAGACGTGCTGACGCTCGGCGCGCTGATCGCGGCCGAAATGTTCGGAAAATCCCTGCCGGTGCTTCGGCTTTCGCGCGACGCCTTCAAGGCGCTGGCGCAAGCACAGACCGCGCGCATCAGCGATACGGCAATCGAAGCCGATGGCCTGACAATTCCGGTCGCTCCGCCGGCAATGACGGCGCTTGATCTCACCGACGACGATCGCGCCATGCTCGACGGTCGTGACGGCATCGCCGTGCAACAGGCGATGCGCATCATCGCGGCGATGGCGGCGCAGCAGGGTGCGGAAAAGCTCATCGACGTGGTCCAGGGCCATATCGACGGCTGCATCTATGCGAGCCCGGCAAACCTCACCTTCGCCGAGAAGATGGCGGACATGGGGGCCAAGGTTCGCGTGCCGACGACCATGAACGCGATCTCGGTCGACCGTGCCAACTGGCAGGCGCAGGGCGTGCCGGAGAGCTTCGGCGATCCGGCAGCAAGGCTTGCCGACGCCTATGTGCGCATGGGCTGCCGCCCGACCTTCACCTGCTCGCCCTATCTGCTCGACAGCGCGCCGAAATCCGGCGAAGCCATCGCCTGGGCGGAATCGAACGCCGTCATATTCGCCAACACGGTGCTCGGCGCGCGCACGGCCAAACACCCCGACTTTCTCGATCTCTGCATTGCGCTCACCGGTCGTGCACCGCTCTCGGGCGTCTATCTCGACGCGCCGCGCAAGGCGACGCGCGTCATCGACGTGGAACTGCCTGAGAATATCGACGATGCCTTCTGGCCGCTGATCGGTTATCTCGCCGGCAAGGCAGCACCCGACCGCATCCCGCTTTTGCGTGGTCTTGCATCGGCAAAGCCCTCGCGCGACGACCTCAAGGCGCTTTGCGCCGCCTTCGGCACCACGTCCGCATCCCCGATGCTGCATGTGGAGGGCGTGACCCCGGAAGCGGAAGGTGCCGCCGCCAAGGATGCCGACCACACGACGATCACGCGCGCCGACATGGCCGCGGCCTGGTCGCTCCTGAACGACGGTCCGGCGGAGGTCGAGCTTGTCGCCATCGGCAGCCCGCATGCGTCGCTCGAGGAGTGCCGCGCGCTGGCCACAGCCTTCGACGGCCGCAAGCGCGATAGCAACGTCGCCGTGATCGTCACCGCCGGGCGAGACGCGATAGCCGCAGCACGGGACGAAGGTCTGCTTGCCCGCCTTGAAGAGAGCGGCATCCAGGTCCTGCCGGATATTTGCTGGTGCTCGATCTCCGAACCGGTCTTTCCGACCAAGACCCGGGCGCTGATGACCAATTCCGGTAAATACGCCCATTACGGTCCCGGTCTTTCCGGCCGCGCCGTGCGCTTCAGCAACCTCGCCGACTGCGTCGAGGCGGCGCTCACCGGCCGCGTTTCGGTGCGCCTGCCAGCCTGGCTCGCCTAAAGGCTCGTTCCTTCTCTCCGGCGTCGCCGCGTGGCGGCGCTGTCGAGGCGCCGAGCTCGTCGCCTCCCGACCCCAACTGATCTGCGTGGGGCTCGATGATTCCCTGACGCCGCCTCAAGCGGTGGAGCGCACCTGTGACGAGACGCAGGCTGCCTATCGGGCGGCCGCCGTCGAAGACGACTTATCTTTGGTTGCAGCGCCGGGCATCGGCCATGTCGAGACAGCGACCATGCGAGACGCGGTTCTGGCCCTTCTTTTCCACCACCTCGGCGGACCCGGCGGCGGCTGACGCAACCGAACATGGCGCTCGCACAGAAAACGCCTGGGCGCATGCGGCGCCAATCGCGCACGCCCTGCGTTCAACGCCTTATGACCACCGCTTCGATCAGGTTTTCGTGATGCCACAGTCACGATTTTTCATTCATTGAAACAACCCCTTCGAGAATCACGAGAAAGCGAGTACTCTGAAGGAACATTGCGCATGGGACGCCGTTTATTCGAATGAGCGAGCCGATAAGCAGCGATCCCCGTCTCAGCCAGCGGCCGCGGGAGAGCATGATGCAAAAGAGCGAATGCGACGTCTTTGATCTCTTCTCGGAGATCTATACAAGTGCAGCGCAAGAAGAAATCAGTCTTCAGGAATACCTTCTGGCATGTCGCGACGACAAAAGCATGTATGCCACCGCACAGGAGCGGATGGTTACAGCCATAGGTAATCCAACCCTCATCGATACCAGCGCGGACGAACGTCTCGGCCGCATCTTCTCAAACCGGACCGTCAAGATCTATCCATCCTTCGCCGACTTCTACGGCATGGAAGATACGATCGAGCGCATCGTCGGCTACTTCCGCTATGCCGCGCAGGGGCTGGAGGAGCGCAAGCAGATCCTCTACCTGCTCGGCCCGGTCGGCGGCGGAAAGTCGTCGCTCGCCGAGCGCCTGAAAAAACTGATGGAACTTCAGCCGATCTACACGCTGGCGGTCGGCGGCAAGGTCAGTCCCGTCTTTGAATCACCGCTTGGCCTCTTCCATCCCGACCGCATGGCCGACCTGCTCGAAGACAAATACGGCATCGGCCGACGCCGTCTGACCGGCCTGATCTCGCCCTGGGCTACGAAGCGCCTCGACGAAGTCGATGGCGACATCTCCAAATTCAGCGTCGTCAAGCTGATGCCGTCGCGCCTGCGCCAGGTGGCGATCGCCAAGACCGAGCCCGGGGACGAGAACAATCAGGACGTTTCCTCGCTGGTCGGCAAGGTCGACATCCGCCAGCTCGAAAACTACAGCCAGGCCGATCCCGACGCCTATTCCTATAGCGGCGGCCTCAACCGCACGACGCAAGGCTTGCTCGAATTCGTCGAGATGTTCAAGGCGCCGATCAAGGTGCTGCATCCGCTTTTGACCGCAACCCAGGAAGGCAACTACAACGGCACCGAAAGCTTCGGAGGTTTCCCCTATCAGGGCATCGTTGTTGCGCACTCGAACGAGTCCGAATGGCTGCAGTTCAAGAACAACAAGAACAACGAGGCCTTCCTCGACCGCATCCTCGTGGTGAAGGTGCCTTACTGCCTGCGCGTCACCGAAGAGCGGCAGATCTACGAGAAGCTGCTGCGCGAAAGCGAACTGACCAAGAGTCCCTGCGCGCCGGAAGTGCTGGAAAGCCTCAGCCGCTTCACCGTCTCCACCCGCCTTGCCCGTCACGAGAACTCGCCGCTCTACACCAAGATGCGGGTCTATGACGGCGAGAACCTGAAGGACACCGATCCCAAGGCGAAGTCCGTTCAGGAATATCGCGACGCCGCCGGCGTCGACGAGGGTATGACCGGCATCAGCACCCGCTTTGCCTTCAAGGTTCTGTCGGAAACCTTCAACTACGACACCAAGGAGGTCGCGGCCGATCCCGTGCACCTCATGTACATTCTGGAACAGGCGATCCGCCGCGAACAGTTCCCGAAGGAGACCGAAGCGAGCTACCTCGACTTCATCAAGTCCGAGCTGGCATCGCGCTATGCCGAATTCATCGGCCACGAAATCCAGAAGGCCTATCTCGAATCCTACAGCGAATACGGCCAGAACCTGTTCGACCGTTACATCGCCTATGCCGACGCCTGGCTCGAAGATCAGGACTTCAAGGACCCGGATACCGGACAAATCCTCAACCGGGAGATCCTCGACAGCGAACTGTCGCAGATCGAAAAGCCGGCCGGCATCGCCAATCCCAAGGACTTCCGCAACGAGGTCGTCAAGTTCACCCTGCGCGCCCGCGCCAAGAACCATGGGCGCAACCCCTCCTGGACGAGCTACGAAAAGCTTCGCGACGTGATCGAGAAGCGCATGTTCGGCCAGGTCGAAGACCTGCTTCCGGTCATCAGCTTCGGCTCGAAGAAGGACAGCGCATCCGAGAAGCAACACGCCGAGTTCGTCCAACGCATGACGGAACGCGGCTATACGGAGCGTCAGGTCCGGCGGCTGGTCGATTGGTATATGCGGGTCAACAAGGCGGGCTGACGATGCCGAAGCAGGGGATTGGTATATGCCGAATTTCATCGACCGGCGGCTCAATCCGAAGGATAAGAGCCTCGGCAATCGACAACGCTTTCTGAAGCGGGCCCGCGAAGAGCTCAAGCGGGTCATCAAGGATCAGGTCAAGTCGGACAGGATCATCGACGTCGACGCCGCGCATGGCGTGCCGATGCCGACTGATGGTGCCAGCGAGCCCACGTTCCAGCCGTCCCGTGGCTCCGGCGAACGCAACTACGTGCTTCCCGGCAACAAGGAGTTTTCGGCAGGCGACCGCCTGCCGAAACCGGAAGCGGGCGGCGGTGGCGGCGGCAAGGGCAAGCCCGGAACCGGCGAAAGCGACGATGATTTCCAGTTCATCCTGTCGCGCGAGGAAGTACTGGACCTGTTTTTCGAGGATCTGGAGCTCCCCGACATGGTCAAGCTCAGCCTCAAGGAAACGGTCACCTTCAAGCCCCGCCGCGCCGGCTTCGCCACGGCGGGAACGCCGACGAACATCAATGTCGGGCGCACGATGCGCAACAGTTTTGGCCGGCGCCTGGCGCTGCACCGGCCGAAGGAGAAGGAACTGACCGCGGTCACCGACGAGATCGCGCAACTGGAAGTGGAGCCGGAGCCGACGGCGAAGAGCCGACAGAGGCTCAAGGAACTGCGGGTCGAGCTGGAAAGGATCGAGAAGAAGCGGCGGCGCATCCCTTACGTCGATCCGGTCGACATCCGCTTCAACCGCTTTGAGCAGCAGCCGCTGCCGAACGCCAACGCCGTGATGTTCTGCCTGATGGACGTCTCGGCCTCCATGGGCGAGCGCGAGAAGGACCTCGCCAAACGCTTCTTCGTGCTTCTGCACCTGTTTTTGAAACGGCGCTACGAACGCATCGACATCGTCTTCATCCGCCATACGGACGAGGCGCGCGAAGTCGACGAGGAGACCTTCTTCTACAGCACCCAGAGCGGCGGCACGATCGTATCGACCGCGCTCGAAGAGATGATCAGGATCGTCGAGGACCGCTACCCCTCGCAGATCTGGAACATCTATGCGGCCCAGGCCTCCGACGGCGACAACATCATTGGCGACAGCGAACATTGTGCGGCACTGCTGCGAGAAAAACTCACGAAGCTCTGCCAGTACTATGCCTATGTCGAGATCATCGACGAGCGCGAGACGGAAATCTTCGGCTCGACGGACAACGGCACCGCGCTCTGGCGCGCCTATCGCACGGTGGACGGCGAGAAGTCGAATTTCCAGATGACCCGGATCGCCAAGCCCGCCGACATCTACCCGGTCTTCCGCAGGCTTTTTGCCCGGCAGCCGGCCGCACGCACCCGGAAGTGAGGGGGAGACCGGATGGCACGACGCACGACCTCAGGTCTCCTGTTCCAGGGGTCCGACTGGAATTTTGCGACGCTGTCGCGTGCTTACGACGCGATCGAGCAAGTCGCGCTCGAAGAAATGGGCCTCAGCGTCTACCCGAACCAGTTGGAGATCATCACCTCCGAACAGATGCTCGACGCCTATTCCTCGGTCGGCATGCCGCTCATGTACCAGCACTGGTCCTTCGGCAAGCGCTTTGCCTATGAGGAGCATCACTACCGTAAGGGCCACCGCGGTCTTGCCTATGAGCTGGTGATCAATTCCAATCCCTGCATCACCTATCTCATGGAAGAAAACACCATGGCGATGCAGGCGCTGGTGACCGCGCATGCCGCTTTCGGCCATAACCACTTCTTCAAGAACAACTATCTCTTTCGCCAGTGGACCGATGCCGGCGCGATCCTGAGCTATATGGATTTCGCCAAGAAATACGTGACCAAATGCGAGGAGCGGCACGGCACTGCCGCCGTCGAAGCCATTCTCGATTCCGCCCATGCGCTGATGGACCAGGGCGTCTTCCGCTACCGCCGCCCGCCACGCCTCTCCTCTGAAAAGGTGCGCGAAAGGGCGCGCGAGCGGCTGGAATATGAGGAGCAGACCTATAGCGACCTCTGGCGGACCCTGCCGCAGGTCGCCGAGAGCCGTGATCCGGCCGAGGCCGAGCGCGACGCTTCGGAGCGCAAGAAGGTGCTCAACCTGCCCGAAGAGAACCTGCTCTATTTTCTCGAAAAACACAGCCTGATCCTGGAGCCCTGGCAGCGCGAGCTGCTCAGGATCGTGCGTGTCATCGCGCAATATTTTTCGCCGCAGCGCCAGACGAAGGTCATGAACGAGGGCTGCGCCACCTTCGTGCACTACACCATCATCAACCGCCTCTACGACCAGGGCAGGATTGGCGAAGGTCACATGCTGGAACTGTTGCAGAGCCATTCCAACGTCGTATTCCAGCCGGATTTCAACGACCGGCGCTACCCGGGCATCAACCCCTACGCGCTCGGCTTTGCGATGATGCAGGATATCCAGCGGATTGCCACCGAACCGACGGAGGAAGACCGCGACTGGTTCCCGTCTTTCGCCGGCAACGGCGACTGGATGGAAACGCTGCGTGACGCCTGGGCGAACCATCGCGACGAGTCCTTCATCCTGCAGTATCTGAGCCCGGCGGTGATGCGCAAGTTCCGGCTGTTCCAGCTCTCCGATCGCTCGTCGGATCGTTTCGTCGAGGTTGCCTCGATCCACAACGAGCGCGGCTATTCCGCGGTCCGTTCGGCGCTCGCCAACAGCTACGACGTTGCTGCCAACCAGCCGGACATCCAGGTGATGGACGTCGATCTGCTCGGTGACCGGCAATTGCGGCTGCAGCACAATGTCAAGCACGGTATCCTGCTCGACGAGGGCAGCCGCGACGCGACGATGCGCCATATCCGCCATCTCTGGGGCTATGAGGTGAGCCTCGCCGGCGTCGATGCCCAAAGCGGGCGCACGGTGTACGAGTGCTCGACGGCAAAATCGTCCGAGTGAACGGATAAAAGCCGTGGGTCGTGGCCATCATTAGAATTGGTGGCAGGCATTAGAATTATTTGGTCATCAAGACGCGCCGCCGCGGGACCCGGTTGAGGCGCAGCTTGCGCTGCACGGCCCTGTGGCGGACGTTCAGCCTGCGATAACGTCGGGCGTGGCCGGCAAGGCCGCTGCCTCCTGCTCGGCCGCCGCAGCGAGCCAATCGTGGAAGGCGGTCATCGCCGGCGTGACGGGACGCGATTTCAGCCGCGTCAGCCAGTAGCTTCCCATCGAGGTGTGAACGTCGAAGGGCTGGCGGATCGTGCCGTTCGACAGCAGCCGCGAGAACATCAGTGGTGGCGCCAGCGCCACGCCGATCCCCTGGGCCGCTGCCTCCATCATCGCCAGCGAACTATCGAAGACGATGCCCTTGAGCAGGGGCGCCGGATAGGCGATGCCGGCTGCATCGAACCAGGTCACCCACTCGTCGGCCCGATAGGACCGGAGCAGCGTTTCGTCGAGCAGATCGGCCGGCGTCTTCAGCCGCTCGGCGATCTCGGGGATGCAAAGCACGGATAGCGGCGCCTCGAAGAGCCGCGTCGCCTCGATATTGTGCCAGGAGCCGCCGCCGAAGCGGATAGCGAAATCCAGCCCCTCGGCCGCCATGTCGACGCGGTTGTTGTTGGTGGAGAGGCGAACGTCGACAAAGGGATATTTCGCCTGGAAATCCGCGAGCCGCGGCAGCAGCCAACCGACCGCAAACGTGCCGACGGCGCCGATCATCAGCACTTCGCGAATATGCCCCGCCTCGAAGCGGTCGAGCATGTCCGCCATCCGGTCGAAGCTATCGCGCAGAACCGGCAGCAACGCCTCGCCCTCCGCCGTGATCATCAGTCCGCGCGGCAGCCGCTTGAACAGGGTCACGTTCAGGCGGTTTTCGAGAAGCTTGACCTGATGGCTGACCGCGGCTTGCGTAACGCAGAGCTCGATTGCCGCGCGCGTAAAGCTCAGATGCCGCGCTGAGGCTTCGAAAGCGCGCAGCGCATTGAGCGGAAGATATGGCCTGACCATGAATGCCCTAACTCACCTAATGGGTCTCGCAAATAAACGTGGTTTGTTGCGTAAGCACAATCCCTCTACGGTGAACTTTATCGGCGGTGCGTGCCGTTGCCCGGAAGTCGCCAACTCAGGAAAGGCGCGGTCAGCCGCACCGCTTTCGGAGACCTGATCCATGCGCCGTTTCATTTGGCCCTAGCGGCCGCAGGCACCGTCACCGAGCCAACGTCCGCGGACGTAGGCGCATCCCAATACTCCGCTCCGCATGCGCTGCCCGCCACACGAACACCTGTGTCGGCGACGCTGCCTGCTGCCATGAAGGTCCGCTCTGCCCGTTATGAAGCTCCTCGTAAATCTGCTCGGCACATGCCTCAATCTTACTGTCGTCGTCGCGCTGGCCGCCGCCTCGCTCGTCGCAGCCCTGACGCGACACCTGCCCGATCACCGCACGCTCGCCAACTGGGAGCCGGCGGTGACCAGCCGCCTCTATGCCGCCGACGGCACGATGGTCGCGGAGCTCGCGCGGGAACGCCGGCTGTTCCTGCCCATCGCCACCATCCCCGCACGCGTGCGCCAGGCGTTCCTCTCCGCCGAGGACAAGAACTTCTACACCCATCCCGGCATCGACGTTGCGAGCATCGGCACGGCGCTCTTTGCCAATCTCGCCAACTACGGCTCCGGTCGCCGCATGATCGGCGGCTCGACGATCACGCAGCAGATCGCCAAGAATTTCCTGCTGACGTCGGACCGGACTGTGGAGCGCAAGCTGCGCGAGGCGATCCTTTCGCTGCGGATCGACCAGACCTATTCCAAGGACCGCATCCTCGAACTCTATCTCAACGACATCTATCTCGGGCGCGGTGCCTATGGCGTGGCGCAGGCAGCGCTCACCTATTTCGACAAGCCGGTCAGCGAGCTCTCGGTCGCGGAGGCAGCCTTCCTCGCAGCCCTGCCGAAGGCGCCCAACAATTACGACCCGGACCGCCAGGCGGAGCGGGCAACCGGCCGCCGCAACTGGGTGATCGACCAGATGCGGCAGAACGGCGTCATCGACACCGCCGCCGCCGCAAAGGCATCCGCTTCCTCGCTCGGCGTCAGGCAACGCCAACAATCGCCCGCGGTCGCCAGTTCCGACTATTTCACCGAGGACGTCCGCCGCCAGCTCAACGCCCGATACGGCGATGCTGCCCTTTATACGGCCGGCTTCTCCGTGCGCACGACGCTCGATCCGCGATTGCAGGTCGCCGCCATGACGGCGTTGCGCAAAGGCCTCGTCGCCTATGACCAGGCAAAGGGCTACCGCGGCCCCGTCGCCAGGCTCCCTTCGACTGGAAACTGGGCGCCGGCGCTTGCCAGGCTCCAGCCGCTCGCCGACGTGCCGGAATGGCGGCTCGGCGTGGTGCTGGCGACCGACAAGGATGGAGCAGAGATCGGGCTAAGGCCGACGGTCGCGGAACGAAGCGGTGCTCTTGGCACCAACGAGACGATCCGCCTTGGCCGGGCGGGCATGGCCTGGGCGCTCTGCCGCTCGGCCAAGGCAAAGCGGGGCTGCGCCGCGGGACCCGACGGGGCTCTGGCGCCCGGCGACGTCGTCTATGTGGAAAAGGCGGGCGACGGCTACTTGCTCCGGCAGCCGCCGCTCGTGCAGGGCGCGCTCGTTTCCATGGATCCGAACACCGGCCGGGTGCTGGCGGTCGCCGGTGGTTTTTCCTATGCCCAGTCGGAATTCAACCGCGCAACCCAGGCCTATCGCCAGCCGGGCTCGTCGTTCAAGCCCTTCGTCTATGCCGCCGCCCTCGACAACGGCTATGCGCCGACGACGCTGGTGATGGATGCGCCGATCGCCCTTGCCGACGGCGCCGGGCGAATGTGGAAACCGAAGAACTACGACGGTCGCTTCAGCGGTCCATCGACGCTGCGCGTCGGGCTCGAAAACAGCCGCAACCTGATGACCGTGCGCCTTGCCCGCCATCTCGGCATGGATCTGGTCGCCGACTACGGCAAGCGTTTCGGCATCTATGACGAGCTGAAGCCTTACCTGCCGATGTCGCTCGGCGCCGGCGAAACGACGCTGCTCAGGCTGGTCTCGGCCTATGCGGTCATCGCCAATGGCGGCAGGGCCGTCACGCCTTCGATGGTCGATCGCGTCCAGGATCGTTACGGCCGCACGATCTTTCGCCACGACCAGCGCAAGTGCGACGCTTGCAACGCCTCCGACTGGACCGGCCAGGAAGAGCCCATGCCCGTGGACGACCGCGACTACGTGCTCGATCCGATGACAGCCTATCAGGTCACTTCGATGCTGCGCGGCGTTGTCGAACGTGGCACCGCTCGAAATGTCGGCTCGCTCGGCGTGCCGATCGCCGGCAAGACCGGCACCACCAATGACGAGAAGGACGTCTGGTTCGTCGGCTACACGCCCGATATCGTCACCGGTGTCTTCCTCGGCTACGACACGCCGAAGCCCATGGGCTACGGCGAAACCGGCGGCGGCCTCGCCGCACCCATTTTCATCGATTTCATGAAGGTGGCTCTTGCGGGGCGGGCCGCGGCCGATTTCCACGCGCCAACAGGCATGATGGTCGAGGCGATCGACCGGAAGAGCGGCCAGCCGGTCCCGGCGGGCACGCCGGGTGCCATTCTCGAATCCTTCAAGCCGGGCACTGCCCCTTGCGCCGGCGGCTGCCCGGTCATCGACGGCTTCGAGACGGCGAGCACATCGGCCACGGCCGATGCGGACCTTACGCCCGAACAGCGGGCGAAGCTTCTTACCAACAGCAACGGACTTTATTGAGATGGCACGCAAGGCTCAGCTCCGGCCGGATCCCCGCGGCCGCCTTCTCCTCGTCATCGGCGCCTTCGCGCTCGTCTTCGGCCTCATGCTCGCGCGTCTCGTCCAGCTCGGCGCCGCCGACTACGAGCGCACCGGCTACATACCGCCGCCGCCGTCGCTCGGCCGTCCCTCGATCCTTGACCGCAACGGCAATCTGCTGGCGATCGACGTGCCGAGTTCCGGGCTTTACGCCGAGCCTCGACTGATCGTCGATGTGGACGAAGCAGTCGAGAAACTGACAGCGATCTTCCCTGATCTCGACGGGCGCGACCTCTATCGTCGGCTGAAGAGCGGTGCGGCGTTTGCCTGGATCAAGCGGCAAGTGACGCCGGCCGAAGAGCAGGCCGTCTGGAACGCCGGCCTTCCAGCGATCGGCTTCCAGCGCGAGAAACAGCGCTTCTATCCCAACGGCACGCTTGCCGCCCACGTGCTCGGCGCGGTCGATATCGACAATATTGGCATCGCCGGCATCGAGCGCTGGATCGAGGGCCAGGGGCTGGAGGTGCTTCGCCAGAGCGGAATGGATCTCTCCCATCGCAACCTCGAGCCGGTGAGCACGACGCTCGATATCCGCATCCAGCATGCGCTCGAGGTCGAGTTGCGCAAGGCGATCGCCAAGTTCAGCGCCAAGGCCGGGGCCGGCTTGGTGCTCGACGTCACCAATGGCGAGATCCTGGCGCTCGTTTCTTACCCGGATTTCGACCCGAACCTGCCCGTGGACGCGCTGAAGCCCGACCGTATCAACCGCATCGCCGCCGCCACCTTCGAGATGGGCTCGACCTTCAAGGCACTGACGACGGCCATGGCGCTCGATTCCGGCCAGTTCACGCTCCGCTCCGTCATCGACGCCAGCAAGCCGCTCGCCTTCGGCCGCTTCCGCATCAACGACTACCGCGGCCAGCATCGACCGCTGACGGTGCCGGAGGCCTTCATCTATTCGTCAAACATCTCGATGGCGAAAATGGCGATATCCGTCGGCCCGGAGAACCTGCAGGCATTCCTGACGCGCTTCGGGCAGATGTCGCGGCTGACGACGGAACTGCCCGAAAGCGCCCATCCACAATTGCCGCGACGCTGGGGCGAGATCGAAACGGCGACCGCCTCCTACGGCCACGGCATCGCCGTGACGCCGCTGCAGGCGAGCATCGCGGTGGCGGCGCTCGTCAACGGTGGGCGCCTTATAAGGCCAACTCTGATCAAGGGTGCGGCGCTCGACGAACGCATCATCGCGCGCAATCTGATCAAGCCGGAGACCGGCGAGGCGCTGCGCTATCTGCTGCGGCTCAACGCCAAGACCGGCTCGGCAAAGAAGGCGGAGGTCAAAGGCTATTTCATAGGCGGCAAGACCGGCACCGCCGAAAAGGTGGTCAGCGGGCGCTACTCGAAGGAGCTGAACATCACATCCTTCATGGGCGTCGTTCCCGTCGACAATCCGCGCTATCTGCTTCTCACTTTGCTCGACGAGCCCAAGGGTCTGAAGGAGACCTATGGCTTCCGCACCTCCGGCTGGAATGCAGCACCGCTGGGCGGCGCGGTTTTCGAACGGATCTTGCCGATGCTTGCGCTCATGCCCGATTTCGAAATCGCAGACGTCAGCTTCCCCGAGATCAGCAGCCAGGGCGCCTTTGGCTCCCAGCTCTTTCCGTCTCCGACGAACACAGGCGAGCGCAACAGCGGCGCGATCGACGGAGCGCTTTGATCCCTGCCGCCGCGGCAGGCAATGACGCGCGAGCCGGCAACCGAACCGTCGGCTATGCTTCAAGGAAAGCGCGGGAGAAACCCGGTTCGGTCACTTCGATCGTTCCATCCGGGAGCTTCAGAAAGCGCTCGATGGCGGTGCCGTAGGTTCGCATCCAGCCGTCGAGCATCGCAGCCGCGCCGTCGAGGTCGCCGGCCTCCTGTCGCTGCAAGGCCTTGTGCATCACTTTGGCGACACTCAGCCGCAGTTGCAGCAACATCAGGGCGGAAGCTTCCGGATCGGGCGCATCGAGCGTTCCGTCCGCGTGCCCACGCCGCAGCATTTCGGCGACCAGCGGCAGGCTGACGGCCATCAGCGCCTCGTCGATACGATGATAGAGCGCGACATTTTCGGGCTTGAAGAGGGCGTTGAAGCTGTTCTTCAGCTGCGGCGCCATGTCGAGCTTCAGCCGCCGCGAGCCGGCGAAAAGCGCATTCAGCTGGCCGACTGCATCGAGCGACGGATCTTCGAAAAGCGGCTGCAATTCCTTCAGGTTCCGCTCAGCCAGGCGGGTCGCGACCGCCTCCAGCAAGGCCTCCTTCGAGACGAAATAGTGGTAGAAGGCGCCCTTGGATAGATTGGCCTCGCGGATGACGTCGTTGACCGTCGTATTCTCGTAGCCGTGCAGAAAGAACAAGCGCTCGGCGCAATCGATCAACTCGTTCGATCGGACTTCCGGCGATTTCTTCGTTCTGACCATGAGCGCTCCCAGGACGGCGGCTTAGCACGGGTTTGCGGCGCGGTCCACGACGCTCCTGAAGGTCGAGGAAATCGGCAGCCTTGAAACAAACCGACCGTCGGTCTATTTATACAGAACGGATTGGAAGCGTTCAAGGAGCGTCTCGTGCGGCTCACTCGTTATGCAATCGGAGCGGCCGTTGTCGTTGCCGTCGGTGCGGCAAGCGCCTGGTATTTTCTTCGCCCGGTTCCCGTCTCCGTCATTTCGCCGAAACGCGGCGATGCGGCGGAGATCATCTATGCGGATGGCGTGGTGGAGCCGCGCACCTGGGCGAAAGTCACCCCGACGGTCGCCGAGCGCATCGTCGAGCAGTGCAATTGCGAGGGACAGCGTGTCGCCAAGGGTGACGTGCTCGCCCGCCTCGACGACACCGAGGCACGGGCGGCGCTTGGCGAACTACAGGCGCGGCTGACGCTGGCGCAGGAGGAATATCGGCGCAAGCTGGCGCTCGCCGAACGCAGCACGATCAGCGAACAGGAAGTCGACCGGGCGCGCAGCGAACTCGGCCAGCTCGAAGCGCTCGTCGCCGGCCGCCAGGCGCGGCTCGCGACCTATGTGCTGCGCGCACCGAGCGCCGGCCAGGTACTCAGGCAGGACGGCGAGATCGGCGAGGTCGCGGATCTCGGCACGGTGCTCTTCTGGGTCGGAGAGCCGAAACCGCTGATCGTCACCGCCGACGTCAACGAAGAGGATATCCCGCGCGTCGAAGTCGGCCAGAAGGCGCTGCTCCGATCGGATGCCTTCCCCGACCGCAAGCTGGAAGCGACGGTCGACAGCATCACGCCCAAGGGTGATCCGGTAACGAAGACCTATCGCGTGCGCTTTCGGCTGCCCGACGACACGCCGCTTCGGATCGGCATGTCGACCGACGTCAACATCATCGTGCGGGTCGCCAATGGCGCCTTGATCATCCCGACCGTGGCGCTGGAAGGAGCGAAGGCCGCCGTGATCGACGGCAATCGCGCACGGATCCGAGAACTGAAAACGGGCATCCGCGGCGCCGACGGCGTCGAAGTCCTCTCCGGCCTCAAAGACGACGCGCGCGTCGTCTCGCCCTTCCCGACCGGTCTTGCCGATGGCACGCGGGTGAAGGCCACCCCTTCGCCGGAGAAATGAGCCCGCCATGCGCCTCATCCTCGACATCGCACTGACGCACATCACCGGCCGAGGCCGACAGACGATCGTCGCGATGCTGGGCGTGGCGGTCGGCGTCGGCTTCTCCATCGCCATGGCAGCGCTGATGCAGGGCGGCCAGGACGACTTCGTTCGCCAGCTCGTCGACACGATGCCCCATGTGCAGGTGACCGACGAGCAACGCACGGCGCGCCGCCAGCCGGCGGAAGACCTGTTTAGTGCCGCGGCCATTTCCGGCCTCAGGCCACGCGACGACCGCCGCGGCATCATCAACCCAACGGCAGCGCTCTCCTGGCTCGACGGCTGGATCCCCGGCCGCTTTGCAGCCACCCTCAGGGCGCAGGGCGTCCTTCGCTATTCCGGTCAGGAGGTCGGCGCCGCCGTCATCGGCATCGATCCGCAGGCGGAGCCGCGGGTCTCGCCGATCATCGGAGATTTCAGGGCGGGCAGCTTCGCCGCCCTTGCCGCCGGCGGCAACAATGTGGTGATCGGCGATACCATGGCCTCCCGGCTCGGTGCCAAGATCGGCGACACGATCACCGCCGTCTCTTCGGAAGGGCTCAGCCGCCGCTTCAAGATCGTCGGCCTCTTCCACACCGGCACGACGGCGCGCGACGAGGGCGAGGCCTATGTGCTGCAGAAAAACGCCCAAATCCTCTCAGCCCGGCCCAACGCGATCAACGTGATCAACATCAAGCTCGACGATCCGAACGCCGCCCCGACCGTCGCCCGGCGTATCGAGGCGGAACTCGGCTACAAGGCGATCGCCTGGCAGGAGGCCAACGAGTCGATCCTCGAGGCGCTCGTCGTGCGCAACGTCATCATGTACACGGTCGTCGCTGCGATCATGCTGGTCGCCGGCTTCGGTATCTTCAACATCATCTCGACGATCACGCACGAGAAGGCGCGCGACATCGCCATCATGAAATCGCTCGGCTTCACCGAGACCGACATGCGCATCCTCTTCGTGCTCGAAGGCGTGGCGATCGCGACAGTCGGCACGCTTGTCGGCTGGGCGTTCGGCTTGGCAATGATCTATGGCCTTTCGCTCGTCCGCTTCGAGCTCGCCGCCACCGGCCAGGAGATGACCCGGCTACCGATCGCCTGGAGCATGTTGCACTATCTGATCGCCGCCGCTTTCGCGCTCGGATCGGCAGCGGTTGCCGGCTACCTGCCGGCGCGGCGCGCGGCCCGGGCAAATCCCGTCGATATCATCCGGGGCGCGACATGAGCACGCTGATCGAAACCAAGGATTTGACGCGGATCCTCAGGGAGACCGTACCTGTCACGCTGGTGAAGGACATATCGCTCACCATCGGCGAGCGGGAATTCGTCGCTGTCACCGGCCCCTCCGGTTCCGGCAAGTCGTCGCTCCTCTATCTGCTCGGCCTGCTCGACCGGCCGACGGGTGGCACGCTTATGATCCGCGGTCGCGACACGGAGCGAATGGACGAGAACGAACGGGCAGCCACGCGGCTCGCCAATATCGGATTCGTCTTCCAGTTCCACTTCCTGTTGCCCGAATTTACCGCCCGCGAGAACGTCGAAATTCCCATGCGCAAGCTCGGCCGCCTCGGCCGGAGCGAGATGCGTGGGAAGGCAAGCGAGCTGCTTGCGGCACTCGGGCTTGCCGATCACCTCGACAAGCGGCCCGATCAGCTCTCGGGCGGCCAGCGCCAGCGCGTGGCGGTCGCCCGTGCACTCGCCAACGACCCGCCGCTGATCCTCGCCGACGAACCGACCGGCAGTCTCGACAGCACGAGCTCCGAGCAGGTCTTCAGGATCCTGGAAACGCTGGTGCGCGAAGAGGGCAAGACCGTGGTCGCGGTCACTCATGACCTGGATATGGCCGCGCGCATGGACCGGCGCCTTCATCTCATCGATGGGCACCTGACCACGGAGACGATCAATGCCGCGCGCCAAGACGAAGGCGCAGCTCCGGAGGCCTGACGAACGAGGCCTCAGCCGAAGACGAGATCGCTTTCGGAGAGAACCGAGAGCGAGCTATCCTCGATCAGAATGCCTTCGGTTTCCGAGCCATTGAAGGAGACGAACACGCCATCGGCCGTGTCGCGCGCTGCGGCAAGGAAATCCGCATAGCTGTGAATACCCGTTGTGTCCTGGGCCTCGTGGGAAAAGGCGATGCGGTCACCCTGCCGGCCATCGAAATCGAGAATGCGATCGAGGCCCACCTCGCCGGAGGTTTCCGACGACCAGTAAAAGGTGTCCGCGCCGCGGCCACCCGTCAGCACATCACTGCCGTTACCGCCGCTCAATAGGTCGTTCTCGGACCCTCCATCGAGGAAATCCGCCCCGTCGCCGCCGAAGAGCTGGTCGTTTTCCGACGCGCCCGTCAGCTTGTCATCCCCGCCGCGCCCCTCGAGGATATCGTTGCCGCTCGAGGCGTAAAAAGTGTCGTTATCGTCGCCGCCGCGCAGTACGTCGTCGTAGCCCCCGCTCGAAACGTTGAAATATTCGATACCGGTGAACGTCAGGCCGGTATGGGTGACACCCCGTGCCGCGTCGAAGTCCATCGCCTCCGGCAGGCCGCCATAGTTGAGGTTCAGGAGGTCCCGGCCTTCACCGCCATCGACCTCGCCGACGTAGCGGGCATTGATCGTGTCGTTGCCCGCGCCGCCGCGCAGGATCGACGCAACACCGAGGCTGCCACCGCCGGGGAAGGTGTCCTGCAGCCAGTCGTCTCCGGCGCCGCCATCGAGCACGTCGCTGCCGCCGGTATTGGCTAGCGTGTCCATTCCGTCGCCGCCATAGGCCACATCGTCACCGGCGCCCGTGACGATCGAGTCGTTTCCGGCACCCCCGTGAATGTAATCATTGCCGTCTTCGCCATAGAGCGCATCCCCTCCGGCGCCGCCCTCGAGGTGATCGTTTCCAGCGCCGGCCTCGACCGCGAGATAGGTCAGATCGCCGGCGATCACCCGATCGTTGCCGCTGCCGAGCATGAGGCTCGCCTCCTCGATGCCGCTAATGACGGTGCCGGTCGAGGCCCCTCCGGCGGAGAAGTCGACCGTCAGGTCGCTCGCGCGCTGCGTTTCCTTGATCCATAACCAGTCCTGGCCCGCCCCACCGTCGATTTCTGCCGAATACAGCGTCGAGGTGATCTGATCGCGGCCGTCACCGCCAAACAGGCGATTGGCGCCGAGCCCGTCGATGATCGTATCGTCGCCGGCACCCGCGTCGATGAAGTCGTTGCCGCCGCCGGTCTGGATGACATCGGAAAGCGTACTCCCCAGGATCCGGTCGTTGCCGCTTCCCGTCGTCACTTCGATCTTTTCGATGCCGTCATAGGTGACGAAGATATGGCGCTCGCCCGATGCCTGATGACCGATGATGCCGTGGCCGTTTTGCAGGTTGAAGACGACGGGGGCTTTGGCGGCGACGAGATCGATAGCCAGCGTATCGGTGCCGCTGCCGCCGGAGACGGTGCTGCCGGTACCGATGAGAACGAAGCGGTCGTTGCCGGCGCCGCCATTGAGACGATCGTGACCGCCGCTATTGGTGATGAGATCGTTTCCGCCACCGGCGTAGACGACATCGTTGCCGGCGCCCGTCGAGATGTTGTCGCCTGAGGCGGTGCCGGCGATCCGGTCGTCGCCGCTGCCGGCAAGCACCCGCAACCACTCGATATCGTGGAAGAAGACGTGGCGCCCGGCGAGCGCAGGATCTCCGACATAACCGTGGCCGGACCCGCCGTTGAACACCATGCGCTCGGAGGTTTGTGAGAAATCGACCACGAGACCATCATAGCCGGCCCCTCCGGTGACCGCACCGCCGGTCCCGTTCAGCACGATCTGGTCGTCGTCGGCACCGCCGTCGAGCCGATCGTAGCCGCTCGAGCTTATCAGGGTATCGCGCCCGCCGCCGCCGCTGACGAAATCATCGCCAGCGCCGCCGTCGATCGTGTCGGCGCCGAAAAGCCCCCAGATGCGGTCGCTTTCCGCGGTACCCTTCAAAACGTCGTTCCCATAGGAACCTACGATCCTCGCCATGCGATCACTCCCCTTCAAACAATTTTCAAGAATACTTTGCCACGGAAATATCGACACTTCTATGCGGACTGTATTTATATAAACTCGTAAAGCAACACCGAATAAATACTCGAAATACTGGCAATATAATTCGAGATTTATATTAGTTGTTTCGCGCGTATATTTTCATCCTCGGCGCCGTGCGTCCCTCGGCGTGAGAAACACGCGTGCGAGCTTTTCGGGAAAGAAGGCCACGAGCCTCGATAGCCGGTCGCTGCCGGACACGACGGCTTTGCCCGAAGTTCGGGTGGTGGCTTATGGGAGGTGCCGACCTATCCCTGCACCGGCGCGGCTGCCCAGCGCCTGGTCGCTTCCGCTGCATCGTCAAAGCTTGCCTCGAAGGCTGCGGATGCGAGCACAGCGCGAATGTGGAGCGTTTCGCCGCCGACATTTGCAAACCCGTGCCGACGCAATTTCGGCACGATCAGCGATTGATTGCTGGTGAGGATGAAACGTTCGTCGTCGATCCACATTTCCGCCTGCCCCGCCACCACCGTCAGCACCTCTTCGACGGGATGGCTATGGGTGGGCGCGCCGGCGCCGGGCGCGATCCATTGTTCGAACAGGCACAATCCGGAAGCGCCATTGAGCGCGGAGATGAGCATGCGGGTCTCAACCCCCAGGCGCCACATCTCGATCGGCCAGTCTTCATGCGCGACAGCTCCCATGACGTGCTCCCCGCCGATGAAATCCGGCCTGCAGTTTATCAGGTTGAACCAATCGACACGACCGATCCCGCTGTATGAAGCGCTCAAGGGCACTTGATGCCTCGCCTTACGATAGCTGGGCAAAAGCAAGGGGCGGCGCGGAACGCCACCCCTCCCTGAGAGACTACGGTATGAAGACCGCCTACGGTCAGTTGATGACCTGGACCACCGTTCTCGACTGCGGCTCGACGATCACGCGGTGCTCGTTTACGACCGCATAGGCGTAGCGCGGATTATCGGGTACGGGCGTCAGGACGACGGCTTGCGGGATGGGTTTACCGATCACCACCTGCTCCTGCACGACGACCGAAGGCGGTGCGGGTTGCTGTTCGACATAGGTGATGACTTCCGGCGGCGGCGGCGTCAGCGCTCCACCGAGCGCGCCACCGACCACGGCACCCACACCGGCACCGATCGGCCCGCCGACGACGGCACCCGCCGTCGCGCCGCCAACGATACCTGCGGCCGTGCCGGCTTTCTGGTTGGCATCCTCAGCAAATGCGGATCCTGCCATCAAAGAAACAACACCCGCGGCGATTATAAGCTTCTTCATGATCTAGTCCTTTCGTTTGATCACCACATCAACGAAAGGAATAATAATTTGTTCCGAATCCACGCTAATTTCAGCGCATCACGCTTGATAAATTTCATTAACAATCAATATATGATCGACATCAACGCCATGCAAATCCACGACGTACCGACCAATACCGATTCTATACTATAAAGAACGGAGATTCACCCTCTATGTGACTAAGAGCGCACTTCGTGCACTCACGGCAAACCCATCTGCCCCCGCCACGCTTTCTGCCCGCACCACCCATTAGTCCCGGGGCAACCGGCCAAGAAGCAGTTTGTTCCCTTCCCTGTTGCCGCAGCGTACGCATTTCAGCGCCGGGCCGATGGAATTGAGAGAGACGCCCCATCCGCGCCTGTTTGCAACAAGCCGGCGATCGATCCGCCCCTGGTGGCGGCATTTCCCGCATTTCGCCACGAGCACGTACCATTCCGGCAAGAGTTCCAGGGTCGCCCCGTCATCGGCGGCGTCTTCGCGCGGCATCAGGTCGATGCTTCGACGATGCCTCATGTTCATTCCTCTCGAAGCTTCGACTCGCTTCGCCCGTCATCCAGCTGCCGGGTCCGAAGCGGCCCGCTCCTTCGTCAGCGTGCGGAACCGTCGAGCCGAAGCGAAAGCTGGACGCCGCCACGCTTCAGCCGCGGCAACGGCGGCGCCATGTCGATGCGGCCGAAGGTGCGCTTGCGCCATTCGGCCTCGCGTTCCCGCTTCTTTCGGGCGGCCGCAACGGCGGCCATGGCGCGTTCGATCACTTCTTCCGTGTGGGTCATGGTCTCCATCCGACTCATGGGAACCTCCGCTCTGTTCTTGTTATGTTCTTATTTTAGCGTTCCAATGTCAACTCCCCTCATGAGCCCGGACGAATCGCTCTTGCCGTATCGAGGCTTTCTGCGTCGCTCGGCGCCGGGCGCAGGGTCTGATCGGCCGAAGCCAAGGCGACGATGGGCAAAAGAGCGGCTTTTTCGGCCACCCGATTTTCCTTGTTTTCCAGCGGCCGGCGACCGGTCCTCAGCGCCGCCTCATTAAGCTTCGCATTGCCGAATTAACCATTTGTTAACCATTTGATCGATACACCGAAGCAACGGAAAATTTACCAAGATGAATGATGTGTTAACCGAATCCCGGCCGATCCGCCTCAAGGGGCGATCCTTCCTTGCGCTAGCGCTGACCCCCGAGCTTCCGCTCGAGGATTGGCTCACCCGCCTCGACCATCTCGCCTCCCGCTCCGCCGGTTTCTTCCTGCGGCGCCCGGTCGTGCTTGATGTCGACGGCCTCGATATCGACCGGTCGCAACTGCGCGAACTCGTCGACCAGCTCGGCAAGCGCAATGTGCGCATCATGGGCATCGAAGGCGCGCGCCAGTCTCTGCTCGGCGCCGACCTTCCTCCCGCGATGACCGACGGTCGCCCGGCAGCGGACTACGAAGCCAAGATGGCGGAACAGGCCGAAAAGAGCGAGACGCCGGAAGCGGAAGCAGCCGCGGAAACCGTGATCACGGCAGAACCGCTTGCCACCAAGGCGACGCCGTCGATCGTCGTCACCCAGCCGGTGCGCTCCGGCCAGTCGCTGTTCTTCCCCGAAGGGGACGTGACGATCATCGGCTCGGTCGCCTCGGGCGCCGAAGTCGTCGCCGGCGGCTCGATCCACATTTACGGCGCGCTGCGCGGCCGGGCGATGGCCGGCACCACGGGTAATGCTTCGGCGCGGATCTTCTGCCGCAAGCTCGAAGCGGAACTGATTGCGATCGACGGCTTCTACAAGACGGCCGACGACATGGAGCAGAACCTGCGTGGCAAGGCCGTGCAGATCTGGCTCGACGGCGAAGAGCTGAAGGCGGGAACGCTCGGTTAGGCCGAGGCAAGGAAAGGTGTGGATGCTTACCATCCGCATCTGGTGATTCAGGTCGATCCGGCCGGGGTCACGAGGACGTAGGCGAAGGCGAATTCTTAGATACTTGGAGAGACGAATGGGCAAGGTAGTCGTAGTTACATCGGGCAAGGGCGGCGTCGGCAAGACGACGTCCAGCGCCGCACTGGGCGCCGCACTCGCTCAGAACGGCGAGAAAGTCGTCGTCGTGGACTTTGACGTCGGTCTGCGCAATCTCGACCTCGTCATGGGCGCGGAACGCCGCGTCGTCTATGACCTGGTCAACGTGATCCAGGGCGAGGCCAAGCTGTCGCAGGCGCTAATCCGCGACAAGCGCTTGGAAACGCTCTATCTGCTGCCGGCCTCCCAGACCCGCGACAAGGACAACTTGACGCCGGAAGGTGTCGAGAAGGTCATCGCCGCCCTTCAGAGCGCCTTCGACTGGGTCATCTGCGATAGCCCCGCCGGCATCGAGCGCGGCGCGACGCTGGCCATGCGCCATGCCGACATCGCGATCGTCGTGACCAATCCGGAAGTCTCGTCGGTGCGCGATTCCGATCGCATCATCGGCCTGCTCGATTCCAAGACGCTCAAGGCGGAAAACGGCGAGCGCATGGAAAAGCACCTGCTGCTCACCCGCTACGACCCGGTACGCGCCGAGCGCGGCGACATGCTGAAGGTCGACGACGTGCTCGAAATCCTGTCGATCCCGCTGATGGGCATCATCCCGGAAAGCGCCGACGTGCTGCGCGCGTCCAACGTCGGCTCGCCGGTCACGCTGGCCGACACCCGCTCGGCCCCGGCGCTCGCCTATTTCGAGGCGGCTCGTCGGCTGAAGGGCGAGGCCCTGCCGATCAACATCCCCGGCGAGAAGCGCAGCTTCCTCGGCAAGATTTTCGGAAGGAAAGCGGCATGAACCTTTTCCGTTTCTTCTCCCGCACACAGTCAGCGCCGGCGGCCCGCGAACGGCTGCAGGTGCTGCTCGCCCATGAGCGCGCATCCGCCGGCGATAGCGATCTCGTCACCAAACTGCGCGACGAAATCCTCCAGGCGATCTCCAAGCACATGCAGATCGACGACGACAAGGTCCGCGTAACGATGGAGCGCGGTCCCCAGGTCTCGACGCTCGCCGTCGATATCGAGATCCCCTTCGACGCAAAGAAGGCGGCCTAAGGGCCGCCAACTTGTTTGGGAAGCAACGTTCCTCTCGGACGACTTCCTGTTTTCAGATACGGCAGCATCCAGCGGGTACTGCCGTATTTTTTTTGTTTGAGATCAGTACTCCGGGGCGACACCGAAGACGAACTCCACCTTGTCGCCCGTCATGTTGAAATACTGGTGATCGAACCCCGCCGGAATATAGAAGCCATCGCGCGGGTTGAGCTCGAACCAGACCTGGCCTTCGGCATCGGGCACATGGATGTTCAAGATACCCGACACCACGTAGAGGCATTCGTCACCCTTGTGGCGCTCCATGCCGGTGCGTTTTCCCGAAAGCAGCGTCGTCTTGCCGACGGTGAGCTGATCGGTCGCGCAATAGAGGCCAGTATAGGCGCCCTGCGTTTGCCGATCGAGGCTTAAGAGCAGATCGGCATCGCGCATCGGATGGATTGTCCTGGCCTTCCGCTGGGCGTCGGCGTCCATCGGCCAGCGACCGATGAACTCGCTCTGGCCATAGCGCGATTGCTCGATCTCGATATAGGGCTTGGTGCGCGCATAGGGGCCTGACGTGCCCTTGGCCGGCGGCGGCGCGAAGAATTCCAGCACGCGGACCTGCTCGTTGCCAAGGTTGAAACCGTGGTGCCAGGTGTCCTTGCGGAAGAACAGCGCCTCGCCTTCCTTCGCGACGCAGAATTCACCCGTCTCGGGGTTGGCAAGGCCGAGTGTACCACTCAGCACGTAGAGAACCTCGTCCGCCCCGAAGATCGTGCGGAAGGCCTCCGTATGCTTGAAGCAGCCGCCGGGCTGCATGCCGAAGACAATCTGGTGAATGCTTTCCGTCGAGGCGTAGATCCAGTCGTCGACGAGACCGGCATTTTCCTCGCCCCAGAGATGCCGCGTGACGCCGGCATAGGGGATGTGGCTAGGACGATCGAAGACAGGACGGGGAGACGGCTTGTATCCCATCGGAAAACTCCTTGGTTCTGGGCGCGAAGCGGCGCGCCGATGTGGGGGATGTCAGCGCGCGAAACGCGCTATTTCGGCGGGGCTTGCGCGTGCGTCCGCTCCAAAAGCCGGGCGGTGACGGCGCGCTTCATCTCGGGGTCGAGGTGCATGACGTTGAAGACTTCCGCCAGCCACATGCCCTCGACCGCCAGTCGCGTGATCGTCGCCTCGACAGGGTCGAGGCCGTCATTTTCGACGGATGCCTGGCAGCGGATGTTCTGCTGGCGCACGATCTCCAGAAGGTCGGGGAAGTTCGACAGCGCCGCGGTGATGCTGGCACCGAGGCGGTCGTACTGATCGCCGGTGCTTGTGGCCTCGCCGAGCGTGGCGCGCACATAGGCGCGTGTATAGCGGCCATGCGGATCCTCGTCCTCGGTTTCGAGGCCGGAGAGACCGGTCTCAAAACGGTAGACGAAACGTTCGACCATCGCCCGCACCAGCGCGTCTTTGCTGGCGAAATGGTAGAGGATGCCGCCCTTGCTGAGGCCGGTCTGCTCCGCCACTTCGTCGAAGGTGAGGGACGACACGCCCTTGCCAACGACGATCGCTTCGGCGGCGGTGAGGATACGGTCACGTGCGGTTTCGCGTTTTGCCATGTCGATACAACTCAAGTGTGTGAAACGTGTCCTGCTATAGCCCCGAACTCTCGCGGAGGCGACCGACGATCTCGGCCATCAGCGCCAGATCCTGACGCGAATCCGAGAGTGTCGTCTTCGGCTTGGTGCCGTTGACGAGATGGTCGTGGAAGGCGCGCAGCTCCAGGGCGAAGGGGTCGGTGTAATCAGGGCCGAAGGTGCGCGTTTCGGTCTCGGTGTCGGTGCTGTCGATCACTTCGAGCGCAGTCGGCAGGTTGCGGATATAGGGCGTGTCGTAGCTGACGCGCAGCTGCCGGCGATCGGAAAGCACCTCTATTCGGGCATCGAAACGGGCGACGTTGTCGATCATGGCTTCGTAGATCGCGGTGAAGTGGCCGTAGTCGAACAGAGCGACAATGGATTCGCCGTTGCATTTGTGATGCGCAGCAATGACCCGCTTCGGCAGGCCGATCAGTTCGCGCATCGCCGAAAGGCTGTGCGACGAAAGCCCTGTCAGCACCTGATAGGCACGCATCAGATCGGCGGGCGCATCCTCGCCAACCACCTGCTTCAAAAGCGCCGTCGTCTGGGCGCGCGATTCCGCCAGGAACGCCTGGTCGAGATCCGTGGGGTAGAAGATATTGCGGGTCTGGCGGATGAAGAAGGGACCTTCGCAGATGATGTCGCGGACGCGGACGTAACGCACATCGCTCTCAGCCGGCATCATCGCCTTGGCGCGCAGGAAGCTTGGCGAATAGCGGCGCATATAGGCGACGAAGAGGAGCCGGTCCGTGGCGTCGGCCAGCGGCGCGACCGCGTCGATTTCGCCGAGCGTCAGGCAGGCGGGCTTTTCCAGGAAGACGTGTTTCTTCGCCTTCAGCGCCATAGCCAGATAGAAGCTGTGCGTCTGGTCCGGCGTCAGGATGAAGACGGCATCGATATCAGGCGCGGAGACGAGCGCTTCCGCGGTTTCATACGTCTTCGCCCCCGGATAACGGGCCGAACAATAGGCCGTCAGGCTCGGCGACACGTCATAGACGCCGGCGATTTCGAACAGATGGCGATGATCGGCCAGGATCGGCAGATGCATGAGCTGGCTGACTTCGCCAAGTCCGATCAAACCAACACGAACGACACGCATGTGAGTACCCTTTCCGCCTCGAATGGAGGCCATTTCAACCCTTGACCGCACCGGCCGTCAGGCCGGAGACGATATGTTTCTGGAATATCAGCGCGAGAATGATCAGCGGCACCGTGACGATGGTCGAGGCGGCCATGATCGCCCCATAGGGGAATTCGTAGCGGCTCGACCCGGAGATCAGCGCGATCGCCACCGGCACGGTGCGGTTCTCGTCGGTGAGGATGAAGGTCAGCGCGAACATGAACTCGTTCCACGAAGCGATGAAGGCAAGCAGCCCGGTCGAGATCAGCGCCGGCCCCATCATCGGCAGGAAGATGCAGCGCACGATCCGCAGCGGCGAGCAACCGTCCATGATCGCCGCCTCCTCGATCTGTTTCGGCAGGTCGCGCATGAAGGTCGTCAGCACCCAGATGTTGAAGGGCAGCGTGAAGATCATATAGGCGAAAATCAGAGAGCCGATCGTGTTGTAGAGCCCGAGCCAGCGGATCATCTCGAAGAGGCCGGAGAGCAACGCGATCTGCGGGAACATCGAAACGGCCAGCACGAGCAGCATGATCGGCGAGCGGCCACGGAAATCGATGCGGCCGAGCGCGTAGGCCGCACCGACCGCCAGCATCAGCGACAGCGCCACGACCGAGAAGGCGACGATCAGCGAATTGAGCAGCGAGCGCAGGAAGACGCCGTCCGAAAGGATCGCCGCGTAATTGTTGAACTTCAGGTCGGGCAAGAAGGTCACGTCGAAGATCGCTTGGCCCGACTTCATCGACGAGGCGATCATCCAGTAGAACGGGAACAGCGTATAGAGCGCGACGATGCCGAAGAGGGAGTAGATCGCTATTCTGTGCAGGCGTTTGCCGGTGTTGCTCCTGACCATGTCAAACTCCCATGAGGCGGCGATTGAGACGGAAGACAGTGACGTAGATGGCGGTCACCAGCGCGATCATCAGGAAGACGGCGGTGCTGGCGGCCGAGCCGACGCCCATGTCCTGGAAGTTGACGAGCACTTCGCGGGCGTAGATCGAGACCGTCTTGGTGTCGTCGCTGTTGGAGGAGAGCACATAGCTCAGGTCGAACATGCGCAGCGCGTCGAGCAGGCGGAAGAGCACAGCGACCGCGATGCTGGGGGCAAGCAGCGGCAGGGTCAGTGAGGTGAACTGCTTCCACGCCGGCACGCCATCGATCGACGCTGCCTCGTAGATGCCGCGCGGCAGCATCGACAGCCCCGCGAGAATGAGGAGCACCATGAAGGGCGTGGTGATCCAGACGTCGACGGCGATGATCACGGGCATCACCAGCGCCGAATTGGCAGTCCACGCAACCCCACTTTCAATCACGCCGGCAAGCTTCAAAACGTGGTTCACGATGCCGAACTGGTCGTGCAGCATCCATTGCCACATGCGCGCGCTGACGACGACCGGGATCGACCAGGGGATCAGGATAATCGCCCGCATCATGCCGCGCCCGGCAATATGGGAATTGAGGAGCAGCGCGATCGTCAGGCCAAGTACCGTCTCGATCGAAACGGAAATGACGGTGAAATAGAGCGTGTTGCGCACCGACTGCCACCAGAGCGGATCCTCGAACAGCGCATAGTAGTTGTCGAAGCCGACATAGCTATAGAAGTCCGGCTCGGTGAGCAGGGCGTCGGTGAAGGAAAAGAGGAAGGTACGGCCGAGCGGCCAGAGCGCCACACCGGTCAGGACGAGCAGGCTTGGCGCGAGAAAGAGCCAGGCGGTGCGAACCCGCGCCTGCCGCAGTCCTGTTGATCGTGAACCCGCCATCATGGCCTCACGCTCCCTTGGCCGAGAGCGCCATGTCGTCGGCACCGAAAATATGCGCCTTCGACGTCAGCCAACCGACGGTGACGTCGGCATTCGGCTTCAGATCGGGTTTGCCCTGCGCCTTGACGACCAGCGACTGGCCGTTGCCGAGACGCGCGTGAACCAGCGCCTCGCCGCCCAGCGGCTCGACAAGCTGCACGGTCGCCGGCAGGCGGACATCGCCGCCGCCGAGGATCAAGTCTTCGGGCCTGATGCCGACGCTGACTTCGCCTTCATAGCCAAGGTGCCCAAGCCCATGGCGGGCGTCGAGCACGTCGAGGCGGCTTCCCCCGGCGTCATTGGCAAGCGTCCCGGCAAGAAAATTCATGCGCGGCGCGCCAATGAAGCTGGCAACGAACTTGTTGGCCGGCCGCTCGTAGAGTTCCATTGGCGTGCCGACCTGCGAGATGCGACCGTCCTTCAGGACGACGATGCGGTCCGCCAGCGTCATCGCTTCGAGCTGGTCGTGGGTGACGTAGACGGTGGTGGCTTTGAGCTCGCGATGGATGCGAGCGATCTCCACCCGCATCTCCATGCGCAGATCGGCATCGAGATTGGACAGCGGCTCATCGAACAGGAACAGCTTTTGCGAGCGGACGAGCGCGCGGCCGATGGCGACGCGCTGCTGCTGGCCGCCAGAAAGCTGCGCCGGACGACGCGCGAGCAGATGTTCGATCTTGAGGAACCGGGCAACCTTCGCTACCCGCTCCTTGATTTCGCCGCCGGCAAGCCGCGCCGTTTCCAACGCGAAGCCGAGATTGCGCTCGACGCTCATATGCGGATAGAGCGCGTAGGACTGGAACACCATGGCGATGCCGCGACGTGCCGGCGCCGTCTCGTTCATGCGCGCGCCGCCGATCTGCAACTCGCCGTCGGTAATTTCCTCGAGCCCAGCGATCATGCGCAAAAGCGTCGACTTCCCGCATCCGGAGGGACCGACGAAGACGACGAACTCGCCTTCTGCGACCGAAAGGTTGACCTTGTCGATCACGGTCAGCGCACCAAAACGCTTGACGACATTGGTAAGGGCAATTCCACTCATTGGCGCACCGTCTGGTTGGCAGTCCTGTTTGCAAGCGCAGCCACGCCGATGGCGCAGGCCGCATCACCGAGGAGGCTTGGAACGATCGGCATGTCGCGCGCGCCATCGGCCCAGATGAATGGCCGCGTCAGCGTGGCGAGCCGCGCATTGACCGACGGGTCGCCGCCGATGCCGCCGCCGAGAATGAGCACGGCCGGATCGAGCGTGTTGACGAGCTGGCCAAGATAGGAGGCGAGCGACAGGAGGCCGTCGGCCACCATCTGTGCGGCCCGCGGGTCCTGAGCTTCGGCTTCGAAGAGCTGCAGCGCGCTTGCGTCCGGTCGGCCAATCATACGGCCATAACGCTCGCCCAAGGCCTTGCCGCTCGCAAAAAGCTCGAGGTTGTGGCGAACCGCCTGGTCCTGCCCTTCGCCCGAGAAGGCGACGAGATCGCTGCCCGAGAAATGGATGGCGAAGCCACGGGCTCCTGCATAGGGCGCGCCGCCGATCACCAGCGAATGGGAAAGCCCGGTGGAGATGGTCACGTAGACGAACGGATCGATACCGCGGCCTGCGCCAATCCAGCCTTCGGCGAAGGCGGCGGCGCGCACGTCGCTGTCGATATGCAGCCGCCCGAAACCGCTGAGACGACCGTGATAGTCGAGGCCGCGCCAGTCGAAGTTCCAGGCGGAGGCCGGCTCGCCGGCGCCGGTCACCAGTTCCGGCAAGCAGACGCCGAGACCGGTCGTCTCGACGCCAAGCGCTTCGCCTTCGTGGCGAATGGTCTCGGCGAGCGCGGCCACCAGTTCCAGCACGGCAGCACCGCCCTCCTGGCAGCGGGTCGGCTCGGTGCGCTCGGCGATCACGGCGCCGTCGGCGAGACGAACAAGGCAGGCCTTGGTCTTCGTTCCCCCGACATCGATGCCGATGGCATGCTGGCCCATCACCGCGCTCCCCACTCACCGGCAGCGTCGGCATCGGCGTAGAGTTCGGCGCTCCGGCATTCGACGGCGATGGTGGCCGGCCAGCTTGGATCGTAGGCACGCGCACTGGTCAGGCGATAGAAGGCGTGGCGCTTTCCCTGACCCCAGACGATCATCGCGACGGCATTCGACTGTTCGGCGATCGAGCCGATGCCGATCGTCACGCCATGGGAGGGCACGTCGTCGATGCCTGAAAAATCCGGGAAGGTCGCGAGATTGTCGCGCCGCGTCTGTTCGGCAAGGGCAACGATGCGGGTGCCGCTGTCGCGGGCAGAGCCCGGCGGGTTGAAGGCGATATGACCATCACCGGCGCCGGAGGCGAGCAGGAAAAGATCGATACCGCCGGCGGCAGCGATGCGCTGATCGTAGCCGCCAGGTGCCGCGATATCCGGCATCCAGAAGTTTTCGGATGGAATGCGGAAGTGGTCCGACAGGGACGCATTGATGCGGCCGACGATCTCGCGTTCGCCGAAGCCACGGCAGGAGTAATGCGCCTCCGACGGCGGCGGAGCGAAACTGCCACCCTCTGCGGGGCGGAGATATTCGTCCATCATGACGATGATCAGCCGCGAGCAATCGACGGGCTCGCCGGCAAGACGGCGTCCGAGCGCCTCATAGATCGGCAGCGGACTGCGCCCACCCGGGCAGCCGAGAACGTAGCTTCGTCCCGCAACACTCGCTTGCCGGATACCGGCAATGATCCGCTCCGCAAGGCGATCGCCGATGGCAGCGGGCGTATCGTGGATTTCGACCTTCATGCGCCGGCCCCGTTCACAAGAAGCTTCGAGACGAAGTCATGGTTGCGCCGGGCGATCGTTTCCGGCGTATCGGGATGGTTCAGTGCCAGATCCTGCTCGACCACCAGCGGGCCGTCGTATCCGGTCTCGCGCAACACCGACAGGAAGGCGACGATATCGACGACGCCGCGATCGAGATCGGTCATGATGCCCTCTTCGAAGGCGCGGTCCGAGTGGATGCCTTCGGAAAGCACGCGCTCGCGGAAGGCACCGTCGACATTCTTCAGATGCACCGAATTGATGCGGTCGCGGTGGCGTCGATAGAAGGCGATCGGGTCGGCCTTCCAATAGGCGTGATGGCCGGTATCGAGGCAGAGCCCGACGAGATCGGGATCAGTATCGGCAAGCAGCCGCTCGATCTGCTCCTCTAGCTCGACACAGGTGCCGACATGCGGGTGGAAGCTGAACTGCAGCCCGTGGCTGCGGGCGATCTCGGCCGCCCGGTTCGTCTGGTCGATCATCGCGCGCCAGCCGGCCCCGTCGACGACCCCCATGCGGGCCTTCGGATAGAACTCCGATTCGTCCATCAGGATGAAATGCGTGCCGCCGTTTTCGGCGAGCAACTTGCAGATCGCCTGCGCCTTTTCCTCAAGCACCGGCCAGGTGGATGCATCGGCAAGCGTATGCACATGCGCGGCCGCGACGACCTTGAGGTCGCGGCGCGCCAGCTCGGACGAAAGCACCTTGGCATCCGTGGAGAAGTAGCCGTAAGGGCCGAGTTCGGTGTGCCGGTAGCCGGCCGCATGGATGCGGTCGAGATAATCGGTCCAGCCGAGATCATTCCCCTGGGGCCAGTAGATGCCCCAGCAGCACGGTGCGATCGCAATATTCACGTTAGTTTCCTCAGATCCTGTGGTGGCGGGGTCCGTCACGCCGGACCTCGTATCGTCGGGGCGGGCTTACCAGCCCCGCGCCTTCAGCCGCTCCAGATCGCTGCTGACCTTGACGAGTGCATCCGCAGCACTTTCCTTGCCGCTCAGCACATTGTGCACGCCATTGAAGATCCGCTGCGAAACGCGGTTGTAGGAAGCGCCGGTCACCTGTGACGGCCGCGAGGCGCTTTCGGCATAGGCCTTTTCGGCAAACGCGAGCGACGGATTGGCGGCGAGGATGTCCTTGTCCTCGTAAAGCGCCTTCAAGGTCGGGCTATAGGCCTGAAGCGCGCGGCGCTTCTGTTCTTTCGCGCCAGTCAGGTAACGCACCAGGCTGACAGCCGCATCGACATCGTCGGCATATTTGGAAACGCCAAGCAGGCCGGCACCGTAGCAGCCACTCGACTTCTGGCCTTCCGCTCCGACAGGCAGCGCCATGACGCCGATCTTGCCGCGCAGCGAGGAGTCCTCAGCCTGGGTCGTGCCCCAGACATAGCTCCAGTTACGGTGGAAGACGGAATTGCCGGCTTCAAAGACGCCGCGCGAGCCTTCCTCGTCATAGTTCAGCACGCCCTCAGGGCTGATGTTGCCGATCCAGGAACGGGCGAGATCAAGCGCCTTGACGGCCTCGGGATTGTTCGCGGTGATGGTGCCGTCCGGCGAGATGAAGTTGCCGCCGCCGAAGGAAGCGACCCATTCGAGCGCGTCGCAGGTCAACCCCTCATAGGCGCGGCCCTGCCAGACATAGCCCCACATATCGGGGCTACCGCCGGCGCGTTCCTTGTCCTGGATGAACTTCGCCGTCTCGGTCAATTCCTGCCAGGTCTTCGGTTCGCCCTTGCCGTACTTTTCAAGCAGATCCTTGCGGTAGAACATCAGGCCGGCATCGGCGAACCAGGGCATTGCCAGAAGCTTGCCGCCAATGGTGGCGTCGGCGAGCGAGGATTCGAAATGGGCGGAGACTTCGTCGGCCGGAACCTTTTCGCGCAGGTCGACCAGATGCGGCGCCAGCGTTCCGACCCAGATGTTGTCGAGCGTGAGAACGTCGACGTCGCCGGACTTGCCGGCGAGCAGCTGCTGGTAGAGCGGTAGCGCCTCGCCCCAGTTGGCTGGCATCTTGTTGATCTTGACGGTGTTGCCGGTTTCCTTGGCCCAGGCCTCGGAGGCCGACTGGCAAAGCTCGAGCTCGGCGCCGGCCGAGCTGCAGAAAATCGAGACTTCGGCCGCAGCCGCCGGCATGGCGGCAAAAGCGACACCGGCCATGGCGGCCGCCTTGAAGCACTTCATCCAACGCATTCTCGTCTCCTCCCCAGAAAACGTGTTGTTGCGATCAGCGATGATTGAGTTACTATACCGTCCGGACGGTACAGTAAAGTGAAAAATCGTGGAGGCGAGCAGGAGGGTGGGGAAACAGCCCGCATCCGGCCGTTTTCGAGAGGATTTACCCACCCTGCCTGCGAGGCGAGTTGAGGAGGAATGTGATGGAGAGCACCACCGTGTCGACAAGCCATGGAAATGCGGTTGCCGAAACGAACGCGGCGCAAAGGCGCCCCGGCGACATGGGGGAGCTAAAACGGATGTTTGCGTCCAGGGCGCTCAGACTTCCGCGGCAGCTCGAACAGATCGCCCTGGTCGCGCTGGCAAAGCCGGACCTCGTCGCCTTTGGCAGCGCCCGCTCGATCGCGCTTGCCTGCGCCGTCTCGCCGACGACGGTCGCCCGTTTTGCGACCGTCCTTGGTTTCGATGACTTCCGCGACCTGAAGGCGTTCTTTCAACAACACCTGCGAAATGCGCGGATGGTCTCCGCCTCAGCATAGAACACTCACGCGGCCTGTTGCGGCAGCGGCCCGACATAGAGCGAACGCGGCCGGATAAGGCGGCCTTCCAGCGCCTGCTCGCGGGCATGGGCGATCCAGCCGACGGTGCGACCGATCGCGAACACGCCGGTGAAGGCGTCGCGCGGGAAGCTCAGCGCATCGAGCAGCAGCGCCGTGTAAAACTCGACGTTGACGTCGAGCGGGCGGTCGGGCTTGCGCACCTTCAGGACGGCGAGCGCCGATTGTTCGACCTCTTCTGCCAGTTGAATGTGATCGCGGTTGGCTGGATGCGCAGCGATCAGTCGTTTCAGCGCGCCCTTCAGCGCATCGGCGCGGGGGTCGCGGACACGATAGACACGGTGGCCAAAGCCCATCAGCCGTTCGCCGTGGTCGAGCGCGTCGGAAAGCCAGGCCTCCGCATTCTCAGGCGTTCCGATCGCGTCCAGCATGTCGAGCACCGGACCAGGCGCACCGCCATGGAGCGGCCCCTTGAGCGCCCCGATGGCGGCAAGCACCGAAGAGGTGAGACCGGCCCTGGTGGAGGCGACCACGCGCGAGGCGAAGGTCGAGGCGTTGAGGCCGTGGTCCGAGATCGTCACCAGATAGGCGTCGAGCGTCGCCACTTCTTGTCTGCTCGGCACCTTGGCACAGAGCATCGCCAGGATATCGGCGGCGTGCGACAGCGCCGGCGTCGGCGCGACCGGAGCTTCACCGCTCTTCATGCGCAGCGCCGCCGGCAGGAAGACGGCCGGCGCGGCGAGCAGACGTAGGGCCGTATCGAGGTTCTCCCCATCCGGGAGCCGGGCGATGAGCGCGCGCATGATGTCGACCGGCGGCAGTTCCAGCAACGCATCGTCGATGGCGCCAACATGGGCGAACACTTCCGCTCGCTTCTCACCCAGACGCTTCGCGAGTTCAACCCGGTCCGGCATCGGCCCCAGCAGCCCCTCGAACAACAGCGCCACGACATCCTCATAGCTTGCGTCGCCGGCCAGGTGATCGAGCGAGACGCCGCGGATGATCAATTGACCCGCCTCGCCGTCAACATGGGAGAGCTGCGTTTCGGCGGCGACGACGTCTTCAAGTCCGTTCTTCATCATCAAGTTTCTCCTTTACGCAAAGGATGATCCGACCTAGACCTATTGACGTCAATCTTGATGCTATTGATCAACATGAATACACTCTGGATCACCGCCGAAGAGGCGCTCGCCAAGCTCGGCAGCAAACGGCAGACGCTCTATGCCAATGTCAGCCGCGGCCGCATTCGCGCCAAGCCCGACCCTGCCGACCCGCGCCGCAGCCTCTACCAGGCCGACGACGTGCACCGGCTGGCCGAGCGCCACGCCGGCAGGCGGCAGGCGGCGGTCGTGGCGGCCGAGACGATCCGCTGGGGCGAGCCGGTACTGCCAACGACGATCTCCAGCATCGCCGGAGGGCAGCTCTCCTACCGCGGCAGCAACGCGATCGAACTTGCCACCACAGCGACCCTGGAGGAGGTCGCCGCCCTGCTCTGGCTGACACCGGCGGCGGTTGTTGTTCCAGCGCACGATCCCGGCAGCAGCCAATCGCGGCTAGCAACGACCTTTACGCTTCTCGCCGGGCGCATCGAAGCCGACCTGCCGGCGCTCGGACGCAGGCCCGCCATCCTGAAGGCCGAGGCCGCCGAGGTGCTGACGACCGTTGCCGCCGGGCTTGCGCCGTCGCGGGAAAACGTGCCGCTGCACGAGCGCCTGGCGCAGGGCTGGGAGCGGCCGGAGGTGGCGGAGCCGATCCGTCGATGCCTGGTGCTGACGGCGGAACACGAGCTCAACGTTTCCGCCTTTGCAGCACGGGTCACCGCGTCGTCCGGCGCCGCACTTTCCGCCGCCACTCTTTCGGGTCTTGCCACCCTCACCGGCCCCAGGCACGGCGGCGCCTGGCTGAGCGTCACGCGGCTTGCCGAACAGGCGGCCGTGGGCGGGGTGCGCGAGGCGATCCGTACCATGCTGTCTTCGGACGGCGTGGTCCGGGCTTTCGGCCACAGGCTCTATCCGGACGGCGACCCGCGCGCGAAGGCCATCATGTCGAGCTTCGACGTGCCGCCGCTCTATGCCGCGCTGGCCGAGGCCGGCGAGGAACTGCTCGGAGAACCGGCCAATCTCGACTTCTCTCTGGCGGCGCTCGCTGCCGCCTATGATCTACCCGATGACGCGCCGATGGTGATATTCGCCCTTGCACGCACCGTCGGCTGGCTCGCGCACGCGATGGAACAGGTCGTCAGCGGCGATCTGATCCGGCCGCGCGCCCACTATGCCGGATCGTAGCTCCTCCTCCGCGCCCTCAGCCCTAGGCTCGATTGACTAGAAAAGGCGCGGGCGGGCGGCCGCAAAAGGGCCACAATACGCGCCTGGGGAAAGAATATCCGTCAATCGGGAGCGAATTGGCCTTTATTAAATAATGTTAATGAAGCGGATTTCCGGAGATGTCTGCCGAAATATTACGCGTTATTAACATGACGGCGGCGCATGGAAGTAATACCTTCATTTTCGAGGTTGAATATTGCCGGCGACCGCTTCGGCCGTGACGCGACAATAGGAGACAGCCTCGAACGGAAGCGCGCGGCGCTTCCTTCAATTCAGGAGATGCAGTCATGCGCTCGCCTTTCAAGACCACCACCATCGCAACCGTCGCCCTCGTTCTCTTAAGCGGTGCCGCCTTTGCTGCCGATCACCACGATTTCGGCCGCGACAACGACAAGGGTGCCTATACCGGCGATTACTACCAGGGCATTTTCGCCCAGGACGACATGGCAACCCCGGCCATGCCGGTCTACCGGACACCGACCCACATGGCATCGACGCGGCTCGATCACGTCCTGCATGAACTCCGGGTCGACAACCACCGCATCAACGCCGACCGCGAACAGGGCAAGCTGACGGCAGCAAACTACAGGAGGCTTGAACGCGAAGACGGTGCTGTGCGCGCCGACGCCGTCAAGACCGCCGCCGCCCATCACGGCATGCTGCCGGCCCAGTCCTACGCCCGGCTCCAGGGTGACGTTCGCCATCTCGACCGCGACATCGCCCGAATGGCTTGACCGACACGTTGAGGCTCACCCGCCTTCGGGTGAGCCGTAACCGATGGGGCCGGGCCTGCTCAAGGGCCTGGTCCTTCGGCAACCAGACCGCCCCTTAATCCAATGCCGGCCGACGGTGCGCCGCAGACCCGACCTGCCTCGGGCTGCGTCCGGCCAAGTTCGTCCGGCAAACAGGCAGCGAAAGGAACAGGATCATGTCAAACATTCTCACGAGGTATCGAGCTGCCGCCCTCCTTGGCGCAGCCGTCATCATTGCGCCCTTGTCCGTAGCAGCCTTCACAGGCCATGACGTGGCCGCTGCAGTCCCGGCCACATCCGGCGGATCCTTCGCGCCGGTCGTGTCGGCAGACAAGCCGGCGGTCGTCACCGTGACGACCGTGATCAAGGCCGACAACGTCGGCACGAGCGAACCGTCGCAACCGGGCGAAAATTCGCCCTTCGACGAACAATTCCGCCAATTCTTCCACGATCAGGGCATCCCCTTGCCGGACCAGGCGCCTGAGCAGCGTCAGCCTCAACGGGCCGAAGCGCTCGGCTCCGGTTTCATCGTGACCGCGGACGGCTACGTCGTCACCAACAACCACGTCATCGACAAGGCATCGAGCATCATGGTGACGCTCGACGACGGCACGCAAGTGCCGGCCAAGCTTGTCGGCGCCGACCCGAAGAACGACCTCGCGGTCCTGAAGATCACGGCGCCGAAGCCGCTCGCAACAGTTGCCTGGGGTGATTCCGACACCTTGCGGGTTGGCGACCAGGTGCTGGCGATCGGCAACCCGTTCGGCATCGGCACGACGGTCACCTCGGGGATCGTCTCGGCGCGCGGCCGCGACCTGCACAGCGGTCCCTATGACGATTTCATCCAGATTGACGCCCCGATCAACCACGGCAATTCCGGCGGACCGCTGGTCGATGCAAAGGGCCAGGTGGTCGGCATCAACACGGCGATCTATTCGCCGAACGGCGGTAGCGTCGGCGTCGGCTTCGCCATCCCCTCGGACCAGGCGCAGAAGGTCGTCACTGAATTGATGAAGGATGGTTCGATCCAGCACGGCTTCATCGGCGTGCAGATACAGCCGGTCACGGCTGATATCGCCGACGCCATCGGCCTTGCCCAGCCGGAGGGCGCGCTCGTTGCCGGCGTCAATGGCGGAACGCCCGCCGCCAAGGCCGGCATCAAGGCCGGCGACATCATCATCGCGCTTGGCGGCAACCCGGTGAAGTCGCCGCGTGACCTGTCGCGCATGGTCGCCGACCTCTCGCCCGGCACCTCGAAGAACCTGAGCCTATGGCGGACCGGCAAGACGAAGGATGTTGCGATCACGATCGGCGACAATGCCGCAGACCAGCAGTAACCGTCGCAAGTACGTCACCGCACACCTTGCCTCCAACCAGCCCGGCCGCACCGCGGCCGGGCATCGCCATGGCATCAGTCAGGCGGCAAGCGCTCCGGTCCGGTTCTGCTCGCGCCAGGCGACGGGGCTCAAGTCGGTGACGCGGCGAAACTCGCGATTAAAATTCGATTTCGTCTGAAAGCCGGATTCCAGCATGGCCGCGGTCACCGACATGTCGGTTTCGCGCAACAGCCGGCAGGCCTCAGCAATCCGGATATCGTTGATGTATTGCGAGACGTTCTTGCCCGCCAGCCGATTGACGGCGGTCGATATCTGCCGGGCGGGCAGGCCCGCGCGCCGCGCCAGACGTGACAAGGTGAGGTTTTCGTCGCGGGCCAGTTTCTGACTGACGAGCAGTTGATCGATCCTGTCGAGGATTTCGCGGTCCTGCGGCTTTGCAACAGGATCCTCGTCGGTGACCGCGCCGGCGGCCGGAAGCGCACGCGCACGGTCCGCGACCATGGCTGTCAGCCCGATGAAGAGCAGGCCCAGCAAGTTCGCGTTACTGACGATGAGGCCGATATTCGCGCCCCTCGTCCATTCGAAATCCAGAAGGATCGCAAGATCGAAGAGCGCCGAAAGGCAGAGCGAGAACGCGGCAATGAGCAAGGCGCGGTGCGCCGCGGCCGCATCTTCGAAGCGCGCTTCCTCCAGCGCATCCGTACCGACGCGCGCCAGGTTCAGGAGCGCCAGCGCGTATCCGACATATTCGACGATCAAGGCGAAATCGATGTAGCGCGGCGCGAACAGCACGAGCGCGAACATACCGATCGTCGGCGCCGCATGGACCCACCCCGCCGCAGCAGCACTGCGCTCGTCTCTGCGGATCAGGCTGTGGAAACTCGCAAGCACCAGCGGCGGCACACCGCTCGCAAGCACCGGCAGCGCAAACTTCAACGCAGTGACGTCATAGCCCCAACGCAGCCCGACGATCACCGACTGGAGCGCACAGAGCGCCACCAGAGCGAGGAACGGCCGGTTGCGCCGCCCTGGCTCGTCGCCATGCAGCATGAACGCAAGCAGGATAAGAAGCAGCAAGGCGACGACGAACGGGAGCGGCAGAAAGATCAAGGCATGTCCTTCAGACAAAGGCGGGCAGACAAAGGCGGGCAGACAAACGGCAGGCAGGCGAGCGGCAAGCAGGCATTTCGATGGGCGGATCATTGCCCAGATCGCGATTCGGGACGACCTCAATCGCGATCGAGGACGCGGACAAGCGGGGCGTCGGTGACGATCGGCCGTCTTTTCCAACACAGCGAGATGCCCAATGCCCCTCCTCCAGTTCATTCCCGCCGCTGCCTTCCTTCTGAGCCTGGCCGCCTCGGCGCAAGCCGATGACGTCGGCGTCCGCGAGATCGACGTTGCCGCACCGAAGCGGGAACGCCAACTCGCCGTCACCGTCTGGTATCCCGCCAAAGCCGGCGGTGAGCCGGTGCTTGTCGGCGACAATCGCATCTTCGAGGGATCGCCCGCATCGAAGAACGCCCCCTTGCGCGAGGGCCGGTATCCGCTGGTGGTTCTGTCCCATGGTTCGGGCGGCCGCGTCGAGGCGATGAGCTGGCTTGCGGCCGAGCTCGCGGCGGCCGGCTTCATCGTCGCCGGCCCCAACCATCCCGGCACCACCAGCGGCGACTCGACGCCTGCCAACACGCCGAAGCTTTGGGAAAGGACGGCCGACCTCTCGGCATTGATCGACACGTTCACCCGGGATCCGCAATGGAGCGCTGCAATCGACCCCGGGCGGATCGCCGTCCTCGGATTCTCTCTCGGCGGCTCGACCGCCATGGAGATTTCAGGGGCAAGAGCGAGCCTCGAGGCCTATGCCGGCTACTGCGACAGCTACGGCAAGTGGGATTGCGCCTGGTTCGTCGGCGGCAGGGGCTATGTCGACGACACGCCGGTCGACGTCGACAAGCTCGATCTTCGCACCGTCGACAAGGCGCGTTTCGAGCAGTCGAACCGGGATCCTCGGATCAAAGGCGCCGTACTCGTCGACCCCGGCCTCGCCCAGGCCTATGTGGAAGACAGCCTCAAGGCGATCGCGATCCCGATGCATTTCATCAATCTCGGCAGCAAGGAGACGATCCCGCTTGCGGTCGCTTCCGAGCCGCTGGCGGCGCTGACGCCGAAGGGCTCCTATGCCACGGTCGCCGGAGCCGACCACTTCAGCTTCCTGCCGATATGCAAGGACGGCGCTGCCGAACTGCTTAAATCCTTCGGCGAGGTCGATCCGATCTGCGAACCGACGGAACGGCCTCGCGTGGAGATCCATGCGGATATCGCCAAGCTTGCCCGTGAGGCCCTGCAGAAAACACTGGCGGATCGATAGCATCGTCATACTGGCCACAGGGCGATGACACGCGTCGCCCTTGCTCGGCCGGTTCGATTTCGGTCTTGCCCGGAGAGATGGCATCGTCCGAGGAGACGAGAAGCTGCCATCGCTCTGGTCCGCTGCTAGCGCTGAAACGTGAGGTGGACGGTCCCACTCTCGGCCGTTTCTGCCTTGACGGTGTAGCCGGCCTCCAACCCGCGCAGATCGTCCCAAAGACGGATACCCCGCCCGAGCAGGATGGGTGTGATTGCCACATGCAAGCTATCGACAAGGCCTGCCTTGAGATAGGCGCGCACGACCGTGGGTCCGCCGCCAATACGGACATCCTTACCGTCCGCGGCGCTCGTCGCCTGCTGGAGTGCATCGGCAAGGGACGTGTTCAGAAAATGAAATGTGGTGCCTCCGGCCATCTCGATCGGAGGCCGCGGCTTGTGCGTGAGCACGAAGACCGGGACGCGAAACGGAGGTTCTTCCCCCCACCAGCCGCGCCAGTCGGAATCGTTTGGGTGCGCGTGAAATCCAAACATGGCGGCGCCCATAATCTCAGCACCGATGTTTGAGAAGTATGACTGCGCATATTGCTCATCGACGCCCGTGGTGCCCGCTCCGGACGTGTCCTTGAACACGCGCTCCCGCATCGTTCGGGTCGCAGCATAGGCGGCAACCAGACGCGGCCAATCAGCGCCAAACGGATTGTCCGGGGTCTGATCTGTGGTTGTCGCGAAACCGTCCAGGGAAATGTTGAGATCGACACGAACTGACATTGGCCTCTCCTAATGGTAAGGTAGATGCCTTATTAATTTCACCCGAATACAAAGGCAAGTACCTTATTATCATTGACGCGCGTGCGCGGTCCGCTTTAGTGTGGCGCATGCCCTATCATTCGACCCCGCTTGACCTTGCCTTCCATGCACTCAGCGACCCGACGCGCCGCGCCGTTGTTTCACGGCTTGCGGACGGGGAGATGCCCGTGAGTGTCCTTGCCGAGCCCTTCGACATGGCACTGCCCTCCTTCGCCCAGCACCTCAAGGTGCTTGAAGATTGCGGACTTATCGCAAGCGAGAAACGTGGCCGCAGCCGCTGGTGTCGACTGGAGCGGGGGCGCTTCGAAGAGGCGGCAACCTGGATGGAAGCGGAGCGACGACGTTGGGCCGAACGGCTCGACCGATTGGAAGCCTATCTGGACAAGACGTAGGGAACGGCAATGGAACCGATTTTTGAGACCTGGTCGCCCGACCGCGAAATCGTTTTGGTCAAGGTGCTGAAGCACCCGCGACAAAAGGTTTTCGCCGCCTGGATGGACCCGCAAGCGCTGGCACAATGGTATGGCCCGGCTGGCTTCAGCATCGAGAACCATGAGGCTGACATCCGTGAGGGCGGGGTATGGCGCTTCAACATGGTGGGCGAGTTTGATGGTCGGCAGCAGCGCTTCCCCAGTCTGATGCGCTTCCTGAAGATCGTGCCCAACGAATTGATCGTAGTGGACTATGGCACTGCTGAGCCCGACGACCCCGATCGCTTCTATATGACGATTACTTTCGATGAACAGGCCGACGGCAAGACCGTGCTGACCCTGCGCCAGCTTCACCCAAGTCGCGAGCGCCGCCAAGCGGTCATCGACTTCGGCGCGGTGGAGTACGGGCTGCAGACGCTTGACAGTCTGGCCGCCTGGCTCGATGGCTGACGCGGCCCGCCTGGACGTTGGTCGCCGCCTTCATGATTGACCGCTTTCAGGATTGTTCGGAGCCACGTCTGAGCTTGCGACTGGCACCGTCGGCGAAGCCGTCGCCGCTCGTTCCGATCAAGTGACGGATCTGCGCGGCACCTATGGCCGAAGGAAGTCGAGAAGCTCCGAATTGAAGGCCTTTGCCGACTCGATATTGACGATATGCCGACCAGGCAGCGACAGGTGCCGGCCTCGCTGCACCCGGGCGGCGATATATTCGAGGTCCGCCGGCGGGCATACCGGATCGCCGTTGCCGGAGATGGCGAGCACGGGGTTGGCAATCGCTACGATCTCCTCCCTCAGATCCGCGCCCGCGAGCGCGGTGCAGCCACCGATGTAGCCGTCCGTCGAGGTGGCGGTGAAGGCGCCCAGAATGCGATCGACGGCTTCTGCATGGCTGGCTGCAAACTGCGGGCTGAACCAGCGTTCTGCCGTGGCCGCGGCGAGCCCTGCGAGACCGTCCGCCCGAACGCTGTCGATGCGGGTGGCCCAGCTCTCGGGCGTCCCGATCCGCGCCGCCGTGGCACAGAGCACGATCTTGTCGAAACGATTGCCGGCATGGATACCTAGCCATTGTCCGGTCAGGCCCCCGATCGACAGGCCGCAGAAATGTGTCCGCTCGATCCCCAGGCCATCCATGAGCGCGAGCACATCCTGGCCGAGGTCGGAGAGCGCATAGGGCGGCGGCGGCGCCGAGGACTGGCCATGACCGCGGCGATCGTAGCGCAGCACGCGGAAATGGGGCGACAGATCGGCGATCTGCGCATCCCACATGGAGAGGTCGGTGCCGAGCGAATTGCAGAAGAGCAGCCAGGGCGCGTTGCCGCTCTGGTCGCCTTCGATGCGGTAGTGAAGGCGATGGCTGGACAAGTCGAGATAGGCCATGAAACAGGAACTCCAATCGGGAAAGCCGCCAGCAATGGCGGCTTTGTCGTTCTTGGCGCAACATCGCGCCTCGGGTGGTACGCGCGCTGCAATAGGTAGATATCGACAGCGCGCGCTCAAGGGGCGGCAACCGATCCCTTCGCGGCCCGGCCGCCTCGCCTCGATCTATGCCGCCGCCAGTCGCGCGATCTCCACGCGGCGGGCGTTGCTGACCGCGAAGACCAGCATGGCGACAGCCGAGATCGCCGCCGGTACGGCGAAGATCGCGAAGTTCTGCTGCAGCGGAAGCTCCTGCGCCAGGAGCACGCCGCCGAGCGTCGGGCCGACGATCGCGCCGATGCGACCGACACCGGAGGCCCAGCCCAAACCGGTGGAGCGAACCGACAGGTTGTAGAGCTGCGCCACGCTGGCATAGAGCAGGATCTGCGTGCCGATCGTGGTGGCGCCGGCAACAAAGACCATCAGAAACAGGACACCCGTCGGCGGATTGAAGCCGATCAGCGCGATCGAGAAGGCGGCGGCAACGAAGAAACCGACCACCACCTTGGGCAGGCCGAAGCGGTCACCGAGCCAACCGCCGGCAATGGCGCCGACCATGCCGCCGAAATTCAGCGAGAACAGGCTGAGCAGGCTCGCCTTCTCGGCATAGCCAGCTTCCTGCAGCACCTTCGGCAGCCAGGACGACAAGAGATAGACGAGCAGTAGGCAGCAGAAGAATGCGACCCAGAGCATCACGGTGCGCAGGGTCCGCTGATGGCGGAAGAGTTCCAGCACCGATGCCGAGGCCCCCTTCCTCTCGGAGAAGACCAGCCTGTCGGTGGTACCGAGACGCGCGTTCGGATCGATCTTGGCATAGATGCGTTTGGCCTCTTCCTGCTTGCCCTGGCGGATAAGGAAGCCGAGCGATTCCGGCAGCTTCCAGAGGATCACTGGCAAGAGGAGCAGCGGCACGGCGGCGATGAAGAACATCGGCTTCCAGCCATAGGACGGGATGAGGCCGATACCGAGGCCGGCAGCGACCATGCCGCCGACGGAATAGCCGGAGAACATCAGCGCCACCAGCGTGCCGCGCAGACGCTTCGGCGCATATTCGTTCATCAGCGCCACCGCATTCGGCATCAAGCCGCCGCAGCCGAGACCGGCGAAGAACCGGAAGATCTTGAATTGCTCCGGCGAATTGGCAAAGCCGGTCAAAAGGGTTGAGAGCGTAAACAGCAGGAAGCTGATGGCGATTCCCTTCTTGCGGCCGATCCGGTCGGCGAGCGGGCCGAAGATCAGCGCCCCGAACATCATGCCGAACAGCGCCCAGGCCTGCAGCGCGCCGGCCTGCGGCTTGCTCAGGCCCCATTCGGCAATCAGCGTCGGCAGCACCGTGCCGGCGACGAAGACGTCGTAACCGTCGACGATCAACAGCAGCGCCGAGAGCACTACCACCATCCACTGGAAGCTCCCAAGCGGGCTCCCGTCAATTGCTTCATTCACATCGATCGTGCGCATCATCTCCTCCCCAGGTGTTAGCGCGTTGAAAAAGGTCCGTCAGCCGAGATCGCCGCCGGCGACCGGCAGAACACTGCCGGTGATGTAGGAGGCCTCGTCGGAGGCCAGGAACAGGATCGGCGCCGCTTGCTCTTCGATGCTGCCGTAGCGTTTCATGAAGCTCGACTGCTTCACCTGGGCGACGACGTCGCCCATCCAGGCCTTCTCGGCCTCATTGTCGCCTTCGGCATTGCGCGGGATGCGGCGCGGCGGCGCCTCGGTTCCGCCCGGTGCTGTGGCAACGACGCGGATGTTGCGGTCGGCAAGCTCCATCGCCAGCGACTGGGTGATGGCATTGACGCCGCCCTTGGCCGCCGAATAGGGCACGCGGTGAATGCCGCGCGTGGCATTGGACGACACGTTGACGATGGTGCCGCCACCGCGGGCAAAGAGATGCGGCAGCACCGCATGGCAACAGTAGAGAGTCGGCATCAGCGAGCGGCGGATCTCTGCATCGATCTGCACCGGTTCGAATTCGGCAAAGGGACGCATGCGGATGGCGCCGCCGACATTGTTGATCAGGATGTCGATGCCGCCGAATTTTTCCGCGGCAAAGTGCATTGCTGCGGCTGCCCCCTCGTGCGTTTCAAGATCGGCTACGAAGGCAGCCGCCCATTCACTGCCGGCCTCCGCCGCCACCTCGGACACGAAATCGGCACGGTCGACAAAGAGAACCTTGCCGCCTTCAGCCACGGCACGCAGCGCCACGGCGCGGCCGATCCCTTGCGCGGCACCGGTGACGACGATTGCCTTGCCGGCAAACCGTCCTTCGAAACGAGCGGAGGTCATGCTGCCTCCTTCGCCACCGCATTGGGCGTGAACTTCTCATAGTGGAAACTGTTGGGCCTTACGCCGGTGTCGTCGAGATGCTTGCGCACTGCGTCCACCATAGGCGGCGGGCCGCAGAGATAAACGTCGACATCGCCGCCGTTCAGCACGTCCTCGGGCATGTGCTGGGTCACCCAGCCCTTGCGCGGATGGCTGGAGGCGACATCCGCCACCACCGTGTCAAAGGTGAAGTTGGCAAGCCGCTTGGTATAGGCTTCGATCTCGTCGACAAGCACCAGATCGAGGTCGCGGGTGACGCCGTAGATCAGATGCACTTTCTGCTCCGGGTTGGTGCGGGCCAGAACCTCAAGCATCGACAGGAACGGCGCAAGACCGGTGCCACCGGCGAGGAAGAGCAGGGGGCGCTGAACCTCGCGCAGATAGAAACTGCCGAGCGGCCCGGTCAATTCCAGTTTCGTGCCGACTTCGGCGTGTTCCAGCCACGTGCTCATCAGCCCGCCCGGGATCTTCTTGATCAGGAAGCCGACGCGCGTCTCGCCCGATGCCGAGGAGAAGGAATAGGAACGGCTCTGGCCGCTGCCGGGCACGTCGATGTTGACGTACTGCCCCGGCAGAAAGGCCGGCGCTGCAGCGCCCTCGATATCCAGTTCGAGCACGATCGCCGCATCGTTGTGCGGGACGACGCTTGCCACACTCGCCGTAAACTTCTGCTGTCCGGTCTTACAGGCCGCTGCTGTCGTCGGCACCGCGATGACGCAGTCGCTCGACGGCTTCATCTGGCAGGTCAGCACCAGTCCGCTTGCCGCCTCGTCCGCTGTCAGCGCATCGTCGATGAAGTCGTCGCCGAGGTCGTAGGCGCCGCTTTCGGCGCGGCACTTGCAGGTGCCGCAAACCCCGTCCGAACAGTCCATTGGCAGGTTGATCTTGTTGCGGAAGGCGGCGTCGAGCACCTTCTCATCGTCCCTGCATTCGACGAAGCGGGTGACGCCGTCCTCGAAATTCAAAGCGATCCTGTAGCTGGCCATGGTTGTTCCTCCCATTCCTGTCAGGCGACGGCCGTCAGATGTGGTAGACGTCGATGACCTGGCGGATGTAGTCGTTCTTCAACACGATCTTCTTCCGTGAGATCAGCAGTTCACTGCCGCTCTTGCGGAGCGTGACGAACATGGTCCCGAAGAAGTGGTCGGTGACCTTGTAGCGGTGGTTGAGCGTGTGGAAGTTGTAGCGGAAGTCCGCCTCCTCGCCGCGATCGGCCACAAGCTCGACATTGGTGACGTTGTGGCTTGTGCGCGGCTCCGGCGTGGACGCTCCAGAGCGTTCGGTCTTGATGCGAAAGACGCGATCTTCCAGGCCATCGCTGCTCGAGTAATAGATCAGCGAGATCTGCGACTGCGGATCTTCGGTCAACTGATCGTCGTCGTCCCAGGCCGGCATCCAGTAGCTGACGTCCGGCGCATAGCAGGTCAGCCATTCGTCCCATTGCCGGTCGTCGAGCAGGCGCGCTTCGCGATAGAGGAAGGCGCAGGCGGTGTCATAGGAGATCGTCATGCGACCGCTCCCTGCTTTTCGGAGGCAAGTGCTGTGCGCATCACCTTCGCCCAATATTCGTGCTGGCGGACAAAGAGGCCTTCGTCTTCGCTGCGCTCGCCCGAGAGCAGCGGTGCGATGCCCATGCGCCTGGCGTTCTCATCCGGACCGTCGATCCAGAGCGGCGCACCGCGAGAGAGATCGTTCCAGAGCGCGGTGATGCCGGCGTAACCCTGCTGGCAGGCGCGGAACTCCTCGAGATCGTCGGCCGTGCCCATGCCGGAGACATTGAAGAAATCTTCGTATTGGCGGATGCGCAGCGTGCGATCGGCCGCATTTTCACCCTTCGGCGCGAAGCAGAAGATGCTGATCTCGGTCTTGTCGACGCTGATCGGACGGGTGACGCGGATCTGCGTGCTGAACTGGTCCATCAGGAAGACGTTCGGATAGAGGCAGAGATTGCGGGTCTGGTTGACGATGAAATCCGCCTGCACCTCGCCGACGCGCGCCTTGATCTCCTCGCGGTGGCTGTAGATCGGCCGGACCTCCGGGTTCATGGTGTTGGTCCAGAGCAGGATGTGGCCGTTGTCGAAACCGTAGACGCCGGCAATCGAGCGGCTCCAGCTCGAGGCATCGACCGCCTTTGTGCCCTCCTCGTTGCGCCGGCCCATAGTGGCGGCATAGTTCCAGTGAACGGAGCTGACGTGATAGCCGTCGCAGCCGTTCTCCATCTGCAGCTTCCAGTTTCCGTCGTAGATATAGGAGGAATTGCCGCGCAGTACCTCGAGACCGTCAGGCGCCTGGTCGACGATCTGGTCGATGATGACTTTCGTTTCGCCGAGATAGTCCTCGAGCGAGGTGACATCAGGATTGAGGCTGCCGAACAGGAAGCCGCGATAGCTCTCGAAACGGGCAACGCGCTTCAGGTCGTGCGAACCGTCTTTGGCAAACTGCGGCGGATACTGCGTCGTCTTCTCGTCCTTCACCTTCAGGAGCTTGCCGGTGTTGGAGAAGGTCCAGCCGTGGAAGGGACAGGTGAAGCTGCCCTTGTTGCCGTGCTTGCGCCGGCAGAGCATGGCGCCGCGATGGGCACAGGCATTGATGACGGCGTGCAGTTCGCCCGTCTTGTCACGGGTGACGACAACCGGCTGCCGGCCGATATAGGTGGTGTAATAGTCGTTGTTCTCGGGGATCTGGCTCTCGTGGGCGAGATAGACCCAGTTGCTCTCGAAGATGTGCTTCATCTCCAGCTCGAAGAGGTCTTCGTTGGTGAAGATGTCGCGGCGGCAGCGGAACGTGCCGGCCTCATGATCGTCCTCGACCGCGGTGGTGAGCAGGTCGTCGAGGGCTTGGGCTTTGTCGATAACGGCGGACATGGTTCTTCTCCCGCAAACGGCTGATCCGTGCTCGGCTCTAGCGATTGCAACAATGTCTGATGTCAGGGGGCGGCGGCTCAGTCGGCCGCCGCAGAGGTGATCAGGCGGCGGCGCGCTTACGCTGCTCGTTGATCTGGTTGTCGACGCCGTTCACCAGTGAGGTGAGATGGATGTCGAATTCGATCTCGGCGAAGGGGCCGGAGAGGTTGTTCGCCTTGATGCTCGCCTCGTCGGTCCGCTCGGTGACGTCAGGCACCAAGCCATCCCTCGTCGCATAGGCGAAGTCGTCGTTGACCAGCGGGTCGCCGGCGATGTTGATCTGGGTCGTCAGCTTGCGGTGCCCATCGGCGCTGATGAAGAAATGGATGTGGGCCGGGCGCTGGCCGTGACGGCCAAGGGCGGAAAGCAGCTGCTCTGTCGGGCTTCCCGGAGGCACGCCGTAGCCGTGCGGCACGATGCTTTGAAACTTGTAACAGCCCTTGGCGTCGGTGACGATCGTGCGGCGCATGTTGAACGGCGCCTGCAGGCCGGTCGGGTCGAAGTGCGAATAGAAACCGCGGGTGTCACAGTGCCAGACTTCGACCGTCGCGCCCTTCAGCGGCTGGCCGTCGGCATCATAGACGGTGCCGTGCATGATCAGCGTCTGGCCATTGGTGTCGCGGCCATCGTCGAGACGGGCGAAGCCTTCCGAGGCCGGTGCGCCGGCGACATAGAGCGGACCTTCGATGGTGCGCGGCGTCTGATTCTCGATGCCGAGCGCTTCGTCGATCGCGTCGAGACGTTCATCGAGGAAGTGATCGAGGCCGAGGCCGGGCGAGATCAGGCCGGCCTGGCCGGCAGCGCCGATCTCGTTCAGCCAGGCAATACCGGTCCAGTATTCGTCCGGGGTGATGTCGAGATCGTCGATCGCCTTGAACAGGTCAGACATCAGCCGGTGCACGATCTCTTTGACACGCGGGTTGCCGCCGTCCTTGTCGAGGCCGCTGAGAACCTTCAGGAAAGCTTGAGTCTCCGGCTTGTCGAAAATCTTCACGTTCATATCAATTCCTCCACTTGGATTGTCTTGAAGCTCAAGCCGCTTGCCAAACCTCCCGGCCGCGGCACGCACAAATTCTCAGCTATCGTCCTCGCGGATCGAGGATGGGTGCCGAAGCAGCGGCGTGACCTCGATCTGCATGAACTTGAACAGCGGCAGCCCCGAGAGGATCTCGTGCAGCTCGGCATTGTCCTTCACGTCGAAGACGCTGTAGTTCGCGTACTGCCCGGCGATCCGCCAGATATGCCGCCACTTGCCGCTCTGCTGCAGCTGTTGCGAATAGGCCTTTTCCCGGGCGACGATCTCCGCCGCCTGCTCGGCAGGCAGATCGTGGGGAATGCGAACATCCATTCTGACGTGAAACAGCATGGCTCAGTCCTTACTTCGCAACGCTGATCGTCTTGCGCAGCCCGTCGCGCGCGAAGAATTTCAGCCGATCTTCATCGAGTTCGATCCCGAGCCCTGGAGCATCCGGCACCGTCAGCTCGAAGTCGCTGTAGTCGAGCGGCGTCGCCAGAATTTCCTCGGTCAAAAGCAGCGGACCGAAGAGCTCCGTGCCCCATTGCAGCTTGGCGAAGGTGGAAAACACGTGGGCTGACGCCACTGTGCCGACACCACCTTCCAGCATCGTGCCGCCATAGAGTTCAATGCCCGCGGCATCGGCGATGACCGCCACGCGCTGCGCATTGAACAGACCTCCGCTCTGTTCGATCTTGACCGCGAAGACGTCGGCCCCCTTGGTCTTGGCGATCTCGAAGGCGCTCTCGGGTCCGGTGAGGGACTCGTCGGCCATCAGCGCCAGCGGGAAACGGCGGACGAGGCGACCGAGCGCTGCGGTCGAAGCCACCGGCTGCTCGACCAGTTCACATCCGGCATCGGCGAGCGCTGCCATGCCGTAGGCGGCCTCAAATTCGCTCCAGGCCATGTTGACGTCGACGCGCACCGCGCCGCGCTCGCCGAGCGCCTTCTTGATCGCCGCCACATGGGCGATATCGTCCTTCAGCGGCCTGGCACCGATCTTCAGCTTGAAGATCCGATGACGGCGTAGCTCGAGCATCTTCTCGGCCTCGGCGATATCCTTGGCCGTGTCACCCGACGCCAGCGTCCAGGCGACCGCCAGGCGCTTGCGCAGTGCCCCGCCGAGCAGTTCGCTGATCGGCAGACCCAGGCGCTTTCCATGGGCGTCGAGCAGCGCCGTTTCCACCGCGCTCTTGGCGAAACGGTTTTCCTTGATCGCCTTGCCGATGCGCGCCATCAGCGCCTTCACGTGGGTCGCGTCCTCACCGACCATGACAGGCGCAAAATAGGTATCGATCGCAAGCTTCATGCTTTCCGGGCTCTCGCCGCCATAGGCAAGCCCGCCGATCGTCGTACCCTCGCCAATGCCGACCGTTCCGTCGCTGCAATGGACCTTCACCAGCATCAGCGTCTGGCCGGTCATGGTCGCGACCGACAGCTTGTGCGGCCGGATGGTCGGCAGGTCGACCAGCATGGTCTCGACCCGTTCGATCACGGGGAAGAGGGCTGCTGTCGGGGCGATGGGTGCAAGGGTCGTGTTCATGACCTGAATGTGCGCCCACGCAGCGGGTGACGTCCAACACCAAATAGGTTATCTATGATACCTTGACGGTATAGTATGGCAAAGATTACGCGCATTCATGCGCTTGCCGCACTGCAGCATACCGCAACGGTAGGAAAATGGGGGCTGTAACATTGGATCTGCGCCAGCTTCGCTACTTCGTCGCCGTCGCCCGCGAGCGCAACTTCACCCGCGCTGCCGAGCAGCTGCACATCGCCCAGCCGCCCTTGAGCCGGCAGATCCAGCTTCTTGAGGAAGAACTGGGCGTGCCGCTGATCATCCGCAAGAGCCGGCCGGTGCGGCTGACGGAAGCGGGGCGATTGTTTTACGAACAATCGCTGCAAGTGCTCGGCCGGGTGGAACAGATGGTAGAGGCGACCCGCCGCGTCGGTCTCAACCAGAACCGCGTGCTGTCGATCGGCTTCGTCGCGTCCACGCTCTATGGCGGGCTGCCGACGCTGGTGCGCAAGCTCAGGCAGAACGCGCCGGAACTCGATATCCGGCTGTTGGAGATGGTGTCGGTGCAGCAGATCGCGGCGCTGAAGGAAGGCCGGATCGATGTCGGCTTCGGGCGGCTGCATCACAACGATCCCAATGTCGCCGGCATCCTCATGCGGGAAGAGCGCCTCGCCTTGGCGATACCGCAGGGCACGCCGTTTGCCGATGACACATCTCCGCTTCCGTTGAGTGCGGTTGCCGGGCAAAAACTGATCGTCTACCCGAAGGAACCGCGCCCGAGCTATGCCGATCACGTGTTGAGCCTGCTCCACGCGCAGGATGTGCGCCCGGCCGAGGTGCATGAGGTGCGTGAGATCCAGAGTGCGCTTGGCCTCGTCGCCTCGGATGCCGGACTTTGTATCGTCCCGTCCTCTGCGCGTCAGGTCCGCTCCGATCTGCACTATCGCATGATCGAGGGCGAGCGGGCGACCTCACCCGTCATCCTCAACCATCGGGTCGGCGACAATTCCCGTTACATCGAGCTGATCAAGGCGCTGATCGTGGAAATGTATGCGGAAAACCCGCCCTGGCTCGGCCTCGAGCACAATCTGCCGTTCCGGCCGTCCTTCGTTAAATGACGAGTTCAGGCGTCCTCAGATCCCGTGCTTCACCCGTCGGGGAATTGGCACTTTCCGCCCAGATCTCGCAGGCCATCTCGCGAAGCAAAAGCGCCTCGGCCCAGCGATCAGTCGTATCGTTACCGTCCCTGTCGGTGATGGCATAGGGCCTTGGGCCGAGTTCGCAGGTCATGACCAGCTCGGCATCGTTGGCAGCGTGGGAGCGCCAGTGCCGGAAGCCGTAGTCCCACCACTCGCGGAAGAGAGCGACCCAGGGCAGATGGTGGGGAAAGGAAAGCTCGATCTGGATCTGCTGGCAGGAGCCGATACGGCCGTGGAAGGCGCCGGCGTTGCGCAGAATGCGTTGGATCTGGGCGTGGCTTTCGTCTTCCACCGGAAAGGCGAATTCCCGGCCAACGAGATAGTGCGAGAGGTCGGCCAAGAGCGGCAGATCGGGCCGCCGGTCGAGCAGGTCGAGCGTGAAGAGGAGGTCGTTGGTGATCCGGTGACGGTGGGTTTCGATATAGACGGGAACATCCATTTCCTCAGCAAGCCTGGCCCAGCCGTCAAGCAGCGGCAGGCAATCCTCGACCCGACGCGGGCGAACATCGGCCTGCAGATCGATGTGGCTCACCGGAAACTCCGAGGCCAGTTCCAGCGTCAGGCGCAAATCCTCGACGCTTCGAGGAAAACAGACGCCCTCGATCTTCAAGCCCGTTCCGCGGATCACGGCATTGAGGTGCTCGACATCGCGCCGATTGGTATAATGCGCGCTGATGCCGTCGAACCCGGCCTCGACGATCATTGCGATGTTCTCTTCGAGACTGCGCTCAAAGCCGTCCGCATGCCGGCGCTCCATCGCCCAGAGCGATTGAAAGACAAGCAGCTTCTGCATCAGGCGGCCCTGGCACTTTTGAGCAGCGCCTTGAGGTTCACGCTGGCGTCGGCGAGCGCTCCCGGATCGGGACTGACGCCGGCAGCAATCAGCATTTCCGAGAGCTTGATATCCTTGGCGAGACCATTGCCGAAACCGAGGCCAGCGGCGGCGACGAGACGCCCGCCATCGAGGTAGAATTCGAGTTCGCCACCATCGAGCTGGCGTGTCACGCTTTGATGGTCCGGATGGGGCAGGCCCGCCACCTGCAGGCCGAGATCGTATTGATCGGTCCAGAACCAGGGGATGGCAGAAAAAGCCTCCTTGCCGCCGGCCATGTTGAGGGCCGCGACCTCGGCCTGGGTGCGTGCATTGCGCCAGCTTTCGAAGCGCACATACCCGCCACCCGGCTGGGCCACGGCGGCGCAATCGCCTGATGCATAGATGTTCGGATCGCTGGTGCGCAGATAGCCATCCGTCAGGATACCGTTGCCGACGGCAAGCCCCGCCGCCTCCGCGAGTGCTGTATCCGGCTGGACGCCGATGGCGGCGACGGCGATATCGGCCGGCACCGGAGTGCCGTCGGAAAGAACAACCGCATCACCGGTGATTTCGGCGATCCCCTGCCCCAGATGGAAGGTGACGCCCTCATCCTGATGCCGGGCATGAAGCTTCGCGGCAAAACGCGGCGGCACCGCGCGACCGAGCGGCTTCGGCGCCATTTCGATAACGCTAACCATGATGCCCTTGCCGCGCAGCACCGCCGCAAGCTCCATGCCGATCAGTCCACCGCCGATGATCGCAACGTGTCTGCCGGCTTCGGCACGGGCGAAGATCGCCGCCGCATTGGCGTAGGTGCGGAAATCCAGTGCGCGCTCGGCCCCTATGCAAGCGAGGCGCCTCGGACGGGCGCCGGTGGCGAGCAACAGCTTGTCATAGGTGAGCGTCCGGCCATCGCTCAAGGTGACGGAGCGGTCACCGGCATCCAGTCGGGATGCAGAAACACCTTGCCGGTAGTCGATACCGGCGGCCTCCAGCGCCTCAGCGCCGCAGATCGGCTTCATCTGTACGGCGCCATTGAGCGGCTTCGACAACGGTGGCCGCTCATAGGGCAGATGCGGTTCCGTGCCGATGAGCGTGACGCTGCCGGCAAAGCCAGTTTCACGCAGGGCAAAGGCCGCGCGCGTGCCGGATTCCCCGGCGCCGATTATGACGATGCGATCCATGGCTTGCTCCGTAGATCATGCGTTGACGTGCGGGGCGGTCGCAAAACCGCACGCAAGATTTGTCAGCCCGTTCAAAAAGGTGGCCGGCGCAGGCAGGAGAAGTGCGCCGGCCCACAGCGCCGCGCATCCGTTCAGACGCGCAAAGGTCGCTGTAAAACTCTGAATTCCTGCATGTTTCTGTGCTTCAATCGGCGACGATTAAGGAAACATGCAGGAGGAGGATCAGTTGCGCGCCGCGTAATCGGCCATGTTTTTCGGCGTAACGAGCTCGAAGGGAACCCAGACGTTCTTTTTGACGCTTTCACCGCGCACCAGCGAGACGGCCGTGTCGACGGCGCTAGCCGATTGCCCCTTGGCGTTCTGGAATACGGTTGCGTCGAGGTCGCCGGCGGCCATGGCGGCAAGCCCGTCCTGGGTCGCGTCGATGCCAACGACGATCACGTCGTCCATCGATACACCGGCGGCCTTCAGCGCCTGGATGGCGCCGATCGCCATTTCGTCATTGTTGGCAAAGACCACGTCGATCGGCTGTCCGGCGGTGATCCAGTTGGTGGTGAGATCCATCGCATTGGTGCGCGTCCAGGCGGCCGACTGCTCGTCGGCAATCGTCGCACCCTTGCAGTCGCCGGCAGCGAGCGTTTCCTTGAACGCCGAGGTGCGGTCGCGCGAGGCCTGGTGAGCAAGGTCTCCCATCAGGATATAGACCTGCGCATCACTGGCCTTGCCCTTTTCCTTCAGCAGCGAACAGGCAGCTTCCGCACCCAATCTGCCGGAGTCCGTTTCTTTCGAGCCGACATATGCCTGCTTTTCCGGCAGCTTGCCGAGGTTATCCGGCTCTAGATTGAGATAGACGAGCGGAATACCGGCCTTCTCAGCGGCTTCGCTGATGCCGGGGGCGGCCGAGGTATCCGTCAGCGTCATGATGATCGCGTCGACGCCGCCCGCGATGAAATTGTTCACCTGGTTGAGCTGCTTGGAGATGTCGGTCTGTGCGTCTTCGATCTGAACGGTGGCGCCGTTGACTTCGGCAGCGCGGGCATTGATGCCCTCACGCAGCAGCGTCTGGAAGTTGTTGTCGAAGCTCTGCATCGAGACGCCGATCGTCTCCGCCGAGGCAGCACTTCCCATCAAGGCGGCAAGCGCAGCCGCCAGGTACATGGATTTCATGATTTCCTCCCGAGGGTGCCGGATCACCCGATCGCATTCCGGAGGCCCGATGGGCCTGATCAATGCTTGCGTGGTGGCCTTAGCCGAGCGCCACACGAACCTCGCCGTCGACGATTTCGGCGGGATAGGTCTTGAGATTCTCGCAGGCCGGAAGCCTGATGGCTTCACCGGTGCGATAATCGAAGGCGCCGGAATGCTTGGGACATTCCACCTCGTAGTCCATGACGAGGCCATCAGCGAGGTGAACGGCCTCGTGGGTGCAGAGCCCGGCGGTGCAATAGACGCTATCGTCGGGACCGCGGTAGACGGCGTAGGTTCGGCCGCCATGGTCGAAGCGGATCGCCCCTTCCTGTTCGATATCGTCCAGCTTGCAGGCTGGTACCCAGGTGATCACGTTGCTCATTCTGCTGCCTCCCCGATGGTGTTGCGTGCCTTGCGGGCTGCGAGTTTTTCCTTGCGTTTGCGGTAGCGCTCCTGCATCCGCGCCTCGCCCTCCTTGGAGCCGTCGTGCCAGGTGCCGAACCAGCGATCGAGCGGGATCAGGGCGTCGCCGTAATTCACCTCGAAATACTTGTGGTGCAGGTAATGCGCATAGGCGTGGCTATCGACGAGCGTCTCTTCACCGACCTCGACCTTGTCGAAGCCGACATGGCCGGGAATGGCACCGAAGCCCGCGTAGTGCAGCTGGTAAAGCATCAGGATCGGGTTGGACGGCAGGATCAGGTGATAGAAGGCGGTGGCGAAGTAGAGCAGGTGCTCGACCGGATGCATCGACAGCGACGACCAGGGCGACGGGTTCACCGAATTGTGGTGGACCGAATGCACCCACTTGTAGAGCAGCGGCGTGTGGATGAGCCGGTGGATGCAGAAGAAATGGAACTCGTGGATAACAGGCACCACCAATGCGACGAGCGCGAGCGTCCAGGGATTGTCCGCGAAGCTCAGCCACGGCGCATAGCCATTGGCGTAGGCCCAGAGCATGGCGACTTCGACGGCGGTCCAGATCGTCACGCCTGAGAGGAACGTGCGCAGGATGTTGTCGAGATTCTGGCTTTCGAACCAGAAGGCTTTGCTCTTCTGCTCGGCCGGAAACTTGCCGTTGTACTTGAACCGGTTTTCCTGCCGTTTCAGCACATAGAGATGCAGCTCGAAAGCGCCGTAGAAGAAGAAGACGCAAACCGCGTTGACCGCATAGAGCCAGGCGATCCAGCCGACGCTCAAGCTCTGCATCGCCTCGACCGGCGGGATCACCCAGGCCCAATAGACGACGGCCGACGCCGCGAAGATCGCATTCCAAGGAAAGAAGTAATGCGGCAGCCACTTGACGAGCGCCAGCAGTTTTGGCGGGAAGGCAAACAGCGGCGCCGTTTCGATCGGCTCGTTCGGCGCCCAGTCGCCGCGCTTGTTGCGGGTTCCATATTTCAGATCGTCCATGGCGCTCTCCTCCCGGCGGACCGCATGCGCTCCGCCCTAAATCCTTCGAAGGAGGTTGCTTTCCGGGTCTGTCGGAGCGCCTCCTTCTTGATAAAAATCTAGCAGGAGGCGGTCGGAACGGCGAAAGCTTGTTTGATCAAATCAGATCAAAGGCTTTCGGCTGTGATGGTAATGAAGCGAATGGGGGCGGTGTCCGGCTCCATCTCGGAAAGCCCGATCCGCCGCAGCATCAGGTCAAGCGAGCGACGGGCCTGTGCCTCCGGCGCCTGGTCGAGCACGACGTCCATGATGCCGTCGCTAAGCGCCTTGCGGGTGTAGTCGGTCAGCTCATGGCCGACGAAGAAGATTTCGGTGCCACGCTTATGTCGGCGAAGCACGTCGATCAGGGCCGCATTCGCGCCGCCGGCATTATAGAGCCCGGCCATATCCGGATACATGTCGAGCGCCCATCGCAACGCTTCGGCGCCATAGTGCTCCTCGTCGCGGGTAAAACCCAGCCACTCGAACCGGCGGTCGCCCGGATGCCCCTCAAAATAGTCCGAGAAGCCACTGAGGCGGTCGCGATGGACCTGATAGATCGGGTGGCAGAGCGCGACGACGGGCCCCGCCTTGCGCGCCATGCGCGCGATGAAGAGTGCCGCCGTTCGTCCGGCCGCGTGATTGTCGATGCCGACGAATTCGCCCAAGTCGTGCGAGGCCCTTGTCACGACATGGACCACCGGCACGCCGCGCACGATCACGGCTTCGACAGCGGCGCTGATCAGCGGATGATTGGGCACGGCCAGGATCAATCCGGCGCGGCTAACCTCGGCTGAAAGGATGCGCCTGGCGATCTCCTCCGGCTTCATTTCCTCGGTAAAGCTGCGATGCACGACGACGAGCGGATCCAGCGTCTCGGCGATCCGCTGAAAGGCCTGCGACAGGCGGCGATAGAAGGTCGTCTCCGGCCGCACCATCAGCACATCGATGCGCAAAAGCCCGCGATGGGTCTCGGGAAGGGTTCGCGGATAATTCAGCGCGCGCGCCGCAACGACGACTTTTTCGACGAGGTCCGGGCGAACACCACCGCGGCCGTTCAAGACCCGCTCGACCGTCGCGGTACCGACGCCTGCCAGTTCAGCAATGTCGCGATAGTTCGGCTTGCTCACCTGGACTACTCCCCACCACACGTGTTCATAGCGCCTTAGCATGTGATCGCCCCTGTTCGACAGAGCAGGCGTCCGAAGTCAGGGCCTCCCCTCGCCGCCGCTGCCGCGGCGCCTATATCAACCGGGTATCGAGAATGGGATCGAGGCATCATGACCTATGAATTGTACTACTGGGACGGCATCCAGGGGCGCGGTGAATTTGTCCGACTGGCACTCGAGGACGCCGGCGCCGCTTATGTCGATGTGACGCGCGCGCCGGGCCGCGGCACCGGGGAGATGCTGAAGCTGATGGAGAGCGCCACCGAGGCGCACGTGCCATTTGCGCCGCCCTTTCTGAAAGATGGCAACCAGATCATCTCGCATGTCGCCAACATCCTCTTCTACCTCGGCCCCAAGCTCAGCCTTGCGCCTGACGGTGAGGCGCTGCAGTGGTTCGCCAATGGCCTGCAGCTCACCGCCACCGACTTAATCGCCGAAGTGCATGACACGCACCATCCGATCGCGACTTCGAAATATTATGAGGAGCAGAAGGCGGAGGCGAAGGACCGCGCATTCGAATTCGTCACCAACCGCATCCCGAAGTTTCTCGGTTATTTCGAGCGGATTCTCGCGCAAAACCCTGATGGCAGCGGCCATGCAGTCGGGAACGCCGTCACCTATGTCGACCTTTCGCTGTTCCAGGTGATCGAGGGGCTACGCTATGCCTTTGCCAAAGCGATGCGGCACTATGAGGAGGACTACCCCAATCTCATGAAACTGCACGCCTCGGTGAAAGCCCGGCCGAACATCGCCGCCTATCTCGCCTCATCGCGACGGCTGGCCTTCAATGAAGACGGCATCTTCCGCAATTACCCGGAACTGGATATCGCGCCCTGACGGAAACTCCCCTCAGGCGGCCGCCGCCTGGTGCTCCCGCAGGAACGCGGAGACGCGCCTCAAGCCTCCGCGTAGAATGCCTTCGTTGTTGGCGTAGCCGATCCTGAGATAGCCTCCCATGTCCATGGCGCTGCCCGGCGTGAACATCACGCCGGTTCGCTGTAGCAGTTGCAGGCAGAATGCCTCTGAAGTCATCGGCAGGTCGTATTTCAGAAGCGCCGTCGTGCCCGACTGCGGCTTGATCCAGGCGATCAACGGCTAAGCACCCACTCAGTCCGAGAGAATGGCGAGGTTGGTGCACCGTCTACAGCTCGGCGCAGGCCTATGCCTACATCAATGACGGCGACGGCGTCGTGACCTTCGTCCGCAACGTCATCTCGTAGACAAGGCCTAAGCTGCCACCCGCTACTCGACGTAGTTCCAGGGGACGAAGCGATAGAGCGTCTCGTCGCGCGCCACATGGCCAACACCGGGGAACGGCAGATGCGCACCGGCGACGAGGTATCGCCCATCGGCCGCATCCGCCAGCGCCACGGCACGCGTCGCTGCCGCCGCGGTGCCGTCGACGTCGAAGCTGACGAAGACGTCAGGCGTGTCGAACTGGATGTAGTCGCCGTGAATGACGTCCCCCCAGAATACGAGGCGCTGGCCGTTATCCGCTTTCAGCACGATCGCGGAATGCCCGGGCGTGTGCCCGGCGCGCAGGGTCGATCCGAGGTTCGGCAAGACGTCCGCGTCGTCGGCGAAACGCTTCACTTTTCCGGCGGCGATATAGGGGGCCAGGGCATCGTGCGCTCGCTGAAAGTCGGTCTTCTGCGCCTCGGTCAGCGCCGTCACGCCCTCCCGCTCGATCCAGTAGCGGTATTCGCGCTCGGCGAGATGGATCTCGGCATTCGGGAATTGTGCTTTGCCGTCGATGGTGAGGCCGCCCGAGTGGTCGGCGTGCACATGGGTCAGGATCACCGCGTCGACCTGGTCGGCGCGATAGCCGGAGGCCGTGAGATGCCTCAAGAGCTTGCCGGCGGCAATGCCGAGCAGGCTCCCCGACCCGGCATCGATCAGCACCAGCCGTTCGCCGTCGTTGACGAGATAGGCGTTGATCGACAGATGCGGCTCCTTGCCGAGGAAGTTTTCGTCCAGCCTGCGCTGCAGCTCGCCTTCCGGTTCGTTCTGATAGATCTTTGTCATCGGCAACGCCAAGGTGCCGTCCGACAAGGCGGTGACTTCGAACTTTCCGAAGCGGAAGCGATAGTAACCGGCATTGGCGACGGTAGAGAATGGCGCGGCGGAAAAGGCGATCCGCGGTGCGAGCGGCAACAGGGCCGCGGCGGCAAGAAGGCCCAAAGCTTGTCTGCGAGTGGTCATGATCGGCTCCTTCGATTGGATGCCGAGACGCTATCAATTCAACCGTCGGTCGATTATCCTGCGATCGTGGAAGTAATTGTTCCGGAAACGCATGAAATCCCCCCAATCTGCCGATCTCAACAGCCTCAGGATTTTCCTCGAGGTCGCCCGCTCAGAGAGCTTTTCCTCAGCTGCGCTTCGCCTGCACCTGCCACCGAGCACGGTCAGCCGGCGCCTGGGCGAGCTTGAGGCAGCGCTTGGCGTCGCCCTGCTGCTGCGCTCCACCCGCCGGGTCTCCTTGACCGAGGCCGGACAGCATCTGCTGGAATCGGTCGGGGGCGCCGTCGAGCTCATCGACCGCGGCATCGCCGGCTTCCAACCGGCCGACGGTACGGCGCGCGGGCGCCTAAGGGTCGCGACGTCAGTCGCCTTTGCCCGTACCTTCCTGCCACCGATCCTGAAGCGCTATGCGGAACTCTGCCCAGAAGTCCAGGTCGACATGCAGACCACCCACCAAAATGTCGATCTGATCGGCGAAGGCGTCGACGTGGCCTTAAGGATGGGCGAACCCGTCGACAGCGAGATGATCTACCGCAAGATCGGAACGATCGAGCAGCGCCTCTATGCCTCTCCCGCCTATTGCGCAGGATTGGCGCTGTCTTCGCCCGAGGACCTCATGCACGTCGCCCTGGTGGCACACCGGACGCGCATGCGACGGGAGCTTGCCCATTGGGTGCTGTCAGACGGCAACAGGCACTTTACGCTCGAGCGCCCGCCATCGATCGTCGTCGACGATCCGGCGATCAGCGAGCGGCTGATCGCCGAGGGCCTCGGCATCGGCATGCTGAGCGATGCGCTCGCCGCCGATGGCGTCTCCGCCGGACGGCTCGTTCCGGTTCTTCCCGAGTGGTCGGGGCCATCCACCCATCTTTACTATCTCTTCCACCAGCAACTCGGCGATCTGCCGAAAGTGGCAGAATTCTTGAAGGCCGTGCGCGAAACGTTTCGGATTCGCGACGCGTGACCTCGCGGCCAGGGCACCGTGCGTTCGAACGAGCGCAGTAGCCCTCACTTGAGCGCGGATGCTAGGGCTGGATCTCTTCGATCTTATCCACCCGATCCGGATAGAAGGCCAACCGGTCCTTGATGGCGGCCACCGCCGCGTGCGGGTTTTCATAGGTCCAGACGGCGTTGCGCGACCGCTCGCCGCCCAAGGGGATGCTGAAATAGGAGGCGTCACCCTTATAGGGACAATGGGACGAATGATCGGTGCGCTCAAGCAAGGACATGTCGACATCCTCACGCGGGATGTACTGCACAGCGGGATAGGTTGCCTCGCGCAGAGCCAGCGCATCGCGGGTGTCGGCAATGACGCGCCCGCCGAGGGTGACGACGACACGGGCCTGGTTTCTCTCGGTGGTGATCGGATGATCGGGACCGGGGATCTTGATCGGATTGTCTGACATGGGCGACCGCCTCCAGAACGTTACGGATACTAGGTGGTTACCTCGCCGGCCAATTCCAACCGGTCACGCCAAAAACCCTCAGCTGTTTGCCGCCGGAGAACGGACGGCTGTTGAGGGTTCTACCGCGGCCGCCGTCGGATGGCTCTCGTCGAGCAGCTTGCGCACCTCCATCACGCCCTTGGCCGTATCCGACCAGCTGTGTCTCCAGACGAGAAGCGCGACCGAGCCGACGATGGCGATAAGAAAGGCGATCGGCCCCAAGAACCAGAGCGCGGCGGCAACGGTGAAGTAATAGGAGCGGACACCCTGGCTGAAGGATCGAAGGGCCGGATTGATCATCAGCGACAGGGCGTGGGCCCATGCGGCGATGTCGCGGGCTTCTTCGCGCGAAGGGCTCGCTCCGATCGCTGCGAGGCAATAGTTGATCTGCCGCACCGCCCAGATGAATTCGGACAGCCCGCGCAGCAAGGTCGCCATGACGAGCAGCACCTTGCATTGAAACAGCCACAACGGCTCGATCGGCGCGAACATCGCGATGATGCCCGACTGAAGGCCAATCGTCGGCTGGATGAAAAGCGCACTGCTCATGGCGACGATGACGATGAGATTGGCCGAGCCGAAGAACGAGGCCGAATTGATCGTGTGACCGAGAATGGCGGCGTCACCGATGAAGTTGGTATCCCGCGTCAGCACCTCGCGCATCCAGGCCTGCCGGACACGCACCATGTCCAGCATCAGGCTGTCTGTCCGGCGCGGCCAACCAAGCGCCATCATCGGCTCCAGTCCCACCCAGGTCACGAGGAACAGGATAATCGCAATCCAATCAAGCATCTGCACGGCCAGCCTCCCACCATAGCAGTTCCTAATAGAAGCCGCGGCGAGCGGCGCGTCAACGCGGCGGCGGAAGTCGGGACTGCCGAAGCCGACGGCGTCGCCAGCACTTGCTGACAATCCCTGGGACTTATGTGTCATCACCGGATTGACTCGGCCTGTATCCTGGATACAATTTACCTCGATCTTGGGAGGGATCGATGAACCAATCCTTTGAATGGCGAAGCCAGTCACGCTTGCTCGACGAAGTGGCCCAGGCCCTTCGCGAACGTATTTATGCCGGCGTCTATGCGCCGGGCGCGACGCTGCGCCAGGAAAAGATCGCCGCCGAGTTCGGCATCAGCCGCACGCCGCTGCGCGAGGCGCTGCGCGTGCTCGAGCGCGACGGGCTGGTCGTCAACAAGCCGGGCAGCGGTGTCCGGGTCGCAACCGCCGACCTGCCAAAACTGCTGGACGCCTACGCGGTGCGTGAGGCGATGGATGGCGTGGCGGCCCGCAACGCCGCCGAGCGGGCGACAAATGCCGAGATCAAGGATCTGGCAAAGCAGGTGGAGCGCCAGCGCAAGACCGTCGAAAACTGGGATCCAGGCGCCTACACACAGTCCAACGTCGTCTTTCACGAGGCGATCGTTGCGGCCTCGCGCAATGCGTCGCTGGCGCCGCTCGGGCCGCTTCTGCGCATGACCTCGCAGGTTTTTGCCCCAGCCTTTTCGCTTTCGAGCGAGCGGGCGAGCACTGCGGTCGCCGAACACGGGCTGATCGTCGAGGCGATCGCCGCACGGAACCTTGATGAATCCGAGAAACTGGCCCGCGCCCACATCAACGCGACGGCCATGAGATTGAAGGCGCTGCTTGAAGAGCGCGGGACTGACAAAGAGGCATGACTGTGAAGACCTACGGCAATTTCATCGCGAACAAGTGGCAGGACGCAACGGGCGGCGAGTTCATCGCCGTCAGGGATCCTTCCAACGGCCAGGAATTTGCGCGCATCGCCCGGGGCACTCGGGACGATATCGATCTCGCCGTGCGTTCGGCACGCGCGGCACTCTCAGGTGAGTGGGGACGCCTGACGCCGACCGAGCGCGGCCGGGTGCTGACCCGGATTTCGGCCGGTGTGCTGCGCAACATCGACCTTCTGACGGAGCTCGAAGCACGCGATGTCGGCAAGCCGCTGACCCAGGCGCGCGCCGATGTCGTGGCGCTTGCGCGCTATCTCGAATTCTATGGCGGCGCCGCCGACAAGGTTCATGGCGACACCATCCCCTATCAGAACGGCTTCACCGTACTGACCGTCTACGAGCCACATGGCGTCACGGGCCATATCATCCCCTGGAACTACCCGATGCAGATCCTCGGCCGCAGCCTCGGCGCGGCCCTTGCCATGGGCAACGCCGCCGTCGTCAAGCCGGCCGAAGAGGCCTGCCTCACCATCTTGGAGTTCGCCCGCATCGCCGAAGAAGAGGGCTTGCCCTCGGGCGCGCTCAACATCGTCACCGGCTTCGGCTCGGAGGCGGGCGCAGCGCTTTCGGAACACCCCGATGTCAACCACATCTCCTTTACCGGCTCGGTCCGCACCGGCGAGATGGTGCAGGCGGCGGCGGCGAAGAACGCCGTGCCGGTGACGCTGGAACTCGGCGGCAAGTCGGCGCAGATCGTCTTTGCCGATGCGGATCTCGACCGCGCGGTCCCCTTCCTCGTCAATGCCGGCATCCAGAATGCCGGTCAGACCTGTTCGGCCTCGTCGCGCATTCTGGTTGAGCGTGCCGTCTATGAAGAAGTGGTCGCGCGGATGAGCGAACGGTACCGCGCCTTGAAGGTCGGTCCTGCTGGCAGCGATCTCTCGGTCGGCCCGGTCGTCTCGCAGCGGCAGAAGGCGATCGTCGAGGGCTTCCTTGCCGACGCCGCCAAGGATGGCCTGAAGGTCGCAGCGCAGGGCGAGATCGTCGCCGACGCGCCGGCCGAGGGCGCCTATGTCGCGCCGACGTTGCTGCGCGACGTGCCGCACCAACACCGCACGGTGCAGGAAGAGATCTTCGGCCCGGTTCAGGTGATCATGCCCTTCGACGGCGAGGAGGAAGCCATTCGACTTGCCAACGGCACCGACTATGGCCTCGTCTGCGGCGTCTGGACCAATGACGGCGGCCGGCAGTTGCGCATGGCGCGCGCCGTGCACGCCGGCCAGGTCTTCATCAACAATTACGGCGCCGGCGGCGGCGTCGAGCTGCCCTTCGGCGGCGTCAAGAAATCGGGCCATGGCCGCGAGAAGGGTTTTGAGGCCCTCTACGGCTTTGCCAGCATGAAAACCATCTCTGTCTACCACGGCTAGAGCGCGCAAAACCGCAGGCGGCGTTCCACCCGCATCGCGCTCCAACCCATGATCTAAGTCTCCTTGGGAGGAACAACAAAGTGTCACTGGAAGGTAAAGTCGCTCTCATCACCGGCGCAGGCTCCGGTTTCGGCGAAGGCATTGCCAAGCGCTTCGTCGAAGGCGGCGCCAAGGTCATCGTCGTCGATCGCGATGCTGCGGGTGCAGAGCGCGTCACCAAGCAACTCGGCAGCAATGCCATCGCCGTGGTTGCCGATATCGCCAAGGAAGCCGACGTTAACGCGGCCGTTGCGGCGGGTCTCAAGCAGTTCGGGCACGTCGATATCCTGATCAACAATGCCGGCATCGGCCACAAGCCGCAGAATGCCGAGCTGGTCGAGCCCGACGAATTCGACCGTATCCTCGGCGTCAATGTGCGCGGCGTCTACCTGATGACGCGGGCGCTGCTGGCGCACATGAAGGAAAACAAGGCGGGCGTTATCGTCAACATCGCTTCGACCGGCGCCAACCGGCCGCGTCCGAACCTTGCCTGGTACAACGCGACCAAGGGCTGGGTCGTTTCTGCCACCAAGGCGCTCGCGATCGAACTCGCGCCCTTCAACATCCGCGTTGTCGCGCTCAACCCGGTTGCCGGCGAAACGCCGCTGCTGACCACCTTCATGGGCGAGGACTCCGAGGAAATCCGCAAGAAGTTCCGCGATTCCATTCCGCTCGGACGCCTGCTGAAGCCGGAAGACCTTGCGGAGGCCGCCTTCTTCGTCGCCTCGCCGCAGGCGTCGATGATCACCGGCGTGGCGCTCGACGTCGACGGCGGACGCTCGATCTGATTATTTCGACCTGATTTCCGGGACCATAAACAACGAAACCGCAAAGCGGGGGAACCATGATGAATTTGACGAAACTGGCGCTTGCCTCGTGCTTCATCGCCGCGTCGCTGACGCCGGCGATGGCAAAGGATACGATCACCGTCGGCCAGGTGCTCGAGCCGCCGGGCCTCGACCCGACCGCGGGCGCCGCCGCACCCATCCGCTACATCACCTACGGCAACCTTTTCGAAGGTCTCGTCCGGGTGGTGGAAGACGGCACGGTGAAGCCGCTGCTCGCCGAGAGCTGGACGATCTCCGACGACCAGAAGACCTACAGCTTCAAGCTCCGCCAGGGCGTCAAGTTCCATGACGGCACGGCTTTCGACTGCTCGGTGGTGAAATTCTCCTATGAGCGCGCCGTCTCGGCCGATTCCACCAATGCGCAGAAGGGCCTGTTCGAGCCGATCGAAAAGACCGAATGCCCGGATCCGGCCACCGCGGTCGTGACGCTGAAGCGCCCGGCCTCCAACTTCCTCTTCAACATGGCCTGGGGCGACGCGGTCATGATCGCGCCGTCGTCGGCCGCCGACAACAAGACCAAGCCGGTCGGTACCGGCCCGTTCAAGTTCAAGGAATGGGCGAAGGGCGACAAGGTGGTGCTGGAAAAGAACGCCGACTATTGGGGCGAACCGGCCAAGCTCAGCGAAGTGACCTTCAAGTTCATCAGTGACCCCTCGGCTGCAGCGGCGGCCGTTCTTGCCGGCAACGTCGATGCCTTCCCGATGTTCCAGGCCGCAGAACTGGTCAGCCAGTTCCAGAGCGACCCGAACCTGCAGGTCGAGGTCGGCAGCACCTCAGGCAAGGTGGTGCTTGCGCTCAACAATGCGAAGAAGCCCTTCGACGACGTGCGCGTGCGGCAGGCGCTTGCCCATGCGATCGACCGCAAGGCGCTGGTCGAAGGCACTTACTCGGGCTTCGGCACGACCATCGGCTCGCATTATTCGCCGGTCGAACCCGGTTATGTCGATCTGAACGAGACCTACCCCTATGACCCCGGCAAGGCGCAGCAACTGCTGCAAGAAGCGGGCGTTCAGAACCTCGAAATCACCATCATGCTGCCGCCGCCGGCCTATGCCCGCCGCGGCGGCGAGATCATCGCGGCCATGCTCAGCGAAGTCGGCATCAAGGTGAACCTCGTTCCGATCGAGTTCGCACAATGGCTGGATCAGGTCTTCAAGAACTCGAACTTCGACGCAACGATCATCGCCCATGCGGAAGCCCGCGACCTCGATATCTATGCGCGCGACAAGTACTACTTCAACTACCAGAGCCCGGAATACAAGGCGCTCTACAAGTCCTACACGCTGGCTGCGACCGAGGCCGAGCAGATGGACCTGATCGGCCAGCTCCAGCGCAAGCTCGCAGCGGACGAACCGAACGTCTTCCTCTACGCGCTGCCGAAGATCGGCGTCTGGAACAAGAAGGTGAAGGGTCTCTGGAAGAACATGCCGGTGCCGGCCGACGACCAGACCCAGACCTATTGGGAAAACTGATCGACTTTCATTGAGCGGGATGCGGACGGAAATCCGCACCCCGCTCCAGCATCTGCCCCTCGTTGGGGCGGACGCAGATCTGCCGTTGATTGACGCACCCGGCGCCGGTCAACGCTCGCTCTTTCCGGGAGGTTGATGTGATTTCCTTCATTGGCGGTCGCCTCGTGTCGCTCTTGCTGACGACGCTGGTCGCCTCAGTCATCGTCTTTCTGCTGATGCAGGTGCTGCCCGGCGACCCCGCCGTGCTGATGCTCGGCATGAATGCCGACGCAGATGCGATCGCGGCGCTGCACCGGCAGCTCGGCCTCGATCAGCCGATCTGGATCCGCTACCTCCACTGGATCGGCGGCTTCGTGGTCGGCGATTTCGGCATGAGCCTCACCTATTCGGTGCCGATCCGGGAGCTGCTTGGCCCGCGCATCCTGGTGACGCTGCCGCTGGCGCTGCTCTCCATGGCAATCTCGGTCGCCGTCGCCATCGCCATCGGCGTCTATGCCGCCGCCAACCGCGGCAAGGCCGGCGACACCGTCGTCATGGGCATCGCCCAGGTGGGCGTCGCCATCCCAAACTTCTGGCTGGCGCTTCTCTTCATCTTGCTCTTCGCGCTGAAGCTCGCCTGGTTCCCGGCCTCCGGCTTTGCCGGCTGGGAAGGCGGCATCTGGAACGGCCTGCATTCTCTCATCCTGCCGGCGCTCGCACTCGGGCTGCCACTTGCGGCCATTCTCGGACGCGTCACGCGCTCGGCCGTCATCGAGACGCTCGGCGAGGATTTCATCCGCACCGCGCGCGCCAAGGGGCTTAGCCGTTCGGGCGCTCTCTGGAAGCATGCGGTGCCCAATGCGCTCATTCCGGTCGTCACCATTATCGGCCTGCAATTTTCCTTCCTGCTTGCCGGCACGATCATCATCGAAAATGTCTTCAACCTGCCGGGTATCGGCCGCCTCGTCTTCCAGGCGATCGCGCAGCGCGATCTCGTGACGGTGCAGACGCTGGTGACCCTGCTTGCCGCCTCCGTCATCACCATCAATTTCCTCGTCGATCTGGTCTACGGTTACCTCGATCCGCGTCTGTCGAGGGGAGGCCACTGATGTCCGCTCCTGCAACTGCCGCGCAACCCAGCCTCATCTCCAAGCTTATCGGCAGCCGAAATCTGACGATCGGCGCCACCGTCACCGTCATCCTCGCGGCGATGGCGCTCGTCTCCTATGTCTGGACGCCCTATTCGCCGACGGCGATGAACTTCCGCGACAAGCTGCAGGGACCGAGCCTTGCCCATTGGTTCGGCACCGACAACTTCGGCCGCGACATCCTGTCGATGATCATGGTCGGCGCCCGCAACTCGATCAGCGTCTCGATCGTCGCGGTTCTCGTCGGTGCCGGCATCGGCGTGCCGCTTGGCGCTTGGGCGGCTGCTCGCGGCGGCTTTGTCGATGGTCTCGTCATGCGCATGAGCGACCTCGCCTTCGCCTTCCCGGCGCTTCTGACCGCCGTCATCATCACCGCGATCTTCGGTCCGGGCGCTACCAACGCGATGATCGCGATCGGCATCTTCAACATTCCGGTCTTTGCCCGCGTCACCCGCGGTGCCTCAATGGGCCTCTGGAAACGCGAATATGTGCAGGCCGCGCGCTGCGCTGGCCGCGGCGACGTCGCGATCACGTTTCTGCACATCCTGCCCAACATCAACCACGTGCTGCTCGTTCAGGTGACGATCCAGTTCGCCTTGGCGATCGTTGCCGAAGCCGGCCTTTCCTATGTCGGCCTCGGCACGCAGCCGCCGATGCCGAGCTGGGGCAAGATGCTGAACGACGCCCAGACCTTCATCTATCAGGCGCCCTGGCTCGCGATCTTCCCGGGCCTGGCGATCACCTTCGCCGTGCTCGGCCTCAACCTGCTCGGCGATGGCCTGCGCGACATTCTCGACCCGCGCGTGAGGCGGCAACGATGACCAAACCCTTGCTTCACATGGCCGGCATGTCGGTCGAACTCACCGCGGGCAAAAGCACGGTCGATATCGTCTGCGACATCGATCTCGAACTCAACCGCGGCGAACGGCTTGGGATCGTCGGTGAGTCCGGCAGCGGCAAGTCGATGACAGCCCTTGCCGTCATGGGCCTGCTTCCGCAGCGCATGCGGGTGCGCGGCGAACTTTCCTTCGACGGCCGCAATCTCGCGGGCTTGGACGAAGCCGACTATTGCGGCTATCGCGGCCGGCGCATGGCGATGATCTTCCAGGAGCCGATGACGGCGCTCAATCCGGTCAAATCGATCGGCGCGCAGATCGCCGAGGGACGGCGGCTGCATCTCGGCGAAACGAAGGCCGATGCGGAGAAGAAAGCGCGTGCGCTGCTCGACCGCGTCGGCCTGCCGGCGCCGCGCTTCGACCTCGATCTCTACCCGCACCAGCTCTCCGGCGGCCAGCGCCAGCGCGTGATGATCGCCATGGCGATCGCCTGCGAACCGGATCTGCTGATTGCGGACGAGCCCACGACGGCGCTCGACGTTACGGTGCAGGCGCAGATCCTCGATCTGCTCGACGAGCTGATCGAAGACACCGGCACAGCACTGATGCTGATCACCCACGATCTCGGCGTCGTCTCCGAGATGACCGACCGCATCGCGGTCATGTATGCCGGCCGCATCATCGAAACCGGGCGCACGGACGATGTCTTTGCGCGTATGGCGCATCCCTATGCCCGCGGCCTTTTCGCCGCGTCGCCGCATGGCGCGGCCCTTGGCTCCCGCCATCAAGGCGATGGGCGCCCGCGGCTGAATGCCATCCCCGGTATCGTTCCGGATCCCTTTGGCCGTCCATCCCACTGCTCCTTTGCGGACCGCTGTTCCTTCGCCGAGGCCGACTGCCGTCAGGCGATCCCGGCACTCGACCTGATCAATACCGATGGAAACGTGGAGCATCGCGCCGCCTGCTTTCATCCGCGCGAAAGGATGGTGGCCCCGTGAGCGAGGTGATCCTCAAAACCACCGATCTGGTGCGCGAATACGACCTGCCACGCCCGTCGATCTTCTCGAAGCAGAGCCGCCTGCGCGTGCTCCATGGTGTCAGCGTCGAACTCGCCGCCGGCCAGAGCCTCGGCATCGTCGGCGAAAGCGGCTCCGGCAAGTCGACCCTGGCCCGCGCCGTGATGGGGCTGGAGCGGCCGCAATCGGGCCAGGTATCGATAGCCGGCAAGGACATCTACGCGCTCGATCGCGCCGGACTGCGAGAGGCGCGCAAGGGGTTTCAGGCGATCTTCCAGGATCCCTACGGCTCGCTCGATCCGCGCCACACGGTTCGGACGATCATCTCCGAGCCGATCGTTTCGCTGGAGCGTGGAACGGGCACCACGGAGCGCAACCGACGCATCGCCGAGGTGCTGGAAGCCGTCGGCCTACCCTTGGCGTCGGCCGACAAGTATCCGCACGAATTCTCCGGCGGCCAGCGCCAGCGCATCGCCATCGCCCGCGCGCTGATCACCCGGCCGGCCCTGATCGTCGCTGACGAGCCAGTGTCTGCACTCGACGTCTCGATCCAGGCGCAGGTTTTGAACCTGATGATGGACCTGCAGGAAAGGCTCGGCCTTTCCTATCTGTTCATCAGCCACGATCTCGGCGTCGTGCGCGCCATCACCGACCGGGTTGCCGTCATGCATCTCGGCCGCATCGTCGAGGAAGGACCGACGGCCGAGGTCTTCGACAACCCGCGCCATCCCTATACTCAGGCGCTGGTCGCTGCCGTGCCGAAACCGTTTTCCGGACGGCGCAAGCGGGTGCGTTCCGCTGGGCCGCCGCAAACGCCCGTCCATACCGCAACGACCGCAGCCGGCTGCGCCTATGCTGCCGTCTGTCCCCGCAGGCAGGAGATCTGTCTGACCCGAACGCCTGAGGCCAAGCCGGTGACGCCGGCCTGGTCCGCCCGCTGCCATTTTGCCTAGGAAGTGCCCCATGTCCGAACTCGCCGATCTCTCCGCCGTCGATCTCGTCGACGCCTACCGCTCGAAGAAGCTTTCCCCCGTCGAGGTCACCGAAGCGGTGATTGCCCGCATCGACGCTTCCGAGCCAAAGCTGAACGCGCTTTGGGCCTATGACCCGGCCGAGGCGCGCAAGGCCGCCAAGGCATCGGAAGAGCGCTGGGCAAAGGGTGAACCTCTGGGCGCAATCGACGGCGTGCCGGTGACGATCAAGGAAAACATCGCAACCAAGGGCACCGCCGTGCCGCTCGGCTGTGCTGCCGTGTCGCTGACGCCTGCAACCGCCGACGCGCCGCCGGCAGCCCGCACCCGCGAGGCGGGCGGGATCCTTCTCGCCAAGACCACCATGCCGGACTACGGCATGCTGTCTTCCGGCCTTTCCAGCTTCCACAAGCTTGCCCGCAATCCGTGGGACCTTTCGGCCAATCCCGGCGGTTCAAGCGCTGGTGCCGGTGCTGCCGCTGCAGCCGGCTACGGACCGTTGCACATCGGTACGGATATAGGCGGCTCGGTCCGGCTGCCGGCCGGCTGGTGCGGCATTGTCGGTCTGAAGCCTTCGGCCGGCCGCGTGCCGATCAACCCGCCCTTTATCGGCCGCGTTGCCGGCCCGATGACCCGGACGGTCGCCGACACGGCACTCTACATGTCGGTGCTGTCGCAGCCAGACGCCCGGGACACCATGTCCCTGCCCTATGCCGACATTCCCTGGCTCGATCTTGATCGTGATCTGAAGGGTCTGAAGATCGGCCTCTGGCTCGACGCCGGCTTCGGCCAGTCGGTCACGCAAGAAACGGAACAGGCGGTCAAGAAGGCGGCACAGCTCTTTGCCGATGCCGGCGCGATCATCGAGCCGATCGGCCCCTTCCTGACGCGCGAAATGATCGACGGTCTCGACCGCTTCTGGCGGGCGCGCGGCTGGGAAGACGTGTCGCGCCTCTCGCCGGAAAAACAGGCGCAGATCCTGCCCTATATCTTCGACTGGATCAAAACGGCCGAGAATTTCTCCGGCCGCGAGGTCTATACCGGCTTCGCCCAGATCGACGCCATGCGCAACGCGCTGCATGCGGCACTTTCCGGCTATGATTTCATCCTGTCGCCGACGGCCCCGACGGCCTCCTATCCGGCCGAATGGGCCTCGCCGGTCAACGACCCGCAGAAGCCGTTCGAACACATCGCCTTCACAGTCGCCGTCAACATGGGCGGCCAGCCGGCAATCTCGCTCAACTGCGGCTACACCTCGGGCGGCCTGCCGATCGGCCTGCAGATCATCGGCCAGCAGTTCGACGACATCGGCGTGCTGCGCCTCGCGCGTGCCTTCGAGACAATGCGCCCTCAGCAGCGCCCATGGCCAAAGGTCGCATGATGAGCAACACCATGCGTTACACCATCGAAAGCGGCGATCTCGAAAACATCGTTTCCCGCCTGCTCGACATCGTTCGCCGGCTCGGCGTCAGCGTCTCGAAACTCGCGATCGAGGTAGACGGCGGCAACGCCAATCTTGAAATCGCCCTCGCTCCGGCTTCGCAGGCTGTCGCCAACACGCTGCGAGAGCGCATCGGACAGATCGAAGGCGCGAAGGCGGCGGTCTAGTCCGCAACATTATCAACGCGGCCGTGCCGCTTTACACCGACTGAAAACCACAGGAGTGCCGACAATGGCCCGCAAACTTTTCATCCTGCCCGGCGACGGCATCGGCCCGGAAGCCATGGCGGAAGTCCGCAAAATCATCGCCTACATGAATGCCGAGCTTGGTGCCGGCTTCGTGACGGACGAGGGCCTGGTCGGCGGTTCGGCCTATGACGCTCACGGTCAGGCGATCTCGGAAGAGGACATGGCAAAGGCGCTTGCCGCCGATGCGGTGCTGTTCGGCGCCGTCGGCGGTCCGAAGTGGGATGCGGTGCCCTACGAGGTTCGCCCGGAAGCCGGTCTGCTGCGCCTGCGCAAGGATCTCGAACTCTTCGCCAACCTGCGCCCGGCGATCTGCTACCCGGCGCTTTCCGCCGCCTCGTCGCTGAAGCCGGAACTGGTCGAAGGCCTCGACATCCTGATCGTGCGCGAATTGACCGGTGGCGTCTATTTCGGCGAACCGAAGGAGATCGTCGATCTCGGCAACGGCCAGAAGCGTGGCATCGACACCCAGGTCTATGACACCTACGAGATCGAGCGCATCGCCGGCGTCGCCTTCGAGCTGGCCCGCACCCGCAACAACCGCGTCTGCTCGATGGAAAAGCGCAACGTCATGAAGTCGGGCGTGTTGTGGAACCAGGTGGTGACCGAGACGCACAAGGCGAAGTACTCCGACGTCCAGCTCGAGCACATGCTGGCGGACGCCGGCGGCATGCAGCTGGTGCGCCAGCCCAAGCAGTTCGACGTCATCGTCACCGACAACCTGTTCGGCGACATGCTGTCGGACGTGGCCGCCATGCTGACCGGTTCGCTCGGCATGCTGCCCTCGGCCTCGCTCGGCGCGCCGGATGGTGTCAGCGGCAAGCGCAAGGCGCTCTATGAGCCAGTGCATGGCTCGGCACCCGACATTGCCGGCAAGGGCATTGCCAACCCGATCGCCATGATCGCCTCGTTTGCCATGTGCCTGCGCTACTCCTTCAACCTGGTGAAGGACGCCGACAATCTGGAGAAGGCGATCGCCACCGTGCTCGACCAGGGCATCCGCACCGGCGACATCATGGCCGAAGGGGCGAAGAAGGTCGGCACCACCGAGATGGGCGACGCCATCCTTGCCGAGTTCAAGGCGCTGTCGGCGTAAGCGACAACCGATCCCGGACGGCGTCACGCCGACGCCAACAGGCCTACGAAAACCAACACCTCCGGAGCGCATCCGGAGGTGTTTTGCATTTCACGGCCTTGAATTTGCCAAAAGAACCGACACATCGGGAAAAGACGGACCGGGCCCGTCTGGCGCGGGAAGCGCCCTGCATCGTGCCCCGACAGGAACAGACAATTGCCGCGCGATCTGGGTGGCAGGATGGGAGAACCATGAACCGACCACTTGCGGCCACCGGATGGATCGTGCTGACAACAGCCATCCTCGTGTTCGCGCTCATCCCGCTCGATCCGTTCCTGTCACAGCGCGCGCAAGGCCTGCCGGGCAACATCGTCACCTTCAATGAAAGGATCACCGATTTCGGTACCTTTGGCTGGATGATCTATCTTTCCGGTATCCTGCTTGCGGGGGCCTTCGTGCTGCGCCGGGCGGCAAGCCAGGGGCCGCTTCAAAACAAGGCGCGCACTGCCCGCGACCTCGCCGCCTATTTCCTTTTGACGATCGGCACCGCCAGCGCGTTGGTGCATACGCTGAAGCTCCTGATCGGCCGGGCACGACCGGAACTCTTTGCCGAGCTCGGCGCCTACAGCCTGACGCCGTTCGCCGCCAGTGATCTCTATGAGAGCTTTCCGTCCGGGCACTCGACTGCGGCCGGTGCGTTTTTCGGCGTCTTCGCCATGCTGCTGCCGAGACTGAGGCCACTCTTTCTGGTCCTGGCGCTGATAATCGGTGTTTCCCGCGTCATCGTCGGCGCACACTATCCGAGCGACGTCGCCGCCGGGCTGCTGCTCGGCCTTTGGACATCGGTGATGATGGCGTTTGTCTTTGCCAAATACGGTCGCCTGTTTCGCCTCGGCCCGGGCGGTTGGCCGCTTGCCGGACGTAGCGAGCCGACCCACTAAAAAAGCCGGCGCGGAAGACCGCGCCGGAGTCAGGAGAGCCATAATAGCTCGGGGAAGATTTGAGGTGCTCCCGGGATTTGTTCTCTCCGGGAGCGCCGGGCTTAATCCATCGCGTGGATGTCGCGATCCTTCGTTTCCGGCAGGAACAGGAGGCCGATGACCAGCGTGATCCCTGCAAAGACGATCGGGTACCAGAGGCCGTAGTAGATATCGCCCTGGGCAGCACTCATCGCGAAGGCCGTTGCCGGAAGCAGACCGCCGAACCAGCCGTTGCCGATGTGGTAGGGCAGCGACATGCCGGTGTAGCGGATGCGGGTCGGGAAGAGTTCGACCAGCAGGGCTGCGATCGGGCCGTAGACCATCGTCACGTAGATGACGAGCACGGTGAGCACCGCGATGATTGTCGTCCAGTTGACGTTGGCAGGATCCGCGACCATCGCGTAGGTGCCGCCGCCGGCGATCGTGTAGACGGCCATTTCGGTGGCAGCGCCCACTTCATCCTTGGTCAGCAGCTTGTCGGCGATGAGCTTTTCGGCCGGAACCATGGTCTTTTCGCCGCCGCGGACAGCGACTGCGTCAAGCGACAGTTCCGGGTTGGCGGTGACAAAACCGTCAAGCTTGGCGTCCGGAACCTTTGCCGCGCCACGAACCAGCGGGTAGCCGGCATTGTGGAGCGCCATGTTGGTCTGCTTTTCGAAGGCGGCGTTGGCGGCCTTGGCACCATCGCCAGCAGCGACTGCGTCGTAGCTGTTGATCGTGGTGTCGCCGACCTTGACCGTCGCCGCCGTGCCCGCTGCTGCCGTCGTGACGACGTCGTAGGGAACGGAGTTCTTGGTGAGGAACGCGGTTGCGATGTCGCACGAGGTGGTGAACTTCGCCGTGCCCGTCGGGTTGAACTGGAATTTGCAGTCGCCGGGAGCCGCGGTCACCGTTGCGCGAACGGTTGCCTGGGCTTCAGCGAGTGCAGGGTTACCGGCCCAGGTCAGCGCCTTGAACAGCGGGAAGTAGGTGAGCATCGCAAGCAGCAGACCGGCCATGATGATCGGCTTGCGGCCGATCTTGTCGGAGAGCCAGCCGAATAGCACGAAGAAGCCCGTGCCGATCAAAAGCGAGGCGGCGACCATGATGTTGGCCGACTGACCGTCTACTTTCAGGACGCCGGTCAGGAAGAACAGCGCGTAGAACTGACCGGAGTACCAGACCACGGCTTGTCCGACGACGGCACCGAACAGCGCCAGAAGCGCGATCTTGGCGTTCTTCCACTGGCCGAAGGCTTCCCGAAGCGGCGCCTTGGAGCCCTTGCCCTCTTCCTTCATCTTCTTGAAGGCCGGGGATTCGTTCATCTTCAGACGGATCCAGACGGAAATGCCGAGAAGCACGCAGGACAGCAGGAACGGAATGCGCCAGCCCCAGGCGGCGAAGGCTTCCTTGCCGAGCGCGAACTGCACGAGCAGGATCACCACCAGCGACAGGAACAGACCGAGCGTCGCCGTGGTCTGGATCCAGGACGTGAAGTAGCCGCGACGCCCATGCGGCGCGTGTTCCGCCACGTAGGTTGCCGCACCGCCATATTCGCCGCCGAGCGCCAGGCCCTGCAGCATGCGCAGCACAATGAGCAGGATGGGCGCGGCAATGCCGATCGAGGCAGCGCCGGGCAGGATGCCGACCAGGAAGGTCGACAGACCCATGATCAGGATCGTCACGAGGAAGGTATATTTGCGGCCGACGAGGTCACCCAGGCGACCGAAGACGAGCGCGCCGAACGGGCGAACCAGGAAGCCCGCGGCAAAGGCCAGAAGCGCGAAGATGTTACGCGTCGTTTCCGGGTAGGAACTGAAGAAGGTCGCGCCGATGTAGACGGCGAGCGAACCGTAGAGATAGAAATCGTACCATTCGAAGACGGTACCGAGCGACGAGGCGAAGATGACCTTCTTCTCCTCGCCGGTCATCGGACGCGTTTTTGCGTCGTCCGCTGTCGCGACATTTGCCATTTTGATAATCCTCCACTCCAAAGGAGCGCCCATTGGCTGGTCCAGCATTCCTCCCTCGAACGTCCGGACGTGGTGCGCCTGAAATGAGGATGTCAGAAAAGTGTCATCACAGGCAGAGATGCTTTCGGCTTATGACTTTCGTCTAATGCGGCGATCGATCGCGGGCAGGGCGGGGGCGTGCCGGCGCGCGGCAATGTCTTGACTCTTCCCCAAAACCGCGTAAGAGCAGCGACGAACGAGGAAATCACCACCATGCGACCGATCGGTCCAGCCATCGCTGCTTTGATCCTGCCGGCTCTTGCCGCGGGGCAGGATGTCGATTTTTCGTTCGCTTGCAAAACAACGGCCAAAACGACGACGAAAACCGTCTGACGTCTCTGGCCCTCCGCTCTCTCCCCGGTTTGGCCGGGGACAGGAACCCTCGCGGCAGGTCGCGCGGTTTCCCCCTCACCCGACGAGGAGAGACAGAAAAGAGAGCTTAGATCATGGGTTTCAAGATTGCAGTCGCAGGCGCCACCGGCAATGTCGGCCGGGAGATGCTGAACATCCTTTCCGAACGCGGCTTTCCCGCGGATGAAGTGGTCGCCCTCGCTTCCGCCCGCTCCCAGGGCACCGAAGTTTCCTTCGGCGACAAGACCCTCAAGGTCAAGAACCTCGAAAACTACGACTTCTCCGACACCGATATCTGCCTGATGTCGGCTGGCGGCGCCGTATCGCTGAAGTATTCGCCGAAGATCGGCCAGCAGGGCTGCGTCGTCATCGACAACTCCTCGGCCTGGCGCTACGACGCCGAAGTGCCGCTGATCGTTCCGGAAGTGAACCCGGACGCGATCGCGCAGTTCACCAAGAAGAACATCATCGCCAACCCGAATTGCTCGACCGCCCAGCTCGTCGTCGCGCTGAAGCCGCTGCACGACCACGCCAAGATCAAGCGCGTCGTCGTCTCGACCTACCAGTCGGTTTCCGGCGCCGGCAAGGACGGCATGGACGAACTCTTCAACCAGACCCGCGCGGTGTTCGTCGCCGACCCCATCGAATCGAAGAAGTTCACCAAGCGCATCGCCTTCAACGTCATTCCGCACATCGACGTGTTCATGGAAGACGGCTACACGAAGGAAGAGTGGAAGGTTCTCGCCGAGACCAAGAAGATGCTCGACCCGAAGATCAAGGTGACCTGCACTGCCGTGCGCGTTCCCGTCTTCATCGGCCATTCGGAATCGGTGAACATCGAGTTCGAAAACGAGATCACCGCTGACGAAGCGCGCGACATCCTGCGCGAAGCGCCGGGTTGCCTCGTCGTCGACAAGCACGAGAACGGCGGCTACGTCACGCCTTATGAGTGCGCCGGCGAAGATGCGACCTACATCTCGCGCATCCGCGAAGACGCAACCGTCGAGAACGGCCTCAACCTGTGGGTCGTTTCCGACAACCTGCGCAAGGGTGCCGCTCTGAACGCGATCCAGATTGCCGAGCTGCTGGTCAATCGTGGCCTCATCAAGCCGCGCAAGCAGGCTGCCTGAAAACGGCATTAGAACCATTCACTCCCGCCAGGCTCTTTCGAGCCTGGCGGGTTTCCTGTTTCACGAGGGGCCGATCCTTCCCGGATTCACGTGAAACCACGATAAAGTTACCTGCCGCTTGCGGTAGGTGACACGGCCGGCGAAGGCTGGCATTTTTAAGAGCAACGAGATTCGGGCTATGACGGGGTATTTCATGCACAGGGCGAAGTGCGCAGCAGTGGGGCTTGCCGCCCTGATTTCGACTGCAGTTTTTCCGGCGGTGGCATCTGCCGCCCAATGCGGCAATGACGGAAGCGGCTTTGAAGCCTGGGTGCAGAACTTCAAGCAGCAGGCCTCCGGCAACGGCATCAGCCCGCAGGTGCTCGACCGTGCACTCTCCGGCGTCTCCTACAACAAGGCGACGATCCGCGCCGACCGCGGCCAGAAGAGCTTCAAGCTGTCGCTCGAGCAGTTCATGCAGAAGCGCGGCGGCCAGGTGATCATTTCCCGCGGCAAGAAGATGAAGCAGCAGAACGCCGCACTCTTTACCAGCATCGAGCGGCGCTACGGCGTGCCGGCTGGCCCGCTGATTGCCATCTGGGGCATGGAAACCGGCTTCGGCGGTTTCATGGGCAAGGAGCACACGCTCTCGGCCGTTTCGACGCTGGCCTATGACTGCCGTCGCTCGGACTACTTCACCAACCAGCTCTATGCGGCCCTGCAGCTCGTGCAGCGCGGCGATCTGAGCCCGGATGCGCGTGGCGCCGCCCACGGCGAGATCGGCCAGACCCAGTTCCTGCCCGCCAACGTCCTGAAATACGGCGTCGATGGCGATGGCAACGGCCATGTCGACATGGTTCGCTCCAAGGCCGACGCGCTGGCATCCACCGCCAATTTCCTGCGCGGCCATGGCTGGCAGCCGGGCGCCGGCTATCAGCAGGGTCAGGCGAACTTCGCTGCGATCCAGGGCTGGAACGCCGCAAGCGTCTACCAGCAGGCGATCGCCATCATCGGCGCCGAGATCGACGGTCTCTAGGATTTTCGTCCTTCGGAACGCATAACCAACCAGACAAAGGGCCCGGTTCGAAAGAGCCGGGCCTTTTTTTGCTGACCGATTACATTCCCGGGCGGGAGAAGTCGCCCGTCACCGGGTCCATCACCCAGAGTTCGCCGGTCGAGATGTCGAACCAGGCGCCGTGCAGGTGGAGCTTGCCCTTGGCCTCGAGGATCTGGACGCACGGGAAAGTGCGCAGATTGGCAAGCGAGTTGCGGATCGAAACCCGCTCGAGCGCACGCTGGCGCTCCGCCTGCGTCATCACGTCGTTGCTCTGGATCTGCTCAGCCGCGGGCCTCAGCAGATGCATCCAGCGACCGATGAAATCGCCCGGTGACAGAGGCTCCGCATCGGGATCGAGTGCCGCTTTGATACCACCACAGCGGCCATGGCCCATGACGACGATGTCGCTGACGCGCAGCGACTGCACGGCGAACTCGAGGGCCGCCGAAGTGGAGTGGTAGTGACCATCCGGCTCGTAGGGCGGCATGAGATTGGCGACGTTGCGCACGACGAAGAGTTCGCCCGGGCCGCTGTCGAAGATCGTTTCCGGCGCAGCGCGCGAGTCGCAACAGGCAATCACCATCGTCTTCGGCTTTTGACCGGTTTCCGCCAGCGCCTTATAGCGTTTCTGCTGCTCGCTGAAGCGACCGTTCATGAAGTTGTGGTAGCCGTTCAGAAGATAGTCCGGAAAACGCTGCTGCTGCTTGTCCATCGATTGCTCCGCTCGTGCTTCAAGGCGGCATGGCCGGCTTTCGCCCACCTGCGCCTTCGTCATGAAAATGATCGCGATCTAAAATTCAATCCACGATGCCATAGGGTGGCGGTCCGTGAACAGCTTCTTCACTTGCGCCGCATCTGATTCGGATGAACCAGTCGGCGCATCTGCACCATCGCCATTGGCGTCGATAGGCTCGACGCGTCCTGCTCGATGGTCAGTTCATCCGCGCCGCGCTTGACGCTCCGCGCGATGATCTCAAATACGCTCGCAGTCGCCATCTGCAAGGCGCGTTCCTCTGAAAGTCCTTCAAGGATCCGGGCGAGAAACACCGCCGCCAACAGGTCGCCCGTACCATTCGGCGGGTTTTCGACCAAACGATGTTCGGCAAGCAGGGCGTGGTTGCCCGAGAGAAAGAGATTGCCGGTCCCGCCGCTCATCATCGGCACGGCAGACGTCACCAAAACGCGGGCCGGACCGAGGCCGAGCGCTGCGTCAAGGATCGCCGTGTTCGTCTCCAACGTCGCCCCGGCAAGCCAGGCAAGCTCGTAGCGGTTCGGGGTCGCGAGATTTGCAAGCGGCAGCAACCGGTCGCGAATGGCAACCGCCGTGGTTTCCGGCACATAGAGACCGCCAGCATCGCCGATCACGGGGTCGCAGGCGTAGATCAGTTTGGGATTGCGCTCCTTCAGCGCCGTCACCAGCCGGGCCACGCTTTCGGCCTGTCCGGCCGAGCCGAGGTAGCCCGAAAGCACGGCACGCACCTCTCCGGCCCAGGGTGCTGCAATGAGGTCATCGATCACCGACCCGAAATCCTGATCGGAAATGGTGACCCGCGTCGAGCGGCCGTGGCCCGGATGCCAGGGGAGGATGACGGTCGGCAGGGCCCAGACTGGATGCCCCAGAGTTTCAAGCGCGAAGACCACGGCCCTGTTGCCCACCTTGCCGCGCACGACATGGCTAGAGATGACGATGACGGCGCCGGGCAGGGAAGGCATTTCGGGCATCGACCAGTCCAATCCTACGATCTCGAAACTCTGTTCACCCGACTGTCACCCCCCTGTCAACAGCCGATGGCAGATAGGCTCCGGAGAAGCCTCTGGCGTTTTCGTGCTTTTTCTTCGATTTTCGAGCAATTTTCGCGAAATTACCTTCGATTTAAATGGATTTAAGCTGTTTTCACGTGAAATTCTCCGATTTTGGGCTCGATTTTGCCGAAATCAGCGTAAAAAGCGGTCGCCATTAGCCATGGTTCTGATAGGGTTTGGCCTATCATGAATGGGAGAGACTTCATGGGCGTGAAATACAATCCGAAGCGGGACAGACACATCGACGCAGCGAAGGCGGCCGCCATCAAACTGGGCGTCGAGGCGCTGGCGCCGGAGATCCTCTTCGGTGGGGCCAGCAACGATGACCTCGATCTCTATTCGGCGGACATGCTGGCGCTGACGGCCGCCCATGCCTATCAGGAACTCGCCCGCTGGGATGGCGGCAAGCCGCAGGTTTCCGTCGAAACCGTCGCCGGTGTAGCACCTGGCGGCACCGAGGTGTCGATCATCGCGGTCACCGAACGCAACATGCCGTTCCTCTATGATTCGGTCATGGGGGAAATCACCAGCACCCACCGTGACATTCACCTCGCGATCCACCCCATCCTGGTCAAGGAGCCGGGCAAGCCGGCAAAGCTCTTCGATCCCGAAGAGGAAAGCGATCCGTCGCACCGCGTCAGCCATATCCAGATCCACCTGACGAAGCTGGCCCCCGTCGAGGCCGAACAGCTCAGCAACCGCATTCGCGACGTGCTGGAGCAGGTGCACCAGGCTGTGCACGACTGGCCAGCGATGACCGCGCTGCTCGATCATGCGATGCAGGAACTGGAGGCCTATAACGCCTCGCGCAAGAAGAGCGACCGCGACGAGGCGCTTGCCTTCCTCCGCTGGTTGCGTGACAACAACTTCACCTTCCTCGGCATGCGCGAATACACCTATTCCGGTAAGGGCGGAAAGGCGATGGTCGAGCGCGGCAAGGGCAGGGGCCTCGGCATGCTCTCCAATCCCGATGTGCGCGTGCTGCGCCAGGGCAAGGACGCGGTGCTGACTACGCCTGAAATTCTCGCCTTCCTCGAAAGCCCGGATTTCCTGATCGTCACCAAGGCCAACGTCAAGTCGGTCGTCCATCGCCGCGCCTATATGGATTATATCGGTGTCAAGCGCTTCGACGCCGACGGCAATGTCGCCGGAGAACTGCGCATCGTTGGCCTCTTCACCTCCTCGGCGTATACCCGCCAGGCGGCCGAGATCCCGCTGCTGCGCCACAAGATCGAAAAGATCGTCGATCACTTCGGCTACGATCCGCAGAGCCATTCCGGGAAGATGCTCGACAACACGCTCGAATCCTATCCGCGCGACGATCTCTTCCAGATCGATGTCGGCCTGCTCGCCGCTTTCTGCGAACAGATCAACGAACTCGGCGACCGGCCGCGCATCCGCGTGCTGCCACGCATCGACCATTTCGACCGCTTCGTCTCGGTCATCGTCTTCGTGCCGCGTGAACAGTACGATTCGGATGTGCGCGAAAAGATCGGCGACTACCTGAAGACGGTCTATGACGGTCGCGTCTCCGCCTACTACCCGGCCTTCCCGGAAGGGGGCCTTGCCCGCGTCCACTTCATCATCGGCCGCTCCGCCGGCAAGACGCCGCGCATTCCGCAGGCCAAGCTCGAAGAAGCCGTTCGCGGCATCGTCACCCGCTGGATCGACCGGTTCGACCTGCTTGCCCGCAAGGACGGCATCGAGCTCGATGTCGACAATGCCTACCAGTCGTTCTTCACGCCGGCTGAAGCCTATGCCGATCTGGCCGACATCGCCGCCTGCAAGGGCCCGGATCCGATCCGCATCGAGTTCTACCACTATCCCCGCGCCGTCTCGCGGCCGGACACCGCCGAGCTCAAGATCTTCCACGCCAGCGAACCAGTGTCGCTTTCGCGCCGCGTACCTTTGCTTGAAAACCTCGGCTTCCGGGTCATCAGCGAACAGACCTACGACATCGGCGTCAATGCCCATGGCGAAGAGAAGCGCAAGGTCGTGCTGCACGACATGGAGCTGATCCATCGTGATGGCCTTGCGCTGAACCTCGAAAAATCCGGCCCGGCGCTGGAAGAGGCGTTCCTGGCCGCCTGGAACGGCGCGATCGAGGACGACAACTTCAACCGGCTGATCCTGCTTGCGGGCCTCAACGCCCGCGAAGTGACGGTGCTGCGCGCCTATGCCCGCTATCTGCGACAGGCCGGCATCACCTACTCTCAGGGCTATATCGCCGACACGCTGAACAAGTATCCGGCAATTGCCGCCGATATCTTCAAGCTGTTCGTGACCCGGATGGATCCGAAGCTCGAGGAAAAGCCGCGCGCCAAGAAGTGCAACGCGCTGCTGTCGGCGATCGAGGACGCGCTCTCGGCCGTTCCGAGCCTCGACGAGGACCGGATTCTGCGACGCTACGTCAACGCGATCGAAGCGACGCTCCGGACCAACTACTTCCAGCATGACGCCGACGGCAAGCCGCGCGCGGTGCTCGCCTTCAAGCTGGACCCGAAGCAGCTCGACGGTCTGCCGGAACCGCATCCGTTCCGCGAAATCTTCGTCTACGGCACCGAGGTCGAGGGCGTGCACCTGCGCTTCGGCAAGGTCGCCCGCGGCGGTCTGCGCTGGTCGGACCGCGCCCAGGACTACCGCACGGAAGTGCTCGGTCTGGTGAAGGCGCAGCAGGTCAAGAACGCCGTTATCGTGCCCGTCGGCGCCAAGGGCGGCTTCTATCCGAAGCTGCTTCCGGTGGGCGGCACCCGCGACGAAATCTTCAAGGCCGGCACCGAAGCCTACAAGACCTTCATCCGCACCCTGCTGTCGGTCACCGACAACATCGTCGGCCAGGATGTCGTACCGCCGGCCGACACGCAGCGCCATGACGGCGACGACCCTTACTTCGTCGTTGCTGCCGACAAGGGCACCGCGACCTTCTCCGACACGGCCAACGGCCTCGCACAGGAAGCGGGCTTCTGGCTCGACGACGCCTTCGCATCGGGCGGTTCCGCCGGCTACGACCACAAGAAGATGGGCATCACCGCCCGCGGCGCCTGGGAGACCGTCAAGCGGCACTTCCGTGAGATGGACACCGACATCCAGACGACGCCCTTCACCGTTGCCGGCGTTGGCGACATGTCGGGCGACGTCTTCGGCAACGGCATGCTTCTGTCCGAGAAGATCCGCCTCATCGCGGCCTTCGATCACCGCGATATCTTCATCGATCCGAACCCGGATATCGATGGCTCCTTTGCCGAGCGAAAGCGCATGTTCGCGCTGCCTCGCTCGAGCTGGCAGGACTATGACCGCAAGACGCTTTCGGACGGCGCGATGATCATCTCGCGTGCCGAGAAGTCGGTGACGCTGACGCCTGAGGCGATGGCTGCCATCGGCCTCGACAAGCAGAAGGCAACGCCCTTCGAGATCATGAACGCGATCCTGAAGAGCCAGGTCGACCTGCTCTGGTTCGGCGGTATCGGCACCTATGTGCGCGGCAGCAACGAAACGGACGCCGAAGTTGGCGATCGCGCCAACGACGCCATTCGCGTGGCAGCCGAAGAGGTCCGCGCCCGTGTTATCGGCGAGGGCGCCAACCTCGGCGTCACCCAGAAGGGCCGCATCGGCTTCGGCCTCAATGGCGGCCGCTGCAACTCGGATGCCATCGACAACTCGGCGGGCGTCAACTCCTCCGACGTCGAGGTCAACATCAAGATCGCGCTGGCTTCCGCCATGCGCGATGGTCGCCTGACCCGTCCGAAGCGCAACACGCTGCTCGCCTCGATGACCGAGGAAGTGGGCCACTTGGTGCTGCGCAACAACTACGAGCAGTCGCTGGCGATCTCTCTGACCGCCATGCAAGGGCTCGGCAACCGCACGACGCTCGGCCGGCTCATGACCCGGCTGGAGGCCGATGGCCATCTCAACCGCAAGGTCGAGACGCTGCCGACCGACCAGGCCATGACCGAGCGTTACCAGGCGGGCAAGCCATTGACCCGCCCGGAGATCGGCGTGCTGCTCTCCTACTCCAAGCTCGTTCTCTTCGATGAGCTGATTGCGAGCGAGCTGCCCGACGATCCGTACTTCACGGCGACGCTCGAGCGTTACTTCCCGGGCAAGATGCGCAAGGCCTATGCCGGCGATATCCACGGTCACCGCCTGCGCCGCGAAATCATCGCGACGATCCTCGCCAACGAGGTCATCAACCGCGGTGGTCCGGCCTTTGTCTCGACCCTGACGGACGCCACCGGCTTCCTCTCGGCCGACGTCGTCAAGGCGGCGGTGCTGGCGCTCGACGGCTTCGACCTGCCGCGGATCTATGACGAGATCGACGCGCTCGACAACAAGATCGGCGGCGGCCTGCAGAACATCCTCTACCAGGAAGTCGGCCGCATCTTCACGCTCGTCACCGAGCGGGCGCTGCGCACCCATGCGGCGACCGGCTCGGTCTTCGAGGCCGTATCGCGCCTCGGCGACGGCCTGCAGAAGCTGCGTGCGACCATGCGCACTGCAGTGTCCGGCGAGAGCGCCGAAGAAGCCCGGTTGAAGACGGCAGCCTTCGTCGAGGGTGGCGTTCCCGCCAAGCTCGCCGAGGAAATCTCGGAACTGGCGCTGATGACGCTGGTGCCCGAGATCATGCAGATTGCTGCGGAAACCGGCGAGACGCTGAGCCGCACGGCGCAAGGTTATTTCGCCGTCACCGACACGCTTCGCATCAACCGTCTGCTGGCGGCATCCGATCGCGTTCCGGCAACCGAGCAGTTCGAGGCCATGGCTCTGTCACGCGCCGTATCCGATATCGCCGCGGCACGCCGGGATATCACCGCGGCAGCCCTGCGCGAGCAGAAGAAGGAGCGCAACCCGGTTGCGGCCTGGGAAGAAAGCGAGCGCGTCCGTGTCGCCCAGGCGACTGGCCAGCTGCGCCTTCTGACCGAGAAGGGTGAAACGACGCTTGCCAAGATCACCGTCGCTGCAGGTCTCCTCAACGACCTGGCACGCGGAAGGGCCAAGTAACGCTGCCAAAGAGGATGCGGACAGTTTTTTCGCCCGCGTCCGGTTCCAGACCTTTTGGAATCGGTTCAATTGAAGATAGGCTGCGCCGCGCGTTCGAGGGGACGCGTGGCGCAGTCGTTTCGGGAGGGGACTTTGCAGATTTCGGCCGGGGGGACTGAAGACCAGCCACGCACGTCCCGTGCGGGCATCGGCGGCTGGATGCTGTTCGACTGGGCCGCGCAGCCCTTCTTCACCGTCATCACCACCTTCATCTTCGGCCCCTATTTCGTATCGCGGCTGACGGAGGACCATGCGGTCGGCCAGGCGATGTGGGGCTACACGCTCACGGTTTCGGGCATCATCATCGCGGTTCTTTCGCCGGTGCTCGGCTCGATCGCCGACGCCACCGGGCCGCGCAAACCCTGGATCGCCTTCTTCGCCGTCATCAAGATCGCATCGCTGGCCATGCTCTGGTTCGCAGCCCCCGGCTCGCCGATCCTCTATCCGGCGATCTTCATGATCCTCGCGACGGTCGCGGCCGAGTTCTCGATCGTCTTCAACGATTCGATGATGCCCCGTCTGGTGCCGGAGAAGGACGTGGGGCGCATTTCCAACATCGCCTGGGGGCTCGGCTATCTCGGCGGCATGATCGTGCTGGTCGCCGTCGTGGCCTTGCTTGCCGGAAGTCCTGAGACCGGCAAGACGGCGCTTGGCATCGACCCTCTGTTCGGCCTGGATCCGGCGAAGGGGGAGGATGCACGCATCACCGGCCCGATCTCCGCCGTCTGGTACCTCGTCTTTATCCTGCCGATGTTCCTGTTCACGCCGGATGCCACCAAGGCGGCGATGTCGCTCGGCAAGGCAACCGTCACTGGCCTCAGGGAGCTCAAGGGCACGCTCGTCGAGCTTCGGGAAAGGCGTGGGATCCTGCGCTTCCTGATCGCGCGCATGATCTTCCAGGACGGCGTCAATGGTCTGCTGGCACTCGGCGGCACCTTCGCGGCCGCGATGTTCGCCTGGCAAACCCTGGAGCTCGGCGTCTACGGCATCATTCTCAACGTCGTCGCGATCGGCGGCTGCCTCTGCGCCAGCTGGCTGGATGCGCACCTTGGCTCCAAGGTGATCGTCACCTCCAGCCTGATCTGCCTGACGATTGCCACGATCGGCATCGTCTCGACGGGCCCCGGCTTCACGCTGTTCGGGCTGCTGCCGCTGTCGATGGAAGATACCGGCGGCCTGTTCGGCACGGCCGCCGAAAAGGCCTACATTCTTTACGGCCTGCTCGTCGGTGTCGCCTTCGGCCCCGTTCAGGCCTCGTCGCGTTCCTACCTCGCCCGCAGCGTCAGCCTCGACGAGGCCGGTCGCTACTTCGGCCTCTATGCGCTGTCCGGCCGGGCCACCTCGTTCCTCGCCCCCGCATCCGTTGCCACGATCACGCTTGCCACCGGCTCGGCACGGATCGGCATGATGGCGCTGATTGCTTTTCTGGTGATCGGCCTGCTGATCCTTCTGCGCACGCCCTATCCGGCCGATGACGGCCGCAAAAAAGCCGCCGCATCCTGGGGAAGCGACGGCTTCTGACTGTTGGGCCTTAGCGGCCAATTCCGGACAGACGCCCAGTGCCCGCCCCGACGATCTTAGTGGCGGAAGTGGCGCATGCCGGTGAAGACCATGGCGACGCCATGCTCGTTCGCGGCCGCAATCACCTCTTCGTCACGCATGGAGCCGCCCGGCTGGATGACGGCCGTAGCACCCGCGGCGATCGCCGAGAGCAGGCCGTCGGCAAACGGCAGGAAGGCTTCGGAGGCAACAGCCGAACCCTTGGTGAGCGGCGTTGCAAGGCCCAGCGCCTTTGCGGCTTCTTCGGCCTTGATCGCGGCGATGCGGGCGGAATCGACACGGCTCATCTGGCCGGCGCCGATGCCGGCCGTCTGGCCGTCCTTGGCATAAACGATCGCATTCGACTTCACGTGCTTGGCCACCTTGAAGGCGAACTTCATGTCTTCGAGTTCCTGGGGCGTCGGCGCGCGCTTGGTGACGACCTTGAGTTCGAGATCCTCGACCATGCCGTTGTCGCGCGTCTGCACGAGCAGACCGCCCGAGACGGTCTTTGCGGCAAGACCCGGAATGCGCGGATCCGGCAGGCCACCGGTCGCAAGCAGACGCAGGTTCGGCTTGCGGGCAATCACGGCCTTGGCCGCATCGCTGACCGAAGGCGCGATGATCACTTCGGTGAAGAGCTTGACGATCTCTTCGGCCGTCTCCGCATCGAGCTCCTGGTTGAGCGCGATGATGCCGCCGAAAGCCGAGGTGGAATCACAGGCAAGCGCCCGGCGATAGGCTTCGGCAAGCGTCGGCGCGGTCGCGACGCCGCAAGGGTTGGCATGCTTGATGATCGCGACCGCCGGTGCCTTCTCCGGCAGGAACTCGGCCACCAGCTCGAAGGCGGCATCCGTGTCGTTGATGTTGTTGTAGGAGAGCTGCTTGCCCTGCAGCAGCGTCGCCGTGGCGACACCCGGGCGGTTCTCGCCCGTCAGGTAGAAGCCTGCCTTCTGGTGCGGGTTCTCGCCGTAGCGCATCTCTTCCTTGAGTACGCCGCCGATCACCCGGTGACGCGGCATCGGGGTGTCGAGCGCTTCGGCAAACCAGTTGGAAATCGCCGCGTCATAGGCGGCAGTCCGGGCATAGGCCTTGGCGGCCATCTTCTGGCGGAAGGCATAGGTCGTCTTGCGGGAAGCAAGCTCTTCGAGCAGCACCGGATAGTCGGCCGGATCGGTGACGATCGTCACATAGGCATGGTTCTTGGCCGAGGCGCGGATCATCGCCGGGCCGCCGATATCGATGTTTTCGACCGTCGTCGGGTAGTCGCCGCCCTTGGCCCTGACCTCTTCGAAGGGATAGAGGTTGATGATCGCGAGGTCGATGGCGGTGATGCCGTGCGTCGACATGGCCGCAACGTGATCGGCATCGTCACGGATCGCCAAGAGGCCACCGTGAACGCCCGGATGCAGCGTCTTCACGCGGCCGTCCATGACCTCGGGAAAGCCGGTCAGCTCGGAAACGTCGCTCACCGGCAGGCCAGCCTCGGAGAGTGCCTTGTGGGTCCCGCCCGTCGAAACGAGCCGGATGCCCTTTTCGTTAAGGGCGCGCGCGAGCTCGACGACGCCCGTCTTGTCGGAGACGGAGAGGAGGGCGGTGCGGACCGTAACCTCGTTCGGGGCGGGGATTTTCTTGGAGGCGACAGCCACAACCATGCTCCTTTGGCGGCGCCGGACGCCCCGGGAGGAAGCTCCGGCGGTTGAGATGGCTGCCCGTTAGCATAGCTTGCCGGGCGAAGGAACCTCGCCGGGCCTGAAGATCGCGATGAATCTGGATCGGATCGATCCAAATTCTTCAATGCGATCGCTCCTGAAACGCGAACGGAAAACTTGAGGCGCTTTCTTGGGCGTGCCCGTCGTCAAGACAGAAGGCTCAGTTCGCGCGTGAAAACGTCCACTGGATCTCCGGCTGCTGCGCAATCGCAAAGGTCACCGTCAGCTGCTGCGAGGCCCGGATACCCGAAGGATCGGCAAAGAAGATGTCCTCCTCGACGGCAAGATCACCATCCTGGCAGGCAAACAGCCAGATCTCGCCATCCGGCGCCGTCAGGAAGATCTCGCGGGCGCTGTTCTGGCGAATGGCGACCGCCGGGTGAATGTGGAACCGCGCCACGGCAATCGCGGTATCGCTTGCCTCCGGGTCGCTGCCGTCGGCGCGCGACAGCCGGTCGCGACCGCGGACCATGCGACCGCCGTTCAAAACACCGATACCACGCTCGTGGACCAGGCCGAAGGCGGCAAGATAGCCATCGTGGCTTGCGGTCACCGACTCGAGCCCGCCCGCTTCGTCCTTGCGGGCCGCCGCCACGTGCTTGACGCCCGACGTCATGATCGGTCCGAGAAAGCGCGATTGCGAGAAGCGCGACGACGACGTGTCGTTGACCGTCACGGTCGAATGGGCAGCCGTCATCCGCGCCATCTGGCGGAACCGCTCCCCGGCAAACTTCGGGGCGCCGGAATTGACGACGAAGCGCGTCTTGCCCGAGGACATTTCGAAGGACAGGCAGCCGGCATGGGCACTGCGCGACAGGTCTACGGAAAGCGGCCGGCCGGTGTCCATAATGACAACGGTGTTTTCCATGGCCATACGTTCGTAGTGGGCGTGCGGCAGGGAGCGGAAGGGTTCGCCGGCCGTCTCGTCATAGCGCAGCACCGACGCCAGTTCATGCGCCAGAACCGAGGTAGCACCATTAAACAGCGCGAGTTCGCCGCCCTGGTGCCGGAAGAAGCGCAGGGCCGGGTACATCCGGTCGATGCAGGGAATGAGGCGCGACGGCACGTCATGCCCGAGATTAACGTAGGTCTGGCGGAGTGGCAGCAGATCCAGCAACAGCTCAAGGCCCGCGCGCGGACTACGCGAGAAGTGGCTGCCGTCGGGCAGGATCTGGCGGTCGAGTTCGAGATCGAGATGGCGCGATGCCTTGCGGATGGCGCCGGGCGATGCCGGCATGGAAACCGACGCCATGGCAAGCGCAAGCCGCACCCGAAGCCTCTGCTCGCCGTCGCGCACCGTATCGGCGATATGCCTGAGATAGCGCACCTGCAGCGCCAGGCTTTTCAGGAAACGGCGGTAGAAGCCATGCTCGGCATTGCGCAGCACCACCGGCGAATGGGACAGCCAGGCGATGATGCGCTGCGCCATGATATCCGCATCCCAGGCGATGCCGCCGAGATCGCGTCCATGGGTGCCGATCCAGTCGTCGACGATCTGCCGCAGCCGGACGAAACCCGCATCCTCGCGGATCGCCCGCAGGTGCCGCAGCCAGCCGAAGGAATGCAGTCGGGCCGCAAATTCGCGCGACGGCAAATCGATCTCGAACGGCGACTCGCCCTCCGTGTCGAGCACGCGGCCGGCAAGAGGGAAGCGCCCGGCAAGAATTTCTTCCGCGACAAAGGGATCGACGGCCCTCAGATCCGTCGGCGCAACGATCAGGCGATTGGGGGTGGAGCCGGTAAAGCGCAGAGTGGAGACGCGCCCGATCGACAGGCGACGCGACACGCGGCGCCAGCCTTCACGCACATACAGGTAAGAAAGCCTTCGCCTGCCGGAAAACAACATCAACGCCGCCGGTTACCTCATTTCTGGCACGATCACTCACATCATCGGAGCGCGCCAGGACCTCGCGCCAGCGTCCGCATGGTGCCGCGAAGACCATTAAACTTTTATCAATCCTGCCATCTTTGATAGGCTTCCCGGTCGAAAGCGTCAAATGATGCGGTGAAACAGGGCCTTGAGGCCCGGTTCCAGCTGCTGAAAGCTCAGTTTGCGCTGTTATTTGCGCCGAATCACCGCCGCGTAGAAACCATCGAGGCCGCTCGAAAACGGTGCATCGAGCGGCAGCATGGCCGGCGTCGTCCGCATTTCGCCGACCTGCGTGATCGCATCCTCGAGCCCCGGCCAATCCGCTGCAGAAATCGGAACGCGCTCGTAGCTTTCGCCGGAACCGATAACCCGGGCAACGACCTCTTCGCCTTCACGCGGGTCGAGGGAGCAATTCGAGAAGACGACGGTGCCACCGGGCTTGACCACCGTCAGCGCATGACGAAGCAGCCGCTCCTGCAGGTCGGCAAGCTTTTCGATGTCTTCCGGTCCCTTGGTCCACAACACATCAGGGTGACGTCGTGTCGTGCCGGTCGAGGAGCAGGGAGCGTCGAGAAGCGCCGCATCGAACAGGGCTTCCGGCTGGAAGTCCGCCATGTTGACTTCCTTGGTCTCAGCCTCGAGCCCCAGCCGCTTGAGATTGCCCTTCAGCCGGCGCAAGCGGCTGCCGGACTGGTCCAGCGCCGTCACTTCGGCGCCGGCAAGAATGAGTTGGGCCGTTTTGCCGCCCGGTGCGGCGCAGAGATCGACGGTCCGCTTGCCCTTGAGGTCGCCAAAGAGCCGCGCAGGGATCGATGCAGCCGCGTCCTGGACCCACCAGCCGCCATCATCGAATCCGGCTAAGGAGGGGATGGACCCGGAGAATGCGCCGAGCCGCACAGAGCCGGTCGGCAGGACGGTGCCACCAAGCCGCTCGGCCCAAGCCGCAGGCTCGGATTTGACGGAAAGATCGATTGCCGCCGGCGTCAACTGCGCCTCGGCGATCTTCTCGGCCGCCGCTGCGCCGTAGTGGGCAATGAGGCGCTCGAAGAACCATTCCGGCATCGCCGGAATATGGCGCGTGCTTTCGAGAACGGCTTCCTTTTCGCGCGACAGGCGCCGCAGCACGGCGTTCACGAGATTGGCGAAGCGGCGGTTGCGCGGATCGTTCTGCGCCTGTTCGACGGCGAGATCGACGGCGGAATGATCGGGCACGTCGAGATAGAGGATCTGTGCCGCTGCCACGGCAAGCACATGCTCCAGCGCCCGCGCACCCTCCGGTAGGGGCGTCTGCAGCAGCGAGTTGATCGCAGCCTGCACGCGCGGGAGATGGCGAAGGGCGGAATTGAGTATTGCCCGGACCAGAGCGCGGTCGGCGTCGTTAAGCTCGCGATAGGCCGGGTTGCCGTGCTCGCTGTCGAGCATGCCGTCGAGCGACGTCTTGCGGTCGATAACTGCTGCCAAGATCTTCGCGGCGGCCTGACGAGCCCTCAACCCCGGCTTCTCCGGACCACGCGGCGCCGGAGCGGGCTTCTTCGATTTCGCTGCGCCGCCGTTGCGGTGCGATCGTTTCGGACGTGAATCGTTGTTGTTTTCTGCAGACATCAGGACCAGGGACCTTTGGGCGGTTCGGAACCACCGCGACCCCATCCAGTAGAGGGCACAGAGCGCGATTTGCGCACGGGATTATCAGCACGAACCGGCGGCGTCGAGACCGAAGACATCTCCTGCGCCATCTGCTGCAGGGCCGCGATGCGGTTTTCGGTGTTCGGATGGGTCGAGAACAGGTTGTCCATGCGCTCGCCGGAGAGCGGATTGATGATGAACATATGCGCCGTTGCCGGGTTGCGCTCGGCATCGTCATTGTGGATCTGATGGGCGGCGCCTGCGATCTTCTGCAGCGCCGAAGCGAGCGCCAGGGGCTTGCCGCAAATCTCGGCGCCGCGACGGTCGGCCGAGTATTCGCGCGTCCGGCTGATCGCCATCTGCACCAGCATTGCCGCCATCGGCGCCACGATCATCGCGACAAGCGTGCCGATGAAGCCGAGCGGATTGTTGTTTTCACGGTTGCCGCTGAAGAAGAAGGCAAAGTTGCCGAGCATCGAGATCGCGCCGGCAAGGGTTGCCGTCAGCGTCATCGTCAGCGTATCGCGGTTCTGCACGTGCGCGAGTTCATGCGCCATCACGCCGGCGACCTCGTCATAGTCGAGAGCGTGAAGCAGCCCGGTCGACGCGGCGACCGCGGCATTCTCCGGATTGCGACCGGTGGCAAACGCGTTCGGCTGCGGGCTATCGATCACATAGACGCGCGGCATCGGCAGGCCGGCATTGCGAGCGAGGTCACGCACGATGCCGTAATATTCCGGGGCACTGCGCTCATCGACCTCCTGCGCGCGGTACATGCGCAGCACCATCTTGTCCGAGTTCCAATAGGAGAAGAAGTTCATGCCTGCGGCCATGACGAAGGCGATCATCATGCCGCCCCGTCCGCCAATGGCGAAGCCTACCGCCATGAACAGGGCGGTCATGACTGCAAGCAGCATGGCGGTGCGGACAAGGTTCATCAGGAGGCTCCGGGTCGTCTACGTTTCACGTGAATCAGGGTTCCCGTCCGGGGAACGGCATCCTATATGATGGGTGCAAACACCCAATTCTTCAATATTGATGCTCGAATCCGGATACCGTTCAGATGCAGAACGACAATGACAACGCCGCCGACCGCCCGAAGAAGCCGCTGCCGCCCGCCGCTGTGCGGGCGCTGAAGGAAGCGGAAGAGCGGCGTCAGGCGGAGATCAAGAAGGAACTGCCGCAGGAGATCGGCGGGCGCGGAGGTGAAGATCCAGCCCGCTACGGCGACTGGGAGATCAAGGGTCGGGCGATCGACTTCTAAGTTCAGGTCGGGCGCCTGCGCCTGCAACCTCGATCTGAATCCGGCTCACGAAATGGTTTGACGGCCACCTGGCGACGAGAGGGGAACCGCCGCACGTCCAAGAGACGCGCGGCGGTTTTCAAGGTCAGGCCTTGTTCTGGCGGTTCGCGATCAGATCATCGACAACGGCCGGATCGGCGAGCGTCGAGGTATCGCCGAGCGCACCGAAGTCATCCTCCGCGATCTTGCGCAGGATGCGGCGCATGATCTTGCCCGAGCGGGTCTTCGGCAGGCCCGGAGCGAACTGGATCTTGTCCGGCGTCGCGATCGGCCCGATTTCCGAACGGACATGCTTCACCAAGGCGGCGCGCAGTTCGTCGTTGCCGATTTCACCAGCCATCAGCGAAACATAGCAATAGATGCCCTGGCCCTTGATCGGGTGCGGATAGCCGACGACGGCCGCTTCCGAGACGAGATGATGCGACACGAGCGCCGATTCCACTTCGGCCGTACCGAGGCGGTGGCCGGAGACGTTCAAGACATCGTCGACGCGGCCGGTGATCCAGTAGTAGCCGTCCTCATCGCGGCGGCAGCCGTCACCGGTGAAATACTTGCCCTTGTAGGTGGCGAAGTAAGTCTGACCGAAACGCGCATGGTCGCCGTAGATCGTGCGCATCTGGCCCGGCCAGCTGTCGGTGATGCAGAGGTTGCCGTCGGCAGCACCTTCCAGAACATTGCCTTCGTTGTCGACGAGCTGCGGCTGAACTCCGAAGAACGGCCGCGTGGCCGAACCGGGCTTGAGATCCGTCGCACCCGGCAGCGGCGTGATCAGGATGCCGCCGGTCTCGGTCTGCCACCAGGTATCGACGATCGGCGACTTCTGCTCGCCGACGACGTTGTAATACCACTCCCAGGCTTCCGGGTTGATCGGCTCGCCGACCGAACCGAGCAGGCGAAGCGACGAGCGCGAGGCGCGCTTGACGAAGTCGTCGCCGGCGCCCATCAGCGAGCGGATCGCCGTCGGCGCGGTGTAGAAGACGTTGACCTTGTGCTTGTCGACCACTTCCCAGAAACGCCCGGCGTCCGGGAAATTCGGCACACCTTCGAACATCACGGTCGTCGCCGCATTCGCGAGCGGACCATAGACGATATAGGAGTGGCCAGTGACCCAGCCGACGTCGGCGGTGCACCAGTAGACCTCGCCATCGCGGTAGTCGAAGACATATTCGTGCGTCATCGATGCATAGACGAGGTAACCGCCGGTCGTATGCAGCACACCCTTCGGCTTGCCGGTCGAGCCAGAGGTATAGAGGATAAACAGCGGATCTTCCGCCTTCATCTTCGCCGGCTCGCAATGCGGCTTCACGGTCGCGATTTCCTGGTGGTACCAGAGGTCACGGCCCGGTGCCCAGGCGGTCTTGCCGCCGGTGCGGCGCACCACCAGAACCTTGTTGACGATGACATGCTGCTTGGCCGCGATGTCGATCGCCGTATCAGTGTTTTCCTTGAGCGGGACCGGCTTGCCGCCGCGCACGCCCTCGTCGCAAGTGATGACGAAGGTGGACTCGCAGTCGACGATACGGCCAGCAAGTGCGTCCGGCGAGAAGCCGCCGAAGACGACCGAATGGATGGCGCCGATGCGGGCGCACGCGAGCATCGCATAGGATGCTTCCGGGATCATCGGCATATAGATGGTGACGCGGTCGCCCTTCTTGACGCCATGCTTCTTCAAGACGTTGGCAAGGCGGCAGACCTGCTCGTAGAGCTGGTTGTAGGTGATCTTCTTGTCGATATAGGGATTGTCGCCTTCCCAGATGATGGCAGTCTTTTCGCCATGCGTCTTCAGGTGGCGGTCGATACAGTTGTAGGAGACGTTGGTAAGGCCGTCTTCATACCACTTGATCGAGACCTTGCCTTTGAAGGACGTGTTCTTGACCTTGGTATAGGGCTTGAACCAATCGATCCGTTTGCCGTGCTTGCCCCAGAACTTTGCCGGGTCCGATACACTCTCTTCGTACCACTTCAGGTAAGTGGCGTTGTCGACCAATGCGGCATCTCCCGCCGCCTTGGCCACTGCATATATTTTCTCCGACATTGGAACTCCTCAGCGTCACGGTGCGGTCAGAACGATCCCCTGAGATGAGCCCGCTAGCGTTCAAGGTTCATCACGCCGCCCGGAAAGAGCTCGGCGCATTCGCGCGCCGACAGTTCAGGAGGCACAGATGAAACAGTAAGAACTATGTGACGAAGCGCGCTGGCAATTCGCCATCCCGGGGATGGTTTTCTGACTACTTAAGGATATGGCCGCAGGTCATCTCCATTGCTTCTCCTCCAGCGTCCACTGTCCACCGGGCAGTGCGCCATCTTTAATGAAGGCATCAACGACATTCTTCAGAATCTTCGACGCACTATTTGCGAAGTCGTTCGCCGGAAGGGCCTGACCGAACCCAATGGAACCGGTGCTGAAGACCGCTCCATCATTCCAGCTCGTGTAATACGTCATATCCGCCCGAATACGGTAGTCGATAGAGCCCACCATGCCAGCGTGCGCATACAGTATTTCCTCCGTTACCAGCACATAATTGTCCGAGTGGCCGCCCGACGAGGCGATGATTTTTGTATGCGGAGGAGTACCGAGTTGCAGATCGTATCGATCGAGTTCGATGCCGGCCGCAGCTCCGTAAGCAAGCCCGGCATCACCGATAATCTCGCCTGCGACTCCCTCGGTGATCCATGAGACCGTCCGATGGTAGGCATCCGGCATCTTTCGATAGGGAGCGGCGGTCTCGAAGCCCTCGGAAATCATACCGACACCTAGAAGCTTTTGGGGAGCGCGTCCGCGGTTGCGCCAAAGCCCGCTCTTTTCGCCGGTAGACGTGAGGTAATGCTCCCCTGGTTTTGCCTGCCAAGCGCGCATACCTGAATCGAGCTTTCGTACTTCCATGCAGGCGTGATCTTCCGGTGTGAACCCCACGCACCAGTAATAGCCGTTACCCCCGGCGTAAATGATGCGCCCGCCACCCGCAACGAAGTCCTCCTGCGCGTCCAGCATCTGTTCTGAAACATATTCAGGATGAGTTCCTGTAACTAGGCAATTGTAGTGCCTGATGGCGTCCAATCCTTCGCGGTGCAAATCCTCATCGGTCACAAAGTCGCAGTCATACCCCTGATGATCGATCCAGGCGATGATCGACAAATCAGCAGGAAAAGCCCAGGTTATGTTCATACTCGACATGCGGTATTTCGGCCGCATGTTGATAAGTGGGCGCTTGTAAGAACTAAAGCAAATCCCGGCACCATCTTCGAAGTCGTTATACGTCGACAGACCGAACTCACCATGTTCGTAGGTTTCGATATCTATATCCGTCACAACAGGAGGCTGGCCTGTCATAGGCTGGATAATTTGGGCGTCAAAACTGAGCGATTCGTTCCCGTAGGCGAGATAAGTCGCCGTTGGAACGAGGAAACAAAGCTTTGCCGAGGGCTTCGATGGTCGAACGAAGAATACGATGTATTCTTCGCTGAGACCTTTACCTGGGCCTATTCGCAAACGAACTGCATAAGCGCCACTCTTGAGGTCGGAGGGTATTTGAATCGATTTTGTAGCATCCCATTTGCAATCAGTTACCGCGTCGGCGTGAAATTCGATCCCGCCGTATTCGCGAGGGGCCAGACGAAAGGAGTCGTTGCGTCCACTCCAGTTCCATCCAGTCATGCCACGAACCGGATGATTCACTCCGACGCCGTCGAGTCTGTTGGGACCTACGTCAACGACTAGGCTAGTGATACCGTTCTCGGTATAGCCGGCGGACGTGTCCCAGTAGGCCGTCAGGTCAATTAGGCTTGGTCCATCTCCAGTGCGAATGGAATCTAGTTCAGCGCGCGCCATGCATCGCGAGGCAACTCCAGGCCGGTCGATCTTTCCCGCATAGAGATCGTTGATGAAATCGCCACGCATTACGTGATTGTCGCGTGCGCCTCCAATCACGAACGGGGTGTTGTCCGCATTTCGCTGTCTAAAGCGGAAGGTGGTTTGCACATGCGATGAATAGTCGTAAGGCACCACCGGTCCGATAAGGGAATTATAGCGGTTCAGAACGCCCTCTTGGTAAAGCGTTGCCTCTCCGGTTTGATGATCGAATGAGACGCCAATAAGATACCAGACCTTCGCAACAAGGGGCAATTCTGCCGTTACATAATCTACCTCGCTACCGTTGCCCACCCAGAATTCCAAATATCCTTCCGGATTGATTCCGAGAGCAAATCCTTCGTTTGTCACCGAGTTCCAGCGACCCATTATGGTTTGACGCTTCCCCTTCCGAGGCATCGTCGGCCAGATGAAAGCGAACATCGAAAGTGATCCAAGGAGCTTCAATCGACCCTTCGGGTCATCTATCGGAATGAAGTTTCCAAGTTGCGTGAACTGCTTCTTAACAGCCCACCGACCGTTTGCCGAGTGATCAATCTCGCGTTCGATGTAGCCCGGGCCATCCTTGTGATTGTCGCCATGCACCAACTGGACGAGCTGAGCTTCTGCGAAATCTGCCCCGTCAGCGTTTACGTGGAAGGTGATTGACTCACCCTGCTTTACGGAAATCTTGTCCGCATACCCGAATATCTTTTGCTCAGCCATTGTCTGCTTCCATCATGTCTTTGAGCTTCAGGAGAAAAATACCATGGTAACCTGCTTCCACGGTTTCGAACGTAGCGACACCGACTGGTGAGCCGCGGGCGTTCCGTCTTGTTGGCATTCGTACAATGCCGAATTTTCCATTTGGGGCTTTCCGGAGTTGGTACTGCCGCGATGCAGGCAGGCGCCGAAAATAGGCAAGTACTCGCCCCAGCGCTTCGCTGTGACGACCCGAGGGCGCTTTGCGGTGTTCTTCGATTAACTCGTCGCTGATTATTCGACTTAAGTAGCGGCGCGTCATCTTGTCAAAATACGCACGGCAGATCTCGTTTCCGTCCACCGGAGTTTTAAGTAGTGCCAAAATTTCGGTTTTGAACGCGGGGCTTGTCATGATCATGACTCCATGAGGTCGTGGATACGTCGCATGAAAATTGCATGATAGGCATCGTCGACGTGTTCATACTCCTTGTCTTCGACGACCCGAGGGGAGACACCACGCTCTCCGGAGAACGCTATAATCTTGTAGCGGTCGGTCGCCGCAATGTGATGGAGGGCGTATTTGTCCTCCATTGGAGCACGCCGGAAATAGTAGAGAACGCGTTCGAGCGCCTCGCTATGTTGACCAAGGGGCCGGAGCCGGTGCTCTTCAATGATTTCGGGGCAGATCATCTTCTTCAAGTGATCCCGCTGCATCTTGTCGAACCGGCGGAAAAAAAGTTCGTCCTTGTTATCCAACTCAGTTGCCTCTTCAGGCAACGCTTCTCCGCCCTTTTCTGACCGGATGGAGCGCCATTCTCCACGCTTCTTGTCCCGCCAAGCATTGAACTGCTTCTTGATCCCGAAATAGCCTTTGTTGAGGAACAAAACCACGCCCAGCATGAGCAAGCCGATTAGAAAATAACGCAATGGCCCGATACCGATCAAAACCTTATCAAGGAATGTTACAACCAACGTGCCAAGGATCGCGCCCTCTGCTTTGCCTATGCCGCCGATTGTAAGCATAGCCAAGCCGAGTAGAACTGTGTCGAAACTAAAAATCGAGAAGGCAACGCCCCGGTATTGAGCCACATAGAATCCCCCGATAAACCCGAGGGCGGCGGACGTTATGAGGAAAATCTTGACCCTCGCGGAACGGTAGTCGACACCGCAAGCCTGCGCAAAAGCCTCACGTTTCTCAGGAGCCATTCTCAGAATACGTCCTAGCCGCTTTCCATTGACGAAACGGAAGAGGAAAAGCGCGGCAAGCAGCAGCGCGAAAGCGCCGTAGTATCCAAATATGGACTGCGCAAAAGGCGAGAGGTCGCTGGGGATGTAGGTGTCGGCCCCGTATAGACCACCCGACGCAGAACCGAATGCTTTGGATGTGGTGAAGAAGACGCGGCACAGCTCATTCAACCCGAGGGTGAGTAGAGCATAATAGAAGCCATCTAATCTCAAAGCAGGGAAGGCGATAAGCCAGCCCATCAAAAGGCCGATGGCGGATCCAAACACGGGTAAGCTATACCAAGGCAGTCCGTAGCGCATGGAAAGCCATGTCGTCATAAACGCCGACACGCCGACTACCGCGTAAGTAGCCAGAGAGAAGATACTCGCCGTACCCACGACCAGCGTCCAGCAGACGTTGATCGCCGCAAAGATGCAGAATATAGCACCTGCAGACAACAGAGTGTTCTCCATGCCCGTGGGAAACAGGACCGGGGCAATGGCGATGATGAGGAGACAAATCAACCAGTAAATGGGTCGACGATCATCTATCTTTTTTTCCGCCTTCAACGTCTTTCGATTATAGAGACCGTGAATGCCCAAAACATTTCGACGCGTTGGCCACCAGCGCCACCTCTTCCATAAATTCTCCCCGTGGTTCGGCCACACCAAGTGCCACCTAAACCGACCAACTTTGTGAATCTTGGCCTTGTACGCCTCGTTGGCGTCCCAAGTGTCGCGAGGGTTTGGTGACGTCACCGTTTGAACCACGTCCACGCCCTCGGCAGTTCCCCATACCGAAAGTGGATTGACCCATTGTGTCGCCTGTCGCTGAAAATCGCTCATTGTTCGCGCGCCTTGTCTAGGAGACCCGATATTCCACGGGGCCGGAAGATGAGAATGCAGATTATGACAAGAAACTGTGTGATCAGCACATACTGCCCACCCAGCAAGCTGGAGGTTGCGGCTTCTGTAAAACCGAGGATCACAGCGGCGATTATCGCACCTTGAACGCTTCCCAAGCCGCCGCAGAGCGCTATTGATACGCCTTTGATTAGTGGCGTTAGACCGCTAAACGGCGCCACATAATAGGTCTGAGAGAGCAAGACTGCTGCGAGACCAGCCATGCCGCCGGTTATCGCCATTACATAAATGCCAGTCTTACGGATCCCAATGCCGACGATGGATGCGGCGTGCGGGTTCATCATCATAGCGCGGATTTCGAGACCCCGACGGCTGCCTTTCATCCAGAACACAACGAAGCACAGCATTACCGTAGCGCATACAACTATGCCTATTCGGTCCGCAGTGAGAACAATCCCTCCTAGGTTTACGCTCCCGGTACCAAAGAACTCCGGCAGTGCTTTTGCCCTCGGGCCGAAGTTCATCAGCAGCGCTTGTGAACCGAGAAGGCTAATCGCAAGGGTGCCAACCATGCCGCGTGTCGTGAAATTCGACTTGTCATGCAGAGGAATGAACACTACCAGACATATGATTACGCCGCAGATTGCACCGGCCAATATGCCAGCTGCCATCACAGGGGCGGGCATTTTTGTTACATAGGTTGACATTAACCATGCGCCATAGCCGGCGAATGAGAAAACAAAACCGTAGCCGAGGTTAATCAGCCCAAGACTCGACCAAGTTATCGACACGGCGACGGCGATAAGACCGTAGATGGAGGCGATGACGACTGCGTTGAGCAGCACAAATGTAATGTCCATTGCGTCACCCGTGCGTTTTGCTGAGACTAAGAGAAGAGGAAGCTTCGCCTTTGAGCTTGCCGGCATGCATATTGATCACGCGGTCGACTCGTCCTTCGAGGAGGGCGACGTTCTGCTCCGCGATAAACATCGCACTGTCCTTCAGATCTAAAGAAAAAAGGGCCTCCATTACGCTCTGGCTGATCTTCGGCGCCAGGCCGAGGGAGGGCTCGTCTACAAGATAGAGCTTTGCGTCTGTCATAAGCCCCCGGCCTATGGAAACCATTCGCCGCTCACCTCCCGACAGGCGCCCGACTGGCGTGCCCATCAGCTTTCCCAACGGTGGGAATAGATCGAGCACACGCTGTTTACGGAACTTTCGATTTCGCCATGCGTCCCGAGTAAATGCGCCACTGTCCAAATGCTCTTCGACCGTGAGACCGTTAAAGATCTCGTCGCCTTGGGGCATGATCGCCAGCCCCTGTCGCACTATTTGGTGTGTGTAGCGGCCTGGACCTTGGCTTCGGGTTCGGCCGATCTCGACGCCGTTCAGCTGAATTGAGCCTCGCTGCCAGCCTGTGAGGCCGGCGATCGCATACAATAATGTAGTCTTCCCGTGGCCATTCAAGCCGACAATCCCCACGCGCTCGCCCGATTTAATCTTCAAATCGAGGTCATGAATCACGCGCAGCGGGCCGTATCCGGCCGACAGGCCGTCTATGACCAACACATCGGTCATTTTTCTAACTCCGGTTAATGGGCCTCGAAATATGCGGCACGCACAGAAGGACTTTTAATGACGTCCTGCAGCGTTCCTTCCGCAATGATTTCTCCCGCGTCCATGACGATCACCCGATCCGCGATGGATTCGAGTAGCTCCATGCGATGTTCAACGATCACCACACCGACGTTCAGTTCTTTGGAGAGCATCCGCAGAATTTGGTCGATCTGGTCGATCTCGGCGTTAATCAAGCCCGCCGCAGGCTCGTCCATGAGCAGCACCTCAGGTCGGCGCATCAGCAAATTGGCCATCAGCAACTTGCGCCGCTGAAAAGTTTTGAGCTGGGAGTTCGGGGTGCTGTAAGGGACCACGAAATCGACGAGGCCAGCACCGTACTCCGCGTCAAATCGCGTGAGATACGGCTCGTAAGCTTGGCGGGCCGCCTTGAAAGTCTCGCCGACAGTAAGGTCCTCACACACAATGGGCGTCTGATAGGTGCGGCCAAGACCTAAGCGCGCTCGCTTGAACAACGGCAGGGACGTGATGTCCTTCCCTCGTAGATGTACGCTACCAGTCTTAGGGACATAACGTCCTGAGAGAATCTCCAGCAGGCTCGTCTTGCCAGCTCCGTTTGGCCCGATGACACCCAGGACTTCCCCCCGCTGGAGGGAGAAGCCGATTTTTCTAAGAATCTCGCGCCCGCCTAATTCGAGGGAAAGATTCGAACAAGAAAACAATGGGACTGACATATGCGTGTCCTAAGCCCACCATGGCGCCGGCCGGAGCTTGGCCTCCGCGATCTCGTTCGGCCATATGATCTTGTGTTCACCATCTTGCACCTGAACGAACAGCTGGCTCATCCCCTTCTCGATCTCGCTGGCCTGATTGCTGAAGCCGTTGTCAGGGTAATGGAGCGCCTCTTGGTACTCATTGTTCATGTTCATCAGGCCGCAGACCCCCCGATAGGGGTTGTCCCTTATCCACTTCACATTAGCGGCAAAATCTTCCGGATTTTTCGTCGCCTCCCAGGCGAGCTTGAGGTATTGGATGATGTCGTAGCCGTTTCCGGTATACACGAGGCCCATGTTTCCAGAAAATTCAGGGAAACGAGCCAGATATTTCTGCCGAAAGGTGAGACCTGGTTGGTCGCCATAGACCCCCAGAACTGTGCTCCAGCAGAAGCCTTCAGTTGCCAATCCGCCGAGTTCAAGAAACTCCGGCTGAGATGGTCCGTATTGGAGATAAACCAGCGCCCCAGGTACCGGATTGGCGACAAACTGCTTGCAGAAGGCCGCATACTCTGCCGCGACCCAGTGATTGATCATGATTGCTCCGGCGTCCACTTCCTGGAGCCGCTTGATGACGGGGCTCCAGTCGTTTACGGGATACTGAATATCCGTGAGTTCCGCCGGCTCAAAACCATGTTTGGCAATCGATTCTTTTGCGGCCTTGAGAATGGTTTGGTTATAGGCGACCTGCTCTGACACGATGTGAATCTTGCGGTTCTTTGGTTTCCAAACGCCAGTTTCCTCCATCTTCTTGAGCCAGATGGGGTAGGTCCAACCATAATTCGTTTCCGAAGGATCAGTTTGTAACACGTGGCTATACTTAACCGGATCCTTTTTGACCGCTGCAGTGGCATCACGCTGGGTGTTGCCCTGTAGGTAGGGGCATTTGTACTTGGCTGATTCGTCCATCGCGGCGATTGGCGCAAAAACGAATGAATTCGAGATAGCCATAACCTTATTGTCGATGCATGCGGCAATTGCCTGACGGCAGCTCTCGGGGGAGAGCTTATCCACGTCTGGCGTATACAGCTCCAGTTCGCGGCCTAACACGCCTCCGGCCGCATTGATTTCTTCAACCGCCAAAGTGCTACCGTTGAGATGGTCTGTATCGTCGGCGACGCCATAGGCCGTCGACAACGACGACGGCACACCGATAAGAATCTTATCACTTCTCCCCTGAGAGATTGCTGGCGTCGCCAGCGCAGTAGTTAAGACAGCACCCGCCGTCATTTTTAGGACCGTGCGGCGCGTCAGCTCGCTCCCAAAAGAGGCGGCGTGCGTCATCGTTCTCTGCCGAGTCATAGTCTCCTCCAATATTGTAGCGCTAGAGGCGCCGTTCCCGATAACGTCTAGACAACGTCTTTATTTGATTGTTTTTTATATCTAGACCGATAACCTGTCAATTAGATATTTCAAATTGTCGCAGATTGCCTGAATGCATATGGATCGTTGTTTAGACGAAGTCAGCCATATCGAAATCACCGATGGGCCAACAATCCGAGCAGATCGAGGTCAACTCCCTCGAATAAGTCTGCATTGCCCGCCGGACTCCCGGCGGCCTTTCTCCCGCGCTACCGGCACAATAAACAACAAAGAGCGCTAGGAAGGCCGCCGTATTAAGAAGAAAACGAGAGGAAAACATATCGTTAGTCTCCGCCTCAACTGGGCGACTCCGCCCACGGACCCGTTAAACCAACATCCAGATGGCCACGCTCCGCGGTTGGTCACGCCCGGAACAGAGACTGAGCCCACCTGACGCTTTTAATTCCCACTCTATGCCTTGCTGATTTGTCTAAACAATACGTCTAGACACAAGAGCTGTCAATAAGCTACATATGCATTCGCTGAACTGCGCCCAAATCCCCTAACTACGACAGAATGCTGTGCTATGGATTGAACTGAATCAGCGATTCGCGTAGCATTGTTTAGAGTCGAGGTGGTGGAATGAAAGAAATCGATCTAGAGGAAGAAGCCAGCACCGGCATGACGATCCTGATTGTCGACGACCACTGGGTCGTGCGAGAGTCATTGAAGCAAGTCGCCCGGAGCCTCAGCGATAGTTTTACGGTCAAGGAGGCGTCAAACTTCGCCGAGGCGCTGGAGATCCTAGACCGTGATCCGTCTGTGGGGTTGCTGCTCGTCGACCTGGTTATCCCGGGCTTTCGCGAGTTCGAAGGTGTGCAGCTACTGCGACGGCGTTACCCATCTGTGCCCATCGTGGTAATCTCTGTCCACGAGGACCCCAATTATGTGATGGAAGCTATCCGCCACGGGGTCATAGGATATATCCCGAAGTCAGCGAATGCAGAGGAAATCAAACGCGCACTCACCCGAGTTCTCGCAGGTGAAGTCGCCTTCCCCAGAGACATAATTGCTCGTGGCTTGAGCGAGGAGCCGGTTCTTTCTGCGGCGAACACTGCAAGCGAGGAAAAGAACTCAAAGCTCACGTTGTTGACCCATCGCGAAATCGAGATTCTGGGTCGCCTCGGGCGAGGAATCGCTCTCTTCGATATAGCTGACGAGCTCCAAATAAGTAGGCAAACGGTGCGAGTCCATCTCGGGAACGCCATGAGGAAACTTGGGCTAACGACACGTGAAGGAGCAATTCATTTCGCAACCGAACATGCCACAGATCTGGTAAGTTTAGGCTCCGAAACAAGTGAAGCTATCTAGCGTCGTCGACATGGGAAAAACTGAACTCGGTAAAGCCTTTCTTTGCATACGACACGGCGTCGCGTTGTGGTCCAACAAGAACGAGCTGCGCGTTTGCAACGATGCGTTTGAGAAACGCTTCGACTGTTTTTGCGGACCGATCCCCAAAGGCATATCCCTATCGCGTCTTGTGGAGAGAGCCGAGCAGACCGGTCTAGTGGTTCACAACGAAGCAGGCGACGGCGCAGAAACCTCGGCTAGCAACTGTTCACTTGAAAGGACCCTCTTCTTCTCAGACGGCACCATCTGGAAGCTCGAGGGATGGGAAACTGACGACGATAGTGTCATAACGTTGTGTCGTGATGTAACGGACGAGGTGCGCAACGCCCAGGTCCTGGAACGCGCGACGGAAACTGCCTTGCAGGCTGATCGAACGAAGTCCCGGTTTCTGCGCGCCGCCAATCATGACTTGCGGCAACCGCTCGCATCCCTCAAAATATTGATTTATAACTGTATATCCGCTCGATCCGAGGAAGAGCGGGAGCAGGCGCTTCACGCCATGGATGTCTCGGTTTCTATCATGGAGGATCTACTTGGTGCCCTCCTTAATATAGGACAGCTCGACGCCGGCAGAATCACTCCAAACATACAAACTTTCCAAGCGTCATCGATCCTTGAGCGACTTCGACTTCAGTTCGATCACCAGGCTCGCGAAAAGGGGATCGAGCTTAAAGTCGTCCCGTCAAAGATTGCGATCGAAAGCGATCGAGCCTTATTGGAGCGTATACTCGCCAATTTTGTAGGAAATGCCATTCGCTACACCGACGTGGGACGAGTTTTGATTGGCTGCCGACGATACGGTACTAAGCTCCGGATTAGTGTTCTGGACACCGGGTGCGGAATTGACCCACAGTTCCACGAGACCATTTTCGACGAATTTTTCCGTGTTACTGACGAACAGCGGGAACGCCAACACAGCCTCGGCTTGGGACTGAATATCGCAAAGCGCCTGGCCGAGATAATAAAACACCCCATAAACGTCGCAAGTACGCTAGGGAAGGGATCAACATTTTCGATCGACGTTCCGATCGGCAACATCTTGCACAGCAACCTCGGGGAGCCCGAAATCAGCGAGCGCATCGGCGGCGAGTTCGTCGGGCTCTCGTGCCTGATATTGGAAGATGACATTCACCTTCGTGACGCACTTTCCGCTCTGCTTGATCGTTGGGGCATAACGGTGTTGACGATCGACTCCTTTGAAGACGTCGAGGCAGCGGTGAGAAGCCTTAAGGAGCAACCCGATATCATCATCAGCGATTATCGTCTCCGCGGCGGCGTTCAGGGCACCGACGTGGTGGGCAGGATAAATGACCTTTTAGAAAAGCCCTGCCCCGCCATCGTCGTAACGGCTGATACGAGCCCGCCGTTGATCGAATCCATCCGCGCGCAGGGGTATCCCGTGCTTATCAAACCAGTGAGTCCCCCAGGGCTTCGCATCGTTATGCACAATATCTTATTCGAGCCCGAGTTTGTCCCGGAAATCTCATGAGACATTCCAATGAAGGAAAGTGACTCGATCCCTATCGGCAGTATGGTGCCTCTTACGGGAATTTCCGCAAACGATGGTCGTGAATTCCGGAACGGTCTTCAGATGGCGATCGACGAGGTAAATGCGCAAGGCGGTATTCTTGGCAAGCAGCTGCAGCCACATTTTATCGACACAGGAAATCAGACGGCGCCCGTACTCGTTCGCGCGGCAAGAACCCTGATAAGCGAGCACAGAGTGCATGCGATTATCAACGGTTACAACATCGGCTCCCAGAACTCCGAGTATGAACCCGTGGCAGATGCGGGCATCATTTACATCCATCACAACACGCTGTTGCAACATCACGATACGGTAACCAGCGACCCCTCGCGATACTTCGGTTGTTTTATGAGCGATCCGGCGGAGTATTGGTACGGCCAGGGCTTCATTAAGTTTATCTCCTGGCTGAGGGACACTGGCCAGTGGAAACCAAGGAATCGAAAAATAGGGATCATCTCTGGTCCGAAGCCTTACAGCATTGTGATCGCGAACGCGATGGCCTCGGTGTCTGCGCAATTCGGTTGGCAGATCGTGAGACCTCCTAGCATGGTACGAAGTGTCACCAACGATTGGCGACCGATTATCGAAAATATGCGCGAGTTGGACCCGTCCGTAATAGCTGTAACGCACTATCACATCGGCGATTTGGCTCGCTTCCAACTGCAGTTCATGAGCGCACCGCTCGATTCGCTCGTCTACCTTCAATACGGTGCTATGCACCGATCATTCTCAAGCATCGTCGGTGAAAGCGCACGAGGGGTGATCGTTGGAACAGTTATTGGCCTGTTGCACGACGAGAAAGGCCGCGACTTCGCTTTAAGATACAGGCAGCGTTTTGGTCCCGATTCAACGCCTGAAATCGGTTGTCAACCTTACTGTTCACTTAGGCATTATGCAATCGCAGCGTCGGTCGCTGGAGGTACGGGAGCTCCCGGGGACTTCACCGCCAATCGCCGGGTAGCGCGCTTTCTGCTCGACATCCCTTACCGGGGCGCAGTTGGCACTATCGCCTACCACCCCCGTTGGCAGGCAGCCGTGCCGTATCCTGATGCAACGCAAGATCCTTCGCTTGGGATGCCGCATCTGTTCTACCAATTGCGTGGTCCTGACGATCCGTCAGCCTTGATAGCACCGCTGCCGTTTGCGGATTCCACGTTCCAGCTCCCCCCATGGGTGAGGTGAGTCCAGGTCCTCGGTGTGATCACCCCGGTCGAAGTACATGGCCGGGGCTCGACTGGAGTCAATCTGAGAACGCGAATGGCGCGTCTGGCCGGCGGTAGTGGTCAGGCAAAATTTGGCGGCCAATCGGTGGTTCGGAGCGAGACGTGCAACTCTCCCGCTGGCAGAGGCGGCATGTTATGCCGATTGGCGTCGGCAGAACGATTTGACCATTCTGGCAATAGACAAGCCGATCCGCATGGGATGCTTCGCAAACCAGTGCCACCGCGCGGTTGACGCTTGGAACGCCAAAAGCTCCTCCTCCCGAGCTTACCGTTCGGGCGATGGAGAAAAATCTCTGACCATCAGGCAATTCCAGCCACTGCGTCACGACCCTCCTCGGGGTTGAAAAGACCTGATGCAAGCTCCAGCGTGGGCAACCGCCGCCATGTCGGGCGAAGGGAAAGTTAGCACTGTCGAGACGCTTGGAGACGTTTCCCGCTGGATCCACTCGGATGAAGAAGAACGGGACTCGCTCTTGGCCTGGCTTCTGCAGCGTTGTCAGGCGATGCGCCGTTTGCTCGAAACTCGTTCCGAACTTACGCGCCAGAGCCTCCACGTCGTAGCGTCGCGCTTCGACCGCTTTGGCGAATTGCTTGTAGGGCATGACAATCGCGCCTGCGGCGTAGCCTGCAAGTGCTCGATGGGCGAGCCGACGCGCGCCCTCTATCGGGAGTTCCTGAACAAGCGCTGAAATCTCGTCGTCAAGTTCGAGGTAGGCGAGCTGCTGGGCGATCTGGAAATTCTGGCTAGCCGAATCCAGGCAGTCATCGAGAAGCACCTCGTGCCTATGCCGATCCAGCCGGCGCACGGACCCCGACATGACGTCAGGCGGCAATCGCCTAACCCGAAGATTATGCCGGCTCGTGAGATAGGCCGAAAGTCCGCCTGTCTCCGTGATCAGCCCTGCCAACTTTTCTGCTGCCGCGTCGAGGCCGGGAAAACAGTTACGGCGGGCGGCAAGGAACCGGCGGACTTCGGCAACCGGATCACCAGACTTGTATAATTCTCCATGCATTGCCGCCTGCATCTGATCGGCAAGGGCAAGTTGCTCCTCCTTGTATGCCGCGTGGAGACGGAGCAACGCCTCGGCAAAACCTGGAAAACTGCTGAGCACGTCCCCCACTTCCAGCGGCGACATCTCTATATCGGCGAAGATGGGATCCTTTATCGTCGACTGAAGGCGCTCAAGGATTTCGGGCATGCTGTCGTCTGCCAGGGCCGACACATCGATCCTGTAGGTCTTTGCCAAGCGAAGCAATATCTCCGCAGTGACAGGCCGCTGATTGCCTTCCATCAACGCCACATACGAAGGCGACACCTCGAGATCGGAGGCCATCATGGCCTGCGTGAGGCCAAGATCTTTTCGCAACCGCCTGAGACGAGGTCCGAGATATACGCCATTTTTCTCCATAACGGTATTACAACATTACATCGATTGCTTGTAAAGTTTGACAACATGACACCGTTGCCTCTGCAGTGCCTCCGTTCCTTTGGTATTGAAAGCCACCTTAAACGACCAGAGTGGAGACAATCTCATGTCCTATGCAGCCTATCTTGAAGAAGCGGAACGCCTCGTCGCAGGGAAAGCCGAGTGGAACGGCCTGACGGCAGAGGCCGTCGCACGAATGCGGCTTCAGAACCGGTTCAAAACTGGACTGGACATTGCGCGTTTCACGGCCTCGCTCATGCGTCACGATATGGCAGAATACGACAAGGACCCAAGCAAATACACCCAGTCTCTAGGTTGCTGGCATGGATTCATTGCACAGCAGAAGGTTATTTCGCTGAAGAAGCACTTCGGCACGACGGACCGGCGCTACCTTTACCTTTCCGGATGGATGGTTGCAGCACTCCGGTCTGAGTTCGGCCCCCTTCCTGACCAGTCCATGCATGAAAAGACGAGCGTGCCGGCGCTCGTCGAAGAACTCTATACGTTCCTTCGCCAGGCCGACGCACGAGAACTGGGCATGCTGTTCCGCGAGATCGACAAGGCTCGGGCCGCCGGTGATCGCGTATTGGAACAGCAACTGGTTCTAGCGGTCGACAGCCACCAAACACACGTCGTACCCATCATTGCCGATATCGACGCCGGCTTTGGAAATGCCGAAGCGACCTATCTGCTCGCAAAGAAGATGATCGAGGCGGGCGCGTGTGCGCTCCAGATCGAGAATCAGGTCTCCGATGAGAAGCAGTGCGGTCATCAGGATGGAAAGGTGACCATTCCGCACGAAGAATTCGTCGCCAAGATCCGTGCTTGCCGCTATGCGTTTCTTGAACTTGGCATCGACGATGGCATCATAGTTGCGCGAACCGACTCTCTTGGAGCAGGGCTGACAAAGCAAATTGCCTTTAGCACAAGTGAAGGCGATATCGGCGACCTATACAACTCCTTCCTCGACTGCGACGACGTCACTGGGCAGCAGTCGACCAATGGCGACGTTCTCATCACGCGGGGCTCAAGGGTACTGCGGCCGAAGCGGCTTCGCTCAAATCTCTTTCAGTTTCGCGAAGGCACCGGAGCCGATCGTTGCGTGCTCGACTGCATCAACGCGTTGAACAACGGCGCCGACCTCCTGTGGATCGAGACTGAGAAGCCCCACATCGAGCAGATCGCGAGCATGATGGACCGCATCAAGGAGGTCATTCCGAATGCAAAGCTGGTCTACAACAACTCGCCTTCCTTCAACTGGACCTTGAACTTCCGGTGGCAGGTCTTCGATGCATGGCAGATCGCTGGAAAGGATGTTTCAAGTTTCGACAGGTCGAGGCTGATGAGCGAGCAATATGACGACAGCGACCTGGCACGCGAAGCCGACGAGCGGATCAGAACTTTCCAGCGAGACGCTTCGCAGCGTGCCGGCATTTTCCACCACCTGATCACCCTACCGACATATCATACGGCGGCGCTTTCGACCGACAACCTGGCCAGGGAGTATTTCGGCGAGCAGGGCATGCTCGGGTATGTCGCCAACGTTCAGCGCAAGGAAATCCGTCAAGGGATTGCGTGCGTCAAGCATCAGAACATGACGGGCTCCGACCTCGGCGATGACCATAAGGAATATTTCGCTGGCGAAGCAGCGCTGAAGGCTGGTGGCGCGCACAACACGATGAACCAGTTCGCGGCCTGACATCCAGAGTTGCCAAAGGGAGGGGGCCGCAGGCGTCCCCTCGCCTAACTGGAGAAAGCAATGTCGGAAAACTCAGAAAAACCGAGCCAGCCCGAGCGATCCCGTGCCGTCTTCTCGCACGACGACTTTGAGCTTATTCGGACGGCCGTTGGCCACTATCTTCAGCAACTGGATGATCGCCCGGAAGCGACGAAGTACGCGAATCTTTACCACCGTCTGGGCCGGATATCGTAGACCGAGCGATCCGCGGGAAAACTGTCAAGATTTAGCTCCGCGCCCGGTTTCAAATGCTGCCAACTCTGATGAACAGCTTCGGTAGCTGGCTGCCAGCCGCTGCCGTACCAACGGGAAAAGAATTATGCACGATAGAAGCGCACTTGTCGCAATCGACGGTCAAAACGCCGAATTAAAACTCAGATCGGGGTCCATCGGCCCTGACGTCGTGGACATCGGCTCGCTCTACAAGCAGACGAAAATGTTCACCTACGACCCGGGCTTCACGTCAACGGCGTCGTGCGAATCC